>Ga0302181_10002293_pt1 | contig 13672 bp, 8 predicted proteins | sample I_Palsa_E3_3_FD_198786 | JGI IMG/M metagenome (GOLD analysis project Ga0302181, IMG submission 198786) | Peat permafrost microbial communities from Stordalen Mire near Abisko, Sweden - I_Palsa_E3_3 | ecosystem: Environmental > Terrestrial > Soil > Palsa > Peat permafrost | place: Sweden: Abisko... | reverse complement strand
GGATCCGCGCCACCCTCCGCTCCGCCATCAGCTCCTACATGAAACAGCACCCCGGGGTCCTGCCCGCCAATGTCGCCTCGCTGGTCGAGCTGCCCGCCGGCGGCCGGCCCAAGGCGCTGGTCTGGACTGGCGAACGGGTCCGTGCCTGGCAGAAGGATTTCGACGCCCGGCTCGCCGCCGCTCTCGCGGGCGGCGGGCGGGTCAGCCCCGTCGACATCTGGATCTCCGCCCCGCGCCCGTCCCCGGTCATGGTCTGGACTCCCGCCCAGACCATGGTCTTCCTCGCCGCCGCCAGACGCCACCGGCTTCACGCGCTGTGGCGGCTGATCACCACCCGGGGGCTGCGCCGCGGCGAGGGCTGCGGCCTGCGCCGCCCCGACACCGACCTCGACGCCGCGCTCACCACTATCCGCTGGCAGATCACCCAGCTCGGCTGGGACCCCGTCCAGGGTGCCCCCAAGTCCGACGCCGGCGAGCACACGGTCGCCCTCGACGCCGACACCGTCACCGACATGTCTGCCTGGCGCCGGAAACAAGACAAAGAGAAAGAAGCCGCCGGGGACGCATGGGCCGACAGCGGGTTCGAGTTCACCGACGAGCTGGGGAACCCGCTGCACCCGGCCGTGGTCACCGGCATGTTCCAGATGATCGCCTACCTGGCCGGGCTGCCCCCGATCAGGCTGCACGACCTGCGCCATGGCGCCGCGACCTTGCTGCTGGCCGCCGGGCACGACATGAAAGTCGTCCAGGAAACCCTCGGCCTGTCCTCCATCACCATCGCCGCCGACACCTACACCAGCGTCCTGCCCCAGCTCGCCCGCAAATCCGCCGAAGACGTGGCCACCCTCATCCGCCCCGCCGGCCAGGCCCGGCCACGCCTGCCCGGCACCGCAGGGCAGCGGGCACACCGCGGAAGCCTCGCGGGAAGGCCGCCCCGGAATCCCGCCCCGTAGGGAAGTGACGCCATGACCAGCAGCCCCCGGCCTCCAGACCTCGACCTATACCTGGCACGCCACGGCTTCGCGCCACACGCCAGCCACAGCACCTGGCTCGACTGCGACACCGGGCAGCAGATCATCCGGGTTGTCCGCGAGCCTGGTGAGCAAACCGAGCTGATCTCCCTGGCTCCGCACAGCGTCTGCCTGTACAAGGCCGCCTTCAGCCCGGGTGCCCCTGACGCCGTGATCATCGCGGCAGTGGAAGCCGCGCTGAGCCCCGCCCCGGAGCCGGCCGACGCCTGGCCGGGCAGGCCCACCAAGTTACCGGCCGGTCACCACAATATTGACGCGCTCCCGGCGGACTGAGCCCGACCGCGTTACTGGAGCGTTATCAACAGTTACACGTCGTTTTGGTGACATCGCCGCTACTGCATGGATAATTCTTACATGCCGGGGTGGGGGCGAGATCGCTGGCGGCTGGCCATAGTCGTGGCGGCCATCGGCGCGACCGTCGTGGCGGTGATTGTCGTCTGGGCCGTGCAGGGGCGAGAGGCGGCGGTTGACCTAGCGGCAATCCTGTCCGTGGTCAACGTGCTCGGAGCCTTGGCGGCTTGGGTCCGCGGCTCGGCTGAGCGGACCCTCAGCGAGCGAGTCGATCTGGCGGGCGTCTTGCGCGACCTCGCGGAGGCGCACAGTGTGAGCCGGGCCAAGGTCCGGGATGCACTGGGCGAGCGGAGCGCCGATACCCTGCTGGACGGGACTAGCTTCCCGAAGTGGGATGTCATCGCCGCGTTCCTCGCCGTCGTCGCCCACGATAACCAGGGCGTTAGGGACGGGCTTGAGCGTTTGGTCCGGCCCGTTTGGGAGTCTGCTGGCCGCCAGGAGGCGAGCGCTGCTGGAGGCGGAGCGACGGCGACGATCATGGTCCAGGTGACCACCGAAGCCGGAGTCCTGCTCGCCATCAGCCAGCGGGCCGCCGAGGCCAGCCGCGTGGCCGGCCTGCTGCAAGAGTCGGTAAACAATCTTCAATCCTGGCGAAACGGGCTGTCTTTCGCCCTCGGCAAGCACGCGTCGGGGATTTCCAGCAATACAGCCCAGCAAGACCAGGCTCGGCAGCAGGAAAGTCTTCGGCAACACCTGGACGAGACTGAGCGCCTGCTCCAGACCGCCAAGGCCCGCCGCGACGATGCGGTCGCTCAGGCGACTCGCTTTCGTCAGGACCTTGCCCGGATCGAGCACTCCCTGATCCCCGCGCCACCTGCTCTGACCGTTTCCGCGGCCGACGACCCATATCGGCGTCTGGGTGAGGAGGCCAGCGACCTGACCGGCGACGATGTCATCCGCCGCACCGACGTCTTCTTGGGCGAGCAGAACGCCGAACTCCAGCAGTACGCCGATACCCTGTCCAGGCTTGAGAAGGCGAGCAGCCGATCTCAGCCTCGCCGTCTGCGCATTCCCGTTGCGGCGGCCGCTTCCCTCGTGGCCGTGGCTGCCCTAGCCAGTTTCCTCGCGATCCACTTCAGCCATGGCGGCAGCCGTGCGCATGCCGGCGGCACGTCCTCGGCAACGCCATCGCTGACCGGCCGCCCCGTCACCCCGAAACCTTCGAGTGACATCCCTCCGTCCGCGCACCCCCCGAGCGTCAGCCCCTCGCCCGCGAAGACTTGGCCGGCTCCCTTGCCGACACCGCAGTACCTTGACGCCCTGACCGCCCCAGGGAGCAAAGGTGGAGTGGAATCGGTGGCGTTCAGCCCGGACGGCACCATCCTCGCCGTCGGCGACAGGACAGGCCGCACCTATCTCTGGAGCCTCGCGAGACACAGAATCATCGCGACCCTGACCGACCCGGGAAGCATCAGAGTGATTTCCGTATCGTTCAGCCCGGATGGCACCACCCTCGCCGCCGGTGACCTCAACGGCCACACCTACCTTTGGAGCCTGGCTACCCACAAGATCACCGCCACCCTGACCATCCCGGGGAGACAGGGGGTGTACTCGGTGGCGTTCAGTCCGGATGGCACCACCCTCGCCGCCGGCGATGTCAACGACAGCACCTACCTGTTCAGTATGGCTACCCGCAAAATCACCGCCACCCTGACCGACCGCAGTGGCGGCGGCGTGGACTCGGTGGCGTTCAGTCCGGACGGCGCCACCCTTGCTGTCGGCGATGTTAACGACAGCACCTACCTGTTCAGTATGGCTACCCGCAAAATCACCGCCACCCTGACCGCCGACCCGAAAGGCCATCAAGCGTTCTTCGTGGCGTTCAGTCCGGACGGCGCCACCCTTGCTGTCGGCGACCTCAACGTCCACACCTACCTGTTCAGCATGGCCACCCGCAAAAACACCGCCCTGACCGACCCCAGTGGCGCCGGCGTGTTCTCGGTGGCATTCAGCCCAGATGGCGCCACTCTAGTCACTGGCGACCGAAACGGCCACGCCTACCTGTTCAGTATGGCTACCCGCAAAATCACCGCCACCCTGACCGACCCACATAGCAGCGGCGTGTCCTCGGTGGCATTCAGCCCGGACGACACCACTCTCGCCATCGGCGACGACAACGCCAGCACCTACCTATGGCGGGTGGCAGGCTCCGCCTCCTAACCGTCCTGGCGGTAGCGGTTGAGGGGGACGGGGTGGTCTTGGCCGCGAAGATAGCCAGGTCGCTCGCCGCGCGGTGAACCTGGCCTGTGCGTTTCAGACGGTAGTACAGGCAGCTCACGGTCTATGTCGTAGTAGGACAAGGCCGCCTGGGGTGTGCGTCAAAGGTGGTGGTTTCCGATCATGGCTGGCCAGAGCACTCTTCTGAGTGCCCGTTTACACTCAGATCGCGTCGGGCCGTATTCGGGCAGGTCACGGCATCCCGTTTCTCCACGCCATTGGCTGGCGTGGTGACCAGGCGGCGACGACGTCATCTGCAGCACCCTGGACACTCAGACACGCGCGCCTGACCAGGGGCCCGCCAAGTTACCGGCCGGTCACCACAATGTTGACGCGCACCCCGGCACTAGTTATCCAGCCTGGCTTGCCGTACCTCACCGCTACGATGTAGGCCGTGAACCAGCCGGACGGCGCTACCGCCGTTGACGTTGCCTCGATGCCCTGGGCGATGACCCAGAACGAGCCGCTTGCCATAGAGGAGTTCATAGGCGAGGCCAAGAAACGGGGCTTTGACCTGAATACCGCGACCTTGCGCGAGTTGTACCGGAATCGCCTGCTGATACCGTTCGTCCAAATAACAAGGCGTCCAGTCCGCGAGCCAGCCAGGCCGGCTGTGGCCGAGTCTCCCTTCGGGGGTACGCGCCTCATCGACCTGCGGCTAGCACGCGACACCGGTCGGCTCCGTGACCTGGCGGCCGTTCCCTATCAGCCGCGAGTGTCCTTCGAGTCGGCCAAGTGGACTTGGCCGGCAAATTCTCCTTGGACGGGGTTGCTGTACTCCCCGTACCAGCTGTTGGCTCTGCCTGACCTCGACGCCATGTTGTCAAAGCAGACGTACCACAAGCGCGGCGAGCGGGTCATCGCGCGCATGCCGAAGCCACCCCAGCTCCTGCTCGACCGGATGGAGCGGTTCAGGAAGATGACGATAGCCCTTACAGCGGTGGAGGCCCGCTACCTGCCGAACCTCGACCCTGAGTTCATCCAGCTGACCAACGTCCCTGACGTTACTGAATGGGCGAATTACCGCGCCAGGTTTGATCCAGTGCAGGCCCAGTCATGGCTGTCCTATCCACCCCAGCAGATACGCCAAGACGCGGAGTCCCGTCTGCTGACGCGTGCGCACCACAGGGATCCGGTTGGCGACGAATGGAGCCAGCTCATGCGTCGTGCGCCCGCCAAATCGCGAAAATACCTCAAGGACGCAGCGCTGATCGCGATGGACGACCGCATCGCGGCTGAGATCCTGCTCCGCTTTTATGAAGACCTCGCGCTCCGCGGACAGGCTGAGTCGCTGCCCGATATATCCGGCGCTCTGTACTGGCATCCGTTGCGTGACCGGCTGAGCTACCGCGGGGGCACGCTCGACGGAGCCCTGACGGACCTGGGTATCTCCCCGTACCCGCGCGTGGTACTGGCCTTGGAAGGCGAAACCGAGGTGTACCACGCTCCGCTTGTCTGGCGCACGCTCGGTTACTCGGCGGCCCCGGAGCTCATCCGGGTGCTCAAACTCGGCGGTGTCGGTCAGAACCTGCAGAAGGTGGCCGCCCTGAACGTCGCCCCTTTGATCGGGAAACAGATACCGGCACGAGGAGGAGCGACCGCGTGGACTGTTATCAGGCCGTCGGCGCGTCTCCTGGTGGCGGTTGATCCGGATAAGCCGTTCAACACGCCAGAGGGCATAGAAAAAGAGCGCACCAAGCTGCTGAACGAGATCAAGGACGTGCTGAAAACTCAGGGCCTCGAACATCCTGACCCTGACGGACTGCAGCACCTCGTCGAGATCCGTGTCTGGGACGCTCCGTGCTACGAGTTCGCCCACTTCACGGATGAGGAGCTGGCGGACGGCATCACCGCAGCGCACAAGACGATCAACGGCTGGACAAGGGACGAGCTGATCGCCGCGCTGATGCACTGGCGCGGCGAGGGCAAGGACATCAAGAACGTCTGGTACCGCGGAGGCCCGACTACCCAGCCCAACAAGTTCACCGGCAAGTGGGAATACGAAGTCAGCAAGGTCAAGCTCGCCGAAGCCCTGTGGCCTACCTTGCTCCGGAAGATCCAGCTCGCCATGGTGACGGACGACGCGCCCACTCCGCTCATCATGCAGGTCATCAACGACGCCTACCACCTGGCTCAACAGGGCCGGTACCTCTCATTCGCCCTGGCTGAAGTCCCGAAGGACACAGCTGAGCCCGATAACGAGGCGGGGAGCGCATGAGACCTCTCAGCGAGGAGGAAGCCTGGGCGCGAAGTTGCATCAGTCGAGCACTTCCCGGCTGCACGGTGGATCAGCACGACGATGGTTCCGAGTCCAGCATGTACGACCTCACGATCACCTACCCCGATGGCCGCGTCGGGGCAGTTGAAGTCACCGCAGCTGTAGAGGAGCAATCACTAGAGCTGTGGAAGCTGGTCAGGCGCCAGGGGAAGCCGTGGACCGAGCCAGCGCTTGCAGGCGGCTGGCTTGTACGCGTGCAGCCATCAGCGCGAGCGAAGAACCTGGTCCGCCAGTTGCCCGGCCTGCTGCGTGACCTGGAACGCGGTGGCCGAGGTGCTGTGTCGGGCGACCGGGCATCCACTGATCAGGCAAGCGTTGCCGCCGGCCAGCTCGGTATCGTCCAAGCCCTGCAAGGGCCGACGGAACATCCGGGGAGCATCTACATCATGCCGCCCGAACGCCCGCTAGAACAAATGGGCGGCTATTCGCCGTCCACAGGCGACCCGCTTGCCCACTGGCTCAGCGAGTGGATATCTGACCCATCACGCACCGACAACCTGCGGAAGCTGGAGCTCTCCGGCGCACCAGAGCGTCACCTGTTCCTACTGGTGCCTGGCTTCAACTCCGGGTCCTTCGCCGTTAGCGACCTGCTTATCGCGCCGGACGCACCGCTCCCCACGATCCCGCCTGCCCTGCCCGCTGAAATCACCCACGTCTGGGCCGCGAGCACCTGGAACTCGGGCGACGGATTCCGGTGGTCCCCGGACGCGGCATGGGAACGGTTCGTCAAGGTCGAGCCGTAGCATGCCAGTGGCTCGCAAACGAACTGGAGTGAGGACTGGTGCAGGAGGTTGGGCAGGCAACCTCTGGCCTGCTGACTGTCAGGGCCGATAACGACCACACACTCAGATCGAGTCCTGTGACCTGCGGCATCCCCGAAGATGATCTTGATGGCCCGTAGATCTGACACGGACCCTCGGAGCGAGGGTGGGCTGGAATGTCGGTTGGTGCCTCTAGGGTGTTGCCGCTGAGCCGTGTCGAGCAAAGGGGCTATGAAGTGGAGACAGCCATGGCGGGGAAGCCGGCGCATCCGGCACTCGGCGGAGCGTGACCGTGCCCAAGAGAAGCCCCCAGCAGCGGACCGGATTCAGCGGCGAGGCCTTCGTGGGCAAGGCAGTGTCCGACGCGGGGCACGTGTGGAACGACACCCGGCGCGACTTCGGCATCGACGGCCATATCGAGTTCGTCGACGCCGCGACGCAGGTCAGCGGGTTCGCGGTCGCCGCCCAGGTTAAGGGCACTGCCGTGGGCTTTCCCGGCGAGAACCCAGACGGGTTCCGGTTCCAGTGCGAGGCCGACCACATTGACTACTGGCTGCGCTGCGGACGCCCGGTAGTGCTGATCTGCGTCAACATCCGTGACCAGCAGGCCTGGTGGAAACGCCTGGACACCTGGTTCGCCGACCCAGTCCGCCGTGCCCGCCGGATGGTCGACTTCGACAAGGCCGCCGATGTCTTCGACGTGTCGGCGTTCAGCCAGCTGTCAGCGATCGCGGTCCCGGCCGGGCAGGCCCTGCTGCGGCTGGAGGGCAGCGAGCCGCTGGTGTCGAACCTGCTGACGGTGACAGCGTTCGCTCCCCAGATCCGGTCGGCGTCGACGCCGTGCCGTGACCGTGCCGACGCATGGGAGAGAATGCGGTCTAACGGCGCGTTCGAGGGCGGCTTCCACCTGTCCGGCGGCCGGATCCATACCCTGGCATCGCTGGAGGACGGCCCGCTGGCGGTGCTGTGCGACGGCCCGGTCACCTCGGTCCTGGTGGAGGACTGGGCATACTCGGAGGACGATGATGTCCAGCGGCGGTTCACCGCGCTGCTGAACTTCACGCTCCGCGCCGCGCATCACGACGAGCTGGTCTTTCATCCGAAAAAGAAGATCGTTTACTACCAGGCATCCTCCGACCTGTCCAAGCGGAAGGTCCGGGGGCGCTATCGGGGCAGCAAGGGCCGCGCGTTTTTCACCCCGTACCACGGCAAGGACGACGCGACCAAGATCAGGTACTGCCGGCATTATGCGGCCGGATTGTACTTCCAGCGCTGGGCCGGGCAGTGGTACCTGGAGATCAACCCGACCTACCACTTCACCATCGACGGCCGCCGCGACTCCTACTACGACGCCGAGTACGTCGCCACGATCAAGCGGATGGAACGCAACAGCGCCGTCTATCAGCTGGTGCGCGCCTGGGCAGATTACCTGCACGGCGAAGACACCCTGTTCAAGAGCAGGGACGAGCGGATCATGTTCGGCAGCCTGCTCAGCATCGATGCCGACGCTGCGATCGATGAGAAGGCATGGCTGCCGCCGCCGGATCCGCCAGCTCCTGCTCCGGCCGACAGCGGGCTGCTGGCAGGGCTGTGGGACCTGTCATGAAGGCCCACGTCATCGGCGAGCCTGAGCTGGAATTCCGGGCCAGGAACCGGCACATCGACCCGCGTTACGGAGTCGCCGTGCATGGCCCGGCCGACGCGGACTCCCCGTCCGCGCCTCGCGACATCCCGGTCGGCCTGGTCGGGCCGCCCTCGGCCGTCGACGGCATGCGCGCCTGGCTGGAGCGGTGCCAGACGCGGATCGAGGCGAAAGAGACAAGATCAGGGCAGGAGAATCTGCACCAGCCCTTCCCCGGCTTCAGTACGGACACCAACTTCGGTGCCGGGCTGGTCTTCGATGACGCCCTGGTCCGCGAGATACCGGACCGGCAGCTCCGCTTGCTCGCCAGCGCCGACGTGAGGGCCGCCATCGCCGAGGGCGCGGGCCTGTACGCTGACGCGGCCCGGTCGCTCGCCGAGACCGGCCGCTGCCGCGTCATCTTGTGCGCCCGGCCCGAGGAGATCCGCGAGCACGACAGCGGGCCCCCAGGGCCGCAAGGCGGCGATGACGCCGACGGCGGCGAGGAGCATGGCGAGATCGAGATCGGCCGGGACTTCCATGACCTGCTCAAGGCCCAGGCGCTCGGCCTCGCGTGCCCGCTGCAGGTCATGCGCCGGGAAACCTGGGAAGGCACGGTCAAGGGCAGTGGCGTCCCGCGGCCGCTCCAGGACGAAGCTACCCGGGCCTGGAACCTGCACATCGCGCTGTACTACAAGGCCGGCGGCACGCCCTGGCGGATGCCGCGCCGCGACTCCGACCTGTTCACCTGTTACGTCGGCGTCAGCTTCTACCGGACCGCCGACGGCGAGGAACTCCACACCGCCGTGGCCCAGGTCTTCAACGAGCGCGGCGACGGCGTCGTGGTCCGCGGCGGTACCGCGAAGATCTCCAAATCCGACCGCAGGCCCCACCTGGGCGAAACTGACGCCCGCAAGCTGCTCAGCGACGCCCTCGCCGAGTACCGCCGCACCCACGGCCACCAGCCCGCCCGCATCGTGCTCCACAAGACATCGCAGTTCAGTCCTGCCGAGCTCGCCGGGTTCCAGGGTGCGGCTGACGAGCGGGAGATCGACTTCCTCGAGCTGATCTGGATTCAGCGGCGCGGCGCCCCGCACCTGTTCCGCACCGGGCAGCTGCCGCCGCTGCGATGCACCAGCGTCCAGCTCGATCCGCGCACCCTCCTGCTGTACACGCGCGGATCCATTCCGTACTTCCGGACCTACCCCGGCCTGTACGTCCCGCAGCCGCTGCTGCTGCGCCCCGCCGGGAACGGCACCGACCTCCAGGCTGCAGGCACCGATGTCCTGGCCTTGTCCAAGATGAACTGGAACAACGCCCAGCTCGATGAACGCGACCCGCTCACCCTCCGCACCGCCCACCGGGTCGGGGCCATCCTCAGGCATGTCCCGCCCGACGCCCAGATCGCCACCCGCTACGCCTACTACATGTAGGCATAATCGGGACGGCGGGAAAGAGCCAGCTCGCAGACGAGCAGAAGGCGCGCGTCAGGCCAGCTGTGCAGCACCGTATCGGCCCGCAGCTGGACCGGAGAGGGGGAACTCGGCTCCTTCGAGTACAACGGGACCAAGACCAGCACCGCCCGGCTGGCTGCCAGCCGGTAATACACCGGTTCCGCTACTGGCGGGCAGGGCTGCTGCGTGCGTGGCTACCTCGCACCTCTCGATCAGCCGGGCCAGGACGCTGAGTGCGGCGAGCTGCTCCAGTGCTTCCTGCGACGGCCATTCGGCTGTCTCGTGGGTGGCGGGGTTGCGGATGACCCAGAAGCAGCCGACGCCGAACTGCGGCACACCTCGCTGGCGGCTGGCGACCGTCGGGTTGCGCGGGTCGCCCGGGATCCGCAGCCGCGGCTTACCGGGTTCCGGCGGGTTGGCGCTAAAAGCTTCCTGGATGAGCTTGTCGTCGGCGATGTCATGGCGTCCGACCTTGTCCTGGAGGCGCTCGTTCATCGCGGACGCCGCGGCCTGGACGGCGTGACGGCGGTGCCCGGAGTCCCAGAGCTTGCGCGCCGGGTCCCATACCCAGGGGTGCAGAGATTCCAGTTCGATCCCCGGCGCGACGTCCGTGATGTGCGGGTCGCCGGTCACCAGCGTGCCGTTGCGCACGTGCCATCCCTGGCGGGCGAGCTGGGTAAGCAGGGAGCGCCGCAGCTCGTCGCCGGGGCCGGTGTGGAGCTGGTTGCCGAGCCAGCGCCCGATAAACCCACGCAGGGCTCGTCGGCCGTCTGACCCGCCCCACCGTTCGAGCCCGGTCAGGACGTCAGCGACACCCTGCGGCTGGAAATCCGGCGGCGCGGGGATCTTGTCCAGAATGATGCCGGATTCCTCCAGGAACACCACGGCCAGGTCGCGGGAGTACTGCTGCTCGATCTCCCCGGCGATCTGTCCGAGGATCAAGTAGCTGATCCGATGACCGTCGTCCTGATCGGGATCTGGCAGCGGAACCTGAATCACCCGCCCGCGGGCACGATCCCGTCCGCTGATTGTCAGCGCGAGCTTCCGCACGTTCTGCAAGTAGAAATCCGTGTTCTGCGTGCGGTGCCCGGCAGCGTGATCGGAGACCTCGAAGGTGAGCAGCGCGGCGTTGCGGGCTAGATCCAGCTCGTAGGCGAACCCGCTGATCAATTCGGGTTCGGTTACCCAGGAACCAGCGATCCCGTTCATGACCTCCCGGCCGCTAAGCCAGACCGGGTCGCCGCCGTGCTGTTCTTGGAGCCCATCGATCGCTCGCAGTACCTCGATGTCATCCCACCGTGTGCGCATGCTTTCCCTTCTGCGGAAAGACACACCAGGCGTCCTGTGCCGGTCGTCGCAGCGGCCCTAGTCAGTCCCCGCCGGCCCAGCCGGCTGCCCGGATTCCGGGAGACCAGGGGTCCAGTTGCTGCCAAGCCGCCTGGCGATGAGCGTCAGGAGCCGGGCGAGTTCTGCCTGCAGGTCCGCCGGCCGGGCGAAAGCCGCGCCGTAGGTTTGGATAAGGAAGTCCCGGAACGAGGACCTGCTGAAGTCAGCAGATTCCTGCCATTGCGTAATCAGGTCAGGCAGGGACAGGCCGCGTGTCTCGTGCAGCGTCTCGCACATCTCGAGTTCTTCCAGGTCCACCGGCGCGATCCCGGCGACGGGCACGGCGGGGCGCCGGTAATTAAGGAGCCCTTCGCTGCGCAGGGCGTCCTCGATGTGCCCGCGGGTGAGCGGGTTGAGGGGAAACTGCCAGCCGCGGACCGTGACCGGCAGGACCCGGCCCGCCGGCTTGTCCAGCGGGGAGCTGTCCGGCTGCGGGTCGCGCAGCAGGCAGGCCGCGGTCTCGTCCAGCTGCCGGGCCTTCTTCACGAACAGCTTCTCGATGTCCTTGGCATACGCGGTGACGTCGGCGTTCTCGCGGGTCGCCAGGGCGGCCTGGCCGGTGACTACCTCGGCCAGCAAGGTCAGCTCGCCGAAGTCGATCCCGGCGTCGCTGTTCTTGCTGCGCGTGAATGCGGCTTGCAGGTCCTCTTCGGTGAAGAAAGTGGTGCCGCCGCCGACCAGGGGCGGGGCCAGGCGGCGCAGCTGGTCCTCGGCCCGCTGCTCCACCATGCGGGCGTAGGCCCCGTTCCACCGTTTCCACCCGCGCTCGCCGTCCCGGTCGCGTTCGTGTTCGTGCACGAACCAGTACAGCCCTTGGGTGGCGCGCTCGATCAGGTACTGCTCGTCCAGCACGAGGATCACCTCGCCGATCCGCAGCAGGGGCCGTTCCTGGATCGGCAGCATCTGCCAGGCCCCCGGGCAGGCGTCGAGCCTGGCCGCCAGCTCATCAGGGGTGCTGGCGAACGAGCCGAGGTAGGTCTCGACGATATCGCGGCTGATCTGAATCCCGGCGAACGCGTTCACGCCGGGCAGCCCGTCGGGCTGCAGGGCGCGGACATACCCGTGGTAGGCGAGCGTCAGCGCGGCGATGTCCTCGAGGTCCAGGCCGGTCGCCTCCCGCAGCAGGTCCAGCGGCCGGGCGCGCAGGCTGAGCTTGCCCAGGTCGATCGGGGTGCCGTAGGTGTCCCACAGCATCCGGGTCCGGGCCAGCAGAACGTCCGCCCGCTCGTGGTTGTAAAACAAGCCGTTGGCCACCATCTCCATGGCCAGGCCCTGCCGAAGGCCTCCGAACTTGGGGTTTCCGGTGGTGTGCGGGGCGTGCAGCTGGGCGGCCACGAGATGTACCAGGAGCATTCCGGCCAGCTCAGGATCCAGCCCGGGCACCGCCGCAGCCAGGTTTCCCGGTGCCGATCCGTCTGTCGGCCGGTGGGTCAGCACCGCGCGCATGGCGCGCAGCACGGGCTGGCGGGCGAGCAGAGCCCGGGTCATCCCGTCCGCCGTGCCGTCGAGTGCCCGGCGCACGGCCTGCGCCATCACCGGGTTCAGCCGGGCCAGGAACCGGTCCCGGTACGTCTCGGCCAGCTCCGGGTGGTGCGCGGCATGATTGAGCGTCACCAGGACCTGCAGGTACACCTCGCGAGGATGCAACCGCAGCAGGCTGTTGATGAGCGGGACCGGGTCGAAAGGCAGCCCTGCGGCGGACAGTGCGCCAGTGAGGTAGTCACCGGCGGTGACGTACGCCTTCACGTACCGGCCGAACCACGCCGACGTGGTCTCCTCCGGGACAGGGCCGAGCCCGGCTGCCGCCAGCGAACGGTCCGGGACGATCAGCCCGGCATCACTCCAGCGGCCGGCCGGGGTCCGGCCAGAAACGGGACGGAACAGTCCTGACCACCGGGAGACCTCGAAACTCACAGGTGAACCGTACGCCCTGTTGCCATGTGCGGCCCACACGATATCCGCGGTACCCGTACGACCCCGGGCACGGATGGCTGCCCGGGCCCGTCATAGCGCCCGGGCTGGGTGATCACGGCCGGGTTGGCATTAGTGCGCGTTCCGGGCCGCCGGCCCGCGTGTGGCCGACCCTGGTGTATCTCCCGGTGTACGTCCTGTGGCCCTTTGATATTCCTGGCGTGGCGATGGCGGCTGAGCTGGCGCTCCGAGCGTACGACGGCGGGCGGGTGGTTCCCCAGCGGATTCGACGGCGTAAGCGGAGCGGCCCGGCAGCACTAGTCCCGGGGAACGGCCGCTGCTGTCATCCGCGCAGGCACGAAACTTCGGCTGGCCGCATCCTGCTTGGCCGGTGCGGTGCCTATGGGGGAGGCACTACCAGCATGTTTCACGCTGCGTAACCACCACGGGAAGCCGATGGACAAGCCCGCCGCGCCCCGGTCCTGACACGCGAGCTAACACGGAGCCAACATGGGTACAAAACGGACACATAAAAAATGACCTGGAGTCACATAACCCCAGGTCAGAGTGCGTGCGCCGCCAGGGACTCGAACCCCGAACCCGCAGATTAAGAGTCTGCTGCTCTGCCAGTTGAGCTAGCGGCGCGTGAAGAACGCTGTGAT
>Ga0302181_10002285_pt1 | contig 13693 bp, 10 predicted proteins | sample I_Palsa_E3_3_FD_198786 | JGI IMG/M metagenome (GOLD analysis project Ga0302181, IMG submission 198786) | Peat permafrost microbial communities from Stordalen Mire near Abisko, Sweden - I_Palsa_E3_3 | ecosystem: Environmental > Terrestrial > Soil > Palsa > Peat permafrost | place: Sweden... | reverse complement strand
GCCCGGGTCGTCGAGGCGTTCGTAGCAGGACTGCAGGCCGACGCGCCCCGGGCCCCAGACGCGCAGCCAGAGGTAGCGGTTCCCCCAGGTGCGCCACAGCTTCATCCCGGCTGCTGGGTACTCGACATGGAGCTGCATCCCGACCGTGGGGTCCTTGAAAAGCAGGGCCGGCGGCTTGATCAGGATGGACTCGCCTTCTTTCAGCTCACGCATGTAGGCGTTGCCGCTCGCTTGGACCAACACGAGGCCCGGCTGGTCGCCCGCTTGGAACCGGTCGAGGAACTGGCCTACCGGGTAATGCCACTCCTGCTGGTTGTTGTCCCGGCCACGGTCGCGGTCCATCCCGGGCGCACCCGCCATCTGCAAGCCCATCTTGAGCAAGCTTCCTCCGGCCGACACCTGCTGCTGCTGTTGTCCGGACGTCATGAACCAGACGTTGGTCGGTTGCCAGTCGTAAGCCACACCTTTGGTGGCAACTAGGAGGGTGTGCTCGCGGACGTCGACCGCCGCCCCGCGCTGGAGCGGCAGGGCGATGAGCTCGCCGGGCTCGTCGTGGGAAAAGGCGATCCGCCCCGGGCCATCTGCAGTGAGCATCACCAGTGGCATCCCCGCTCGGTGCCTGGCCCACGGTTTGCTGAGGGGCATGGCGTCGACGTGGACGGCGGGCTCCTGCCACAACAGCATGTTCTGGGTGAAATAAACGCCGTCACCTGCGGCGAGGCTCATCTCGGCGACCGGCACCAGACGGCCCTCAACCTGAGCCTTCGACTGCCCGAACTGGATACGGGCCATGTCCGCGATCGAGGGCAGTTCGGTCCACCCCGACGCCGTCGTGCGAAGCTGGATATTGACCGGCGCCCCGCAAGTCGGGCAGCTCGTCTCGGCCCCTGTGGAGGTCTGTTTGCAATAGGGGCAGGTGTAAGTGCTCTGGGCTGCGGCTGTGTCGGTCATCTCACTCGCTCCCCGTCTTATGGGGCTGGAACATCGACTGGATCCCGACCCGCCCCGGCCCTGTCATGCGGAACATCGTTGCCCCTCCCCCGCCGACGAGAGCAGAAGCCACCCCACCGATACCGCCGCCCGAACGCAGCTGCCCGGCCGCCTGTGCAAGGCCGCCGACGTTGACCATCGACGTGACGCTTTTGAGGCGCCCGAACATGCCCCCCTTTTTGGGAGGCTCCGCCGCTGGGGCGGCCGCCGCTGCGGCGTCTCCGGCGGTGTCCCCCGCGCCGTCTCCCGCCGGCGCTGGGGCAGCAGCCGCGTTGTCCTCGATGCGGCCTTTCATGTTGATGCTGGTGACTTCCATCGTGACCTTGGAGTCCTTGTAGAAGAAGGCACCAGGGTCGACGAGGATCGTTTCGCCCTCGCCGAGAGTGCGTTCGAAGACGTTGCCGTAGCCGTGCAGGACCAGGATGCCGGGAGCGGTCTGGGCGACGAAGCGGTCGAGGTACATGCCCGCGTCGGCAGCCAGCATGACGCGGAACCCACCGATCTTCTCGTAGGTGAAAGCGAGAGAGCCGCTGGCGAGCACGAGCGCGTGCTCGCGCACGTCGACTTCTGCCGGCGCTTCGACAGGGATCACGACCAGTTCCCCCGTGGCATCGCGCGAGAAGGCGACCCTCCCCGGGGCGTGGGCGACACTGAGCACGAAGGGCATCCCCGACACGAGGCGCCTGGCCCCGCCGGGGGTGCTCAACACCGACATGGGGACCGTCTCGTCCTTCCAGAGCATCGCGTGGTGCTCGAAGTAGACGGTGTCCTCCCCAGCCAGCGTTATCTCGGCGACGGGGACGACCCCGGTGTCCAACTGGCAGCCGCTCGCCGACCAGTGGAACTGGGTCAGGTCCCGGAGCCGTGGTGCCTCGCGCCACCCGCTGTCGGTCACCGCATCGCGCACGTCGAGCGGGGCCCCGCAGCGGTCGCACGTACGCGCCGAGCTCGGGCTCTGGGCGTGGCACCAGCGGCACTGGATGCGCTGCTCGACGTCGGTCATAAGCTGCCTCACCCCCGCTGGATGGCTAAGACGTCCGAACGTTACCACGGCCGGCGTACGCCCCCAAAGAGGGCGGCGGTGAAGGCACGTTCGCCAGGCGCGCCGGAGCGCCGGCTGCCTCTTCATCGAGCCTTAAACGCCACGAAACGAAGCCGAAACGAGCCGGCCCCAAACTGGGGGATGCCCAGTGCACGGCGGACCGTCACTCCTGGCCCGAGGGCACCAGACGTGAGCTTGGCCGACCCCCAGGCCTACAGGCTCCCGGCCCTGCCTTCAACCGTGCACTGGGGTTACTTCGACCGCGACATCCAGCCGGCGCTGACTGTGCGCTCGGGCGCAACGCTCGCCGTGGAGACGATCACCCACCACGCCGGCGATGCCCCGGACCTCCTGATGGACGAGGAGATCGCGGCCTTGTGGGACCAGGTGGTCGACCGTGGGCCAGGCCCGCACATCCTGACCGGGCCGATCGCCGTCGAGAAGGCCCGTCCGGGCGACGTTCTCGAGGTCCGCATCTTGTCGCTGCGGCCGAGGTGTGGGTTCGGTTCCAACCTGGCCGCCCACTGGGGGCTCCTGTACGGCGACACCGGCAAGGAACGGGTCACGATCTGGTCGATCGACCCCGAACTGATGACAGCCAGGGCGGCTTTCGCATACGACTGGAAAACGACGGCGCTGGTGGACGAACCGGGCATCGTCGTCAGGCCGGGGTCGGTGGCGCGCGAACCGACCATGAACGAGGTGGTGGTCCCGTTGCGGCCCCACCTTGGCACGATGGGCGTGGCGCCCGCGACGCCGGGGCGGCACAGCAGCGTTCCCCCGGGGGCCCACGGCGGCAACATCGACAACTGGCGAGCGGGTGCAGGCACGACCATGTACTACCCGGTGGCCGTTCCCGGCGCTCTGCTCTCTCTCGGCGACCCCCACCTCTCCCAGGGCGACGGCGAGATCAGCGGGACGGCGCTCGAGGCATCGCTGAACGCGGTGCTCCAAGTCCGCGTCCGGCGCGACATCCCTCTCGACGTGCCCACACTCGAAACGCCAACGCACTGGTACGTGCACGGCTTCGGAGACACCCTCGATGAGGCCATGAACGAAGCTGCCCGCGCCGTCCTGCGCTTCCTCGACAGGCGCTACGGCATGTCGCTCGACGATGCCTATTCGCTCATGAGCGTGGCGGGTGACTTCACCGTCACCCAGGTCGTCGACGGCCGTCGCGGCATCCATGCCGGTGTCGCGAAGGGCCTCCTCGGGCGCCAGTCGTAGGCACTTAGCGTCCCGGCGCACTACTTAGCATCGCGGCGCACTACCCTCGGCGCTTATGAGAACGGTGATCGAATTTCCGAGCAACGGCACGGTGGGCCAGGGCTACCTGGCGACCCCTGAGACCGGCACAGGCCCGGGCCTGGTCGTCATCCAGGAGTGGTGGGGGCTCGTCGGGCACATCACAGACGTGTGCGACCGCTTTGCCGACGAGGGTTTCGTGACCCTAGCGCCTGACCTCTACCACGGCAATACGGCGAGCGAGCCCGACGAGGCCGGCAAGCTGATGATGGCGATGAGGCTCGACAAAGCGGGCAAAGACATGAGCGGCGCTGTCGAAGCAGTGGCCGCTCGGTCCAGCGGCAAGGTCGGCGTCGTCGGTTTTTGCATGGGTGGGGGCCTCGCCCTGATGGTCGCAAGCCAACGGCCCGACCTGGTCCGCGCCGTGGTGCCCTTCTACGGCATCGTGCCGTGGGAGGGAGCCCAGCCCGACTACGGCGCCATCAACGCTGCGGTGCTCGGGCATTATGCAGAACATGATGATTTCGCTTCCGCCGACGCCGTCGCGGCTCTCGAGCGCGCCCTTCGCGAAGGGGGGAACAAGGACGTGACGATCTATACCTACCCCGGAACTGTTCACGGCTTCTTCAACGACGACCGCCCCAGCCAGCACGCCCCGGATGCCTCCAAGGTTGCGTGGGAACGTACCGTCGAGTTCCTTCACTCCCGGCTCGGCTAGGCAATAGTCACGCGGTCGCGCCCGTGAGGAAAACCAGCAGGCGCCTGGCGGACGGCCGCGAGATCACTTATTACGACGCCGTCACCACCGCTGAACGCAACGCCGTGGACGGCAGGGATCTCCCGCCGTTGACCGTTGAGACCGAGCTACGGTACGACCTTTTGCTGCGAAGCTGGGTGATGTACGCCTCGCACCGCCAAACCAGGACCTACCTCCCAGCCGCCGACGACTGCCCGCTATGCCCGTCGAGGCCGGGCCACCCGACCGAGATCCCTGAAGCCGACTACGAGGTCGTCGTGTTCGACAACCGGTTCCCGGCCCTTTCCGGCAACGGGCGCTGTGAGGTCGTTTGCTATACGTCCGATCACAATTCCTCGTTCGCTCAGCTCTCACCGGAGCGCGTGAGCCTCCTCCTCGAGGCGCTGATCGACCAGACCACTACCCTCGGTGCCCTACCCGGGGTCGAGCAGGTCTTCTGTTTCGAGAACGCAGGAGCCGAGATCGGCGTCACGCTTCAGCACCCGCATGGGCAGATATACGCGTACCCGTTCGTCACGCCCAGGACCGACAGGATGATCGCCTCAATGCTGGAATACCGACGGGAAACCGGGCGGAACCTGTTCGATGACGTTGTTGCCGAGGAAATTTCAGCCGGGTCGCGCCTCGTGCTGCGTACTGGCAAATGGACCGCGTTCGTCCCCCATGCGGCCCGCTGGCCTTACGAGGTCCACTGTTACCCGAACGATCGCGTCCCCGACCTGGCGGCATTGGACGACGATGCGCTCTGCGAACTGGCGGAGGTACTGCTCGATCTCTTCGGCCGCTTCGCTCGTCTTTTCGACAAACCAGCGCCCTACATCGCGGGGTGGCACCAGGCGCCCGTACGCCAGGGACGGGAGGACTTTGCCCTCCACCTGGAACTGTTCACCTTGAGGCGCTCGAACGACAAGATGAAGTTCCTTGCGAGCTCGGAGTCGGGCATGGACGCCTTTGCCAACGACATCATCCCCGAGGCTGCGGCGGCGCGCCTTCGGGAGCTCGGCCCATCAGCCGGGTAATGGCATGAGCCATGCCCCGTAGGATCGCCGGCACCCCCAAAACGGCTGGCTCCCCTAGGACGGCTAGCACCTCGAAAGCGGCTGGCGCCACTAAAGCCGCTGGGCCCGCTAAAGCCGCCAGGCCCGCTAAAGCCGCTAGGGCCAGTCAGCGCGCTGGCGCCCGCCTAAAGGCCGTCAAGGGAGAGATCACCAGCGTCGAGGGGATCGCAGCGCTGTCGCTCGACGCGCTCAGTTCGGTTGCGTACGGGCCGGAGGCGATGCTCGTCGTGCTGGCCACGGCCGGCGCCGGTGCCCTGGCGAAGATCGAACCGATCACGCTCGTCATCGTCTTGCTGCTGGTCATCCTCGTCCTGTCCTACCGCCAGGTCATCGAGGCCTACCCCGACGGTGGCGGGTCGTACGCCGTTTCCAAGGCCAACCTCGGGGCGGGTGCAAGCCGCCTCGCCGGCGCGTCGCTCATAGTCGACTACACCCTCACCGTCGCCGTTTCGATTGCGGCCGGCGTGGCGGCGCTGGTCTCCGCGTTCCCCTCCCTTGCCCCGCACAACCTGCTGATCTCGGTCGCGGTGCTGGCCTTCCTGACCGCTGTCAACATGCGGGGTATCGCTGCCAGTGCGAAGGTTTTCCTGCTGCCGACAGCCGTGTTCGTCTTCGGTATTTATACCGTGATCGTCTCGGGCACCGTGCGCGCGCACGCTGCGGCCAACGCCGGCTTCCACCCGGCCATAATTCCCAAGGCTGCGGCCACCGTCGGCGTCCTGATGCTGCTCAAGGCGTTCGCGGCGGGTTGCAGCGCACTGACCGGTGTCGAGGCCATCGCCAATGACGTTCCCGTGTTCCGCGAGCCCAGGGCGCAGCGGGCGATGCGTACCGAGGTGATGCTGGGCGGTCTCCTGGGGACAATGCTGCTGGGCCTCGCTTACCTGACCGTGCGGTTCCACATCGCCCCGAGCTCGCACCAAACGGTCCTCAGCCAGATCACTGCGGCCTCCGTCGGGCGCGGGCCTGTCTACTACGTGATCGACTTGGCCACGACTGTGATCCTGGCACTTGCGGCCAACACCTCCTTCGGAGGGTTCCCGGTGCTGGTCAGCCTCCTCGCTCGCGACAACCTGGTCCCGCACGTCTTCGGGCTGCGGGGCGACCGCCCCGTGTTCCGCTACGGAGTGGCGATCCTGGCGGTCTTTGCCGGCGTGCTCCTAGTCGCAGTAGGGGCGAACACGAATGCGCTCATACCGCTCTACGCGATCGGGGTGTTCACGGGGTTCACCCTCTCCCAGGGGGGGCTCGTCAAGCACTGGTGGCGGGAAAGGCCCGCCGGATGGTGGACGCGCGCCGGGCTCAATGGGACCGGCGCCGTAATGACCGGTGTGGCCACGGTCATTTTCCTCGTCACCAAGTTCACCTCGGGCGCCTGGGTCGTGGTCATAGCCATCCCGGCTCTTATCCTGCTGTTTTCCCGCATCGAGCGGTACTACAACCATGTCGCGACCGCGCTCGGCTTCGGCAAGGTCCCGAGGCGGCCCCAGGGCGGCAAAGGCATTGTCATCGTGCCCGTCGCCCACCTTTCGCGCATGACCGAGTTTGCTCTCGAGGCGGCTTTGGCCTTGAGCGACGAGGTGGTCGCTGTGAGCATCCAGTTCGACAAGGACAGGGCGGCCGAACTGAAAGCGGAGTGGGAGCGCTGGGATCCGGGGGTCGAACTGGACATCGTCCATTCGCCAAACCGTTCCATCGCGACACCCATACTCGAGTACCTCGAGAGACCGAAGATCCGCCAATGCCACCAGGTGCTGGTCCTCATCCCTGAGGTCGAACCGAGCAAATGGCGCCACCGCCTCCTGCAGAACCAGCGCGACGTCATCCTCGCCAACGTGCTCCGCCGGGAGACCGATGTGATCGTTGCCCGGCTGCCGTTCCGCCTCTCCGGTGACTAGAAAGGGCCCGCCTCTCGGGTGACTAGAGAGGCTGGCTCGCCCCGCCGACCTGGCTCTGCTCGGCCTGCCCGAACTGGCCGTTGGCACGAGTAAGCGATGCGAGGGCCGCAGGGCCGCTGTAGGCGTAGTGACCTGCCAGCTCGATCTGGGAGTCGACCAGCTCTGCCGCCGACCTGGCACCGGCGATGGTGCTGTGACCGGGCCGCGCGGACCACAAGCCGCCGGCACCCGGGAGGCCCAGGTCGAGCGGGGCTCTCCGCAACGCCTCCACAGCCTGTTTGTTTTTCCACGCTCCTCGGGCGTACTGGGCAGCGAGGAACGGTTTGGGCTCGTCAGCGCAAGCGCACGCCACAGCTTTGCCGACGAAGGAGCCTGCGCCGCCGGCCGGGACGGACAGGTGCGGCTTCTCGTCGTGCAGCTTCTCATCGTGCAGCTTCTCGTCGGCATAGTTGACCACGCCGCCACTCCCCAGCTGTGCCGAGAACCCGAACACCCCAAGACGGCGCGCCAGGTCCACGAGGTCTGGGTCGGTTGCCGGCATTGCACCGTCCACGGCCCCCTGACCAGCGATCTTCGCAAAATCGGGACCGTAGGCGCGCGACAGTGCTCTCGTGACCGCATGGAGGTCGGCCGAACTGGCGCGGCCCAGAGCGTAGGCCCGCGAGGTCGCCAGTCCGAGGTAAGCGAGTTGCGCCAGGGCCTCGTCGGGCTCGGCGCCGAGCACCTGCTCGGCATAGTCAGCTGTGATTAGCCGGGCGAATTGTGGGGATAATCCCTCGAGCAGATTGTTGAGGGTGCGTTTTGAGGGCCCGAAACGATGCCACAGGACGACGCTGACCGAGAACAGCAGCGCCACGACGGCGATCACTAAGAGGGCAACCCCAGAGGGCAGTGCGTTCGCGCTCATGCTCGTACCTGAGTGTGGTTTCGGCATGCCCGGAGACGATTAGTAGACCCCTGCGCGCACTTTTCTCCATGCGAACTTCCCCTGGTCGCGCACTCTCCTAAGGGCCCCGGCCCCCTTCCTGCAAGCGCCCGGCGGTAGCCGGCCGCTGCAGCACCCGGCGGTACCCGGCCTGGGTCAGAGGTCCGCTCCTCGCCCGAGAGCCCTGAGCAGCCGGTCCACCAGGACCGAGGGGGCCTTGCCCCGTTCCTCGCTGCGATCGGCCGACTTGGTCGCCCACAGGGCGGCGTTCACCCCGAGCCAACGCAAGGGTTCAGGCTCCCACCTGGGCGAACTGTGGCCCACCCACGGGAGCCCGACAAGCTCGGTGTCGCGCCCGAGGACCAGGTCCGCCAGCGTCCTCCCGGCCAGGTTGCTCGTTGACACGCCGTCGCCCACGTAACCACCAGCCCAAGCCAGCCCCAAGCTGCGGTCCAGGCCGACCGACGAGAACCAGTCGCGCGGCACCCCGATCGGCCCGCCCCACGAATGGGTGACCGCGGCGCCTCGGGCCCCGGGCAGAAGCTCCACCATCGCTTGGCGAAGGGACTCGTGGACCGGCCGAGCACGGTCGTGCGAGGGCCGCACAGACGAGCCGAAGTGGTAGGGCGCTCCCCGCCCGCCGAACGCGAGACGGTCGTCGGCTGTCCGCTGCCCGTAGATGATCAGGCGCCTGTGGTCCGAGAAGGACTCGCGCCGCGCCAGGCCTGCCTCTGCCCAGAAGCCGCCCGGGAGCGGCTCGGTGGCGATCATCAGCGAATAGACGGGTAATAGCGCCCTTCGCTCCCCCGCCAGCGTCGGTGTCCACGCCTCGGTTGCCCGGACGACGACGTCTGCGCTCACCGAGCGACCGTTCGCACGAAGCGCGGGACGCTTGGACGTGGCCCCAGGGCGGATCTCGTCGACCGCCGTCCCCTCGTAGAGCGTCGCTCCCAGGCGCTCGACGGCCTCGGCCAACCCACGTACCAGCCTGGCCGGGTCGAGCACGGCGCAATGGGGGGTGTAGGTGGCGCCCAGCATGCCTGCCATCCGAAGCCGCTCCTCCGCCTCAGCTCGGCCCAACCACCTCAGATCCGCTTCGCCGAAGCCCAGGGCGCGGGACTCGGCAACCTCGGCCTCGGCCCGTTGGACCTGGGCGGGGGTGCGAGCCGCCACGACCGTCCCACCTTTGCTGAAGCGGCAGTCGATCCCTTCGGCGGCGGCGGCTCGGCCGACCTCGTCTACGGTGCCCTGCATGGCCAGGTGCATGGCCCTTGCCGCGTCGGCGCCGTGGTCCCGCGCGATGCGCGAGCCCGAGGCTGAAAACAGCGCCGAGCACCAACCCCCGTTCCTCCCCGAGGCGCCGAAGCCGGCGACCTGGCTCTCCAGGAGGGCGACCCGCGTGCCAGGCGCCGACCGGAGCAGGTAGTACGCAGTCCAGAGCCCCGTGAACCCGGCGCCCACCACAGCGACATCGACGTCGATATCCCGGTCCAGCCCAGGCCGCGGCGAGAATTGGCCCGGGAGCCCGTCCCACCAAAGCGACAGCGACCGCAGGCGCACCTCATCCGCAGCGTTCACGCCCGCTTTATGATATTGGAGCCGCGTCCCGGCGTGGCGACCCAACGGGGCTCGTAAGGGCCGAAACGAAATGGGGGGACCGCCACGCGAGAACTGAGGAATTTCATCCACGGGGAGCAGGTCGCTTCCGAGGGAGCTAGGACGGCACCGCTCGTAGACCCGAGCACGGGGGAGGTTTTCGCTGAGGCGCCGCTATCTTCTCCCGAGGACGTGCAGCGCGCATTCTTTTCCGCTAAGGACGCTTTTAGTAAATGGAAACGGTCGACCCCGTCCGAGCGCAGCCTGGCGCTGTTCCGCGTCGCCGACGCCATCGAGGCGCGGGCCGAGGAGCTCGTGCGGGCTGAATGCGAGAACACCGGCAAACCGTTCGCGGTGACGATGGCAGAGGAAATCCCCGTGATGGTCGACCAGGTCCGCTTTTTCGCCGGTGCTGCCCGGCTTCTTGAAGGGCGGGCCGCAGGAGAGTACATGGCGGGGCACACTTCTTACGTCCGGCGTGAACCTGTGGGCGTTTGCGCCGCCGTGACGCCGTGGAACTACCCGATGATGATGGCAGTGTGGAAATGGGCACCCGCGATCGCCGCCGGCAACACGATGGTCCTGAAGCCCTCCGACACAACGCCGGTAAGCACTTTGCTGCTGGCCAAAATCCTTGCCGAGCACCTTCCGCCGGGCGTCCTCAACGTTGTGTGCGGCGACCGCGAAACGGGGCGGGCCCTGGTCGCCAACAAGATCCCGGCCATGGTGTCCATCACCGGGAGCGTGCGCGCCGGTATGGAGGTCGCAACCTCGGCCGCAGGCGACCTAAAACGAGTGCACCTCGAGCTCGGTGGCAAGGCTCCGGTCATAGTGTTCGACGACGCCGACGTGGGGCCCACGGCAGAAGGCATAGCGATGGCGGGCTACTTCAACGCCGGCCAGGACTGCACGGCTGCGACGCGGGTGCTGGTTTCCACTCGCGCCCACGGCGATCTCGTTGATGCCCTCGTCGAGCAAGCGCGCGCCACCAAAGTCGGCCCGTACGGCCAAGATGAGGCCGGTCCAGACGATGTTGCCTACGGTCCTCTCAATAATTCGGGCCAGCTCGAGCGCGTGCGTGGTTTCCTGGCTCGCTCGCCCAGCCACGTGGAGGTGCTCACCGGAGGCGGACAGGTCGGAGAACGTGGCTATTGCTTTGCGCCGACGGTGGTGGCGGGCCTGCGCCAAGACGACGAAATGGCCCAGCAGGAAATCTTCGGCCCGGTAATAACGGTGCAGAAGTTCGAAGACGAGGCGCAAGCACTGGAATGGGCCAACGGGGTCGAATACGGGCTCGCGGCGAGCGTGTGGACCCGCGACCACGGACGTGCCATGCGTATGTCGCGCGACCTCGACTTCGGCTGCGTATGGGTCAACACCCACATCCCACTTGTCGCCGAAATGCCGCACGGCGGCTTCAAGCACTCCGGGTACGGAAAAGACCTCTCTGTTTATGGTTTTGAGGACTACACACGGATAAAGCACGTAATGAGCTATATCGAGAGCAGTACCGAGCGGGGAGCATGAGCGCGATCTCGCGTGCCGTCAGTACCGACGCTGCCAGAGCACAACGGCTGGACAAAGGCCTCAAGGAGGGTGCCCTTGGCCTTCTTTCGAGCACGGTCGTCGGCGTCGCCTCGACCGCGCCGGCCTACAGCCTCGCCGCCACGCTCGGCTTTGTCGTTGTGATCATCGGTGTGAGGTCGCCGATCGTGACGCTTCTGGCGTTCGTCCCGATGCTGCTCATCTCGTTCGGCTACAAAGAGCTCAATAATGCCGACCCGGACTGCGGCACGACGTTCACCTGGGCTACCAGAGCGTTCGGGCCAAGGGCCGGATGGATGGGCGGATGGGGGATCGTAGCCGCCGACATCCTGGTGATGCCGAGCCTCGCCCAGGTGGCGGGCCAGTATGTTTTCTTGCTGTTCGGCGCCAAAGGCATTGGCTCGCAGCCGAGCAGCGGTTGGGTATTGCTCGTCGGGGTCGTGTGGATCGTAGCCATGACGGCTATCTGTTATGTGGGCATCGAGATATCTGCAAACTTCCAAAAGGCGCTACTCGGCGTCGAGGTGACCATGCTTGTGGTGCTTTCTGTCGTGGCTCTTATAAAAGTGGCCGGCGGATCTGCCCCGGTCGGGCACCTGACGCCGGCTTGGTCGTGGTTGAACCCCTTCGGCGGCTCGTTCTCCAGTTTCGTCGACGGCCTGACCCTGATGCTGTTCATCTACTGGGGCTGGGACACCTCGGTGTCGGTCAACGAGGAGACTGCGAACAAGCACGTCTTCCCTGGGCGCGCGGCGGTGATATCCACGGTCGTGTTGTTGGCGGTCTACGAGCTAGTGATCGTCGCGACGCAGTCCTACGCCGGCCTAGGGACTAAGGGCATCGGGCTCGGGAACCCCGCCCACCAAGGAGATGTGCTATCAGTTCTCGGCGGGTCGATATTCGGCACTTCTGGGTTTGGCAGCTTCCTCACCCACCTACTGCTGCTGATGGTGCTCAGCTCGGCCGCCGCCTCGACTCAGACCACGATCCTGCCGACCGCGCGAACGACACTTTCGATGGCGGTTTACAAGGCGTTGCCCTCACAGTTCGCCAAAATCCACCGAAGGTTCCTTACCCCGAGCGTCTCGACCGTGGCGATGGGAGCCGTCTCGATAGTCCTCTACGTCGTAATGAACTTCATCTCTGCCGGCACCGTGATATCCGACTCGGTGACCGCCCTCGGCGTGGTGATCGCTTTTTACTACGGGTTCACCGGGCTCGCATGCTTCTGGTACTACAGGCGAGCCCTCACCCAGTCCGTACGGCACCTTTTCATGCGCGGGATCCTGCCGCTCGCGGGATGGGCGATCATGTGGTCGATCGGCGGTTACAGCTTGGTCCAGGATTGGAAGCCGAGCAGCAGCTTCACGTCCTGGCGCGTGCCTGGTCTCCACTGGGACATTGGCGGCAGCTTCCTGCTCGCCGCCGGGTCACTGCTGATCGGGTTCCTGATAATCATCGTCTACCCGGCCATATCCCCGCCGTTTTTCAGGGGTGAAGTGTTGAACGCGAACACGGCAACGCTCGTGCCCGAAGACATCGGGGCCCCCGTCGGCCTCTTCGGCATAGACCCAAACGAGACCGACGATTGAATTTCCGGTCCAGGGTTAAGTCGCTGGGGCTATCGGGCGATAGCCCGACACCAGCCACGCTCCACAGACAGCGACGACATAAAGGGTAATAACGACGGCCGACCCTACGCCCGATCCGGGCTGGACCACGACCAACCGGTTAGGTTCAGCTACCGGGGAGAGCGATCGCGTTCTTGGGTACTGCCGGCAACTGCGCGTCCCCGAAGTGGCTGAAGGTGAGCAAGTCCTCCAAGTTTTTCCCTTGGATGTACAGCATGTACGGCGGACCGATTGCCGCAACATACAAGCTGTCCTCTTCGGGGTCAGTGAGCACGATGGTTTTTTTCGAGTGCACCGTGACGACATCGCTGGCCTTCGACATATGGGTGCCCGCGCCTGGAAAAAACTCGGTTACGAAATCAGTGCTAATTGTCAAGTCGGCGAAGCTCGAAAAGTCGCTGTTGGTTACCGGTGCCTTTATCCAGTGATTGGCTACCGTCTGCGCCGTTGCCTGGCTCCCGGTCAGTTTCAGCCAGCTTGCTTCGCCGGCCTTGATGTACGCCATGCCCCCGGCCACGACGATCTCGAGGGTGGCGCCAGGGACCGAGATTTCTCCCCCGCCGCCAGTCGCAGAGAGGCTGAGGCTGAACGACGAAGCCGTGCCCTTGCCTCCGACCGCACCTACGACTTCGAAGCTCCTGACGTCCTTCATGGCCGTTTCTGAACCGGCGATGACCTGGCTCGCGTTCTTGCCCTGCTCAGGTGCGGGCCGGGCGACGTTGGCGAACGGGACCGCCAACAGCGCGACCACACCAAGGCGGCCCCCGCTGGCCCATCGGGACATCAGGCGAGGCTAGCAGCCAGTGTTATCGCCACTGCTAGAAGCCAGTGTTAGAGCGGCTCACGGGACTTGGCGCCTCGTGTGCATACGATGAGAGCCGATGAGCCCACAACCACAGGCAACTACCGCCTTGCCGCCTGGCCCAGCCGCGGACGGCGCCGGAGCCGAGCGGCCGGCGATCATCCATACTGAGCAGTTGACGAAGGTCTACCCGGGATCGGACTT
>Ga0302181_10002282_pt1 | contig 13708 bp, 15 predicted proteins | sample I_Palsa_E3_3_FD_198786 | JGI IMG/M metagenome (GOLD analysis project Ga0302181, IMG submission 198786) | Peat permafrost microbial communities from Stordalen Mire near Abisko, Sweden - I_Palsa_E3_3 | ecosystem: Environmental > Terrestrial > Soil > Palsa > Peat permafrost | place: Sweden... | reverse complement strand
GCTTATTCTAAATCATGCGCGGACATGTTTGCTGCAGGAAAGCCTCGCGGCGCTGGATCTCCGCGATTCCGCGCTACGGCTGCGGATCGGGCCGGTCGCCCACGGTGAAGTACGTGCAATCAGGGTGCTGGAAGACAAGCGCGCTGACGCTCGCTTCCGGGTCCATCATCATTCCTTCGGTGAGATGTACGCCAATCTCTTCCGGCTGCAAGAGCATCCAGATACCCGCTTGGTCATCAAGATTGGGGCACGCGGGATAACCGAAGCTGTAGCGCTTGCCGCGATAGCGCGAGACGAAACGCTCGGCCATGGTCAGCGTAGGCGGATCGGGGAAGCCCCAGTCTTCGCGGATCCTGCGGTGCAGCCATTCGGCGCAAGCCTCCGCGGTTTCGATTGCCAGCGCCTGCATGCCGTGCGAAAAAAGATAGCGCCCGGCGGCTTTGGCTTCTTCCGCCTTCTCGCGTACGCCCGCTCCCGCGGTGACCACGAACAACGCCAGATGATCGCGCCCCGTGTTTCCCGACGGCAAAATGTAATCGCTCAGGCATAGCTTGTCCGCGAGTCTCTGGCGCTGAAAATGAAATTTGTGTGCGGGAGCATCTTTGCCCGGCGCGAATAGCGCGATCGAATTTCCCTGCCGCTCGGCTTCGAAGAATTGCCACACCGCCGATATCTTCATGAACGTGGCAGCTTCGGCCTTTACTTCTTCCATGCTATGGAAAAGCTCGAGCGCGCGGGGATCGCGTTCCGCCAGGGCCTTCTCAAAGTTGCCCCGAAAGCCGAGATGGCGGCCGAAAATCATGTAGGGATTGATGTAGCTCCAAACTTCGTTCAGGTCCGGAACGCCTCGCACTTTGCGCTCAAGATAGGCTACCGGCGGGATGGGCAAGCCCGTGCGAATTCGGGGAGAGCGCTCTTCGTCGGCTGGTCCCAGCGGCAGAGGCGCGGCTTCTTCGATGACCGCCGTTCCCACGTGCGTGTTCTCCCGCAGCACGGCGCCTCGCTGCGCCGGATCGCTCAAATGATTCATCAGCCGCAAGCCGGTCATGGCGTCCTTCGCGTAGCAGACTGCTGTCGCGTACTGCGGAGCGATTTTCAATCGCGTGAACTTCTCCGAGAGCGCCGCGCCGCCCACCAGCAACGGCACCTGGATTCCGGCTTCGCGCAGATCGGTCGCAGTGATCACCATCTGCTGCGCGCTTTTCACCAGCAGCCCGGAAAGCCCGATCGCGTCGGGACGATGTTCGCGATGCGCGCGAATCAATTCCTCGGGCGGAACCTTGATGCCCAGGTTGATCACGTCGTAGCCGTTATTCTTCAAAATGATTTCGACCAAATTCTTGCCGATATCGTGGACGTCGCCCTTCACCGTCGCCAAAATCACTTTGGCGCGCTTTTCGACGTCAGCCTTCTCCATGAATTGTTCCAGATGGCTGACCGCCGCTTTCATGGCCTCCGCCGATTGCAGAACTTCCGCGACGATCAATTCATTATTGTTGAAGAGCCGCCCGACCTCGGCCATCCCGGTCATCAGCGGGCCATTGATGATATCGAGCGGCGAAATTCCCTCCGCGCGTTTTCGATTCAAATCATCGACCAGACCGTCCTTCGAGCCTTCCAGAATGTAATTCGAGAGGCGCTGGTCGAGCGGCAGGTCCGCGGCCCGCTCTTTCTTGCGCGATCCCGCGGCGCGGAAGTGCGCGGTGATGGCCGCGATGTGAAACTGGTTGATCGCAGCCTTCTGCTCGGGCGATTGCGCGCGCCAATCAGCCGGGGCGCTCCGCAAATGTTCGGCTTCCGGATGGTCCGCGGGCACATTCGACGGTGGAGTGTTGAAGAGCAGGTCTTCCGCGAGCTTGCGTTCGTGCTCCGGGATCGACCCGAAGCGTTCGATGCGCTCCGCGTTGACGATGGCAAGATCGAGCCCCGCTTTGGTGCAGTGATAAAGAAAGACCGAGTTCACCACCTCGCGGGCTCCGGGCGGCAAACCGAAAGACACGTTGGAAATTCCGAGCACGGTGCGCACGTACGGAATCCGCCGCTTGATCAGCCGAATCCCTTCGATCGTTTCCACCGCCCCGCCGATGTAATTCGTGTCCCCCGTCCCGCAAGGAAATACGAGCGGATCGAAAATTATGTTTTCGGCATGAATGGCGAATTTCTCCGTCAGCAATTTATCTGAGCGCTCGGCGATTTCGAGCTTTCGCTCGCGCGTGAAGGCCTGTGCCTGCACCGGATCTTCATCAATACAGCCGACGATGATGGCCGCTCCATACGACCTGGCCAGCGGGCAAACGCGCTCGAACTTTTCCTCGCCATCCTCGAGATTGATCGAATTGATGATGCTCTTGCCCTGGCAATAGGTCAGCGCAAGCTCGATGGCGCGGGCGTCCGTGGTATCAATCATGATGGGAACTTTGATTTTGCGGATGAGCTGGTCGTAGAACGGAGGGATATCGCTCATCTCGTCGCGGTCGGTGCTCTGCAGGCAGACATCCACGATGTGCGCACCGCTTTTCACCTGCCGCCGCGCGATTTCCGTGGCTTCTTCCCACTGTTCCGCGGCCACCAGACTTTTGAACAGGCGCGACCCGATCACATTCGTGCGCTCGCCGACCACCAGCGGCCGCGTGCTTTCTTCCGCTTCGATGATCTCGATCCCGGAATAAACGGCGCGATGCGCGGAACCAGCCGGACGCCGCGGCGTTTTACCCTCCGCCATCTGCGCGATGGCGCGAACGTGTTTTTCCGTCGTGCCGCAGCATCCGCCAACGATGTTGAGCCAACCGCGGTCCACGAATCGCTCGAGCTGCTGCGCGAGCGATTCGGGCGTCTCTTTGTACGTTCCCTCTTCGTTGGGCAAGCCCGCGTTGGGATAGCAGGAAACTCCGCGGCTGGTGAGCGATTGCAGCGTGCGCACGTGGTCGGTCATGAATTCCGGCCCGGTGGCGCAATTCAGGCCGAGCGAAATCAAATCCACATGATCGAGCGAAGCCCACAGCGATTCGATGCCTTGCCCCGCGAGCATCGTGCCCATGGGTTCGATGGTCACCGAAATCATAAGCGGAATAGGCTGGCCCAGTTCGCGGCTCAACTCCTGAATCGCAAGAACGCCGGCCTTGATGTTGCGCGTGTCCTGGCAAGTTTCCAGCAGCAGCATATCCGCGCCGCCCTCGATCAGCCCGCTGGCCTGCTCGTGATAATTGTTTCGAAGGTGATGCCGCCGGTCACGCTGATGGCTTTGGTGGTCGGACCCATGGAGCCGGCCACGAAGCGCGGCTTGGCTGGGGTTGCAAATTTGTCCGCCGCTTGGCGCGCAAGCTCGGCCGCCACACGGCTGATTTCCCGCGCGCGTTCGCCCAGGGAGTATTCCGCCAGCACCACCGGCGTGCTCCCGAAAGTATTTGTTTCGATAATGTCCGAGCCCGCCTCCAAATATTTGCGGTGGATTTCGGACACAACGTCCGGCCGGCTGATCACCAGGTATTCGTTGCATCCTTCCAGATGCGCTCCGCCGAAATCATCCGCGGTGAGATTGGCTTGCTGCAGCATGGTGCCCATCGCGCCATCCAGAGTCAGAATGCGCTCGCGCAACAATTCGCGTAGGGCCAAGCCCTGTTGGATCAGGTTTCTCATTTTCGCAAAAAACTGCCTGGAAGAATTCTAGCAGGGGACGCGGCGGCCCATCGGCAGCCAGGCACGCGGCAGTACGAGCTTGCAAACTCTAGGAAGATGGCGAAGGCGTTTCACTCACGGCACTGCTCAGAAATTCCACCGGAACGGACTTGGGCACCATGCCCGCGGCGGCGCCTCGCGCGAGAAGTTCCCGCACCGCGCGGCGTCCCTCTTCACCGTAATCGAGCGTCCAGCGATTCACGTACATGCCCACGAACTTATCCGCCAGCACCGGATCCATGTCCCGCGCAAATTGCAGCGCGTAATTCAGCGCGGCCTCGCGGTGTTCGAGCGCGTAAGAAACGCTCTCGCGGATTACGCGCGCGATCTGGCGTCCCAATTCCGGCCCGAGTTTGCGGCGAATCGCGTTCGCCCCCAGCGGAAGCGGAAGTCCGGTCGTCTCCTGCCACCACTGCCCCAGATCCACCACGCGATGCAAGCCAATCTGCGAGAAAAGAAGTTGACCTTCGTGAATCAGGAGCCCCGCCTCGACTTCCTTCGCTTGCACCGCGCCCAGAATTTTGTCGAACGGCATGGTTACCGTTTCAACGTTGGGCTCGAAAAGTTTCAGCGCCAGGTACGATGTCGTGAGCGTCCCGGGAATGGCGATTTTCCGTCCCGCCAGATCATTTTTCTTGATCGGGTGCCCAGCAACCACGATGGGCCCGTATCCTTCGCCGAAACTCGCCCCGCAATCCATCAGTACATACTTGTCGGCCACGAACGGGTAGGCGTAAAAGCTGATCGCGGTGACGTCGTACACTTCCTTGGCCGCCGCTTGGTTCAGCGATTCGATGTCGGACAATACGTGGGTGAATTTCACCCCGGGCAGGCGTACTTTCCCCGTGGCCAGGGCATAAAACATGAAGGCATCGTCGCTGTCGGGCGAATGCGCCAGCCGAATCTCCGCCGCTTTTGGTGAGGTTGCCGGTGTGGACATGCGCGTCCGTCCTGGCTCTCACAGGAAACGCTCACCCCGCGTAGGGCTGGGGAGACGCTGGTACGTGAGCGCCGTGCCCATTGCGGTCAAAATTACTTCGGTGTGTTCGTCTTCCGGCGTGAGTGCCGAATACTGCCACCAAAGAATAGCATACGCCACTGTCGTGCGTACAGGCCCGCTCGAAAGCCTCAGAGGTCGCCATTCGCACGCGCAACGCGACGTGGATCCTATTTCGGTGGCTGCCCGCCGCGCGCAATCCAGGCCGCGATATCCACTACCGTTTCCTCCGCCACGTGATTCGGCGTTTCGTACTCCTGCGGAGTGGAAGGCCCGCTCCCGCTGATGAAAAGATGGTTCAAATCCGGATAAAGCCGCAGCGTCACGTTCTTGTGCGTCAAAAGGACGTTCTTCCAGTCCGCGAAGTTTGACGGAGTCACCTGATAATCGCGCCCGCCCTGCAGAATCAGAATTGGAATCGTGAGTTTCGTGGCCGTCTGCACCGGATGATAGTCGCGCAAGTCGAGCCAATAGGCGCCGGGCGTGCTCGCGCCCAACAAAGGCACGGTGTCGCCGGGCTTCAGGTCCGGGCTTTCGATTTTCTTCTCTGTTTCTTCGGCCGAGGCGATTTGCTTTTGCGCCTCCGCTTCCGGCGCGCCGGCTTGCGCCGCGATATAGCGAATCTGCTCCACAATCAGTTTCTCGATCGGCCGCGTATTTGCTGCCAGCATCACAACCCCGGCAATTTGGGAATCCCCGGTAGCAATTCGCGGCGCGAGATAAGCCCCCAGGCTGTGCCCCAGCAAAAAAACACGCGCGGGATCAACCTTCGGCTGTTTAGCCAGCAGTGCCACGGCGGCCCGCGCGTCACTGATCACTTCATCTTCCACCGTCAGCTTGGCCGGATCATCACTGCTTTGAATTCCGTACTTCGACGTCCGCTTGGTATAGCGGAACACGGCGACGCCGCGGCTGCCGAGTCCCCAGGCCAGATCCTTGAACGGCTTGTTCGGGCCGATGGTCTCGTCCTGATCATTCGGCCCCGAGCCGTGCACCAGCACGACGGCAGGAAACGGACCGTCGCCTTTCGGCATCGTCAGCGTTCCGGGCAGTTCGAATTTTCCGTTCACTAGTGTCAGTGGCTGCTCGGTGAACGAATCGGGTTTGGCGTAGGCGGGAGGAATCCAATCCGGCTCGGCTTCCTGGTGCGGGCGAAAGTTCAGGCCGGCAATCTTTCCATCGGGATCGAAGGAGACATGCGCGTCCAAGACCACGTTCTCAAATTTGCAGGTCATGGTCACTACATCCAGTCCCTGCGTTTTGCTGCTCTTCGTGTCCACAATGGATTCGAACGCGCCAATCTGCTGAATCAGCCCTTTCCAGCTTTCGCCCAGCTTCCCGGGAGGCAAAGCTGCGGCCATCCGCTCGTCGTATTGCGCCTCGATTTTTTCAAATTGTCCTGCCGTGAGTTCTTGAACCACCTTCTGCGCGGCAATTTCCGGCCCGGACGCCTTCTGTGTTTCCTGAGCCGCGCACGCCAACGCAGCGAGGATGCAGGCCAGCGCCACTGCGCACGTTCTCATTTCGAATTCCTCTCGAGTAAGCGCAACGGCTGTCTCTCTGAAGAATATTTCTCGATCACTGTACGGTGGATTGCCCTTGATTTGGCAGCGGAGAAGCGTGGTGGGCCACGAGCAGCCATCCCTCGTCGCCGTGCACGAAAATATTGGTGGCTTGCACCATGGCGTCGTCAAAGCCGTCCGCAAACGCGGTGGTCACGTGTTCGGTGCAGGCCACCCAGCCCACATTTCCTTCAATGCGCACCCACACGGAGCTCAGCGCGATGCGCACGCGCCTGGCGTTGGCGAAAAGCCGGGCCCAGCGTTCGCGCACCTCGTCCCATCCGAGCAAAAGATCCCAGCCCGGATGCACGCACTCCACTTCTTCGTCATGGGCCCACACCGCTTCCATCTCCGCCAGGTCCAGCGATTCAAACGCGGCATAGAACCGGTTGTTTGCGGCGCGAACGCCATCCTCGGGAGTCTGCTTTTGCGGCGCGGTCTCGGTGGCCATGGGATTGAACGCGGAAAATCGCAATCGAAACGTCAAACGAAAAATCGCTGCACTTTCGGTTCCTTAGTTCTGAAACTTGCGCCGTCCGTACTCGTAGCCGCTCACCGCGGCCACGATCAGGGCCATCTTCACCACTTCGCCCGGCAAGAAAGGCAGCGCGCCTTCGCGCCAGGCATTGCTCCAGCCAAATCCCATCCACAACGCAAGCCAGGCGCAACCGCACGCAAAAATTATGGCTTCGCCAGTCAGAAGTGCGCCGAGCAATCTAATATCCGCGAACCGCATTGTCGCCGCTCGCGCTTCCCGCGCCGTATCGGCAAAGCGCTCGACGATCCAGCCGGTTGCGAATGCTGCAGCCGGATAGGCCAACAAATATCCCGCCGTCGGGCCGAAGAATCGCGCGGGCCCGGGCAGTCCGAGTGGCTGAAATACAGGCAGCCCGGCCGCGCCTTCGAGAAGGTAAAGCAGAAGCGCGAGCGCGCCGCGTCGCGATCCCAGCAAGACTCCGACCAGCAGCACGCCGAAGGTCTGCCCGGTGATGGGCACCGGCGTCCACGGCAACGCGAAAGCCACGTGCGCGCATAGCGCAAGCAACACGTTCGCGGTGGCGATGCGCAGCGCGTCAGCGGCGAACCCTTCCGCCGGGTAAATTCTATCGGCAAGCACCTTGGCTTGTGACATCCGTATTCCTCGTCGAAGTTTCTTTCGAGCGTCCGGCTAAAATTATCTCGCGCATTATACCTGAGGCTGCGGATTGTTACGGCGTCTTTTCGTTCGCCAGCAGCGGATCGTCAGGGGTCGCCACGGTGCCGTGCTTGTCCGCGGCGTGAACGTTCCCGCCAGAATCCAGAAAGAACGAACGCCGCCCGCTCTTGCCGTAGCTTTCGGGCGTGGCCGCCAATTCGCATTTGGTGTCGTTGCCATTCGGGTCGGGGACGATGCGGTAGCGAAATTGGTAGCCGCCCTGCTTTCCGGCCGCCAGATTCGCATTCACCAGCGCAGCCTGCTCCGGCGAGATTTGATCCTTGGGCGCGGGGCCCAGCTCCGCGAGCGATTCCGGCATCCTGCCGAACGCGCGATAGTAAGTCTGGATGGAATCGGACAGCGACCGCAACGTCGCCACCGCGCCCTCTTCGCTCGCGATCAGGTCCTGGTCCGCCCATTGCCTCGAAAGCTGCGGAATATCCAGCAGCACCAGCCCGAGCGAAATCAAATGCCAGCCTCCGCTTTCGCGCACCAGCCCGAATTCAGTTTCCTCGCCGCTGTTCACCACCGTCACCGGGATGAAGGCCAAATTCTCGTGCACCCGCGCCGCGCCGAATCGATATTCCACGGAGATGCTCGGCGTCTGGCAGCGGAGAATTGCCAGATTCTGCTGATCGGTGGAGCTCAGCGGCTTGCCCGGCAGGTCCGAAAGAGCGAAGCGTTTCAAGAGCGCCGAGCGTTGTTCCGACGGCAAGGCGCGGAAGGCGGCCGCGCTGTCGCTCGTAAGGTAATTTGTGAATTGCGCTTCGTTCGCGCGGCAGGCGGCCACCAGCGCGGCAGAAAGAGCGGCGGAAGGATCTGCTTCCCCCTGTGCGTTCGCTCGCGGCACAGCCAAAAAACAGAACGCGCAGGCCACGGCCGCCGCGGCCGCCGCGAATCGCGAAACTTTTCTCATGAAGGCTCGGATTTCACGCGCGCGAGTATGGTTGCCAGATCGCGTGTGAAAATCGATCGCGGCACCACTTCCCGGCAGCCCGCCGCGCGCGCTTTCTCGGCCAGTTCGGTCTGCACGTGCGAGAGGAACGCGACTACGGGGATCTCCGGCGCGGCCTTGCGCATTTGCACGATCGATTCGAGCGCTTCGCTCCGCGAGTTCAGGTCCACCACCACCAGCTTCGGAGTCGCTTTGGCAAGTTCGGCCAGGAGTGCGCCGGATGTGGAGCAGGTGCACAATTCGATTTTGAGCTGGCGTGCCGTCTCGGCGATCTTGGCCTGAAAGAAAAGGTCGTCCACGAACGCCAATACCTCTGCCACGTTCTTTCACCTCAGTCTCCGGTTTATCATGTGGGCGGGCCCGATACAAGCGCCCCGCTTCACTCGGCGAGCAGGCTAAGGTATAAAAGAACCGGGCCATTTCCTGGGAGGTGCCTATGTCCGCGTCGCCGAGCCCGCATGCTTTGCCGGGTTTGCCCGTTCTCGAGCAAACCCCCATCATCATCGAAAAAATCGTCTGGGCTGCGAGCGACGAGCAGATGCACTGGAAGCCGGCCATGGATCGCTGGTCCATCAGCGAAGTTCTCGCGCATCTCGCCGAAGTGGAAGTCCTCGGCTTCCGCGATCGCATTCAAAAAATGCTCGATAAGGACAATCCGGGCCTCGAACCCTACGATCAAAACGCCGCCTACTCCGAGGGAAAATATTCCAGCGGCAAGGCCCGCGAGAATCTGAAGAAATTCTGCCACGAGCGCGACCGCAGCCTTTCCATGTTGCGCTACGTTCCCGCCACCATGGTTTTGCGCTCCGGCAAGCACGGAACCATCGGTCCCATCACCATCGGACAGCTGATGAACGAATGGGCCTTTCACGACCTTGGGCACATCCGGCAAATCGCCGAGCTCTATCGTTCCCGCGCGTTCTATCCTTCCATCGGCCCGTTCCAGCAGTTCTACACCATCAAACCCTAGGCGGGAGAGACGAGCCCATGGAAAGCAAGATCGGCCTGCGCATCCTTTCGACTTTCGATCAGCTGCAGCGAAGTTCGCTCGACCTGCACACTCTCTTGGAACTTGTAGGAGGCAATCCACCGGCCGAGCGCGAGGCCGTCTTGGATGCGGTCACGGATCTGGTCCAAAGAGGCTTGCTCCGCGAAGACGGCGGCGGGGATTTCTACCACCGCACCGAAGACGGCCGCCTGGCGCTGGCCGACCCGCGCGAGATTACCCTCTATACGCGCGACGGCTGCCACCTGTGCGACGTGGCCAAAGCTGCCATCACGCCGCTGCTCGCCGAATTCCGCGCCAAGCTTCGCGAAGTCGATATTGATCGCGATCCCGTGCTCGTCGCGCGCTACAACGACGATGTCCCCGTTATTTTTCTCGGCCAGGAATTGTTCGCGCAGCACCGGGTGGACCCTGAACTTCTGCGCCAGCGGTTGGAACGCAGGAAACGAATCGTGAGGTAGAAGGCGCGGGCCGGTTGCGAAGCAGCTTGATTCAGCCGAAATTTAACGCTCGGCCTTTTCTTCCGCGCCCACGGTTTCGTCCGGCACATCTCCCGGGCGGCCTTTCACACGGTCATACACGGTTATCTGGCAGGTGGATCCCAGCGCTTCGTTGTAATACGTGGGCACGCCCAGCGCCGTACGCAGCTCTTCGTTGAAGAGCCGCAGGTCGGCAAGTTGCCCGCGGTGCGCGGGAAATTTTTCGCCGTCATGCGCCAGCAGAAATTTTTGGTAGCCGGCGTCCCACAGCCGCGCGAACTGCCCTTGCACCATGATGCAGGGAATTTCAGTCATCTGAAACACGCCTTCCGGCGTTTTGCGCAGCTCCGCGCCGCAGTTGTACTTCTCGATGCGCACCACTCCGCCCGAGTTCCTTACCAGGAAACCTTTGGCCGAGAGCGCTTCCACTTGCGGCTGGTCGAACAATTTGTTGACGTACCACATGGCCACTCCAGAGTATGAACTCCGCGGGCCGCTGTAAAGCCAAAAATCCGGCTCCGCGCCCACGCCGCTTGCTCCGTTTCTATCCAGCCTTCGGATGATCTGCTAAACTAAACGAACGAAGTTGAAACGCGAGACTCTCGTCCGCATCCAATTCTTCCAAACATGACCGCGACGAAAAAATCATCGCTCTCGCACGAGGCGCCAGGCTCCAAGGAAACCCCAGCCGCTCGCACGCACATCGGCCAGCACTTGCTCGAGCGCATCGGCCACACCCCGCTGCTGCGTTTCGCGCGCATCGGCTCCGAATTCCCGAACGTCGAAATCTGCGCCAAGGCGGAATGGTTCAATCCCGGCGGCTCGGTGAAGGATCGCGCGGCCTACTCCATGATCCGCGAAGGCGAACGCCGCGGCGACCTGCGCCCGGGCAAAATTATCCTCGACGCCACCAGCGGCAACACCGGCATCGCCTACGCCATGATCGGCGCGGCGCTGGGCTATCGCGTAAAACTTTGCCTGCCCTCCAGCGCCTCACCCGAGCGCAAGCAGATCCTGGCCGCCTATGGCGCTGAAATCGTTTTCACGCCAGGCGATGAAGGCACCGACGGCGCCATCCGCCGCGTCCATAAAATTTACCAAGCCGAGCCCGAAAAATATTTTTATCCCGATCAGTATGGCAACGCAGCAAATCCGGCCGCGCATTACAACACCACCGCTCCCGAAATTTGGGAGCAGACGCTTGGCCAGATAACGCATTTCGTCGCCGGCCTGGGCACCAGCGGCACATTTGTCGGCACCACGCGCCGGCTGAAAGAGCTGAACCCGTCCATTCGCTGCATCAGCTTCCAGCCCGATTCTGGATTTCACGGCCTCGAAGGGTTGAAGCACATGGCCACCGCCATCGTCCCGCGCATTTACGATCCGTCCCTCGCCGATGAAGATATGGCCGTGCGCACCGAAGACGCCCACAAGATGGCCAAGCTTCTCGCGCGCGAAGAAGGAATTCTGGCGGGCGTCAGCGCCGGCGCCGCGCTCTGGGCCTGCCTGAAAATCGCCGCTGGCCTGCCGCCCGCGGAGCGCGTCGTGATCGTGACCGTATTCCCTGATTCCGGCGAGAAATATCTGAGCGAGCGATTCTGGAGCGAGGATTGAGCGACCCCGTGGCAAATTCAAAAGTGCTGAAGATCGCGGACCCGCTCCTTCGCCGCATTCACGCGCACGCCGTGGAAACCTACCCGCACGAATGTTGCGGCGCATTGCTCGGCCGCGATAGCGAATCCGGCGCGGCCCGCGAAGTGCTCCGCCTGCTGCCCCTGGCGAACCGGCGCGACGATTCCCCGCGCAACCGCTTCGAGATCACCTCCAGCGACGTGCAGGCCGCCGAAAAAACCGCGCGCGAGAAGGGCCTCGAGCTCATCGGATGGTATCATTCGCATCCCGATGCGCCGGCGTGCCCGAGCGAGTTCGACCGCGAGCACGCCTGGCCCTGGTGGAGCTACATCATCGTCAGCGTCCAGGCCCGCGAGCCCCGCGACACCAAATCCTGGCGCTTGCGCGACGATCGCTCCGCCTACGACCCGGAAGCTCTTGAATCCGCGGCGCACTCGGCGAGCATCTAATGTTTTGAACTCGATCGAACTGCGCGAGCGATTTGCTCTCGGCCTGGCGCCAAGCGAAGCAAAGACCAGAAACAAGGAGAATGACCTGATGGCAGTGAAGGTGATCATACCCACGCCGCTGCGGCCCTACGCCGGCAAGCAGGACTCCGTGGAATTGCAAGCCGCGACCGTCGGCGAAGCGCTCGCCGCTCTCACCAGCCGTTTCGCGGAACTCAAGAAGCACCTCTATTCCGACGACGGCCGCCTGCGCAGCTTCGTAAACGTTTACGTGAACGACGAAGACATCCGCTATCTGCAGAAGGACGCGACGAAATTGCGCGAGGGCGATACGGTAAGCATCGTGCCTTCCATCGCCGGCGGCGCGCGTAATTAAATCAGGAGATTGTTTCGTGGCATCGAACACAAAAATATCGAATTCCCCCGCGCCCGATAAAGGCAAAGCGCCGGTGACGCTTTCGAAGGAGGAGATCCTTCGCTACAGCCGCCATCTCATCATGCCCGAAGTCGGCATGGAGGGTCAGCTCAAGCTCAAGCAGGCCAAAGTTCTCTGCATCGGCACCGGCGGGCTCGGCGCGCCGCTCGGACTTTATCTCGCCGCCGCCGGAGTCGGCCGCATCGGCCTCGTCGATTTCGATTCCGTGGACCTCACCAACCTCCAGCGCCAGATTCTGTTCGACACCTCCGATGTCGGCCGTCCAAAAATCGAAGCCGCTGCCGATCGCCTGCGGAAGATGAACCCCGATATTCAGATCGACACATTCGAAACGCGCCTCACGAGCGACAACGCGCTCGACATCTTGAAAGACTACGACATCGTCGTGGACGGCACCGACAATTTCCCCACGCGCTACCTCGTCAACGACGCCTGCGTCATTCTCGGCAAGCCCAATGTTTACGGCTCGATTTTCCGCTTCGAAGGCCAGATCACCATATTCGGATATCCCTCCGGCCCGTGCTATCGCTGCTTGTATCCCGAGCCGCCTCCGCCCGGCCTGGTGCCTTCCTGCGCGGAAGGCGGCGTGCTCGGCGTCCTTCCGGGAATTGTCGGATCGATTCAAGCCGCTGAAACGCTGAAGCTCATCATCGGCAAGGGCGATTCTCTCGTCGGGCGCCTGCTTCTCTTTGACGCTCTGGCCATGCGCTTCCGCGAATTGAAGCTGCGCAAAAATCCGGAGTGTCCCGTTTGCGGCGAGCATCCCAGCATCACCAAACTAATCGACTACGCCGAATTCTGCGGCGTTCGGGGCGAAGAAGCTCCCGGCCCGCAGGTGAACGTCCCGGAAATCACGCCGCGCGAGCTCAAGGCCCGCCTCGATCGCGGCGACGATCGCGAGCCCCACGAATTTCAAATCTGCAATCTCGGCGGCCATCTGATTCCGCTCGGCGACCTCTCCCGCCGCGCGCACGAACTCGATAGCTCCCGCGAAATCGTCGCGCATTGCCGCAGCGGCAAGCGTTCCGCCGAGGCCGTGCAATTTCTCCGCAGCGCCGGCTTTCGCAAGGTCTTGAACCTGAAGGGTGGTATCCTTGCCTGGTCCGATGAAGTGGACCCATCGGTGCCGAAGTACTGACGCATCCCGATGGCGGCGCAGTGGCTGCAAGAATCGCTCTAGCAATTTCACGCGTTTCGATCGGAGGATCGGATGTCGGACATAAAAATTACGGTCGCCAACAACGGGCCGTTGCTCATAGATGGTGAAGTGCAGATCGTGGATCAAGAGGGCAAATCCTATGGCCTGGGCGGCCGCCTGAAGATCG
>Ga0302181_10002280_pt1 | contig 13712 bp, 13 predicted proteins | sample I_Palsa_E3_3_FD_198786 | JGI IMG/M metagenome (GOLD analysis project Ga0302181, IMG submission 198786) | Peat permafrost microbial communities from Stordalen Mire near Abisko, Sweden - I_Palsa_E3_3 | ecosystem: Environmental > Terrestrial > Soil > Palsa > Peat permafrost | place: Sweden... | reverse complement strand
GACACAGCGGCGGCCGCACCGCGCCCCCGGCCGACTCACGCCGGATCAGGCCCACACCCGGTCGCCGGATCCGCCGAAAACAGGTCCTCGGCGGACTCGGCTCACCCACGGATACCGGATCGGCGCCGGACAGCCCAGCGCTGCTGCAAGGAGGCTCGGGGGATCCCGAGCCTCCTTGCAGCAGCGGGTCAGGTACCTCCTGCGTAACTCCCGGTCAGCCCGGGATCTCACAGGCCGCGCTCGGCGGTGAGCCGCCCTGAGGCCACAGCGTCGACCAGGGCCTGGTAGTCACGCTCGTTCTGGTCGGCGTACGCGGCGGCGAACTGGGTGATCGCCTGATCGAACACGTCGGAGCCGCCGAGATAGGCGGCGATGGCGATCCGGTCCCCGGAGCGGGCATGTGCCCGCGCCAGCGCCCACCCGCAGAGGTTGCCATACTGCCGCATGCCGCGCGGCACCATGATCTCGGGGTCGATGGAGAATTTCCAGTCCCGCAACTGGCGGACATAGAAGTCGCGCGGCTTCCCGTCCAGCCCGTCGATCCGCTGCCAGCCCAGGAAGATGTCGCTGGAGGCCTGCATCAGCCGCTGGCCCGCGACGACCCGCTGCCCCTGGTGGGTGTACTTGCTGGCGCCGGCGAAGGCGGCCAGGACCGACTTGTCTGCCTCCTTGACCTGCAGGAACAGCGGATCGGACTCGTCACGGCCGAACATCAAGATGATCCAGCAGCGCGTTCCGACGCTGCCGACACCGACGACCTTGCGGGCCAGGTCGGCGTACTCGTACTGCTCGAGCAGGAACCGGCGGTCGGTGTCCAGCGTGCGCCGGTACTTGGCGATCAGGTCCTTGATCTGCGTTTCCATGCCGGTGCTGTCCATTTGATCCGGCGCCAGGTCGGCGATCGGGACAATCAGCGGCGGGTCGGCGATGATCCGCGGCCGTCCGTCGACCACATGGGTCAGCTTGGCCACTTCCTGCATGCTGTCCCTGGTCCGCGCCTTGGCCAGGCCCTTGGCCAGCTTCTTGCGCTGCTTCGCCTTCAGCTGGGACTGATACTCCGCCATCAGCTGGTCCATGTCGGCCTTCGCGTACCATACGTCCAGGTTGGTCATCTGGGCGAAGCTGCGCATGGCGTTCCGGTAGCTGGCGACGGTGGACGTGACAATCTCGCGGCGGTCCTTGCCGCTGAACCCGTTGCCGCGGGCCGCGACTTCCATGCTGGCGGCCAGCCGCTTGACGTCCCACTCCCACGGGCCGGGCAGCGTCTCGTCGAAGTCGTTGACGTCGAAGACCAGCAGGCGCTCGGGCGAGCCGAAGATGCCGAAGTTCGACAGGTGCGCATCCCCGCACGCCTGCACCGCCAGCCCCGACACCGGAGTGGTGGCCAAATCGCTGGCCATCGGCAGGGCCGCGCCACGGTAGTAGGTGAACGGGGAGACCATCATCCGGCCCCACCGGATGGGCACCAGCTCCGGCACCCGCGCCTTCGCCTGCTCGTCCAGCTGGCCGACCGGGTCGGGCCGGTCTGGCGGCGGGTCGAACACCGCATGGCTCTCCCGCGGCACTTCAGCCCGCGCCGTCTTGCCGCGGGCGGCGCGCTCGGCGGGGGAAAGCAGCCCCACCCCAGAATCGAGTTCGTACCGCAGCGTACCCCGGGACGTTGCCTCGGCCGTCATAGCATTCATCACCGGATCCCTTCCATCCGCTGCCCGGCACACCTGCCGTGCCGCCACGGCAAAGCGTGCCACGTAAACCACGATGCCCCGCCAGCCGGCTGTCTGCCTCACCCCGCCGGGATAACGTCGCTTGCCGCTGCGGCCTTGGCGTGCCTCTACACCCGTTTCTGCATCGAGTACCCATCGAGTCGATGCCGGTGAAGGCCAGGCGCCGGCGCCCGGCAGTAACTACGCGGCTCTGGCCAGAGCGGCCAGAACACCCGCCGGGCTGTCTCCAGCTGCCGCACGTTGCCCAGGTGAACGAGCGCGGGAACGACCCCAGCGTGGACGGCGCCCGGATCCCGTAAAACAGGCTGTCCATGGCACCGCGGCAGTACGTGCATGCCCGTGGGGACGCCGAAACCGCCGTGGGCGGCATCAGATCTGCTTGCCGGCCACCAGTGACCACGTTCCTGTGCCCGTTCGGGCGCACCGGGGCGCCTCGGGCGGTGCCGTCGGCGATTTCCCGGTTTCCCCTTGGCGGCCGAGCACGGCCCGGATCCGCGCGAGGAGCTCACGCCAAGAAAAGGGCTTGGTCACGTAGTCATCGGCGCCGAGCTCGAGCCCGACCGCCTTGTCGACCTCGGTGTCCTTGGCGGTCAGTATGATCACCGCCACGTTCGACTGTTCGCGCAGGCTCCGGCACACTTCGGTGCCAGGCGGCCCGGCGAGCATGAGGTCGAGCAGCACCAGGTCAGCCCCGTGGCGGTCGAACGTGTCCAGCGCATCGGGGCCGGTCGGGCAGACAACAACCTCGAAGCCCTCCTTGCGCAGCAGGTAGGAAAGAGGGTCGCTGAACGACTCCTCGTCCTCGACCACGAGCACAAGTGTCACGTGACTGCCTCCCGCGGCGGCCCCTGCTGCACCGTGCCGGCCCGCGCCGCATCCCGGCCCAATTCCCGCGCACCTGACGGTCCAGCCAAGGCACCAACCGTTTTCACCGTCGTGGCCACCAGCCTCCTCGCCGCAGCGGCCTGATACCGCTAACCGGTATGCACCGCGGCCGACGCCTACGGCGCCGAATCAGGCAAGCACTAACACGCGGCTGCCGGCATCGTCTAAACGGGGTTAATCCAGGGTTAATCCCGGCGATCGCGGCTGATTCATCGAGCTTCAGCCACCGCTCGCCCTGGCGCCCCGCGCGTAAGTGATGGTCTGCCGAGGCCTTCGGGTGCTGCGTCCCCTATGGATCGCCGCAACGCGAGCATGATTGGCGATGTGATGCACCTCGGTCGACTTGGCGACTAGCTGAGCGGCACGATCAGCCCGGTCGAAGTGCCGCCTGCGGCGGCTGGGTCCTGCGCAGACTGAACTGCACCCGCACTCTGATGTCCAGGTTGGTCGCGCTCACCGGCGGTACGGTGAGGTGAACGCCACTGCGGGCCGGATGCTGCTGCCCGCTGTGGGTGACGGCTCCGTACCCTGCGGCCGGGTGTCAGTCCGGACAGGCGCCCATCAGGCGAGTAGTCCACCTGGGGTGAGGCGCGGCACGCCGCGCGGGCCTTACCGTCTCCGAGCAGATGGGCCACGCGCTTCGGCGACGCGCTCCCCGGGGCTGGCCCACTCGATGAGCTAGCGGCGAGAGCCGACTGAGCAGGGAGGCCGCGTCATGCAGTTCGAGTTCGAGTCTGTCGATGCCGCTGCGGTCATCGACATCTTCCTGCTGCTGTTTATCGGCATCGGGCCCAAGATCGCTCTGGCGCCGTTTCTGGAGCTGACCGCTGATATGCCGAAGGCAACCAGGGGCCGCGTGGTGCGGAAAATGCTCACCACCGCCACCTCGGTTGCGGTGGTCCTCCTGGTCCTTGGCGGGTTCTTGACGAGGCTGTTGCACTTCTCCCCGGGTGCGCTGGGCATCGCCAGCGGGATCATCCTGCTGATCATCGCCGTCTGGATGGTCCTGAGCCCGCCTGACTCGGACCGGCAGGACAGCCAGCTGAAGGGCAAAGACCCGATGCAGCTGGCCGTCTTTCCGCTGGCGGTCCCGTATCTCCTCAATCCGGCGGGGATCGTCGTCCTGGTGACTGCCTCCGCCGAGTCCGGGTCGTGGGGTGTATTCGCCGTCGTCATCGGGGCGCTCGCGGTTGTGATCGCCATTGACGTGGCGGTGTTCCGCTGGGCCAAAGGGGTGGGCGAGCACCTGAACGAGAACCGCATGCTGGTGTTCGACAAGGTGTTCGGCTTCCTGCTCGCCGCGCTGGCCGTTCAGCTCGTGCTCAACGGACTGTCCGACCTCGGCCTGATTCACCTGCCACACCACTGAGCCGTTTGCCGACGCGAAGGCGCTGCCGCGCTGGCGATGGTGTGGTTCAGTATCGGGGCCGGGCTGCGTCTTCCCCTACCTCGCGGTTCAGGCCCGTATCGAGCTCATTTGCGTCCGCATCGCGCTCCCCGACCTAGCAGGTGCCAGCCGGTGCCGAGCTCCGCCTCCCGCCGCTGCTCTTCACCCACTTGTCGTTCCTCGAGATCGCCGCACAGACTTCTGGCAACACCCGTCAAGTCGGAGGCGGTCTCGATCTGCCGGAAGCTGGGCGCCTGCTCGCGCAGTCAGGCCGTCTCGCGGTCGCGGGACCTCGGCCTCCGTCGACAGGTGAAGACCGGCCTCGTCCCTTTCACCCCGGTTGGACGATGCCACTGCGGGCTAGGCGAGGTGGAATCGCGAGGGGTAGGTGGGCAACGGGACTGGAGTCAAGGTTCCGGCCATACCTGCACAGGAGGCCGCAATGGCGTCGGCAACAACCGGACCAGCCGGGGGAGCGCGCGGGCGCCGCGCGGAAGGCCGCGGCTTGGGGCTGGTCCGGTTCGCGTCTGTCCTGCGGTCGTGATGGGCGTGTCGGCGAGGGCCGCCTGCCTACTGACGGGAGCACTGATGGTGCGGCCGATCCGCGCTTTCCTGGCCACGCCCGGCCCGGCCCGGCCAACAAGGCCCGCGCAGCACCCGGCTGGCCTGACGGAGGTGCATGTATGCGGCGGCAGTGCACGGAGCTGGCCGCCGGCCAGTGTTGGGGCATATGACGATGACGGCTGAACCGCCTCCGAGCCCGGTCACCGAAGGAGTCCGCAGCCTCGAGGTGCGCTGGATCTTCCCGGGCCAGCTGGAGGCCACGGTGGCCGGGTGGTTCGGGCGGTTCCCGGCCAGGATGGAATCACGCGAGGACACCTACCTCCTGGATCCGCAGTTGCCCGGGTTGTCGGTGAAGGTCCGCGGGGGCGGGGCACTGGAGGTGAAGGCCTACCGCGAGAGCCCGGGAATCCTCGAGGTGCCGGGTCGGGCCCGCGGACGCCTGGAGTCCTGGCAGAAGTGGACCTTTCCCGTCAGTCCGCCCAGCCCGGACGGCGGCGGCCCGGCCGGCTGGCGGCCGGTCCGCAAGAGACGGCGCATCAGCGGGTTCTCACTGGCCAGCGGACAGATCATGGCGCGCGGCCCGGGGCCGGGCGGGGAGCCGCGGTGCGAGGTGGAACTCACCGAGGTCCGCGCATCTGGCCAGGACTGGTGGACCCTGGGCTTGGAGGCGACCGGCCCCGCCGGTCTGCTCCGCAGCGCACTGGAGGCCACCGCCGTACTTGTGTTCGGCCAGGCCCTGCCCGGTGGCGTGGAACCCGGCCCGGATGACTCCAGGTCCTATGCGCAGTGGCTGTGCCAGCGGCCGGGCGCCGACAGCGACGCCGGCGCCTGAACGCGGTCCCTCTGCCGGGCCGGCCGGCCCGCTGTTCTGCTCGCTACGTCGGCGCCAGCCCCACGGGGAACGCCAGAGGCGACATTCCCGCCGCCGGTCACATCGAGGCTGTCAGGCTGGCGCTGCCAGTGCGTGGCCGAAGCCAAGAACGGTCCGATCAGCCGGCTGCGGGGTGCCAGCACTCTGCCTGGCCTGTGATCCGCGGCAATGCGCCAGCGTCAGCCGTAGGACACGATGATCGGCCTCGTCCTTCACCTGCTCCATCTGATCGTCGTTCGGCTCAGCGGCTGGCTGGTCCTGCCCGGTCGTTCGGCGGCCTTCGTGCTCACAGCCCGGACCGAGGTGGACCGGCCAGATGCTGATCTTCGGCCAACGACACCCGCGGACGGTCCTGGCCGAGTGCGAAACCCGCGCCAGCCGATCCCGCCACCGCCGTCAGGCGCTTACCCGCCCCCGCCGTCAGCTGTCCAAACAACGCCGACCGGGCCAGGAGCGTGGTGGGCAGCGTCGTCGGGCGGGACTTCGTCAGCGCGAACCGCGGGCTATGCGGGGCCCCCGCCCGGCCGCAGAGCGCTCCGCTACGACGCCCTCCGCAGTCCCGCTCACCGCCAACGCGGAAGCCCATAAGCCCGTTACATTCGTAGTTCGTAGGCGCCAGCACGACCACAAGCCAGGCCTGGGACTTTTCTGCCTGGCGGATGCGCCGGCTCCGTGATCACCAGCCACCCGCCACCAGACCGAGGCGAACCCTTCAGCGTCCCGGTCCCGGCGTGACGGTACCAGGCCCAACACCGCAGAGCGCGGATAAGGGTGGTCTGCACCGGCTGGCCCCCGCCAGCGCCAACGGGCGGCCCGGGGAGCGGCCCGGCGCGCGCCGAGGACTCCGCAGGCCTGTGTGCCGACGAACTTACAAAGAGGTGCGCTGGCTGATCGCTGGTTACCCCGGAGGGTCGCTGGTTACCCCGGAGGGTCGCTGGTTACCCCCGGAAGGTGACGACGCAGGCCAAGCGATCGGGCATGCTCGCAACACGCATGACTGGAAGCAGGCTGCGAGGCGTAAATAAGGTGCGATCACGAACATACGAGATCACTTTCGCTGGCCAGGCGGGTACTACGCTACGCGCGGAGTTCGACGACTGCGACGTCAGCGTGGGCCCCGGTACGACGACGCTCCGTGCCGGGCTGCTAGATCAGGGCGCCCTCCAGGGACTGATGCAGCGGATCGCCAGCCTCGGGCTCGAGCTGCTCGAAGTGCGCGTCGTGGCGTCGCCGCCCGCGGAATAACCGGCCGCGACCTCCTCGCGCACTCGCGCCCGCGTTCGAAGTACCGGCTCGGCCCCGGCCGACGGCACAGCCAGGTCAGGCGTTTGCATGCGGACGCGGCAGGGCGGCAGCGGCCAGGCCGTGTGCGCATGCAGATCGCCGAAGTAGGGGTTGCGGGATGTGTACCGGCGAGCCGAGTCGGCCCGGCCATGGCAGGACAGCGAGCTCCGGCGCCAGCCGGTGCGCATCGTAGACGGCCGGATGGAAGGCAGCTACACCGACATGTACCGTATGGCCTGCGCCCGCTGCGACTTCTATACCCCCAAGGACTCGGCCAGGGTCCAGCTGATAGAGGCCAGGACCGGCCTGCAGAAGATGACCACCGCAATCCCGCTCACCGACGATGAGCGGGCCGATGACGGACAGGCCGCGATCGGCCATCTCCTGGGCAAGCTCGCCGACACGCCCACCCCGGCCGGGCCGACACCACGCCAGCTCGCTGCTCCCGGCACGGGCAGGCCGCTCCCGGTCATTGCCGTGCGCCACGGCAAACCTGACTAAAACCGGACAAACTGTGTATCACAGAATGATGTGGTTTGACGCGTCCTTCGACGGGGCCGGAGTTCCAGTGGGTGATCAGGCCGTGGGTGACGGCGTCGAGGTCCTGTTCGAGCCCCTTGGCGCCCTGCTGGCCGCAAGGGCATCGCCGCCGTCGCCGCCCTCGGTACCGACTGGCTGGCCGTCCAGACCGACCAGCTGCCGCCCGGAGTCGAGACCGACGACGACCTGCCTCCCGAATGGCTGTCATTCGCCCGCGACTGGCACATCCTCAGCCCGGTGCAAGACCGGCTCCCGCCGGGCGACACCGGGTCCACGCTGCCCAAGCCGGCCGCCGCGGCCCTCGCCCACGCTGCCAGCCTTGCCACGAAGTAGCAGGTCGGCCCCTCCCGCGAGGCAGCCCGTCAACCCCGCTCAGCCAGCCGTCGTATCCATCACGAAATAGGGGCCAGATCCCAAATGAGATTGACATAGCCACATTGCCGGGCTGCGGCCGCCAGGCATCCCGTATTGGCCTCCGGGAGGCGGATGCTTGGCCCAGCCCTGCTGGCTGCGCCCAGGCGATGACGCGGCCTTTGCGCCACTGCCCGGCCCGGTCTAGGACATAGACCGCGGACTGTTTGGGCATAAGTTGCGGCCCAGAGAGGGCTCCTCGATCGGCACTCCATCACCAATTCCGCGCAAGCCATCCGATGGTATGGAGCGCATATTCGATCACTTAGCTTGGAATGGTCATACGTCGCCCAGCAGTTCTGGAGGCTGCGCGCGGGCCGCCTGACCGCCGCGTGAATACCTCCCGGAGTGATGACCAGTCAGGGGGATTGGCAGGCGCGATGCGCCGGGTGCTGGCTGCCACGGCCGGGCTGGCTCACCCCGGCGTGGTCAGCGGCCGCATGCCGGCCGATCGTTACCCCGAAAGGGTGATGCGCGGGCCATGACGCCAGTGAGCATCATGACATTTGAGCGAGAAGACCCGTATGACTGAGCGAGAAGACGCGTATAGCCCTGGCCGTCGGTCGGCGTGCTGTTGTGGTCTTGGTGAAGTGTGGTCCGGGCTATTTCGCCCCGCAGGCCGAAACACCGACACCCTGGAGGACGCATGAGACCAGCAGATCGGCCAGGCACGCGCAGATGGCTGCTGCTTCCGGCCGCCGTTTTGGTCCTGTCCGGGCTGGCCGCCGGATGCAGCAGCAGTAAGCCGGCCTACTGCGCCGACGCCGCCAACCTCAAGACCTCCGTCAGCAACCTCGGCAATGTCGACGTCGCCACGAATGGCCTCGGCTCCCTGCAGACCGCGCTGAACAGCGTCAAGACCAGCGCATCAATGTTCGCCACTGACGCGAAGTCCGCGTTCCCGTCGCAGACCACGGCACTGAACACCTCGCTGTCCGCGCTGGCCACCGCGATCACGTCGGCGAAGGGCCAGCCACCGGCAACCGCGGCCGCAGCGGTCGCGCCAGCGGTCAGGCAAGTGAAGAACTCGGCAAGCGCGCTGGAAAGCGCCGTATCAGGCAACTGCCAGTGAAGAGCACCTAGTCAGCCGCTATCAGGAAGAGTGCCTCAGATGCCGGAGTGGAACTTCGCGGCGATGGGCCAGGCAGGCCTGACCGGCCGGGCCAGGGACATCGCTCGGCCGGTCGCCCGTTTGATCGCCCGCAGGACCGGACGGCCCGAGGCCGACATCCTGTCGCTCATCGGTGCGGCGTCCCTCACGATCACGCTGATCAACTTCCTCCGCAAGGTCGATACCGTTATCAAGGCCGGGCGAACCGGCCGTCAGCCAGCGACCGACGCCCAGCCACTGGTCCTGAGGAAAGGAAATCGGGAGCGCTGATGGTAACCGGCGACTACGGCGCACAGCCATCACCGCCTGCACTCCTAGAGGGCTCGTGGCAGGCGACGGTGTTCCTTGGAGTGCTGACCTTGATCCTCGGGCTCATTGTGAGCTTCCACCCGACGGGCTCACTGAACGTGCTCGCAGTCTTGCTCGGCGTCCTCATGATCCTCTCCGGGATCTTCCACCTGATCCGGGTTTTCGACCCGAACGAGCCGCACCGGGTCTGGCTCGGCGTCGCCGGCTTGCTGTTCATCGTCATTGGCGTCGTCCTGATCCGTCACCTGCACCTCACCAGGTCGATCATCGGATTGATCATCGGCATCACCTGGATCGTCCAGGGACTGGTAGCGCTCATCGGCGGAATCTCAGGCGGCGTCCGCGAAGGAAGGGCGTGGTGGATCGCCTTCGGCGTCGTGAGCCTCATCGCAGGAATCGTTGTCGTGGCCACCCCGGCCTCCTCGCTCAACGTCCTGGCCGTCCTGCTCGGAATCTGGTTCGTCATCATGGGCATCTTCGAGATCACCGGCGGGTTCCTGCTCCGGCACGCGCTCCGAACCAGGGAAGGGGAACAGGTGAACGCATAAGTTGTGAGGTTCCAGCACTCGGCCACCGATCTTCACCGCGGTGCCGGCCCTCAATGCGCCCGTGCCCGCAGGCTCGTGGCCAGCCGATCAGCGAAGTCACCCTGAAAAGACGATGCCCGCGGCTTCGGACCGGTGCACAGTCCGCTCATAGGAAGAACGCCGCAATGACCGGCGGCGAAACGGTCCGCGCGAAATGGATACGCGCCGGGCAGCGCGGTGACGCGATGGCAGTGGCAGCAAGCGGATGCCGCCGCGGGAGGCTGGCACGGAGGTGGCCCTTGTCTGACACCGGCGGCGAGCCGGGGCGTGCAGCCGCAGACCCGGACCCCAGCCAGGACGAGCCGCCCCGCGGCTCCGTGATCGAGCTGCAACCGGCTGCAGAACGGGGTGAGCACTGGTGGTCGGTCGCCTTGGCGATCATCGCCGTCGTCGGCCTGCATGTGGCCCTGCCTGCACGGTACAAGGTACAGCCCGCGTGGGTGATCCCGGTCGTGCTGCTCGCGCTGCTGGCCGTGCTGATCGCCGGGGACCCGGGTCGCATCGACCGGCAGAAAACCTGGCTGCGGGTCCTCATGGGCATCGTCATCGCGGTCATCACCCTGGCGAACCTGCTGGCCGCCGGCCGGCTTGTGGTGGACATCTTGACCAACGACAAGCTCTACGCGAATAACCCCGGCGGGGAGCTGGCCGCCGGCGGCGTGATCTGGGCCGTTAACGTCGTCGCATTCGGGTTGTGGTACTGGGACCTCGATCGCGGTGGCGCCGCCGCCCGGGCCCATCACCCGGACCGCAACCCGGCGTTTGTATTCCCGGAGATGCAGTACACGGACTACGTGGCCCCCGGCTGGGTGCCGCGGTTCCTCGACTATCTGTCCCTGTCGTTCTGGACCTCTACCGGCTTCAGTCCTGCCGACACTTCAGCGATCAAGTCATGGGCCAAGGCCCTCATGATGCTGGAAGCGGCAGCGTCGCTCGCCTTGCTCGCGCTCGTGATCTCCCGCGCGATCAACATCCTCTAGCCTAGCCTCGGGCTTTTCGCGTGGGCTCGGCCGGGGCATGATCGTTTGCATGAAAAGTGCCTTTGACCTGCGATGCACCATATCCGGCAGGTAGCTTGCGGGGGTGGGCCTACTCGCTGGGCCGTGATATCGCCGAACCCGACTGTCGCGAACACGGTGACGGTGAAGTGCAACACGGTGACGGTGAAGTAGGCGACGGTGAAGCCGCCCGGGGGCGATGGCCAGCGCGAGGGCGGCGGCGAGCACGGCCCGGCTGCGGGGCTTGTTCACATCGATGCCGCCGACTCGGGTGCCGCCGAGCTGGGAGGCGGCGGGCAGGACATCAAGCAGGCCGTCCGGGATGAAGCCGACATCGACGTAGTCCAGTGCCGTGCAGAACTCCTCGGCCACCTTTTTGAGCCGGGTGACGATGGGTGCGAACTTGTCCAGGGTCCGGACGCAGCGCAGGTCTTTGGTGTTGTGGGCGATGCCTTGGAACCGCAGGACGCGTTCGCCTTTGTTGTAACCCTTCAAGGTCAGGTTCCCGAAGTAGACCTTGAACTTGGTCAGGTCATACGCAGGTGTCTCGATCGCGACCTCCAGCCGGGGCGATCGGTGGCCCCGGGCGGTGCACGGGCGCGTCTTGGCGCCGAACAGCGTGGTCACCTCGGGGACATCCAGGCGGGACCGGGTCCGGTCCACCGCGGCGTCAAAGATGTCCTGCATCTGCCTGCCGAAGTGAAACAGCAGATTGCGGCTGTATTCGACCTGGTAGACCGAGTAGGCGTAGAGGAAGCAAGTCCGCTGCTGGTCTTCGGCCAGGTCAAGGCCGAAGGCCAGGCAGGCGGTGTAAACCCACGGGTTAATGACCTGGCTCAGCCGCCCTGCAGCCGCATCCTGCGACAAAGCGTCTGCGATCTGGGCCAGGCCGTCGCCTCCGGTCCGTGCCCAACAGCCTCAGCGATGTCCAGCGACCGCCCGCCGGCGCGGGGTCTATACTGCGCTGGTAGCTGTCCTCAGTTTCGGCCGTCACCTCGGCTTCGTGTTCGGAACGGGAGTTCGACTGCTCCCCGCGGGCTTGGTTAGCCGCCACCGCTCGCTGATCGAGCGCCTGCACAGGGGGGAGGCAGCATGAGCGAGGAGGCTTACGTTGCCAGTCTGGAGAAGGTCGACCATGTCGTAGTCCTGATGATGGAGAACCGCTCCTTCGATCACATGCTCGGGTACCTGTCCCTCACGGGCGGGCGAACGGACATCGACGGCCTCCGTCCCGGGTTCGGGAATACGTATCAGGGACGCACCTATCCGGCTCATCACCTCACTACGACGGCAGTGGACGTGGACCCGGACCACACCGCCAGCGCTATCGACGAGCAGATCGGCAGCGGCCGGATGGACGGGTTCGTTGCGAGTATGGCGGCGACCCTTGCTGATCGCGGGGTGCACGACGGCGACCCGGCACCCGCAGTGGGGTACTACGACGGCGCGGACGTCCCGGTTTACGATCACCTGGCTGAGGAGTTCTCGGTCTGTGACCGCTGGTTTAGCTCGGTCCCTGGCTCAACATGGCCCAACCGCCTGTACTCTCTGTGCGGAACCGCCGCCGGAAGCCGGGATGACCTCCCGCCTCATGTGCCACCCATGTACGACAAGCCGTCGTTCATCCGGCACCTGGACGCCCACCGTGTCTCGTGGCGCTGGTATTGCTTCGACACCCCGACGCTGCGCCTGGCCGACGCCCATTACAGCGCAGGACACCACCACCAGTTCGGCTACTTCAGCAAGACCGGCCTGAGCTGGAAAACCAAACTCGAGATCAGGGTCGACGCGAAGGTAGCAAGCTTCCTCGAAGACGCCGCAAGCGGCTCGCTGCCGTCGGTGTCCTGGATCGACCCGGCCTTCACCACCTTCAACCCGCTCGGCTTCCGCCCGAACGATGACCACGCGCCCGCCGACATCAGGGACGGCCAGGACCTCGCTCTGGCCGTCTACGACGCTCTTGCGAGCAGCCCCCAGTGGGAGCGTTCGCTTCTGGTCATCGTCTACGACGAACACGGGGGCTTTTACGATCACGTCCCGCCGCCCCGGGCAGCGGACGACGACCCCGCGACATTCGGCCGGTATGGCGTGCGGGTACCGGCGATCATCGTGTCGCCCTGGGTGGAACCGCACTCGGTATCGAGCACTGTCTTCGATCACACCTCGATCATCAAGACGATTCTGATGCGCTTCTGCCCCGAGGCTCTGGAGAGCCCGCCGCAAGGAAAGAACAGCTCGGGGAGACTCCGCAGCGACCACCCGCGGTACCTCGGCGCCCGGGTGGCCCATGCCACCCATCTCGGAGAACTCTTGACACGGGCCACGCCACGACCGGCGCCGAAGCGGGATCCGCTGATCCTGGGCGCCACTGCATGGGCAGCAGAACAAGCGAAGGCCGAGGATGCCGGTATCGGTCAGGGCGAACCAGGGAATCCCCCGCAAACAGACCTACAGCAAGGCATCCTCGCGGCGACTCACGAGCTGGCCAAACGGGGACACCCGGCAGGTACACCCTAACGCGCCGCCGCCGGCCGTCCGGGCATCGGTTCTGGCTCACGCGATCCGCGCCGTGCGCTTCCTTACGCTGCAGCAGTACGTCGCGGGGACGCTATCGTCTTCAGCCCCCGGCGAGCTGCGAGCTCGTAGGGCTCGTTCAAGCCGCTCTTGACAAGATCATGATGGGAAACCTGCCGATGTGGCGAACGTGTCTTGTAGAGGGTGGCACCTACGCCGCTACCTTCAGGCTCGCGGACTGGAGGGCTCGTCCCAGTTCGATGACCCCACGCGTCACCGCCGACCAGGAGCGGCCGAGTGCGGGCGGGCCGGCTGACGCCCAATCGCCGACCTGCCGCCCGCAGTCAGGCCGTAGAGGGTCACTGTCGCCACGATCACGACGAATGTGCAGGCAGAATCTTGGCAGCGCCGCCGATGCCCTTGGCGACCGGGGCCGCCGCGAACGTCGACGCGGTGGCGGCGGCGACGATGCCGCGCGGAGCCATCCAGGCGATGAACGCACGCTCACCTTTCGTCAGGTCCGTTCT
>Ga0302181_10002277_pt1 | contig 13718 bp, 17 predicted proteins | sample I_Palsa_E3_3_FD_198786 | JGI IMG/M metagenome (GOLD analysis project Ga0302181, IMG submission 198786) | Peat permafrost microbial communities from Stordalen Mire near Abisko, Sweden - I_Palsa_E3_3 | ecosystem: Environmental > Terrestrial > Soil > Palsa > Peat permafrost | place: Sweden... | reverse complement strand
GTCGTAGTCCCGGGGATCGCCTTCCAGGGCGAAGGCGATGGCGGACAGGCAGTCGCGCCCGGCATCCTCCCGCGTGGGGGTGCCGACGCCGTTGATATGCAGGGCCGGCACGCGGTAGTGTCAGTTGCCGGCGAAGCACCCAGCCCGGATCCAGGCGGGGCATTGGAGCGCAGGACCAGGTCATAACCACCCGTGCAGTCCCGCCCGAACCTTCGCACGGCCGCCTTGATCAGGTCCAGGCTGCCGTCGCACAGTATCTCTTCATCCAGCGACATCTCGGCGCTGGTCTTGAAGTCAACCGATTCGATGGCGACCATCCGGTCAGCGCGCGGGTCGAGGGACCCGTACGCGAACCGGTCGATGGTCGCGCTCAGCACGCAACCGCCCTCCGCAGCCGGGAAAGGCGGGACATCCGTGCCTCCTCCGGCGAAAGATACGCCGCTGGTCCAGTTACTGGCGACCGGGTGGTCCCATGCTCATGGCGGAAACCCCTCAACCTGGTCCCATGCCGCTGGCGGATGACATGCACGACGGGACTGTCATTTCACATTACAGTCCCGGCCGGGAACCGCCCGTGGCTAGCCGCCGTCAAAGATGGCATGAGACATCGTGTCATCGCGGGCAGGTGCGGCGGGCCCGCCGGCCGGCGCTTCGCCGCCGGGTTCTGATGGCGGTGGATGGTAGTGAACACTGAACGCGGGCATCGTGCCGGGTCAGCCTGGGCAATGATCTGCGGTGCCTTGGCCGCGCTCGTGGTCGCCGGGTGTGCTGGTCCGGCGAAGTCACCATCATCGGTGACTACGACGGCCGCGCGGTCGACGACGCGGTCCACGCTGCCCGCAGATGGCGGGGCCTGTTCGGCTCAGCCACCGGGTTGCGGCAGCACGCAGGGGACGGCGGAGAGCCTGGCCGGCTTCAGCTGGTCGGCTGCCCCTGCCCCGCCGCTGTCGCCCCGGATCGGGCAGGCGTCGGTGTGGACCGGTACCGAGCTCCTCATCTGGGGCGGATCGGAGGAGGATCAAGGGTCGGCGCTGGCCGGCGATGGGGCAGCGTATGACCCGGTGACCCGCGCCTGGACCCCGATGCCGGCATCCCCTCTGTCACCGCGGGATAACCCCTTCGCCGCGTGGACCGGGACCACGGCGCTGTTCTGGGGCGGGGGCGGCGCGAACGGCTCGCTGCTCATGGACGGGGCGAGCTACGATCCGGCGAGCAGGACCTGGGCGATGCTGCCGACCGCTCCGCTGCGGCCCGACGCTCCGAACCGGCAGGCGATCGTGTGGACCGGCACGCAGATGGTGGTGATCCAGCCCGGGGCGGGTGCCGCCTTCGACCCGGCCACCAGCTCGTGGACGGCGGTGCCGACGCTGCCTCAGGTCGCCGGCTGTCAGCCCTTCGCGATCGGGGCCGAATGGACCGGCAGCGAGGTCATCACCTGGGTCGCGGGCCGGCCGCCGGCGGTCAACGGCGTTATTCCCAGCGGCTATTGTTACAGCGCCTACTCGTGGGTGCCCGGAAACCAGGCCTGGGCTGTTGTTCCCAGCCGGCCGGACTACGCCAACTTCCCATCCGGCACCGCCGCCCCCATCGGCGGCCGGCTCCTGTTCCTCGGGGGTAGCAACTGCCCGCCGGGCGCCTCGTGCCCGGTTCAGGACTTCTTCGACGGCACCTGGTTCGACGCGACGTCCGGGACGTGGACCGGCCTGCCGGAGACGTTCTCCGGGGGCCGCGGGCCGGCCGTGTGGACCGGGTCGGCGATGGTGGTGTTCAACACCAAGGCCGGCGCGACCCCCGGCCCGCCGAACCGGCCGTCGGATGTCCCGCCAGGCGCGGCGGCAGCCTTCGACCCTTCGGGCGGTGCCTGGACCGACCTGGCCCGCTGCCCGGTCCCTGACTTGGCCAATGCCAGCCTGGTCTGGACCGGGCGGCAGCTGATCGTCGTGACGATGGATGACGAATCGGGCGACACCCCGCAGGTAGAGATGCTGTCGCCACCTGTCCGGGACAGCAAGTAGCAGCACTGGTGTCGACGGCCAACCGATCGCTGGCCTCCCCCGTCAACGGCATCGGTGAAAGGATCACCAGCTTGGAAGGCTGCGTGGCGCTGCTTTCCGGCCAGCAATTCTGCACTTAGAAGCCATTCTGCTCGGTCCGTGAGTCACCGTATCTGCCCCTGGATTGCTGACCTGGCTGCCTCGGCAGAATTCCCGCCAGGCGAATGACCAGTGCCCACCCGAAATGAGGTCCAAGAAACCGCGCCCGCGCAGTATTCGACGTTAGAACGTCCATGATCAGCAGCGTCAGCCGGGGCTGTCCCGCTGACCCGCTACGAGATCGGCCGCCTTACCCGGCGCCTTACCCGTGATGCCCGCCACCGACTGGACTGGCCCACCTGGCGCAGGCGCCACCAGCACACCTTCCGCGCCTTCCGGTACCAGCGCCAAGTCGCTGGCGATTCGTAACCATAAGGATCTATTGCGGAATACTGGACCTGCGGCATCTTCGGGACGATAGTGGTCCTGTCATTATTTGTGGAATCGGAGGGGAAATGCGGAGATTCTTCTTGCGCTGAGCGCGGCGGCCGGGCTGGCCCTGCTGGGTATGCCCGCTGCCTAGGCGTCTGCGGGCGGGTGCCGTTTAAGTGCCTGGTAACAGCACGTAACCGGGCTGCGTTCGGGGTGCATAAGACCGGCCAGACCGGCGCAGGTCTACTGCTGCCATCCGCCCCACCGGCTGCCGCTGCCTGATGCCCACCTGGCGCAGGCGCTGCACCTGGTCACTGACGAGGACCACTTCGTGCACCCACTATGCGAGCCGCCGGGCAGCGCTGCGGCGCGCAGTGAAGGAAAGGGGTAAATGGCTGCCGGTAAACCAAAGTGGGGAACTACAGGAAAGGGACTACATTGTCTAAGGGCAATTGGCTCGCGCTGGTAGCATCGGCAGGCGCGATCAGCCTGATGCTGCTCGGCGCGTCCGCGTCAGCCGGAGCATCAACCGTTATGACGAAAACACAGTGGCAGGCGGCCATAGCACAGGTCCCGGCACCGGGCAGCGGCTGCTATAACGCTTCCTATCCCAAGCTGCAGTGGTCCGCCGTCGAGTGCGTCACCGCGCGGAATTGGCGCTTCGCGCCATCGACGGTGGGTAACGGCGTTGACTACTCAGCGCAGGTATCGGGAACGATCTCCAAGGCAACCGGGACGTTCAAGGATGTGAGTTCCGATATCACCGAGAAGGGCCAGGTGGATGCGACCGGGTCGAAGATCACCAACGCCTTCTCGCTCCAGCTCAATACCGAGTTCTTCTCCGGCAGCCCCGCGTGCTCGGGGAGCAGCGATCCGTCCGACTGCCTGGCGTGGCAGCAGTTCGTGTACGCCTACGATGGCTGTGGAAGCGGCGCTAACTGTATCTTCATGCAGTACTGGCTGATCGACTACGACGCCACCTGTCCCTCGGGCTGGTACACCTACTCCGACGACTGCTACACCAACAGCAATGCAGCCACGGTGAGCACCGTTACCGCCAAGGATCTCGCTTCCATCAGCTTCTACGGGAGCGCCGCCAAGGGCGGGAAAGACAAGGTGTCATTGTCCATTGGCTCGGGGACGGCAACTCTGGTCACCGGTCCGGACAGCATGGTCGATCTTGCTCCGTACTGGGACACCACCGAGTGGGGCGTGTTCGGTGACGCCGGAGGCGGCGAGGCCTACTTCGGCACCGACAATGCGCTGGAGGCGCAGACGGCCCTGAAGGGCACCAGCTCTGCGGCTCCGAAGTGCGTCAAGGAGGGCTTCACCGGCGAGACGAACAACCTTAAGCTGGCGAGCACGCCGGCGCTGGGAAGTGAGTCATTGCCCACGATGGCCTCCACGCAGACCGATGGGTCCGCCGGAACCGCCAGTTGCGCCGTCAAGGCCTAGCGCGCCGGAGGGAGCCTCTGGTAACCAGGGGCTCCCTCCTGTTACGGCAGCTGTAGTTCGTGATCGTGGGGTTGTTTGTGCAGGTCACGGCGAATGATCGCTTGGTACTACAGCCGCACTTCGGCAGAGGTCGGGATGGCGGCTTGGCCTGGCGCTGATCTGGCTGAGGCTGGATGGGTGATGCCGCGCCCGGCCGGGCCTGACGGTGGCGGCGGAGCTAGCGGAAGCCAGCCTCAGTCGCGGTGGCTGATCCACACCGAGACGTGGGCGGGTTCCAGGGCCTGGTGCACGACACCGGCCAGGTCGTCTCGGACCGAGTCCAGGTCCACGGCGTCCTTCAAGCGAGCCGCGAACGCGGCAAGGGCCTGATCCGCGTCATACCGGATCCGGTTGAACCGGCGGTCTACCCTGCGCTGCACCCGCGACCGCAGCGGGGTGAACAGCGCCGCTGCAGCCAGCGTGGACGCGGCCACCGCCACTGGCGTGTGGACCCGGAACACCTGGTGGGTCAGCAGCACCAGTCCGGCGTACACGCCGACCAGCAGGCCGGTCACGATCGCGTAGGCCAGGGTCCGGCTGATGATCCGGTCGATCTCATACAGCCGGTACTTCAGCACCGCCACCGCACAGGCCAGAGGGACGCCCGCCACCGGGGTGCACACCAGCAAACTCCACAGCAGCGTGCCGAGCGAGCCGTTGGAGGCACCGGGCGCCGCCACACCTGCGACCACCAGCGCCGCGGCCCAGATGACGGTCATCAGGCCGACGTAGCCCAGCCAGGCCAGCTGCTTGCGCCGTTCGGCGCTCGCCCCGCGCCGTCGGACGAACACCGAGACCACCACCAGCACCCCGGCAGCTACCCCGAGAACGAAGCCCACCCGGCCGGTGCCGCTGAGCCAGCCTTGATGCGGGAAGAGCCCGTGAAAGCGGTACGTGATCCTCGCGGCCGAGAGCGCATTGGTGATCCCGCCGGTGACTGTGGTACCGGCCTGGAACTGCCCCGCCACCCAGCCCAGCGTGACCACGACTAGGGCCCATAGCGCGGGGCGCCACCGGCGCGACGGCAGCCGCCCATCCGGGAACAGCAGGATGAGGAAGGCCAGCAGCATCACCGTGACCGTGGCCAGAACACCCGCGGCCCACCCGGCCGTCAGCGCCGCTGGCAGCGACCCGGACGCGGTGGCCAGCCCGTACAGCGCGTACTGATCGGTGAACATGGAGGCGGCCAGGGACAGCTCGATCAGGCCCAGCAGCCAGCCGATGGCGTTCCCGGGAAGGCGGCTGATGATTAGCTGGCTGGTGGCCACGCCCACTCCGACCGCGACGGCCAGGACAACGTCAGCGCCTGTCCGGACAGTGCCCAGCCGGCTAGCATTCAGCGCGGCCAATACCAGCGCCGACACCAGCACACAGGCGGTGAACCCGGCCAGCGGCCAGGCCGCCACGCGGACCCACCGCCGAGCGTCGTGCCCCATGAACGTAACGCTACGCCTGGACCGTTCCGGGAACGTTACCGCTCAGCACCCATTTCCGCCCTCGGTCGAGGTGTACACCGGGACCCAGGCCGGCCGGGTCGAACGGCGTGACGGCGATCACCGGCAAGCGCTTCTCGTGGAACGGCAACGTCCTGGTCTCTTCCGGGGAAGCCTGGACGGCCGCCCTGGCGGGGCCCCCTGGCGGGTTCTCGCGCGCCGGGTTCGAAACCGGCCAGCAGGGCGTAGCGCTAGCAACCGACGGCGCCCTGTGGATCACCCGGGACGGCGGGTCCACGTGGAGCCGGGTGTCGTTCGCCGGGTAACGTCCCTCCCGCCGCTCAAGCCGCGGATGTCGAGCCGTGACTGAGCAGGCGGCTGTCGCGGCGAAATGACTCATGCACATGGCATCGAGCCTGGCACGGTACGCCAGACAGTTCCGCTCTAGGCTGAGTCGAAGGTCGTCGTCGTTACCAGGCAGATCGGCTGACTCGAGCCGTAGCCTTCAGGTTGACCCCGGCCAACTCCCCGCGGCTACCCGGCGAGCCCGGTGAGCGGCGCGGCGCCGCCCGACAGGTAAGGCGAGGATCCTATTCTTCTTGATCCGGGCATGCCGGCCATGATCTGGACGGGCCAGTAGGCGGCTCCCTCCGTGCCGGGAGCGCGCGGAACTCAGGCTCAAGATCATTGACTGAACGGCACTGGTGCGTGCCTCCCGGCAGCCCGCATCGACAACAGTTGGCGGGAGTTCCCGGGTAGGTCGAAGTCCAAAGGTGCTCGACGTCATCGCCCGGCCTATTACTATCGGCTGGGCTCAGCTGCATGTCCGTGTGACACTGAGAGTGTGGAGATAACCCGATCCCAGCGGGGACGGTGAAGTGATCTTTCACGGTCAATGGAAGGGACAGCGATGAGCCGGGCGGATGCAGCCCAGGAGATCGCTGCATATCCGGCCGGTCCGGTCCCCGAAGATGCTGTTGCCGACCTACGCGATCTCGGCGTGATCGGGTTCGCCAACGAACTCCCTGGAATCAGTCCCGAGACCATGCGGACGCTCATTGCCGGGGCTCGGCAGAAGGGCCGTAGCTGGGACGAGATCGGCCGGCGGCTTGATATGACAGCAGACGAGGCTGAACGTGCATACGGAGGGCTCAGCGGGGCTGATCGATCTCGCCAGACAGCGAACTGGCGTCACGCTCTCGCGGCTACCCTCGACAGGCTAGCCGCTGCGACAGATGCCGTCACCGCTCTTCTCGTCCGGGCCGCGCATGACATAGAACTTTCTGACCGCCGCTGAAAGACCTTCCGGCACGCTGGCTAATTACGGTCGATGTACGGGGCGCACAGCGCGTGGTAACCGGGGATGGCAACGTCCAGATCAACAGGTTCCACGCCTCGCCGGTTGCCTTAAGGCGACCGCCGGTCAGTTCTCTGCGTCGGCAGGAAGCAGGATGAAAGCGTTCCCGTACAGTGGGCGCATCGGCCGGAAGTCTCGTTCATCGAGGGTAAGCAGGCGCGTCGTCCGGTGCCTAGCGGCGAGCACGGCGACCGATGCGTCGGTCAGGCCGAGCTTGAGATCTGCGTACCGGTCGATGAGTCCCATAGCTGCGACGACGTCGTCTGGGCCGAACTCGGCAAGTGCATAAGCTCCATTGGCCACGTCTTCGAGAACCTCGCGCTCCACCCGCTGGCCAAGACGCTCTGAGACCAGGTAATCCAGCTCGGCGAGCACGAAGGGCGACAGGATGAAGGGGCCAGGATCGGACTCTAGCGCTTGCCTGACGGCTAGATGTTCGTCGGCCGATTCGTCCTTGAAGGCGTACACGCCGCTGGTGTCAAGGATGATCAATGGTCGCCGAATCCGCGGGCAAGGAACTCATCGACTCGCCTGGCGGCGGCGGGATCGCCGCTTCGGCCGCCTCCTGGCCGCGGTCGGGGACGCTCGCTCCCTGCGGCTTCCGCTGACGACGGGATGATGGTTGCGATCACGCGGCCATGCTCCGTTACCTCCAGCACGTCGCCGTTCTTGACCCTGACCAGGTACTGGCTGGTGTGGTGGCTCAGCTCCCGGACTCCGACTCTCATGAACTGATGTTATCACATGTGTTATCACAAACGCATCTCACCGCCGCAAGTGGGGCGAGCAGCGCCTCGCGCGTCCAGTTGCTGGGGTGTCCGGGCGGGGGCGGAGCTTGATTGGCCGCACCCGTGCCTACTGTGGCGGTGTGGCTGGGTCTCATTCGCGCCCACGGGCCCGATGTGCGATTATCGAACTATGAGTGATGGCGTTGAGTGGGCAGACGTCGGAGAGCGCCTGCGAGCAGCTCGACTGGCCGCAGGTCTTACTCAAGAGGAACTTGGAACCAAGGCAGGTCTGGACCGGACGATGATCGTGAAGATCGAGTCCGGAAACCGTCGCATAGACGCCATAGAGCTGATCAGGCTATCGTCTGCGCTCGACGTGCCGGTGGACTTCTTGCTCCGGCCCACGCCCGTCGTCTTGTCACGTCGCACCAGCATCATGGCCGAAGACGCTGGCACCGAAGTAGAAAAGGAGTCCGGACGTCTGGACCTGGCTCTGGTGGCCTGGCTGCATGACGTGCAGCAGATGGTCGAGCTAGGTGTGCTGCAACCGGAGTCTCCCTTGAAGGCCGAGACGGTGGTTGACTCTGAGGCAGCTGCCCGGGATCTTGCACTGTGGGCTCGAGAACAGCTGGGCGTGGGCATCGAGCCAATCGATTCGCTGGCGGAGTTTTGCGAGCGAGCTGGCCAGTATGTCTTGGTCACTAATGTTCCCGGAGAAGGCTCATCGGTGGTTGACGGCGATGTAGCGGTCGCGGTGGTGAGCCTTCGGGGAGATCCAGGGCGTCGCCGTGCTACCGCTGCCCACGAACTCGGCCACCTCGTGATCGGCGATGAGTACTCCAGCGACCTCGGGGTCCACGCGTCGCGCGGGGCCCGGGAGGCATTGCTCGACGCATTCGCTGCGGAACTGCTGCTCCCCTCGCGGGTCCTTACCGAAGAGCGCGGCTCTATAGAAGCCATAAGCCGGGACCAGCTCATCAGCCTCGCGGCCCGCTACCGGACTTCGTGGTCGCTAGCCATCAGGCAGGCCACCCAGGCCGGGGTCCTCAGCGGACAGGCTCGCCGTGACTGGGCACGATGTTCTCCCACGCGGAGTGAGTTCATGGAAGCCGTGGGGTGGGCGCCGCAACCGGATCTTGAAGCCGTACGGGTACCTCCCCATTACGCGCATGCCGTCATTGCGGCATGGAGGAAGGGTGCGATCACCGCCACGAGGGCTGTTGAACTCATGCACGGGCAAATTACCGCGGCCGATCTGCCTGCGGACATCGAGGCAGATGTCGAGCCGTGACTGAGCTGGCGGCTGTCGTCAACGAGGTTTGGGTACTCGACGCCATGTGCATGAGTCATTTCGCCCGGGCCGACCGGCTGGACGTCCTTCGTGACCTGTTGGTCGACAAGGAATGCTGGACGACCCAAGTCGTGCTCGAGGAGGTGAGCCGGGGAGTCGCCGTGCACCCCGCGCTGAACGTTGTCCTCACCGCGCCCTCTCTGCCGGGAGCACGCGGAACTCAGAATCAAGATCATTGACTGAACGGCACTGGTGCGTGCCTCCCGGCAGCCCGAATCGGGGACTGTTGGCCGGAGTCCCCAGGTGTTCTTGCCGGTTCCGTACCCGGTTAATGGCGCACGTCAAAATGTAACTTATAATGCTTTAAATGTAACTGCCGCGCGGTTATATTTGGTCCATGACAGCAGAGGACCTGACTGGCCTGCTCAGCGAGCTGCGCGCTGCTGGCGGGGATACTGCGGCCGTTGAGGTTAAGTCGGCCGCTAGCGGGCTCCCCTCGTCGATCACCAGTACGCTGAGCTCCCTGGCTAACCTGCCGGGCGGCGGGCTCATCATCCTGGGCGTTGACGAGCGCGCTGGGTTGCGGCCAGTTCCGCTCGCCGATCCGCAAGCGTTGAAGCAGGGGTTGGCGGCAAAGGCGCGCAACTTCAGCCCTCCAGTCCGCCTCACGGTAAGTGACGGGACAGTCGACGGCGCTCCCGTCATCGTCGCGCGGGTCCATGAGTGCGACAGTTCCGCCAAGCCTTGCCGCGTCGCCTCGACGGGCGAATCATATCTGCGCGGTTACGACGGGGACTACCGGCTGTCCGACCTTGAGGAGCAGGCATTCCTGGCGGCTAGGAAGCCGCCGATGTTCGACAGGGCGCCAGTGGCCGGCAGCACTGCCGCTGACCTTGACCGGGAGCTGGTGGCGGCCTTCGTTTCGACCGTGCGCGACCGTGACTCTTCGGGGTTGGGGCGGTTCGACGGCGACGCCGAGCTTCTGGCCAGGGCGGGCGTCACGACGGGAGACGGGACACCCACCGTGGCGGGTGTCCTCGCTCTTGGCGTGCACCCCCAGCAGTGGTTCCCGAGGTACGTCATCCAGCTGGCCGCCGATCCGCAGCCCGGCGATCCTCCTGGCACCAGGGCGCGGAACCAGACGGTCCTGTCCGGGCCGATCCCGAGGATGCTGGAGTCCGCGATGACGTGGGCCAGGCGCAACTTCGACACCGCTATCGTGTCCGAGCCCGACGGGACGGTCCGCGACCAGCCCGCGTACCCGCTGACCGCGTTCCGGGAGTTGATCGCCAACGCCCTCGTGCACCGGGACCTCGATCACTGGTCGGCTGGACGGGCGGTCGAGGTCCGGCTCAAGCGGGACCGACTCGTGATCTCGAACCCGGGCGGGCTCTACGGGATCACGATCGACCGCCTGGGACAAGAGAGCGTGACGTCCGCGCGCAACGCCCGGCTGGTCACGATCTGCCAGTACGTGCACTCGTCCGGGAGCGGGCTGCGGGTCATCGAGGCGCTGGCGACCGGGATCCCGACCGTGATCGCTGAACTGGAGCGGGCCGGGCTTCCCCCTGCGCGCTACCTCGACACCGGAATCGGCTTCACCGTCATTCTGCACCCCGGCACCTGGCGAGCCGCCCCCCCGCCCAGCCTGAGCAAGACCGAACTTCGCGTCTACGACGCCCTTGCGGCCGGCCGCAAGACAGTCGCCGAACTGCAGGCTGCCCTCGGGCTCCAGCCGCCGAACCTGCGCAAGGCCCTGCGCATGCTGGCATCTCAGGGACTCGTGCAGCAGCAGGGCGGCCGAGGGCAGGCCACCTGGTACGAGCGCGCCGACAGTATGCAATGACACCCGGCCCCTGTGCTGCGCCAAAACCCTGCGCATAGCCTGACCTGCTGGTTTACGATCGGCGATCGTGCCCATTCGTCTCGCCTACCTATTCATGGTCTGGGCGTTCGGTCGGCTTGTGCTGCTGGCGCGCAGTGACGCCGCCAAGGACGCGGAGATCGCCGTTGTCGCGCACGAAAAAGCAGCTTGCCAGAGGTCTCCTCTGAGGCCATCCCGAACTCAATGGCCGCGTCGTCGCGTCCGGAGGTGAACTTCCAGGCGTTGTCCAGCAGGTTCTGCAAGACCGTGCGGATAAGCGTCGGGTCGGCCTCCGACGAGAGCTTGCTCCCGACCTCGCTCGATACCTGCTGCAGGGCCGGCTGCACGACGCCGGTGGCGAGCTGTACCCCCATGGATCCCGCCCGGGGGTTGGTCGGCAGCCGGCGGGCCGGCGAGCCGCCGGACGCGGACGACAGCCCGTAGGCGTGTAGCAGGGACGCGGTGAAGCCGGGCGGGATCACGATGGCGGCGTAGGCGTTGCCGCTGTTCAGCTGGGCCTCGGCCTGGGCGTACGAGACCTCGTCCAGCGATAGCCGGCTCGTCACGTCGCTGGTGTGCACGCCACGGATCACCGCCAAGCGCCGGGAAGCCCGGCGCGAGCAAATCCTCGAGGCGGCACGCGCCTGCCTGCAAGAGCGCGGGCTGGAAGCCGTGTCGATGGAGATGATCATCGCCCGTTCCGGCCTGTCGACCGGTGCCGTCTACGGCTACTTCAAGGGCAAGGACGAGATCATCAACGCCGTCGTGACCGACTTCCGCTGGAGGCCGCCAGCTGCGGCGTCCCCGCCTGCGACGCCACGCCAGCGATGCCTGCGGTCTGCCCCGCCCCCGCACAGCCGCGATCACGCCCAGAGCCGGGGAAGGTGACTTGGTCACCAGAAAGGGCGGAAAGTCCGCGATGGCCACCCTTGTCGAGCGGATCAGCCGGTACCTATGCGCGGACCTTCCCGTCTATTTCGCCCACGCGCATTCCCCGTGGGAGCGTGGCACGAACGAGAACACTAACGGCCTTATCCGGAATATCTCCCGAAAGGGACATAAATTCCTGGGACATGAAATACGGGACATGAAATACCTGCGGGCTATAATGACGAACTTAACGATCAGCCGTATGGTATATTCGGATTTAGGAAATTAAGCGAAGTTTTCACGGGGCTCATGCTTCAGGAAGCCGAGATTCCGTCGGCCTGAATTGCGTCGATCGCTTGAGATCGCCCTGTCTATCCTTAATTGTCATGGTCTTGTCATCGGCCTGCTGTCGCTGAAGGGAAATTGGTGTGGATGTTTCGAGTGCAGATTTGCGGGGATTACCGGGACCGGACTGCGGGCAATAACGCCTGGAAGCGCGGCTTCGGCATACTCATCGGCAGACTCATGGGTGTGGGCTGCCTGGCAGCTATGATGGCCGTCGGCGTGGTGTCAGGCCCGGCATCCATCGCGGCGGCCCCTCAAACCCTTGCCGCGTATTCGAGCAGCCCGCCCAACGTCGGCAATCCAAACGGGGATGACTACGTTCCGCCGGCCGGCCTCGCTGTCAATACCAGCCATCCGAAACGCGTCATCGGCACCGGCACGCCCGCCAGCTGCACGTCCGCCGCGGTGGTCAGCGCGGTCGCCGAGGGCGGCATTATCACCTTCAACTGCGGCCCCAACCCGGTCACGATCCTGATGACCGCGACTGCGGTTGTTGCGAACACTGAGCACACGGTCGTCTTGGACGGCGGCGGCCTGGTGACGCTGAGCGGCGGCGGCAAGATCCGGATACTCCTCTCCGACACTTGCGCCGGCACGTGGTCGACCGATGACTGCATCAGCCAGCCGTATCCGCAGATCGTGGTGCAGAACATAACGTTCGAGGACGGCTTCAACGGCGCGACCCAGGACATGACGTGCACGGCCAACGTCCCGCAATGCTGGTATGGCGGTGTCGACGGCGGCGGCGCCATCTACATCGAGGGCGGCCGGTTCAAGGCGGTCAACTCACGGTTCGTCGACAACCAATGCTACGGCTACGGCCCGGATCTCGGCGGCGGCGCTATCCGGGTAATCGCGCAGTACCAGAACCTGCCGGTGTACATAACCAGTGATACGTTCACCGGCAACAGCTGCTCCAACGGCGGGGCGCTGAGCAGCATCAGCGTCCCGTGGGATGTCATCAACAGCGTCTTCGCCAACAATCAGGCCACTGGCTGGGGGGCGAACCCGGCAGCGCGCGGGACGCCGGGAGGCGGCAGCGGCGGCGCCATCTACAACGACGGGAACCATTACAACCTGATCATCGACGGCACCGTCATGAGCGGCAACACCGCACGCGAGGGAGGCGGAGGCATCTTCTTCGTGGTCGACGCCGGCGGCGGAACCCTGACGATAGAGTGCTCCACGCTGAGCGCCAATCCCAGCGGCGTGTTCTGGACCGCGCCCGGCATCTACGAACTTGTCGATGGCAGCCACGTCGCGCCGGTCGAGATCGACTCGACGGTCAGCTGAGCCAGGCGAGCTTCCCTCGCCCCATGCGCTCGAACCAAGACGCCTAGGCCTAGGGCACGTGGCGGAACACGCCAGACCAACCCACCTGCCCAAGCATATTCCAGATGTCTGAAATGGAACTTACGATGGCATCATTCCCGCACAGGGTATGTCATGGACATGCCATACTTTCGTGAGATAGACGGTGATGACGCCTGCACAGATAAGGACATGCGGTTGACGGCAGCGGTATCACTAGCTAGTCTTTTTAGATGCTAATACAGTCGGTCAGCAGGCTACGTACCGAACTGCATCATCACGAGATATACACTGCAATCTTCGGACGCACCCGGGGCAGCTGGCTATATGCGACAAGCCGCGCACGACTGAAGATGGCGGGGCACCGGGCCACCGCAATACTTCCCAGCTCCGACATTCCGCTTACTCTCCGCCTCCGCACTTCAGACATCAGGGTCTTTTATGAAATTTTCGTAAATTATGAGTATGATTGGGACTTCCGTAGCGCACCGCGAGTAATCGTTGATGCCGGAGGATATACCGGCCTCTCCGCCGCCTTCTTCGCGAACAAGTATCCGGAC
>Ga0302181_10002272_pt1 | contig 13731 bp, 9 predicted proteins | sample I_Palsa_E3_3_FD_198786 | JGI IMG/M metagenome (GOLD analysis project Ga0302181, IMG submission 198786) | Peat permafrost microbial communities from Stordalen Mire near Abisko, Sweden - I_Palsa_E3_3 | ecosystem: Environmental > Terrestrial > Soil > Palsa > Peat permafrost | place: Sweden: Abisko... | reverse complement strand
TCGACACCAAAAGAGCCCTCAAACCCATCCCACGGTTTTCGAGACCGCCGCATTCAACCGCTCTGCCACCTCTCCAGGGCGATGCCCCAAAGGCTAGATCATCCTGAGCCGCGCCGCGAGGCGAAGAACTCGCTCAGCAGCTCCCCGCACTCCTCTCTGAGCAATCCTCCCTCGACCTCGGGACGGTGGTTCAAGCTGGGCTCCCCCAGCACGTCGAGCACGCTGCCCGCCGCGCCCGCCTTTGGATCGCTCGCGCCGTAGAGCACGCGCGGTACGCGCGCCAGCACGATTGCCCCCGCGCACATCGCGCAGGGCTCGAGCGTCACGTACAGCGTCGTCTCCAGCACGCGCCAGCTGCCGCCGGCCGCGGCCGCCTCGCGCAGGGCGAGAATCTCGGCGTGGGCGGTCGGGTCCTGGCGCAGCTCGCGCTCGTTGCGCCCGGCCGCGATCACCTCACCGGCGCGCACCACGACCGCGCCGATCGGCACGTCGCCGTGATCGCGCGCACGCTGTGCCTCGCGCAGGGCGAGACGCATGAAGTAGTCGTCCTCGTCTGGGTCTCTATCTCTCATAAAACGATCCTCTGCGCTCGCCGGCGGGTTGATTTGTTATCCACCGCTTACGCGATCTTCCTCGCGCTCTGCGACAGTGCATCCCGCCTCGCCCGTCTTCCACATCATCATTACTCAAAGCCCGTGTCTCCCCATACCCCCCACAGCAGTCCCCTAGTTGTTGCTCCCACCGCCCGGCGGCTGTGCCTGCTTGCCGGGGTCATCTGCGCAACGCTGACGCTCGGCCTGCGCGTGGCGCCGGCAATGGGGTCATACGACCCGGGCCAGATCCTCGTCCGCTACGCCCCCGCCGGGCCTGCGCGCGCGCGCGCCGCGGACGTGGGCGAGACCGAAGCCCCCGGCGGGCGCACGCGCCTGCTGCGCCTTCCGCGCGGGGTCAGCGTGCCCGCCGCCCTTGCCCGCCTGCGCCGCCGCCGCGACGTGTTGTGGGCGGTACCCGACTACCGTGCCCACGCCGCCGGCTCCTTCATCCCCAACGACCCCGGCGTCGGCGGCGCGCCCACCGACTGGGAGCAGCTGCAGTGGAACTTCGTCGGCCCGTTCGGGGTGAACGCCCCCGAAGCGTGGGCCAACGTCGCCGCCGACGGTCACCCCGGCGGGCGCGGCGTGATCATCGCGGTGCTCGACACCGGCGTCGCCTACGCGAACCGCGGGCGCTTTCGCCGCTCTCCGGACTTCAGCCGCTACGAGTTCGTCAAAGGCTACGACTTCATCGCGCACGACCCCTACCCCAACGACCACAACGGTCACGGCACGTTCGTCGCCGGGACGATCGCCGAGTCGACCAACAACCACTTCGGCCTCACCGGCCTGGCCTACGGCGCGCGCCTGATGGCAGTGCGCGTGCTCAACGGCCAGGGCGAAGGCGACGCCTCGACGATCGCCGAAGGCGTGCGCTTCGCTGTCAACCATCACGCCCAGGTAATCAACCTGTCGCTCGAGTTCGCCAGCGAAGTCACCGCCTCGGACATTCCCGAGCTGATCGAAGCGCTGCGCTACGCCCGCAGGCGCGGAGTGGTCGTGGTCGCCGCCGCCGGCAACGAGGGCCACTCGACGATTGCCTATCCCGCGCGCGCGCCCGACGTGATCGCAGTGGGGGCCACGACCGAACATGGATGCCTTGCCAACTACTCAAACGACGGCTCCGGCCTGACGCTCGTCGCGCCCGGCGGTGGCGCCGACGCCGACCTGCCGGGCGATCCCAACTGCCGCCCCGAAGAACCCTCCGGCCACGACGTCTTTCAGATGACCTTCACCGGGTCCTCACCCCAGCGTTTTGGGTTCCCCGGCGGTTACGAAGGCACCTCGATGGCATCGCCTCATGTGGCGGCGACGGCGGCTTTGATCATTGCTTCTGGGGTATTGGGGCGGCATCCGTCGCCGGCGCAGATTGTGGCGCGGTTGCGGGCGACGGCGCGACCGTTGGGGGGGCCCGCGGACGCGCGGCTATACGGGGCCGGGCTTGTCAATGCTGCTGCTGCCACCGCGCCGGGAGGCCCGGGGGCCGTCACCTAGCGCGAGGAGAGCGGGCCGATCCGAGGATCTCCCCGAGGATTTCAGTTGCGCTCTTGAGCTCTGTCGATCCCCTCCCCTCCGCGCAGGCGCCTTCGCGGTGCGACCTGGCGGTCGTCGGCGGCGGAATCGTGGGGCTGGCGGTGGCGCGCGAGCTGACTCGATGTCACCCGCGCGCGTCGGTGTGCGTGCTGGAGCGCGAGAGCGCCGTCGGCTTCCATCAGACGGGGCACAACTCGGGGGTGATCCACGCGGGTGTCTACTACACGCCCGGCTCGCTGAAGGCGCGGCTGTGCGTGGAGGGCGCCCGCGAGCTGTACGAGTACTGCGAGGCTCGCGGGATCTCGAACGAGGCCTGCGGCAAGGTGATCGTCGCCACCGAGCTCGGCGAGCTGGGCCGGCTGGATGAGCTCGAGCGCCGCGGCAAGGCCAACGGCGTGCCGGGTCTGCGCCGGATCGACGCGCGCGGGATCGAAGCGCTCGAGCCACATGCGCGCGGGATCGCGGGGCTGCACTCGCCGAGCACCGGGATCGTCGACTTCCCCGCGGTCGCGCGCGCCTACGCCGAGGACGTGCTCGAGGCCGGCGGCGCGGTCGTGACGGGATGCGCGGTCGAGGGGGTCCGGGAGCAGGGCGCCGCGCTGCGGCTACTGCACTCGCAGGGCGCAACCGAGGCCGGGCACGCGATCTTCTGCGCGGGCGCTTGGGCCGATCGACTCGCGGTCGCGGCGGGTGCCGACCCCGACCCGCGGATCGTGCCGTTCCGGGGCGCCTACCTGCGGCTCGTGCCGGAGCGTCGCGGGCTCGTGCGCTCGCTGATCTATCCGGTGCCCGATCCAGCGCTGCCGTTTCTCGGAGTGCATTTGACCAAGCACATCGACGGGGACGTGCTGATCGGGCCGACCGCGCTGCTGGCAGGGGCGCGCGATGCCTATGCGCTCGGGCGGGTGCGGGGCGGGGATCTGCGCGAGACGCTCCTCTGGCCGGGGTCCTGGCGGATGTTCCGTTCCTGGTGGCGCACCGGCTTGACCGAGCTGCGCCACGCGGCGCTGCGCTCGGCGTTCGTTCGGGCCGCCGCTCGGTACGTGCCGGAGCTGCGACCGGAGGATGTCGAGCCGGCGTTCGCAGGGGTGCGGGCGCAGGCGCTGGGGCGGGACGGGCGGTTGGTGGACGACTTCGTGTTCTCGGCGACCCCGCGGGCGTTGCATGTGCGCAATGCGCCGTCGCCGGCAGCTACCTCATCGCTGGCGATCGCGCGTCACGTGGTTGGAGAGGCGCAGCTGGGGTTCGGACTGGAGTCGTGATTGGCGGCAGGCTCCCGTGAGGCGATGCCGACCCCGAGGATCTCGCGGGCCTGCGCGGGTGTCGCGACGGGCCTGCCGATCGCCTCGCAGAGAGTCTTAGCGCGCGCGACAAGCTGGCTGTTGGACTCTGCATACTCACCGGGCGCGGTATAGACGACGTCCTCCAGGCCGGTGCGGATGTGGCCGCCGAGCGCGAGCGTGAGCGCCATCATCGAGAAGTGTCGGGGAATCGCGGTCACCGCCCACGGGACGCCCGTGGGGACAAGCTCGGCGAAGAGCGACACCGTCGCGGCGCTCGCCGGGGCGCCTCCGGCGACGCCGAGGATCATGTGCATCATGCCCGGCGCTCCCTTCGCCGCGCTCGCGAGCTTGGCCGCTGTGACCGCCATCCCCATGTCGAAGCACTCGTATTCGGGGACGATCCCGCGCTCGGCCAGCTCCTCGGCCACTTCCGCGATCAGCGAGCGGGGGTTCAGCAGCACGTCGTCGCCGGAGCCGAAGTTCATGCTGCCGCAGTTCACCGTCGCGAGCTCCGGCCCGGCCTCGATCGCGCGGCGGCTCTCCCGGTCGGGCTCCTGCAACTGCCCGCCGGTCGCGAGCTGCCCACCCGTCGTGAAGTTCAACACGATGTCCTCCACCTGTTCGCGGATCGCCTGCTTGATCGCGAGGTAGTCCTCGGGCGCCTGGGTCATCTCGCCGTCGCCCGTGCGGGCGTGGATGTGGAGCACGCTCGCGCCGGCGCGAGCGGCGTCGAGCGCAGCGGCGATCACGTCGTCCCGGCTGACCGGTTGGTTTGGGTTGGTTGTGACCACCCCGCCGGACACCGCACAGGTCAGGATCGCGGGCTCATCGGCCTTGACAGCGGCCGCCCGCGCAAACGCGCGAGCCGTTGCGGCGCCGGCCCGCATGCTCATCGCCGTCCCCCCTGTCTCGTCACGTGTTGTTCGTTCATCGGCGTTCCTCTTCTTCGTACCCGGGCCGGCCACCGCTCGGCGCCTGTGGCCCCGCGTGGTTTCCAAGGTAGTCAATCGGTGGCCGCTGCGGCGGTCGGAGCCTTGCAAATGCCCGTGCGTCTTTCCGCGGGGGATTTGAAAGCATGGATGGATGGCGATGCGAGTGGGAACAGATGTGCGCTCCTCTGAACCGGCGCCGCGCATGGCGCCCGCGCGCGTCCGCGTGGAGGGTCACGACGAGCTTGTGCTCGGCGACGGTTGGGAGGCCGCCTGGTGCCGGCCCGAGGCCCATACCAATCCGGCCGCGCTCGACGAGCTCGCATGGCTGCCCGCGCGCGTGCCCGGTACGGCGGCCGCAGTCCTGCGCGACGCGGGCCACGGGCGCCCGGGCGATCTCGACGCCGAGGATTGGTGGTTTCGCACGACCTTCGACGCGCAGCCGGTCGCCGCGGGCGAAGAGGTGCACCTGTGCTTGGACGGGATCGCGACCGTGGCCGAGGTCTACCTGAACGGCGAGCTGGTGCTCGAGAGCGACTCGATGTTCACAGCTCACGCCCTCGATATCACCGACCGATTGAAGGCAAGCAACGAGCTGGCGATCCGCTGCCGCGCGCTCGGCCCGCTGCTGCGCGCGCGCCGCCGCCCGCGCGCGCGCTGGCGCACGCGACTGGTCGCCGAGGGCAACCTGCGCTTCTTTCGCACGATGCTCCTCGGCCGGCTGCCCGGGATCGCGCCCGGCCCGGCCGCCGTGGGCCCCTGGCGCGCGGTGCGACTCGAGCGCCGACGGCGGATCGACGTCCGGGAACTGACGCTGCGCCCGCGCCTGGAAGGCGAGGACGGGGTGTTGTCGGTGCTGGCGCGCCTGCGCTCGCTCGACGGTGCAAAGGTGAGCTCCGTGGAGGTTGAGCTGAGCGGGCCCTCGGGCTCCCACCATACGCAGCTCGCCCTCGACGCGAATCGCGATCCCGGAACGACGGCTAGCGGCTCCGGCGAAGCGACGGACGCCTCCTCCGGCGAGCACATGATCGCGAGCGGTGAGCTGCGCGTGCCGAGCGTGGCGCGGTGGTGGCCGCACACGCACGGCGAGCCGGTCCTGCACGATGTTCGCCTTGTGGTGCATGGCGCCGATGAGCCGATCGCCGTGGACGCGGGCCGGGTCGGCTTTCGAGATCTCGCCTTCGGAGCGGCGCCCGGCCACGACGTCGAAGAGGACGGGCTGGACCTGCACGTCAACGGTGTCCGCGTGTTCGCCCGCGGAGCCGTGTGGACGCCGATCGACCCGATCGGCCTGGCCCCGTCGGAGAGCGAGCTTCGCGCGGAACTGTGCCGCGTGCGCGACGCCGGCATGAACATGCTGCGCCTGCCGGGCACCGGGGCGTATGAGACCGGCGCCTTTTACGACCTCTGCGACGAGCTGGGCATCCTCGTGTGGCAGGACTTCATGTTCGCCAACCTCGACTACCCGATCGCCGACGAGCATTTCCGCGCGAGCGTCACGCGCGAGGCGACAGACGTGCTTACCGCGCTGGCCGCACGCCCGAGCCTGGTCGTCCTGTGCGGGAACAGCGAGGTCGAGCAGCAGGCGGCGATGATGGGGATCGACGCCACGGTGGCGCGTGGCGAGCTGTTCAGCGAGCTGCTGCCCGAGCTCGTCCGCGCGAGCGGCGTCGACGCGCTGTACATCCCCTCCGCGCCGTACGGGGGCGACCTGCCGTTCCGCCCCGACCGCGGGATCGGCACCTATTACGCCGTCGGCTGCTACCGGCTGCCCTTGGAGGACGTGCGCCGCGCGGGCGTGCGCTTCGCCGCGGAGTGCCTCGCCTTCTCGCACGTGCCCGGCGAGGAGACGATCGAGGAAATGCTTCCTTCGGCGCCCGCGCAGCTCGCCGGGCACCACCCGCTGTGGAAGGCGGGCGTCCCGCGCGAGAACGAGGCCGACTGGGACTTCGAGGACATCCGCGACCATTATCTGCGCCTGCTGTTCGGCGTCGACGCAGCCGACCTGCGCCACGTCGACCACGCGCGCTACCTGGAGCTTTCGCGCATGCTCACCGGGGAGATCCTCGCCGAGGTCTTCGGCGAGTGGCGCCGCGCCGGCTCCCGCAGCGGCGGCGGCCTGGTGCTGTGGCTGCACGATCTGCTGCCCGGCGCCGGCTGGGGCCTCGTCGACCACCGCGGGCGACCAAAGCTCGCTCTCCACCACCTGGCGCGCGCGCTCGCGCCGGTCGCCGTGTGGACGACCGACGAGAACCTCGGCGGCGTCGTCGCCCACGTCGCCAACGATCGTCCAACGCCGTTGCGCGCATCGCTGCGCGTGGCGCTCTATCGGGAAGGCGAGCAGCGCGTCGAGCAGGCGCGCGTGCCGGTGGAGCTCGCGCCGCACAGTCAGGGCGAGTGGAACGTCGAGGCGGTCATCGGGCATTTCGTTGACGCCGCCTGGGCCTACAAGTTCGGGCCGCCCGCGCAGGATGCGATCGTGGTCACGCTCGAATCCGGCGAGGACGACGCTCGCGGGCTGCACGCGGAGGACTCAGCGGGCGAGCGCTCATCGCGTCTGATCTCCCAGGCCTTCCGCTTTCCAGCCGGGCGGCCGCTCGAGCGCGAGCCGGCCGAGCGGCTCGGGCTCGCCGCGCTGGCCCGGGCGCTGCCCGACGGGAGCATGCGGGTGGCGATCTCCAGCAGGCGGCTTGCCTATGGCGTGGAGGTTCACGCGCCGGGATTTGTCGCGTCGGATGCGGGCTTCTCGATCGAGCCGGGGGGTGAGCGGGTCGTGGTGCTGCGACCGCGCGAGCCCGGTACGGCATTCGCCGCGGGCAGGCTGACGGCCCTGAACCTCCACGGCCGTATATCGGCTCGGCCGTGAGGGTGAAACATCGTGAGCGGACCGCCGCCGGCTCGGGAGTGGATCGGCAGCTCGGAGGCTTGTATGCCTAGTCCAGACCGCTCGAGGCCCGTTCGATCACGGCCGCCATCTCCACACGGAAGCGATCCCGGCCGAACCGCTTAGCGTTCTCACGCACCTCCCCCTCATCGAGAGCCAGACCTTCGAAGCGCTCGATCGCCGCCGCCAGCCCAGCGGCGCTCTGCTGGTCGAACAGCACGCCGGTGCGCCCGTCGATGACGGTCTCGGTGGCGCCGCCGACGCCGTAGGCGATCACCGGGACGCCGGCCGCCTGCGCCTCGACGGGCACGATGCCGAAGTCCTCCTCTCCCGGGAACAGCAGCGCGCGCGCGCCGCTCAGCAGCCGATCGCGCTCGGCCGCCGAGACCTTGCCGAGGAACTCGACGCCCTCGCCGCGCGCCTGCCCACGTATACCGTCCAGCGCCCGACCGTCGCCGGCCACCTGCAGGCGCCTGCCAAGGCTCGCGCACGCCGCGACGGCGAGGTCGACGCGCTTGTACGGGACGACCCGCCCGAAGGCGAAGTAGTAGTCACGCGGCTCGCTCCCGGGCCCGTACGGCGCATGCTCCAGCTCGAGGAAGTGATCGACATCCACCGGTGGGTGCACGATCTCCGCCGAGCGTCCGTAATAGCGCTCGATGCGCGCGGCGACGTGAAGGGAGTTCGCGACGAATACGTCCGGCCCGCGCGCGCCCTCATAGTCCTGGCGGCGCAGCCTGCTCAGCATCGGAGGCAGCAGCCGGCGCGTCACCCGCCCGACGTCCTCGCCCTCCAGAAAGCCCTCCTCCCAGGCGTAGCGCATCGGCGTGTGGCAGTAGCAGACGTGCAGCGTGTCGGGCAGGGTGCGCACGTTCTTCGCGCAGGCGTGGTTGCTGGAGAGCACGAGGTCAAAGCCCGAGAGGTCGAACGAGCGGAACGCCCTGTTCATCAACGGCAGCAGCTTCGGGTAGTGGCGCCTCGCCCCCGGGATGTGATTGAGGAATGAGGCATGGACCGGTCGCTCTTTGATGATCTCGGGCCAGGGCGCCGGGTCATAGATCGTGGTGAACAGCTCGGCTTCGGGGAACATCTTCAGCAGCTCGATCACCACATCCTCCGAGCCGCCGGGAATCGTCAGCCACTCGTGGACGATCGCGACGCGGGGGAAGCGCGCGCGCAGCTCTTCGATCGGCTGGTCGCTCATCTCCGGGGTTATATCGGGCAGCCGGTTGTCGCTTGGTGCCGGCCGAGCCTGGGATCATGGCGGCGATGCCTGAACCCCCACGCCTGCGCGGCCGTGACATCGTGTGCGTCGGATTCGCCGATTGGGATACCGATCTGTGGACCAACCAGCACCACCTGATGTCACGCCTGGCGCGCGAGAACCGCGTGCTGTTCGTCGAGTCGCTCGGCCTGCGCCAACCACAGCTCGCCGGCCGGGACATCAAGCGGATCGCACGGCGCCTGCGACGTGGACTTGCGCCTGCACTCCGGGTCGACGGCCTAAACGTGCTCTCCCCGCTGGTCCTGCCCTTTCACCGCCACCGGATCGTGCGCGAGCTCAACCGCCGCCTGTTGGGAGCGCTCGTGCGCCGCACGGCGCGGCGGCTCGGCCTGGAGCGACCGATCCTGTGGGCCTACGTGCCCCAGGCCGAGGTCCTGATCGACGCGCTCGATCCTTCGGTCGTGGTCTACCACTGCGTCGATGACATCGCCGCTCAGGAGCGGATCGACACCGCGAGCTTCCGCTCGGCCGAGACGCGCTTCGCCGCGCGCGCCGACCTCGTGCTGGCGAGCGCACCGGCGCTCGCCGAGCGGCTGCGAACGATCTCTGACAACGTGATGTACGCGCCGAACGTCGCCGACACCGAGCTGTTCTCCCGGGCGCTCATTCCGAGCCCACCCGCCCCCCTGGACACCGAGATGGCCATGCTGCCAGCACCGCGGATCGTGTTCACAGGCGCGGTCGTGGCGATGAAGCTGGACTTCTCGCTGCTGGTCGAGCTCGCGCAGCTGCGGCGAGGATGGTCGTTCGCGCTGGTCGGCCCGATCGGCCCGGGCGAACCAAACGCCGACGTCTCGGCGTTGGCCGCCGAGCCAAACATCCATCTGCTCGGGCCTCGCCCCTACGGCGAGCTGCCGGACGTCCTGCGGGCGGCCGACGCCGGTCTGATCCCCTACGCGCGGAACACGCTCACCGAGAGCATCTTCCCGATGAAGGTCTACGAGTACCTCGCCGCCGGCCTGCCGGTCGTCGCGACGCCGCTGCCCGCGCTCACCGGTGTCGCCGGTATCGCCACCGCACCCGACGCGCAGGGCATCGCGGAGCTGCTCGACGAAGCCCTCGCAGCGGACAATCCCGAGCACCGCGCCGAGCGCTCACGCGCCGCGGAGTCCCATTCTTGGGAGCAGCGCTTAGAGGAGATCGCCGCGGCGATCGACGCCCTATCGACGGTGAGTGTCGCGACGCAATGAGAGACCTGCTCGTAACCACCCACACCCCGGTGCTGCGCTCAGGTCAGGCGATGCGCACCTACGGCGTCGCGCGCGCGCTGGCCGAGCACGGTGGCCTGGACCTGCTCTACGTCCGCTTCGGGGCGCCGGCGCCCGACGCCGCCTTCAAGGCGATCCCAGGGGTGGAGTTGCACGAGGTCATACCCTCGCGCGGGCTGCGGCGCCTCTTCTCCTATGGAGCGGCGCGCCTGGAGGGCGTGCCTGACAAGTTCGCCCGCGGCGTGTCTCGTGAGCTGGCCTCAGTGACGGAACGGCTCGCGGCGGAGCCCGACCGTGGGCGCGTGATCGCCGACGGGCCGATCGCCGCCGCCGCGATTGCCCACATGACGCGCCGGCAACCGGTCGTCTACAACGCGCACAATCTCGAGTCCGGCTTCCGCCACGAGCTCAGTCGAGGTGCGGTTGCCGGAGTCGGCCAGCGCAGGCTGCGGTCCTTCGAGCGAGGTCTGCTCAAACGCTCCTCCGAATCCTGGATGGTGAGCGAGGCTGACCTCACCGCGGCGCGCGAGCTGTGTCCTCTTGCTCGCCTGCGCTATGCGCCCAACGTTGTTGATGTCGCCGGGATTACGCCTGTCTCGCCGGCGTCGGAGGCACAGCGTGCGATCTACGTCGCGAACTTCGCCTACCAACCCAACCGCAACGGCCTCGATTTCCTGCTCGATGAGGTCTTCCCGCGGGTGTGGGCGGAGCTGCCCGATGCAAGGCTCGCGCTCGTTGGGTCGGGTCTCGAAGAGCCTCCCAGCCCCGACCCCCGGATCGAGACGCACGGGTTTGTGGAGGACCTCGGTTCGATCTACGCGCGCTCGTCCTGCGCCGTCGTGCCCTTGCTACAGGGCGGCGGCACGCCGCTGAAGTTCATCGAGGCGCTTGCCTACGGTATGCCGGTGGTGGCCACACCAAGGGCCGCCGCCGGGCTCGATGTGCGCGACGGCGAGCACTGCATGCTCGCGGAGAGCGGGGTCGGCTTCGCGGCTGCGCTCATGCGCATCCTGAGCGACGGCGCCCCGGAGCTTGGCCTGAACGGGCGCAGGCTTGCCGAGGAGCGCTACTCGATCGAGGCGCTGACGGAGCTCCTGCGGCCATAGACGGATCGATCCGCGGGTAACCGGTGGCTTTCCACCAAGGCGCGGTACGCAACACCCCCGTGCAGTCTCTTCAGATCCGTCCAAAGGGCCCGCACACGCTAAAGCAGGCGCAGCTGCGGACCGAGAGGTTGCTTGCCGCACTTTAGGTGCCGTGATTCCCGATAAAGGCACCCCCGTCGCAAGACGGGCTCGCAAAGCCAGGGGTCTTTCAGAGACAGCCCAGCTCCCGAAGGAGTTTGAATGGCCATACCCACGAGATCGAGTCGCTTCCTCGTCGCGGCGCTTGCGATCTTCGCCATGGTCGTGTTTGCGGGTCCCGCGAGCGCCAGGCTCTTCGGCCGGCACAAGACCATCGCCACCCCGCTGTCTCCAAAGACCGCCACACGGGCGCGGAGCACCAACGATCGTCGTCATCATCGGGGGACCGCCACCAACGCGCGCACCACCGGCAAGCGCGCGCGGGCACGAGCTCATCGGTCCCATCACCGCGTTACCCCGCCAAGCGCGCCGCCACCCTCAAGCTCTGGTTCGACGAACCCAGGCTCCGGCAATGACACGGGCTCCGGCTCTAACCCCAGCACAGGCTCGGGTGCGGGCTCCAACCCGGGTTCCGGCACGCCTGAGCCAGCACTCGTGACACCTGTCAGTCCTGTAGCGCCTACCGATCCTGCGGCTCCGGGATCCCCGCCTGCTGAAGAATCCGACAGCTCGCCCGCGGAAGAACCCTCCAGCCCGACCTCCGCGCTCCAGACGGGAATCAACTCCGGTCACGAACCCGGCGACTTCGTCGCGGCCGCCACGCTGGGAGCCAAGCTCGTACGGGTCGGGTTCGGCATCGAAGACACCGCCGCGCAGCTTCGGCCCACGATTGAAAAATATGCCGCCGAGGGAGTCACGGTACTGCCACTGGCCGAATTCGCCGGGAGGATGCCCTCCCCGGCCGAAGCACAGAATCTGGCTTCGTGGGCCGATGCCTATGGTCCCGGCGGCACCTTCTGGGCGGGGCGTTCGGATGGAGAATTGGCGATCGAGTCGATCGAGTTCGGCAACGAGACCGACTACAGCGAGCAGTATCACGACGAACCCGGTGACGCCTCCTACCGTCTGCGTGCGGAAGAGTACGCCGTGCGAGTCAAGGAAGCAGCGCAGGCGATCAAATCCAGCGGGAACACAGTTGGACTCCTGGTCCAGGACGACGATCGGAGCGGAGATTGGATGAACGGGATGTACGCCGCGGTGCCCGAGCTCACTCAATACGTCGCGGGATGGACCATGCATCCGTACGGAGGAAGGGAATACAACGAATACCGCTTCCGCGTCCTGATCAAACAGGCGGCGGAACACGGGGCGTCATCTGTCCCGATCGACGTCACCGAGTGGGGTGTTACGACGGACAACGGTCGTTGCCTGGAATACAACGACGGCCTCAACCCGTGCATGACCTACCAGGAAGCCGCCCAGGAAGTGCGAAGCAGCTTCACCTGGATGAAAGAAATGCTCGGCAGCAAGCTGGCGATGTTCATCTTCTATCAGACCGGCGATCAGGCGCCGAGCGGCACGACCACGAACTGGCAGGGCTACTTCGGAGCCCTGCAGTACGAAGGGAAGGCATCGAAGGGCCCGTTCACCGAAGCCGTCGAGGCGGTTCTGCACTCCTGAGCCGCGGCCGGAGCCACTCCTGAAACGCTGCCGGCGCCCTGCGACGCGTGCCATAATGGCTAAGTGAGCGTTCCCGCAACTGCTCCCTCGCAGCTTGCACAGGCGCGTACCGCTAAACCACCGAGCGCCGCCGGCCGGTTGCGGGCCTCCCGCTCAGCGCAGGTTGTGCTCGCGCTGACGGTGCTCGCGGCCGCCTTGCGATTCGGGACGCTCGACGTCCAGAGCGCGTGGCTGGACGAGTCCGCCACGATCGTACTCGTGCGCCGGGGGCTGGGAGGGATGCTCTCCCACCTCTCGGCGAGTGAGTCGACGCCGCCCCTCTACTACACCCTCGTATGGGCATGGACGAAGGTCTTCGGCACGGGCGTCATCGGCTTTCGCTCGTTCTCCGCACTCGTCGGGACCCTCACGGTGCCGGTCATGTACCTCGCCGGCCGGCGGATCTCACCGCGTGTCGGGTGCTGGGCCGCAGCCCTGACGGCAGTCAACCCGGCGATGTACTACTACTCGCAGGAGGCGCGCGCCTACGTTCTGCTGATCCTCTTCTCGGCCGTGGCGATCGTGTTCTGGGGGCGCGCGCTCGATTCAGGAGACAGGCGAGCTTTGGGATGGTGGACGGCGATGTCGATCCTCGCACTGCTGACTCATTATTTCGCCGTTTTCCTGTTCATCCCCGAGGCGGTTCTGTTGGTTCGGCGCCTGGGTCTGCGACGGGTGAGGCTGCCGATCGGCGCGATCGTCGTGACCGGTGTTGCGCTGTTGCCGCTCGCGGCGAGCGAGCGGCAGTCGGGAAAGGGCAACTGGATCGAAGACAGCTCGCTGCTGTCCCGGGCCGCGGAGGCGCCAAAGCAGTTCCTCGTCGGCCTCTACGGCCCCCAGGAGATCGTCACCGCGCTCGTGACAGGGCTGCTCGCCGCCGGCACGGTGGCCCTGATCGTGTATCGCGCCGGCGCACACGAGCGCGAGCTCGCCCGGCAGCTGGCGACCGTGGCCGCCGCCGCGGTGCTCGTGCCGCTGCTCCTGGCTTTTTCACACATATTCGACGCGTTCGACGGTCGCAACGTAATCGCGGGGTGGGTGCCGTGCGCGCTTGTCGTGGCCATCGGCATCGCCGGCACCGGCGCCCCGCGAGTCGGCTTCGCCGCTGGAGTTGGAATCTGCCTGGTGTCTCTGATCGTAGTCCTAGGAATTGATACGAAACCGGCATACCAGCGCGATGACTGGCGGGCGGTGGCGCGCGGGCTGCCGGCG
>Ga0302181_10002271_pt1 | contig 13732 bp, 13 predicted proteins | sample I_Palsa_E3_3_FD_198786 | JGI IMG/M metagenome (GOLD analysis project Ga0302181, IMG submission 198786) | Peat permafrost microbial communities from Stordalen Mire near Abisko, Sweden - I_Palsa_E3_3 | ecosystem: Environmental > Terrestrial > Soil > Palsa > Peat permafrost | place: Sweden... | reverse complement strand
TGACCTCTTCGGAGGTCTACCGGGCCGGCCTGCTGGATGAGGCCACCGCGGGCGCGGCCCTAGCCGGTCAGGAATGGGACATCGCCCTCGCGCTGCGCGAGCAGGGCCGGCTCCGTGCCCGGCGGGCCGAGCTGGCTGCGGCCAACGCGGGCCCGGTGACCGCCGCGCTGCTCGACCGCCAGTTCCAGGCCGCCAAGCTCGCCGACTCCAGTGTCGCCGCCCGGGTCGCGGCGCTTGAGCGTTACGCGGCCGAGGTCCGCGAGGCAGACGCCGCTTACCGGGACTGGCAGCAGGACGCGGCGCTGGCCGAGCTCAGCGGGCAGCACCTGGATATGCTCGCCCGCACCGCCGCTGACGAGCACGGCATCGCCGAGATCCAGGCCATGTCGCAGCAGGCCCTCGCGATTCGCCTCGCCCTCCGCGAACTGCTCGATTAGCTACGCAGTCAGCCGCCACCCAGACCCTCCCACGGACCACCTGCCCGGATACCCGGTTACGACCGCTCTGGCGTTTCCGGGGTGAGCAGCCCCCGGTTGAACGCCTCGGCCACGGCGGCGCGCATCGCCCGATCTGCCGAGTTCGCCGGCTGAAAGGCCGGACTAGCCGGACGGCTGAGCTACTCCGCCGATCGGCTGACCGAGAACCGGTCGTCGCAGCTAGAGGTCCCTAAGGTGACGCCGTGAGACTGGAGGACGGCGCGGCTGACACGATCGCGGAGGGCGACGCGGTCGGAGAGGCGCTCGCGCGCGGCGTCTTGGTCGCGTGCGGCGTGACGGTCGCGTGCGGCGTGCTCGAGGTCGTGGGGGCCGGCCTCGTCGGTGTCGTGGCCGGAGCGGAGGTGGCCGGCGCGACCGTGGGCGAAGAGCCGGTCCCTGATGTCGAAGAGCCGGTCGACGGGGTGGGCCTGACCTCCACCCAGGCCGCCAGGGCGACCAGGAAGATGGCGATGAGGACCCAGGTGGAGGTGCGTATCCGTCGTATCAGTCGCACCAGTCGTATCAGCCGTATTCGCATCAGTCGCTCCCGGCCGGCCCGGTCGGTTCCCCGGTTTCCAGCGCGGTCGGCAGGTTGATGCCCTCACGCAGCAGTCCCGCCGCGATCCGGATCCGCAGTTTTTCCCCGACCTCGAACTGCTTGCCGGGCAGGGTCCTGGCCACCATCCGAAGCTGGAACCGGTCCACCTCGAGGCTCTGCATTCCCAGGACGGCTGGGGCACGAAGCAGCAGGCTGCGCAGGTTCGGATCCTTGTACGCCTCCTCGCCGACCTGCTTCAGCAGGTCACTGACCCGGGTGACATCCGCGGTGACGGGCACGGGCACGTCCACTACGGCCCGGGCCCAGTCGCGGGACAGGTTGGTCACCTGGGTGATCTGTCCGTTGGGGGTGATGACCACCTCGCCGTCGTCGGTGCGCACCGTGGTTATCCGCAGGGTGACGTCCTCCACGGTGCCTATGGCGGGGGCAGATTCGTTCGGCACCGACAGGCGGATGAGGTCCCCGTAGCCGTACTGGCGCTCGGCGATGATGAAGAAGCCGGCCAGCAGGTCCTGGACGATGCGCTGGGCCCCGAACCCCAGGGCCACCCCGGCCACGGCGGCCGGGGCGACCAGGTTCGTCAGCGGGATCTCCATGCACCGCAGGACCTCCACGCCGGTCGCGCAGTAGATGACGACCAGCGTGACCCAGGTGATCACCGACGTCAGCGCGTGCCGGTGTTTGGACGCCTCGGAGCGGACCAGCGCGTCCGTCTCCTGGGCGTTGGCATCGATCCGGGCCGTGATCCTTCCGCCGAGCCAGGTGGCGACACGGGTCAGCAGGGCCGCGCCGGCCAGCAGCCATACGATCTCCAGCCCGTTGCCGCGGGCCCACAGGCCGACGTCGGGCAGAGGTGTCCCCAGGCTCAAAAACATAGTCCTCCATCATGGCCGAACAACCGCCTGCCAGCACCATCGGGGGTCACCGCGCGATCCAGTCGCGGGCGAGGCGGGCGGTCAGGTCTTCGAGCAGCGGGCCGGCCTGCTCCCGGCAGCGGGCCAGGTCAGGCTCGATGTCGGCCAGCGCGTAAGCCGCGGAGATGTTTGCGGAACGGAGCTGGTCAGCGGTCAGCGAGCAGATCCCGGCCACCGCCACCACCGGCACGCCAGGTGCCGCCGCGGCGGTGGCGCGAGCCACCCCGGCCGGGGCCTTGCCGTGCAGGGTCTGGGTGTCGAGCGCGCCCTCTCCGGTGATGACCAGCCGGGCGCCGGGCAGGTGACCGGCGAACGAGAGCAGGTCGAGCAGCAGCTCGATGCCTGGCCGCATCCTCGCGCCGAGGAACGCCAGCGCGGCGAAGCCGAGTCCGCCCGCCGCGCCCGCCCCCGGATCATCCCGTACGCCGCGGCCCAGCGTCCGCTCGGTCACCTCCGCCCAGCGGGACAGGCCGTCCTCCAAGACCGTCACATCCTCCGCCGAGGCGCCCTTCTGCGGTGCGTAGACCGCCGCGGCGCCTCGCTCGCCGAGCAGCGGGTTGTCCACGTCCGTGGCCGCGATCACGCCGGTGCCCGATAGGTCTTTCAGCCCGGAGATGTCGATCCGGCGCAGCCGGGCCAGCGCCGCGCCACCCGGCGGAAGTTCGGCTCCGGATTCGTCAAGCAGCCGGGCGCCAAGCGCCGTGACCAGGCCCGCGCCGCCGTCGGTACAGGCCACACCGCCCAGGCCGAGCACGATCCGCTTCGCCCCCATCCTGACCGCCGCACCGATGAGCTCCCCGACACCGTAGCTGGAGGCGGTCAACGGCGCCGCCACGCCGCCCGGCAGTTTGCTCAACCCGCTGGCCTGGGCGGACTCGATGATGGCAGTTTCGTCGCGGACGGCCAGCGCGGCCGTGGTAGGCCTGCCCGTCGGCCCACGGACCTCCAGTTCGACGCGGCGGTAACCGGCGGCCTGCGCCGCGTCGATGGTCCCGTCCCCGCCGTCCGCCACAGGCACCTGAACACATCTCAGCCCGGGGCAGACCCGCTCGAGCCCGGCAGCCACATGCGCAGCCACCTGGGCGGCGGTCAGCGTCCCCTTGAACTTGTCCGGAGCTATGAGCACACAACTCATTCTGCTGTTCATTGACCTTGGCTGCGATCACGCGGAGGAGCCGGATGGGCAGGGTGCTCGGGGCGACGAGGCTCAGTCATGACAACCGACGCTAGCATCAGCATCGAGCGCCAGCGGGAGGCAAATAGATGCCTGGTCACGGGCACAAGGAAACCAGGTTGTCGCTATCAGCGAGAACGCTGACATCTCAGGCCGCACCGCGCCACAGGAGCGTGCCGGGCTCGGTCCGTCACCCCGCGCTAGGGCGGCATCGGCTGCCTTCGAGGCTGACCGGCAAACGCAGGCGCGGGACCTTCGCCTTTACCCCTGAGGACCTTCGCCATCACGGGCCATCCTCCGGCCGGGCTAGCACTTGAACTGACGGGTCAGGCTCAAACGAAATGTGGATGCCTGATGAGGAAGCACCGGCAAGTGGGGTTACCGGAGATGAATATATGTTCAGGCAGTTGACCCAGGCGATGTCCGGTGCGACCGCGCTCAGTACGCGTGTCATGGCCAAGGCCATAGCGGTGCCCTCGGATACGGCGCTGTGGGCCCACGAGACGACCAACCGTAAGGCCCCGAAGTGGAACAGCCGCAATGAGGTCGTGCTCGCCGCGCCGTTCGCGCTGCTGCGTGACTTCAGCGTCGGTGACGACGACGTCGTTCCCACGCTGGTGTTCCCGCCGCTGGCCGGGCACGCCTCGTGCATCATCGACAAGAAGAGCCAGAGCCAGCTCCAGCTCTGCATCACGATGGGCCTGACCAAGCTTTACTCGTTCGACTGGCTGAGCGCCACCAGCGCCACCAAGGACACCACCGAGGCTGACCGTCTCGACTTCATCACCAGCGCGGTGGATCTCATCGCCGGGCCCGAGGGCACGGTCAACATCATCGGCGACTGCCAGGGTGGCTGGGAAGCCGCGCTGTGGGCGGCCCTGCACCCCGGCCGCGTCAACACGCTCATCGTGGCCGGTGCGCCGATCGACACCAGCGCCGGGAAAAGCCCGGCCAAGAAGCTGATGCCCATCTTGATGCCGCGCGGCAACATGGCGCTGTACAAGGCCATGGTCGCCGCCTACGGCGGCATCGTGCCCGGCGTCAACAACGTCATGGGGTCCATCGCGATGCACCCGGCCACCCACGTGGCCGAGCACCTCAAGGTCTACGCGCACGTGCAGGACCGCGAGTACCTTGACCACTTCAGTGACTTCTACGACTGGTACTTCCACCCGATCGACCTGCCGGGCAAGCTGTACCTGTGGGCCGTGGAGTACCTGTTCGTCAAGAATGAGATGTTCAAGGGCGAGATGGAGATCGCCGGCAACACCGTGAGCCTGCGCAGTATTATCTGCCCGGTGTTCCTGCTCGGCGGCGACGAGGACGAGGTCACGCCGTGGCAGCAGGTCCACAACATGCGGTACGCGGTTGGCTCTTCGCAGGTCCGCTGGTACCTTGCACCGGGCGGGCACATTGGCTTGTTCATCGGCCGCCAGTCGCAGGCTGAGTACTGGACCCCGATCCTGGCTCAGGTCCGCGAGCTCTCACGACCAGGGGATACGGGATGCCGGTAACAATGCCCCCGTCAGTGCGAGGCGCTCAGCTGATCAGGTCCCGGATATCTGGTTAAAAGCATGGCGACGCGCCGTGCCGGTCACGCGGTCTCGTCCCATCGGCGCCGCATGGCCGCCAGGCCTTCCTCGGTCAGCGACCCGTACAGCCGCAGCCGGGCCACGCCGCCGTCGGGGAAGATCTTCAGCCGCACGTGCGTAGCCGGCGCGCCGTAGACCCGGTACCGGTGCGGGGTGTCCGGCAGCAACCTGACGGGCGGCAGCAGGTCGTGCCACGCGTTCTCGTCGGTCAGTGCCGCGCCGGTACTGGCGTCCAGCGTCTGCAGCGAGGCGGTGTCGGGCTGGTTGCCGCGGTACCAGGACGTGTCGATCTCCGCGAGGTTGATCTCGCCGTGCCCGGCCAGCCGGATGACCAGCCATTCATACCCCGGCTTCCGGCGCCGGCGGGTTTCCCACCCCTCGCCCATGACCCGCGAGAGTCCCGGAGATATCGCGTTGCGCGGTGAGGAGTAGAACTGGTCACTGCGGGCTGCCACGTCGGCGCCGTTCTCCAGCGCCGCGAGGTCGAAGGTCAGGCCCCTCAGCATGGCCGGATCCGGCACCACCTCACCGTGCACATGCAGCCGGGCTACGCCGCCGTCGGGGAAGATGTTCAGCCGGACATGGGTGAACCTGCGCCGGGAACTGACGCTGAACGTGTGCCGGTGATCGCCGGTCAGCAGGCCGCGCTGCAGGATCTCTTGCCATATTCCTTCTGGGCCACCGGAAACGGGATCGGTCGCAAGCTCGCTGAAGGACGGGTACCCGCTCACCGAGCACGCGTCCGCCGAACAGGCCTGCGGGAAGTTCCCGGTGAAGTGTGCGGTGTCCACCACGATGGAGTGCACCACCCCGGGTACCCCGAGCCGGACGATCACCCAGTCGTGGGCCGTGCGGTCGGGCAGCGTACCGCCGGGCCCGCGCCTGCGCCGGGTTTCCCAGCCGTCGTAGACCTGTCCCTTGGCTCCGTACGTCTCCGGCACGAAGGCGGGCGCACCCGGCTTGATCAGGTTTTCTTTGGCGGCGAAGAACTCATCGCTCGCGGCCACGACCGACCCGCGCAGCCGGAGCAAGTCAGGCAGAAGTTGCTCATCCATGGTCAATTCCTTCCCCGTTAATCCCGGTTCAGCAGTCGGCCCGCTGGTTCACCATCCGGCTCGCCGCTCTCAGCATCGAGCAGCGAGGTTCCGCGCAGCCACGTCTGCCGCACGCGTCCGGTCAGCGTCCGCCCCGCATACGGCGTGACCGGGTGCCGGTGCTGCAGCCGGGCCGCGTCCACGACATAGCTCTCCTCCGGGTCGAACGCGACCAGGTCGGCGTCGCACCCGGTGGCCAGGCGGCCCTTGGCCCGCAGGCCGGTCAGCGCCGCCGGGCCCGCCGCCATCCATCGCGCCACGTCGTCCAGGGCCCGCCCGCGCCGCCGTGCCACCGTCCAGACCGCGGACAGGCCGAGCTGGAGCGAGGCGATACCGCCCCAGGCCTCGCCGAAGTCCCCCGAGCCCCGGCACTTGAGCTCGGGCGGGCACGGCGAGTGGTCAGAGACCACGCAGTCGATCACGCCGGCCTCCAGGCCCCGCCACAGTGCCTCCCGGTTGACCGAGTCCCGGATCGGCGGGCAGCACTTGAACTCGGTCGCCCCGTCCGGCACCTGCTCGGACGCGAAGTACAGGTAGTGCGGGCAGGTCTCGGCGGTGAGCCGGATGCCCGCCGCCCTGGCCCCGGCGATCATGGCGACGCATTCCGCCGCGGACAGGTGCACGATATGGGCCCGCGCCCCGGTGCGCGCCGCGGCCGAGATCACCTTTTCGATGGCGCGGCGCTCCGCCACCGGCGGCCGGGACGCCACGAACGCGCCGAAGTCACGGCCGGCCGCCGGCTTGATCTCCGCCGTGTCTTCGGCGTGCACGAGCAGCAGCGCGTCAAGCTCGGCCAGCTCGCTGAGCACGGACCGCAGGCCCGCCACGTCGAGCGGGGCGAATTCGGGCACGCCGGAGTCGAGCAGGAAGCACTTGAACCCGAGCACCCCGGCGTCGTGCAGCGGCCGCAGCGACGCCTGGTTGCCTGGCACCGCGCCGCCCCAGAACGCCACGTCCACCCAGCATTTCCCGGCCGCGGCCGTGCGCTTGTCCGTCAGCGCCGTCACCGAGGTGGTGGGCGGCAGCGAGTTGAGCGGCATGTCGCAGATCGTGGTGACCCCGCCTGCCGCGGCGGCCCGGGTGGCGGTCGCGAACCCTTCCCACTCGGTCCGGCCGGGCTCGTTGACATGCACGTGGCTGTCGACCAGGCCGGGCAGCAGCGCGAGGTCACCGAGGTCGACGTCGCGATCCGCGTCATGGCGCGCGCCGTACTCGCCAACGGCCGCGATGACCTGGCCGCTCACCGCGACCGACGCGGGCCGCGTGCCGTCCGGCAGCACCGCCCGCCGGGACCGGACGACCAGGTCATATCTCATCTGACCTCGACAGGTTCTCGATGACCTTCAGCAGCGCCGAATGGTCGAGGGAGCCGTAGCCCTGCCCGCGCGTCGCGGCGGGCTCGCCGCCCGCCATGATCGGCAGCCTGCCCTCGATCGCGTCGGCCTGATGCCCGGCCTTGACCAGGTTCGCGGCCATCGGGCTGCCCATGATGCCCAGGCCGGCGAATCCGATACGGGACATGAGCGGCTACCTCCAGCCGAAGCTCGTCGAGCTGTCCGCCGGATCCGACGGCTTGTACTCGCAGCCGATCCAGCCGGTGTACCCCTGCCCCGCGATCTGCCCGAACAGGGCCGCGAAGTCCAGCTCGCCGGTGCCCGGAGCGCCGCGGTCAGGCACGTCGGCGACCTGGATGTGCGCGATGTCGGCCGCGTCTCGGGCCAGCATCTCCGGGAGGTCCTCACCCATCTTGCCGAGGTGATACAGGTCGGCGAGGAACGCGATGTTGGAGACGCCGCCCTGGGCTCGTACCTCGTTGATCACCGCGAGCGCGCTCTGGCTGGAGACCAGCGGAGCCCGCGGGCTGTCGTAGGAGTTCAGCGCCTCCACGACCACGGCCGCCCCGCCGGGGGCGGCGGCCCGGGCGGCCAGCGCGAGATTCTCCAGGGCCAGCTCATCCTGCAGCTCTTCGGGTACGCCGTCCACCCGGTTCCCGTACAGCGCGTTGAGCACGGTGCAGCCGGTCCGGACGGCGATGCCGACGCAGACGTCGATGTTGTCCCGGAACGCGGCGGCGCCGTCCGGCTGGGACAGCAGTCCCCGGTCACCCGCCGCCAGGTCGCCCCCGGCGAAGTTCAGGGCGGCGAGCTGCACGCCGGCGTCGTCCAGAGCCCGGATGAACGCGTCAACCTCGTGGTCTGCGGGCACCGGACCGGCGAACGGCCACCAGAATTCCACCGCGTCGAACCCCGCGCCTCGCGCGGCCGCGGGCCGCTTCAGCAGCGGCAGCTCGGTGAACAGGATCGAGCAGTTGACATCGAATCGCAGTCCGTGAGTGCGCACAGCCGCCAGTCTCTCACCATGGCCGGCCTCCAGCCTTTGCGGCACACCGAGCGAATCATGCTGACCAGTCAGGGCGACAAAGAGCAGATCTACGTGCACGGCCCGGGTACCTGGTATCAGCACCTGACGGTTCTGGCCCTGTCGCAGTCGGTTGACGACACCGCCTGGGCGACATCCTGGCACGGGACGTACTTCGGCGCGAGCACCAGCACTGACACCATCGAGGCCGTCTCCGGTACGTTCTGGCCAGGCACCGCGTTCGTCGCCGTCACCCCATGCGACGCGAACGGCGCCCCGGCCACCTGCCCGGGACCTGGGTACCCGCCGAACTACCTGGGCCAGCTGAACATGTACACCGGGAAGATCACGCCCGTCTCGCTCCACGGTCCTAGCTTCGAGCCGCAGGGAATGATCTTCGTCGCCAGCTGACGGATCGCTCCGGCTGGCGCGCGCCTACCTCAGTTCGGCCGGCGAGCTCGACGCTGGCGCGGGGGATCCGCGGCCCGCCGTCGGCTATGAACGGCGACGTGGTTCGGTGGTCATCCGAACTGGCCGGGCTGGTAGTCGCCGGCGGGCTGGCGGATGATGACGTTCATGCGGTTCCAGGCGTTGATGAGGGCGATGACCGCCACCAGCGCAAGGAGCTGGTCATCGTCGTAGTGCTTGGCCGCGTTCGCCCAGGCCTCGTCGGTGACGCCGCCGGCGGCGTCAGCGATCCGGGTGCCCTGCTCGGCGAGTTCCAGCGCGGCCCGCTCGGCCTCGGTGAAGACCTTCGCCTCCCGCCACACCGCGACCAGGTTCAGCCGTTGCTGGCTTTCGCCCGCGTGCAGGGCGTCCTTAGTGTGCATGTCGGTGCAGAAGCCGCAGCCGTTGATCTGGCTGGCCCTGAGCTTCACCAGCTCCTGCGTCGCGGTCGGCAGGGCCGAATCATGCACAACGGCCGCCGCCGAGTTGAGATGCTTGACGAACTTCAGCGCCCGAGGGCTGCCGAGATAATTGAGACGGGCGTCCATCGTTATCTCCTTGCCTTTCTTGCGGGTCACAGCCTGAGCGGGTGGTCCGCTGGATGGTGTGCTTTTCTCACCAGTTCGACGACGCCACCCGCCGGAATGTGACGCGCCAGCGTCACATTCCGGTGCGCCGTCTCGTCGAACTGGTGAGGGCAGATCCGACCGACGAAGGGCGGCACCATGACGACCCGATCCGGGCCTGGAGGCGACCGGCTCGACCCGGCCCTGAGCGCGATCATGAGCGAGCGGCGTCGGCTGATCAATCTGGCTTACCGGCTGCTGGGCTCCCTGGCCGAGGCCGAGGACGCCGTGCAGGAGACCTACGCCCGCTGGTACGCCATGTCCCGGCCGCAGCAGGAAGCCATCGAAACCCCAGGCGCCTGGCTGACAACCGTCGCCAGTCGCATCTGCCTGGACCTGCTCGGCTCGGCACGGGCCCGGCGGGAGCGCTACGTCGGCGAATGGGTCCCCGAGCCGCTGCCCGACCCTGCGGAGTGGACCAGCGTGCAGCCGGGCGGCACCGCCGACCCGGCCGACCGGGTCACCCTGGATGAGTCGGTCAGCATGGCCTTCCTCGTCGTGCTCGAGTCGATGACCCCGGCCGAGCGCGTCGCGCTCATCCTGCACGACGTCTTCCGGTACTCCTTCGCCGAAGTGGCCGAGATCGCCGGCCGTACGCCGGCGGCATGCCGGCAGCTGGCATCCTCGGCCCGCCGCCGCATCCGCGCCTCGCAGCCTCCCGCGACCCCCACGGCCCGGCAGGCCGCCATCGTCAGGGACTTCAAGAAGGCATGGGAAGCCAGGGACATCAATGCCCTCATCGGCCTCCTTGACCCCGGTGCCACGGCGATCGCCGACGGCGGCGGCCTCGTCGCTGCCGCGCTGTGCCCGATCGAAGGCGGCGAGGAGGTCGCGCGCTACCTCGTCGATCTCGCCGCCCGGGCACCCGGCACCGTGACGATCCTGGAGCGGACGGTCAACGGCCAGCCCGGTCTGGTGGCTCAGCAAGACGGCCTCACCGTGACGGTGTTCGCGTTCGACGTCGCCGGCGGGCGGATCAAGCACATCTGGGCCGTACGCAACCCCGGCAAGCTCCGGCCCTGGACGGCACGCTGACCCAGGTCACCCCATGCCTTAACTGCGCCGGCGGCGCGTCCGTGACCGCGGGCCGGGCAGATGACCGCGACCACCCCGGCGCAACATCGCCCCGCGCGGCCGCACACGGGGCCTGGGGGCGCCCGCTCCCGGAATCTGCCCCTTTCAAATGAGAGGGCCAGATTCCGATGACCGCCGACGCTGCGGCCCGGCGGGCGTATGTACCTCAGCTTCCGTGACGGCTGAGGTAGGCGCGCCAGCCGCCGAAGGCGGTGATGTCGGTGAGGTCGTCCAGGGCGGGGCACGGCCGGCGCAAGATCATGCCGAGCGCGGAGCTGCCGTCGGCCAGCTCGATCACGCCCAGCTCGAGTTCGGGCGGCTCAGCCGGCAGCAGAGCATCGCGCAGCAGGCCGAGCGGCAGGTCGTACACCTCGCCGGCGACGGCACCCCCAGAACCCCCAGAACCCCCAGAGCCTTCAGGGCACGGCTGCAGGGCGGGATACCTGTCGCCGACCGAGTACAGCAGGTAGTGCGGCGCGGTCCGGGTTTCGGCGACCAGGGGTGCGCCGGCCAGCAGGTGATGCAGCGACCCGCCGCGCATCCCGCCTCCGTTCAGGAACATGTGCGGCATGTCTCAGGTCCTCGTGATGTGTTCGGGGCGGACCGGCACCCGGGTCAGTTCCAGGCCGGTGGCGGCGCGGATGGCGGCGACCACCGCGGGCGTCGATGAGATCGCAGGCGGTTCGCCCACGCCGCGCAGGCCGTACGGGGCGTGCGGGTCGGCCAGCTCCAGGACGTCGAGCCGGACCGGGGGCATGTCCAGGATGGTGGGGATGAGGTAGTCGGTGAAGGACGGGTTCTTGACCACGCCGTTCGTTATCTGGATCTCCTCCATGACGGCCAGGCCGAGGCCCTGGGCGATGCCGCCGTGGATCTGGCCCCGGACGGCCTGCGGGTTCATCGCCTTGCCGACATCTTGCGCGGTGGCGATCTCCACCACCTTGACCAGGCCGAGCTCGGTGTCCACGTCCACGACGGCGCGGTGCGCGGCGAACGCGTACTGCACGTGGGCGCGGCCCTGGCCGGTCTGGGGGTCCAGCGGGTGGGTGGGCCGGTGCCGCCAGGTCACCGTCTGCTCGGCGGGCTCACCGAGCAGGTCGCCCAGCTCGCCGATAACCCCGCCGGCGGCGAGGACCTTGCCGCCGGCCAGCATCAGCTCTCCTCCGGGAGGGACCTGGTCGCGGAAGCGCTCGCGGGCCCGGCCGAAGACCTGCCTGCGCACCTGCTGGCAGGCGGCCAGGACCGCGCCGCCGGTGACGTAGGTCTGCCGGGACGCTGAGGAGGAGCCGGCGCTGCCGATGGAGGTGTCGGCGGGCAGGATCACCACCCGCTCGATGCCGAGCTCGGTCCTGGCTATCTGCCCCAGGACGGTGACCAGGCCCTGCCCGACCTCCGCGGCGGCCGTCTGCACCTGCGCGGTCGGCTCACCGCCGGCCAGCTCCAGCCGGACCCGGGCGGTGGAGTAGTCGTCGAAGCCCTCGGAGAACCCGACGTTCTTGATCCCGACCGCGTACCCGACACCGCGGACGACGCCCTCGCCGTGAGTCGTGTTCGACACGCCTCCGGGCCGGGTGCGCAGGTCGTTTCCCGCGGCGGGCGGCAGCGGCCGGGACTGGACCAGCCGAAGGATCTCGGCCACCGGCGCCGCCGAATCCACGACCTGGCCAGTCGGCATCACCGACCCCTCCCGCATCGCATTGACCACGCGAAGGTCCACCGGATCCATGCCGAGCGCGGCGGCGAGCTTGTCCATCTGCGACTCGTAGGCGAAGCAGGCCTGGACGGCGCCGAACCCGCGCATCGCGCCGCACGGCGGGTTGTTCGTGTAGGCGGCGGAGCAGTCCATGGCGACGTTCGGCACCTCGTAAGGACCGATGCCCAGGGTGGCGGCGTTCGCGACCACGGCCGGGGAGCTCGACGCGTACGCGCCGCCGTCCAGCACGATGTCCGCCTTGACGTAGACGAGCCTGCCCTCGGCCGTGCTGCCGTGCTCGTAGCGCAGCGAGGCCGGGTGCCGGTGGACGTGGCCGAAGAACGACTCCTCCCGCGAGTACACCATCTTGACCGGCTTGCCGGTGCGCAGGGCGAGCAGGCAGGCGTGGATCTGCATGGACAGGTCTTCCCTGGCCCCGAATGCCCCGCCGACGCCGGACAGGGTCACGCGTACCTTGTCCTCGGGCAGCCCGAGGCTGGCCGCGACCTGGGCCCGGTCCGCGTGCAGCCACTGGGTCGCCACGAACAGGTCGACGCCGCCGTCCTCGGCCGGGACCGCCAGGCCCGACTCCGGTCCCAGGAACGCCTGGTCCTGCATGCCGACCTGGTACTCCCCGGTGACCACCACGTCCGCGTACGCGGCCGGGTCGCCGGTCCGGATCCGGACATGGCGAACCAGGTTACCGCCGTCGTGCAGCGGCGGAGCGTCCGGCAACAGCGCCGCCCGTGCGTCGGTCAGCGGCGCAAGCTCGGCGTAGTCCGCCGCGATCCTGGCGATCGCCCGGCGGGCCGTTTCCGGGTGGTCGGCCGCCACCAGCGCGACCGGCTCGCCCTGGTACCTGACCTGGTCGATGGCCAGCACCGGCTGGTCCTTGTGCTCAAGCCCGTAGGTCTTGTGCCCGGGTACGTCGTCGTGGGTGAGCACGGCAGCGACCCCGGGCAGCGCCAGCGCCGCGGCGATATCCAGGCGGGTGATCCGGGCCCGAGGGTGCGGGCTGCGCAAGGTGGCGCCCCACAGCATCCCGTCCAGCCACAGGTCGGAGGAATAGGCGAACTCGCCGGTCACCTTCTGCCTGCCGTCCGGGCGAGCGGGACTGTCGCCCACCTGGCCCCGAAGACCCTCACGATCTCCCAGAGCCTCGCGGGTGACCGTCTCGCTCGGGGTCGCGGTGCTCGCCGGATGAGTCATCGGCGGGCCCCCAGGCGGAGCCGCGCTGCGCGGACGTCGCGGACGGCCGCGCTCACGTCAGCGGTGCGTAGTTCACCGGCCTGGACCACGGGCGTGCCGCCGACCAGGAGAAGCTCGAGCGGTGCGGGCGGCCCGAATACGAGCGCGGTCACGTCGCGTCTCCGGCCATCCGCGCGGCGGCCAGCCGCACGGCGTCCAGGATCTGCTCATAGCCCGTGCACCGGCACAGATTGCCGGCCAGTGCCTCCCGGATGTCCGGGTCCGCGGGCAGGTCGCCGGCTGGCCGCGGCTGGCGCAGGAAACTGCAGGCCTGAACGATCAGTCCGGGCGTGCAGAAACCGCACTGCACCGCGCCCGCGTCGATAAACGCCTGCTGCACTGGGTGCAGCTGGTCCGGCGCGACCGGAACCTGGCGCCCGGCCAGCCCCTCGACCGTGACCACCTCGCGGCCCGCGGCCTGGCCGGCCGCGACCAGGCAGGCGCACACAGGCACGTCGTCGAGCAGCACCGTGCACG
>Ga0302181_10002270_pt1 | contig 13737 bp, 11 predicted proteins | sample I_Palsa_E3_3_FD_198786 | JGI IMG/M metagenome (GOLD analysis project Ga0302181, IMG submission 198786) | Peat permafrost microbial communities from Stordalen Mire near Abisko, Sweden - I_Palsa_E3_3 | ecosystem: Environmental > Terrestrial > Soil > Palsa > Peat permafrost | place: Sweden... | reverse complement strand
TGCGGACGTGTAGCGCTCCGGAAGTGGCGTCTGAAGCCTGAGCATCTGGTCTGCCCCCTTGTCGGGAGTGCATCGATATGGCCGGCGGGGACAGCCTGGTCGCCCATCCGCGGGTATGTCGGCCTCGATGCGAGGTTGTATGCCGGAAACCAGGCCGGCACCAGCAGTGTAACGCCCCCGACCAGCGCCGGCGCGAGACAGCGCAAAAGTAGAATGGGCCCAGTGCACGACCCTCCGCCCACCGGCTCCATCCCGGACGCCCCGGGGTCGTACCAGTTCTATGACGCCGAGGGCCGGGTCCTCTACGTGGGCAAGGCCAAGTCCCTGCGCCACCGCCTGCCCAACTACTGGCAGAAGTCGGCCCAGCTCGGACCCCGCACGGCGCAGATGGTGGCCCAGGCCGACCACGTCGAGTGGGTGGTGGTCGACAGCGAGGTCGACGCGCTCATCCTGGAGCACAGCCTCATCCAGGCGCACCTCCCGAGATACAACGTCCGCCTCAAGGACGACAAGAGCTACCCGTGGCTCGCCGTCACCCTCAACGAGGAATGGCCGCGCCCCGCCGTCGTCCGAGGGCGCAAGCGCAAGGGCGTGCGCTACTTCGGCCCCTACGGCAACGCCGGCGCCATCCGCAGCACACTCGACCTGCTCGTCAGGAGCTTCCCCGTCCGTACGTGCTCGGACACCAAGTTCATTCGGCACGAGCGCCTCGGCCGGCCCTGCCTGCTCTACGACATCGACCGCTGCTCGGGCCCGTGCGTCGGCGCCGTCGACCACCAGGCGTACGACGGCTACGTCAACGACCTCATGGGCTTCCTCTCGGGCGACACCGAGCCGGTGCTGGCCCGGCTGGAGGCGGAGATGCTCAGCGCCAGCGAAGACCTGCAGTTCGAGCGGGCGGCCCGCCTGCGTGACCGCATCATCGCCGTGCACAAGGCCGCCGAGTCCCAGCAGATGGTCTCGGACCGGGCCGAGGACTTCGACGTGGTGGGCCTGGCCGAGGATCCGCTCGAGGCCTCGGTGCAGATCTTCCTCGTGCGCCGCGGCCGCGTCGTCGGCCACCGCGGCTTCGTGGCCGAGAAGGTGGAGGACCTGTCGGGCCCCGAGTTCATGGCACAGGTGGTCGCCCAGGTCTACGGCGCCGAGGGCGCCGACGTCCCGCGCCGCCTGCTGGTGCCCGAGGAGCCGGCCGATCGCGCGCTGCTGCAGAGTTGGCTGCACACCATCCGCGGCGGCCCGGTCGACATCGCGGTCCCGCAGCGCGGCTCCAAGCGCGCCCTGCAGGAAACGGTCACCCGCTCGGCCAGCGAGGACCTGGCGCGGCACCGCCTGCGCCGGGCTGCCGACCACAATGCTCGCTCGAAGGCGCTGACCGAGCTGCAGGCGTCGCTGTCGCTGCGCGAGGCGCCGCTGCGGATCGAGTGTTACGACATGAGCCACCTGCAGGGGACCGATTACGTGGGCTCCATGGTCGTCTTCGAGGACGGGCTGGCCAAGCGCTCCGATTACCGGCGCTTCAAGGTCAAGTCCGTGCCCGGCAATGACGACTATGCCGCTATGGAGGAGGTGCTGACGCGACGGCTCACCGCCCTGAAGCAGCCGCACGACGTGCCGGCGGACGGACGGCCGCGCCGCTTCGCCTACCGGCCCAACCTGATCGTCGTCGACGGGGGCAAGGGCCAGCTCGGGGTGGCCGAGCGGGTGGTGCGCGAGCTGGGCCTCCAGGACCAGGTGGAGCTGGCGTCCCTGGCCAAGCAGTTCGAAGAGGTCTACCGCCCCGGCTCACCCGAACCCGTGCGCCTGCGCCGGGGCTCGGACGCCCTCTACCTGCTGCAGCGCCTGCGCGACGAGGCCCACCGCTTCGCCATCACCTTCCACCGGGAGCGGCGCGCCAAGCGGATGACCAAGAGCATCCTGGACGACATCCCCGGACTGGGCCCCGTCCGCAAGGCGCGCCTGGTCAAGGAGCTGGGCGGGGTCAATGCCGTCCGGGCGGCCCCGATCGAGGAATTGCTGTCCCGGTCCTGGCTGCCCGACGAGGTCGGGCTCGCCGTGTACGAGGCCACGCACAATCCGGGCGGCCAGCGGGGTGCCAGAGTGGGGACCGCCGGAGCGCGGTCCGCCGGAGCGCGGTCCGCCGGAGCGCGGTCCGCCGGAACGGGGACTTCAGGAGCCGGGCCGGGACGGCGCGACGCTGGGGAGCGATGAGCGAGTTCGTGGTGGTCACGGGGATGTCGGGCGCCGGCCGTTCGACGGCGGCGGCGGCGCTCGAGGACGTGGGCTGGTTCGTCATCGACAACCTGCCGGCGGGCCTGATCATGAAGATGGTGGAGATGGTCGACCGGCCCGGGTCGGGTATCGAGCGGGTGGCGCTCGTCATCGGCCGCGGGGGCGCCAACACGGGCTCGGAATACTTCGACGACCTGCCCAACGTGCTCGACGAGCTGCGCGCCACCAGGAAACGGGTGCGGGTCGTCTTCCTCGATGCCGCCGACGACGTCCTGGTGCGGCGCTACGAGGGCACGCGGCGGCGCCACCCGCTGGCGTCGCGCGGGGTCGAGGAATCGATCGCCGACGAGCGCAAGCTGCTGCAGCCGGTGCGCGAGCGGGCCGACCTCCTGGTCGACACCGGGGAGCTGAACTCGAACCAGCTCCGCCTGCGCATTCTGGAGGCGTTCGGGGACGACGAGGCGCCGCGCATGCAGACGTCGGTCGTCTCCTTCGGCTACAAACACGGCATCCCGCTCGATGTCGACGTGGTGTTCGACTGCCGCTTCCTGCCCAACCCGTTCTGGGTCGAGGAGCTGCGGCCCTTCAGCGGGGAGGATCAGCCCGTGCGCGACTACGTCCTGGGCCAGCCCGAGTCCCAGGACTTCCTCGAGAAGGTGGACGAGCTGCTCACGAGCATCCTCCCCGCCTTCACCCGCGAGGGGAAGTCGTACCTGACCATCGCCATGGGCTGTACGGGCGGGCGGCACCGCTCGGTGACGCTGGCGCGGGAGCTGGCCACGCGGCTGAGCGCGCACGACGGGTCGGTCTCGGTCTTCCACCGGGACATCGACCGATGAGCGGCGACCGATGAGCGGCGACCGATGGGCGCCGAGCCACGGTGGACGATGAGGGTCGAGCGATGAGCCACGGTGGGCGCCCCTCGGTGGTGGCGATCGGCGGCGGGCACGGCACGGCCGTCACGCTCAAGGCGGCGCGGCGCTACGCCGGTGTGCTGACCGGCGTGGTCTCGGTGGCCGACGACGGCGGGAGCAGCGGCCGGCTGCGCGAGCTGCTCAACGTCGTGGCGCTGGGCGACCTGCGCAAGTGCCTGGTCGCCCTGGCCGACGAGGACTCCGCCCTGACCCACGCCTTCGAGCGCCGCTACGACGAGGGGGAGCTGGCCGGGCACGCCCTGGGCAACCTGATTCTGGCCGGGCTGATCGACGCCACGGGCGACCTCGTCCTGGGGGTGGCCGAGGCGGCCCAGCTACTCGGGGCGAGCGGGGACGTCCTGCCCGCCACCTCGGAGCGGGTCGTGCTCAAGGCCGAGGCGGGTGAGGGCACGGTGAGTGGCCAGGTGGCGGTGAAGGGCACCAGGGACATCCAACAGGTCTCGCTGGTGCCCGGGGACGCCCTCCCGCCACCCCTGGTGGTGGAGCGGATCGCCGGGGCGGACCAGATCGTCATCGGCCCCGGATCCCTGTTCACCAGCGTGTTGGCCGCCGCGGCGGTGGGAGGCATCGCCGACGCGGTGGCCTCATCAAAAGCCCAGGTCGTGTACGTGTGCAACCTGCGTCCGGAGGTCTCCGAGACCGAGGGATTCGACGTGGCGGACCATGTGGCCGCTCTGACCAGGCACAATGTTGCGGTGGACCTGGTCCTGTGTGACAGCATCCGGGGTATGAGCATCGGCAGGACGGACATCCCGGTGCATGACGTTCCCTTGACAGGGGAGAACACCCTGGTGCACAGCCCGGCGAAACTGGCGCAGGCACTGTCGGGTCTGCTGGCATAGCGGAGCCGACAGGCCGAGAGGAAGGGACGAGATGAGGGTGCGGACCAGATGACGGTGCGGGTCGGGATCAACGGCTTCGGGCGCATTGGGCGGAATTACCTACGGGCCATCCTGGCCACGGGTGCCGACGTGGAGGTGGTGGGAGTCAACGACCTGACGTCACCGGAGACGCTGGCGCACCTGCTGCGCTACGACTCGACCCACGGCCGCCTGTCGGTGCCGGTCCAGGTGGAGGGCAACGACCTCCTCGTCGGGGACCGCCACATCCGGGTCATGGCCGAGCGGGAGCCTTCGCAGCTGCCCTGGGCCTCGCTGGGTGCCGAGCTGGTGATCGAGTCCACCGGCATCTTCACCAAGCGGGCGCAGGCGGCGCAGCACCTGGGCGGCTCGGTCAAGCGGGTCATCATCTCGACCGCGTCGGCCGACGCCGACGCCACCTTCGTGATGGGCGTCAACGACCAGGACTTCGACCCCGAGAAGGACATCGTCATCTCGAACGCCTCGTGCACCACGAACTGCTTCGTGCCGATGGTCAAGGTCATCGACGACGAGTTCCACATTGTGAGCGGGCTCATGACCACCGTGCACTCGTACACCAACGACCAGAACCTGCTCGACCTGCCGCACAAGGACCTGCGCCGGGCCCGCGCCGCCGGGACCAACATCGTGCCCACCGGCACCGGGGCGGCCCGGGCCACCGGACTGGTGCTGGCCGCCATGAAGGGGCACCTCGACGGGACGTCCCTGCGGGTGCCGCTGCCGGCCGGCTCCATCACAGACTTCACCGCCGTCGTGAAGGGCAACCCCTCCGTGGCCGACGTGAACACCGCCTTCGCCACGGCCGCCGCCAAGCCCCCGCTGGAGCGGTTCCTCGAGTACACCGACGAGCCCATCGTCTCGAGCGACATCGTCGGCTCGCCCGCCTCGTGCACGTTCGACTCCGAGCTCACCATGGTGATGCGCATCGACGACGGGCTCTCGCTGGTCAAGACGTTCGGCTGGTACGACAACGAGTGGGGCTACTCCAACCGGCTGGTGGACCTGACCGTCCGGGTCGGAGCCTGATCCCGATGGACCCCCTGCGTGGTATCCCGCTGCTGGGGGACCTCCCGGACGTCGACGGGAAACGCGTGCTGGTGCGGGTCGACTTCAACGTCCCGTTGCACATCGGGGTCCGGGGCCGGGCCACCGTGGCCGACGACTTCCGCATCACGGCCGCGCTGCCCACCCTGCGCCGGCTGCAGGAGGAGGGGGCCGACGTGGTGGCCGCCTCGCACCTCGGGCGGCCGGGCGGGCACCCCGACCCGCGCTGGGAGATGGACCCGGTGCGCGACCGGCTGCGGGTCCTGTGCCCCGGGGTGGAGCTGACCGAGAACCTGCGCTTCGACCCGGGCGAGAAGGCCAACGACCCCGCCTTCGTGGAGCGGCTGATCGAGGGCTTCGACGCCTACGTGGACGAGGCCTTCGGCGCCGCCCACCGCTCGCACGCCTCCATCGTGGGGCCGCCAGAGTTCCTGCCCAGTGCGGCGGGGCTGCGCTTCGCCAAGGAGGTCGAGGTCATGGGCGGCCTGCTGGAGCAGCCGGCCCGGCCCTTCGTGGCCGTTGTCGGCGGGGCCAAGGTGGCGGACAAGCTCGAGGTGCTCAAGGTCCTGTCGACCAAGGTGGACACGCTGGTCGTCGGGGGCGGCATGGCTTACACCTTCCTGGCCGCCCGCGGGCAGCATGTCGGCAACTCGCTGCTGGACGAGTCCCGCCTGCAGGACTGCCGGGCGCTGCTGGACTCGGGGGTGGACATCCTGCTGCCGGCCGACTCGCGCGCCCTGGAGCCGGGGGGGACCTTCGGCCCGCCGTCCCTGGGCCACGGGCCGCGGGGGAGCGTCAAGGTGATCGAAGGCGACCTCCCCGACGGCTGGACCGGCCTGGACATCGGCCCGGACTCGGCGGCGGCCTTCGCCGAGGTGGTGGCCGGCGCCGGCACCGTGCTGTGGAACGGCCCCCTCGGCGCCTTCGAGGACCCCCGGTTCGCCGAAGGCACCCGGATCGTGGCCGAGGCGGTGGCGCTGTGCCCCGGCTTCTCGGTCGTCGGCGGCGGCGACAGCGCCAGCGCGCTGGAGGAGCTCGGCCTGTGCGACCAGGTCGACTACCTGTCCACCGGTGGCGGCGCGTCGCTGTCCTTCCTGGAGCGTGAGGGCCACCTGCCGGGCATCGACGCCCTGCGCCGCGCCCCCAACGCCCCGCGGGGGTGAGCGCCAACACTGTGGGCGCCAAAACGGTGAGCACGCGCCGGCCGCTGGTCAGCGGGAACTGGAAGATGCACCACGATCACATTGAGGCGCTGCACACGGTGCGGGACCTCGGCCTCCGGCTCAAGCCCGAGGACGTGGCGCGCCTCGACGTGTCGGTGCACCCGCCCTTCACCGACCTGCGCACGGTGCAGACGCTGGTGGAGAAGGAGCACCTGCCGCTGGCGCTCGGCGCGCAGCACTGCTCGGACGAGGACGCCGGGGCCCGCACGGGCGAGATCAGCCCGCGCTTCCTGGCCCGGCTCGGGACGGCCTACGTGATCGTCGGGCACTCGGAGCGGCGGACCCTGTTCGGGATGGACGACGCCACCGTGGCCTCGACGCTGCGGGCGGTCCTGCGCAACGGCATGACGCCCGTGCTGTGCGTCGGCGAGTCCGGCGAGCAGCGCGAGCAGGGCCACACCGACAGCGTCCTGGAAGAGCAGGTGCTGGCCGCCCTGTCGGGCCTGGCGCCGGAGGTGGTGGCGGGCCTGGTGCTGGCCTACGAGCCCATCTGGGCCATCGGCAGCGGCACGCCGGCCACGGCGATGGACGCCGAGGACGCCTGCGTCTACATCCGCTCGCTGGTGGCCAAGGTGGGCGGGGACGAGGCGGCGGCGACGGTGCGGCTCCAGTACGGCGGGTCGGTGAACGGCGAGAACGCGGCCGATCTGATGGCCGAGCCCGACGTCGACGGCCTGCTGGTGGGGGGTGCCAGCCTGGAAGCGGCCGCCTTCACTGACATCATTCGGGCCACGGCCGCCTGCTACCGTTCCTAGGCCGAACGGGCTGTTCGGACGCGAGTTGGAGGCTCCGCCGTGCTGGCAACCTTGGACACAGTCACCTGGATCTACATCGCCATTGAGGTGGCGGCCGCGCTCGGGCTCATCTTCCTGATCCTGATGCACAGCGGCAAGGGCGGCGGCCTCTCGGACATGTTCGGCGGCAGCGTGGGCGCGGCGGCCCAGGGGTCGACAGTGGTGGAGAGGAACCTGGACCGCATCACGGTGACGGTGGCCATCATCTTTGCGCTCACGACCATCACCCTGGATCTCCGGCTGCAGTGACGGGCCGGGGCCGACGCCCCCGGCGCTGGCGGTGGCTGGTCGGGACGAGCACGGTGCTGCTGGCCCTCGTGGCGTCCGCCTGCGGGAGCAGTGCCGGCGGCGGCGGGACCACGATCACCTACGTGGCCGTGCCGAACCGGTCGATCTCGTTCGGCACGACGTTGAGCCCGACGGGCTGCAACCCCAACACGGTCGCTGGTGACACGCCGGGCACGCAGACGGTGCTGGCCGCGGTACTGCCCAGCCCCTTCGTCCCGGGCGTGGTGAACAGCGCCAGCGAGCCCACCCAGAACCCGGACCTGATTCAGTCCGCCGAGCCGATCAGCCTGACGCCCCTGACCATCGTCTACACCCTCAACCCGAAGGCGGTGTGGTCCGACGGCGTGCCGATCACGGCCGAGGACTTCAAGTACGCCTGGGAGGAGCAGCGGGGCGACCCCGTGCAGTCCTCACCCGACGTGGCCAGCATCGCCGGCTACCGCGACATTTCGTCGGTGAAGGGTTCCAACGGCGGCCGCACGGTCACCGTCAAGTTCAAGACTCCCTTCGCCGACTGGCGGGAGCTCTTCGCCAACCTGGTGCCGGCGCACGTGATGGAGAAGGTGGGCTGGAGCCCGTCCTGCACCACGGTCGACCCCGCCATCGACCTGTCCGGCGGACCGTTCATGCTGGGCTCGGTGACGCCGCAGGCGATCACCCTTTTGCAGAACCCCAAGTGGTGGGGGACGCCGGCCAACTCCAAGTCGATCACCATCCATCTGGCCTCCTCGACGGCGCAGCTGGCGCAATGGATGGCCTCGGGCTACGTGCAGGTGGCGGCGCCCGCCACCATGACGCAGTCGTTCCTGACCCAGATGACGGGACTGCCGGGGGCGCAGAGCGAGGTGGACACGTCGGCCACCCTGCTGCAGCTGGACATGGCGAGCTCGGTGGACTCCGATCTGCCGCCCGACCTCCGGTTCGCCATCGCCCTGACCATCGACCGCCAGGACCTGGTCAACCAGCAGGTCAGCTGGGCCGGGGGAGGGATCGCGCCGGCCAACAGCCATCTCATCGTGCAGGGCCAGCTGAATTACCTGCCGGCCTCGACGGGCTCACCGACGACGACGATCCCGCCGGCGCCTCCCACCTCTTCGACGTCCACCACGACCATCGGGTCGGGCGGCAGCGTCAACTTCCCGGTCACGCCCGTGCCGACGCAGGCGGCCACGTTCATCGCGGCGACCGGGCTGGAGCGCACGCCCGGGGACCCCTACTACCACTCGTCGTTCGGCGCGCCCTTCCAGATGCACATGGTCTACGACTCGAGCGACCCCTGGGCCACGGCGGCGGCGCCGGTGATTCAGTCCGAGCTGCTGGCGGCGGGACTCGACACGACGTTGCTCCCCGTCGCCGGAGCGACCCAGACGGGGCAGGTCCTGGCAGCCGGCTTCGCCGACCTGGCGGTGCTGCCGCAGACCTTCACCCCGTACATGAGCCAGACGGTGGGGATGTACACGCAGCTGCTCGGGCCGGCGGGGAAGAACGGCTCCCAGGACTGGACGGGCTACTCGGACAGCCAGTTCGACCAGTTGGTGACGACGGCCTCGCAGCAGCTCAACCTCACCACGGCCATGGGCCTCTACCAGAAGGCCGACACGATGCTGTGGGACAACATGGTGTCCCTGCCGCTGTTCGCGGAGCCGACGATGCTGGTCTGGAGCCGGACCATCGGCGGTGTGCAGGCCATGCCACGGACCACCAGCCTGCTGTGGTTCGCCCAGCTGTGGGCGGTGAAGGTGCCGGAGTCGACCAACAACACCACGCCTTCGTTGCCAGGGCAGTAGGGGGTTTGCGGCGCTTTCGGGGCTGAGCCGGGTGCCTCCGTTGGGCCGTCGGCCGATACCCACGCGCTACCATCTCCGGACGCTGCTTTTCAGTGTGCAGGCTCTCGTCGGAGTGGCGGAATAGGCAGACGCGCCAGCTTGAGGGGCTGGTGCCCGCAAGGGCGTGGGGGTTCAAGTCCCCCCTCCGACACGATCAAATCCCGACTCCTTGAGTCCAACCTCCTAGTAGAGGACGTGCACCGCCGGCGCTCCGTGCACTTTCACGTCGAGGTAATCCGGTAACACCGTGATCTCCTCGATGAACTCGTCGATCAGCACGCCCCGCTCGACGTCCGTCGCGGCCTTCCACGTCTTGTCGACGTCGAGAGTCGCGAGCAGTCGAGCGACGTCGTCGAAATGCTGGGCGACATCGCCCGTGCGCGCCACCTCGACGCGGACGTCCTCCGCCTCACGCTGTGCCTCACGGATCGCCACGGACAGGCGGGCCTCCTCCTGCGCGAACAGGTCGGCTCCGATCTTGTCGTCGTAGTAGAGGCGCAGCAGTCTTCGAGCCGGGCGACGAATTGCCGCGTCAGCTCGGCCCGCCCCGAGAGGTAAAGGGCGTCGATTTCCGACGCCAGTTCCCGAAGGCCGGGTTCGTGTAGCTGCATATTTGCGACTAGCTGTCGGACGTGTGCATAAGACTGAACGCCTTCGAAGTCAGCCGAAGAAGCCGCGGCTGCGGGCCGCTTCGAGCTGGCGGGAGATCTGCTCGGACGACGCGGTGTCGAGGTCGAGTTGGATCCAGGGAAAGACGAACTCGTCGGGATGGGCGCCGTAGGTGGCCCGGAACCGGCGGATCTTGCGGAAGATCGTCGCCCGGTGCCAGCCTCCTCGCTCGAGGTTGTCGCACCGTTGCGACAAGAGACCCTGATGGAGGTAAAGCCGCAGGTAGGCCGCCCATCGGACGGCCGGACCCATGGTTACCACGGCATCCGCCCGGTCCCGTCAAGGCTTCCCCTCCGGCCTGCTGCGCCGGCCTTGACCGGCCCTGCACGTCCGGAGCTCGGTTGAGGTATGACTTTGTACGTCATATGGCGTACACTTGTGGCATGGCATCGAAGACCGAACGACTGAGCCTCAGGCTGACCCCCGAGCAGGACGCCGTCCTGCGCAGGGCCGCCGAAGCTCGAGGTGAATCGGCCAATGACTTCGTCTTGCGCCACGCAGTCGAGGCAGCCGAGACCGAACTCGCCGACCGGCGGGTGTTCTTCGTCGACGATGCCCAGTGGGATCAGCTGCAGGAACTGCTGTCGGCTCCGCCGGCGCTCCCGGCTGCGATGGTCAAATTGCTCTCGAATCCCTCGGTGCTCGAGCAACCTGCATAGTGGCCTACGTCGGTCCGGAGCTGTTGGCCGGTGACCACCTCGTCGGGTTCGACTGCGGCAAACCTGCTCTCAATCAGTGGTTGATCCGCCACGCCGGCAAGAACCAATCGAGCGGCAGCAGCCGTACCTGGGTCGTCGTGGAAACGGGCTCACGCGAGGTCGTTGCCTTCTACGCATCAGCGACTGCATCCGTCCTGCGATCGTCCACGCCGAAGTCCATGCAACGGAACCAACCAGAAGAGATGCCTGCCGTCCTGCTCGCACGGATGGCCGTTGATTCGAGACACAGCGGACGCGGTCTCGGAGCGGCACTCCTGAAGCACTTCATGCTCAAAGCCTTCGAGGTTGGCCAGTCGGTCGGTGTCCGGATACTCCTGATCCACGCCAAAGATGACGACGCAAAAGGCTTCTACACCCACTACGGATTCGTCGAATCCCCGTTCGATCCGCTCGTCTTGATGATGTTGCTAGGCCAGCCATAAAAAGCAGCCGAACCTCGCTTTCGGCTGCTAACGGAAGCAAGCGAATGACTGATTCCAGGCCGAATCGGGTGCCACCAGGCCGGCGGTGAAGTGGGGCAGTCGGACCCAGCCGGTATCGGCGCCTCCAGCCCGATCCCGATGACTACAAACAGGCCTGTGCCTTTGCCTCCTGAGGGTCGCCCTGTTTCGCCACGGCAAAGGGGTTGGGTCGTCGCCTATCCTGGTGCCTTCCAAGCCAGAGGTGTTTCTTGGCCATCGAGAGCACGACGATCCTTTTCACCGACGTGGTGGGCTCGACGGAGTTGTCGCAGCGACTGTCGCCCGACGCGGCAGAAGAGGTCCGCCGAGGGCACTTGTCGATCCTGCGCCAGACGATCGCCGAGGCCGGTGGCACCGAGGTGAAGAACCTCGGAGACGGTCTCATGGTGATATTCGCTTCGGCGTCCGCCGCCCTGGCTTGTGCGGTGGCCATGCAGCAAGGCGTCGAACGGGACAACCGGGACCGAGAACACTCCGTGGGCCTGCGGGTGGGCCTGAGCGGTGGGGAAGTGACCCGAGAGGACGACGATTGCTTCGGGGACCCGGTCGTTGAAGCAGCACGCTTATGTTCCATATGCGAGGGCGGACAAGTCCTGGCGACGGTGTGGGTGCGATTGACCGCCGGACGGCGCGGTCGTCATGAATACCGGTCCCTCGGGGAGCTGACCCTCAAAGGCTTGACCGATCCCGTCCAAACGTTTGACGTGGCATGGGAACCCCTCAGAGGAACCGCCTCGATGCCCCTGTCGGGTCGTCTGGCCGTGCGCCCCACCGCTGGTGTTGTGGGACGCAACGCCGAGATGCAGATCATGACCGACGCCACCAAGCGGGTTGCTGGGGGCGAGGGGCGCGAGGTGTTCCTCATCTCGGGGGAAGCCGGTCTGGGCAAGACCACGCTGGTGGCCGAGGCGGCCCGGGCAGCCTTCGACATGGGAACCTGCGTGCTGTTCGGTCACTGTGAGGAGGATCTCGCCACCCCCTACCAGCTTTTCGCCGAGGCCCTCGGGCATTACGTCACTCACGCTCCCGAAGAGCAACTCCTGGCCCACGTCGAGACTCACGGGTCGGAGCTGTCCCGGCTAGTTCCCGCGCTGGCCAGTCGCATTCGCGAACTGCCACCCTCAAAGGCGACCGACTCCGACAGCGAGCGGTTCCTGCTCTTTGCCGCCGTTGTCGGTCTTCTAGATACCATGGCCAAAGAACAGCCCGTCGTCCTCGTCCTCGACGATCTCCAATGGGCCGACAAGGGCAGCCTGCTTCTGCTCCGCCACCTGGCGTCGGCTGAACAAGCCATGCGAGTGCTGGTCCTCGGGACCTACCGAGACAGCGAGTTGTCACAGACCCACCCCCTCACCGACACCCTGGCCGCCCTCCACTGCCTGCGCGGCGTCTCACACATAGAACTGGCGGGACTCGACAACAGCGGAGTGGTGGCACTCCTGGAGGCGGCTGCAGGTCAGAGTCTCGACGCCGCCGGGGTCGGCCTGGCTCATGCTGTCTACCGGGAGACCGATGGCAATCCGTTCTTCGTGAGCGAGCTGCTGCGCCACCTGTGGGAGACCGGAGCGATCTACCAGGACACCACCGGTCGGTGGGTGGCCGAGAGCACACTGGAGCAGTTGGCCCTACCCGACAGTGTGCGCGTGGTGATCGGGGCGAGGGTCGGGCGATTGGGGAAGGACGCCGGACGGGTGCTGTCGGTGGCGTCGGTCATCGGGCGTGACTTCGACCTCGACCTGTTGGCCCGAGCCACCAAGGCCAGCGAGGACGACCTGCTCGACATTCTTGACGCCGCTGCTTCTGCTGCTTTAGTGCGCGAGGTGGCCGACAGCGGCCGCTACAGCTTCGCCCACGCCCTTATTCAGCAGACCTTGTACGAGGACCTCGGTCACAACCGAAGAGCACGGTCCCACCGACAAGTGGCCGAAGCCCTGGAGGACCTCTGCGGGGATCGACCGGGGGAGCGGGTGGGCGAGCTGGCCCGGCACTGGACATGTGCCACCCAGCCCCTCGACCTGGCCAAGGCCATCGGTTACTCGAAACGGGCGGGCGATGCCGCGCTCGGCGCGTTGGCCCCGGGCGACGCGCTGCGCTACTACGCCCAGGCCCTTGACCTCTACCACCAGGTCGCCGACCACGATCCGGTGCTGGGAATCGATTTGGCGATTGGGCTCGGCACAGCTCAACGACAGACCGGCGACGCCGCCTCCCGAGAAACGCTCCTCACCGCCGCTCGACAGGCGGCTGATCTCGGCGATACGAACCGGCTCGTTGCCGCCGCACTGGCGAACGACCGGGGTTACACCAGCAATAACAATGCCACCGACACCGACAAGGTCGAGGTGTTGGAAATCGCCCTTGATCGCCTCCCATTCGATCACCATGACCGGGCGCTTGTGCTCGCCACATTGTGTTCAGAACTCTCCTATGGGAGCACTCTCGAACGGCGGAAGGCTTTGGCTGATGAGGCGCTGGTGATCGCCGAGTCTTCGGGTGACGATGCCACCATCGCGCGCGTGGTCAATCAGGTCCTGTTTCCACTGCTCGTACCTTCCATGTTCGAGCAGCAGTTGACCTGGACGGCGGACGCCTTGGCTCGAGCCGAGCGCGTCGGTGATCCGGTACTGCTCTTTCTCATGGCCCACTCACGGGCAACGGCCGTGTTCTT
>Ga0302181_10002268_pt1 | contig 13738 bp, 9 predicted proteins | sample I_Palsa_E3_3_FD_198786 | JGI IMG/M metagenome (GOLD analysis project Ga0302181, IMG submission 198786) | Peat permafrost microbial communities from Stordalen Mire near Abisko, Sweden - I_Palsa_E3_3 | ecosystem: Environmental > Terrestrial > Soil > Palsa > Peat permafrost | place: Sweden: Abisko... | reverse complement strand
ACCCCGTGCTGTCGTGCGTTACGTTCTCCTTCAAGGCCGGCTGCCCCTCCCCCGCCGACTGTCTCCCCGCGGCCTGTACCCCGGCTCCGGTGGCGCCTCCGCCGGACATCAACTACCTGGCGCGCGACTATGACGGCTTCCGGCAGGTCATGCTCGACCGGCTCGCGGTCCTTACCCCGGCCTGGACCGAGCGGCACGCCGCCGATCTCGGCGTCGTCCTCGCCGAGATCCTCGCCTATGCCGCGGACCACCTCAGCTACCAGCAGGACGCCGTAGGGACGGAGGCCTACCTCGGCACGGCGCGCAGCCGGATCTCGGCGCGCCGGCACGCCCGCCTCGTTGACTACTACATCGGCGAGGGCTGCGCGGCGCGTGCCCTCGTCGCCCTCACCACGCAGGCCGGCAACCTTACGGTGCCGGCGGGCACCCTCTTCTATCCCGCCGCCCCGGGCCTGCCCGCCGCCGCCCAGGCAGGTGATCCCGCAGCGGCCATCCTCAGCCAGACGAGCCCCGTCTTCTCCTCCCTGTCCGACCTCACGGTGGCCACCGAGCAGAACACCATCTCTTTCTACCCCTGGCGCGATGACGACTGCTGCCTCCCCCAAGGCACCACGTCGGCGACGCTCAAGGGCACGCTGACCAGCCTCGCGCCGGGTGCCCTGCTCATCTTCGAGGAGGTGAAGGGACCCGCCACCGGGGTACCCGGGGACGCCGACCCAGCCCACCGGTGCGCCGTCATGCTCACCGCCGTCCGCCACCTCGACTACAAGGGGCACCCGCTGACTGACCCGGTGCCGGACCCCCAGACCGGCACGCCCACGCCCATCACGCAGGTCACCTGGGCGGACGCGGACGCGCTGCCGTTCCCGCTCCGCGTGAGCAGCGTCATCGGCGGGCGGGCAGTGCCCGACGTGAGCGTGGCGCGCGGCAACGTGGTGCCGGCCCAGCACGGCACGGAGGTCAGCGACGAACCGCTCGCCCTGATACCGGCCGCCGGCCGCTACTATCCGCAGCTCAGCTCCGCGCCGCTGTCGTTCCGCGCGCCCCTGCCGCCCGCGCCGCCGGATCCCGGCGCCTCCGCCACGGCCTACACCACCCCGGACACGTCCCTCGCCACCCCGGCCGTCAGCCTCAGCGACAGCGAGCACCGGACCTGGCAGCCCCAGCGCGACCTGCTGTCCGCCGGGCCTGCCGACACCTGCTTCGTGCCCGAGGTCGAGAGCGACGGTACCGCGTGGCTGCGGTTCGGTGACGGCGAGCACGGCCTGCCGCCGGCCGGCACCTTGACGTTCCAGGCGACGTACCGGGTCGGCAACGGCAGCGCGGGCAACATCGGCCAGGAAGCGCTCGGCCACGCGGTCTTCGCCCCGCCCGCCCCTAAGGCGCTGCCGTTCCCGGTGGCGCGGATCACCGGCGTCCGCAACCCGCTCCGGGTCGCCAACGGCATCGACCCGAGACGATCGGCCACGTGCGGCAGGTCGCGCCGTTCGCGTTCCAGCAGCAGAAACGGTGCGTCACCGAGGACGACTACGGCCAGCAGGCCGCAATGCTGCCCGGCGTGCGCGAGGCGCGCGGCGCGCTGCGGTGGACCGGGAGCTGGTATACCGCGTTTGTCTCGGTTGACCCGGCGACCGTGGACGTGAGCGGGCCGATGGGCCAGCTGCGGCTGCTCGGCACCGACCTCGCGACCGGGGGTGCGCTCATCGTGGGCCTGCGGATCGCGCTCGCGGTCTGCGTCGATGCCGGGTACTTCCAGGGCGACGTGTACACGGCGCTGATGGCCCGCTTCACCGGGCCGGGCGGGCTGCTGAGCGCGGCGAACTTCACCTTCGGCGAGACGGTCTACGCCAGCCCGCTGATCGCCGCCGCGCAGGGTATCGAGGGCGTCACGTCCGTCACGCTGGCGACGTTCTCCCGGCTGGACGCCCCCTGGGTGGACGGGGTCGCGGCCGGCTTCCTGACCATGGGGCGGCTGGAGGTGCCGCGCTGCGACAACGACCCGGACCACCTCGACCACGGGCTGTTCACCATAACGCTGGACGGGGGGAAGTGACATGTGCGACTGCGCCGGCGAATGCTGCTGCCAGGACACGGCCCCGCAGACCCCGGAGGCGATCGGCAACCGGCCCGCACTCGGCCAGGTGTCCTACCGGGCGGGGCGGTACGGGACATTCCTGGCCAGCATGCACGCGGCCCTGTCCGGGACCGGTGACCCGGAACTCGCGCCGCTGACCGCGCTGCGGACCCGGGACCCGGCCGACTTCACGATCGCGCTGCTCGACTCCTGGGCGGTCGTGCTGGACATCCTGACGTTCTACAGCGAGCGAGTCGCGAACGAAGCGTTCCTGCGCACGGCGGTCGAGCAGCGGTCGGTCACCGAGATCGCGGCCCTCGTCGGGTACGTCCCGTCGCCGGGCGTGTCGGCGTCCGCGACGCTCGCGTTCACGCTGGCGTCCGCTCCCGGGTCCCCCGCTGTCGTGCCGATCCCGGCAGGCACCCGCGTGCAGAGCGTGCCAGGGCCGGGCCAGTCACCGCAGGTGTTCGAGACCTCCGCCGACCTGACCGCCCTAGCAGCCTGGAACGCGCTCCCGGCCCAGGCGACGACCCCGTGGTCCCTGTCCGGGAACGAGCAGTCCACGTGGTTCACCGGCACGTCGAACAACCTGAACACCGGCGACGCCCTGCCGTTCGTGGCCGCCCCCGGCGGGACACCGAACCCGAACAGCGGCCCGGCCGAATTCCACTACATCACGGCGGTGTCCACCGACCCGGTCGCGGACGCCACCCAGGTCACCTGGGACACGCCGCTGAACTCGACGGCCTTCGCCAGGCGGCGTGAACGTCTACGTCTTCCGCACGAAGGCGGCCCTGTTCGGCGCGAGCGCGGGGACCGTGACGAGCACGACCACATACAATGCCACGGCCGGGGCCGACAAGACGACAACCGAAATAAGCACGCCGAGCTATGAACCTTGGGACGAAGAGTACGCAGTCGTCCTCGACGCCATCTACCCAGGACTCGGGCCCGGCCCCGCCGGACCACAGTGGCTGGCGCTAACCCTGACCCAGACGACTCCCGGCGACGCGAGCAGCGTCGACACGCGCCTGGAAGGTGCCGGCCGCAGCGAAGCGGCCGCCACCACCGGCGAAACCGCCGCGCCGGGAGCGGCGGAGAGCTACACGGGAGCGCCGCCACCGAAGACAGTCACGTACGCCGCGCTGTTCACCATCACCTCGGCCCATGACGAAAACCCCCAGAAGTACAACCTCTCCTCCCGGGCCACCGCTTTGATCATCGGCGACACCGTCCTGCCGCTCGCCTCCTTCTCCCAGTCCCCCAGCCCCTCGGACACCTCGGCCACGGACGTGCTCGCGGCCTACATCGGTGACACGGCCAATGTCACCGCCTACGTGCAGAGCGAGCAGCTCACCGGGGCGCGCCTGCCGGTCACGTCCGCCGTCTGGGGGCAGTCGATCGCGGTGGCCGGCGGGCAGCAGATCCCGCCCGGGCAGCCGGCGGCGGTCTCCGGCAAGCGGGTACGGCTCTTGATCCCGGCCGGGACGAACTCCGTGTTCACCACGGCCGGGGGGCTGTCCGGGTCATCCGCGGACGGGCAGATCGTCCTGCTGGACTCCGCCCAGCAAACTGTTGACCCGTCCGGGAACACCCTGCTGTCCGTGATCACCACGAGCGGCGTCGCCGGGACGCTGCTGCTGCCGAACCAGCCGGGCGGACCGTCGATCACCGGGTTCCTGCCGGCCGGCCAGGCGGACCCCGTGACCGGCGAGGCGGTCACCATCCAGGGCGTGACGCCGGCCGGCGACGTGACCACGCTGTACCTGGCCACGCCGCTGACGCGGGCCTACGACTGCTCCACGGTCACCGTCAACGCCAACGCCGTGCTCGCCACGCACGGGCAGACCACGCAGGAGATCCTCGGCTCTGGCGACGCGACGAACGCGGCCTTGTCGTTCTCCCTCAAGCAGGCGCCGCTCACCTACCTCACCGGGCCGGCTGGCTCCGGCGCCCAGTCCACGCTTCAGGTGTGGGTCAACAACCTGCGCTGGCAGGAAGTCCCAAGCCTGCTCGGCTCCGGCCCGGCCGACCGCGTCTACACCACCAGCGTGGACGCCACCGGCCACACGATCGTGCGGTTCGGCGACGGGACGCGGGGCGGGCGGCCGCCCACCGGGCAGGCCAACATCCGCGCCGTGTACCGAACGGGCACCGGGGTCGCGGGCATGGTCGCCGCCGGGCAGCTCAGCCAACCGCTGGACCGGCCGCAGGGGCTGTCATCGGTCACGAACCCCAGCCCGGCCACCGGCGGCCAAGACCCAATGCCGCTTAGCTTGTTTTAGGTAATGCTGCGATGCCTGTGTTTCCCCTGGCCAGGACTGGGTTGATGAGCTTGATGGTCGCGGGGGCATCGTGGCGGGTGCCGTGCTGGCCGGGTTTCTTGACGCGGTAGGAGTTGTGGCGTGCGCGCTTGACGACGCGGGGGTAGGAGCGCTCGCGCCGGGTGTTGAGGTGCTTCGGGCTGGTGATGGCGGCCACGACGCGGCCGAGGGCCCGTTCTCGCTGGTCAGGGGGGAAAAGCCGGGTCGGAGGCCCGGCGGCGGATGATGCGGACGGTTCTCTTGAATTTCACCCGGTCGGGGTCGATGCCGGCCGCGGTGGCGGCGGTGCAGATCAGGGCGCTGATCGCGTAGTGGGTCAGGAGGTAGCCCCAGATCTCCTGTTTCACCAGGTCCGGGGATTGCGAGCGCAGGATCTTCCCCGGCCCGCGCAGGTAGGTCTTGAGCTGGGCGTTCCCGGTCTCGTGCTCCCATCTTTCATGATATGCCCGGGCGAGGATCCCGGCCGGGGCGTCGGTGAACTCGGTGATGGTGGTGATCAGGGCGATGAGCTCGTCTTTCCCGTCGCCGGCGCGGTCGGGGACCTCGTACTCGACCACGCGGACGCAGCGCGCCTTCTGCGGGTCGAGGTCTTCCCCGGCGCGGGCCGCGTCCCGGATCTTCTCCCGCGCCTTGCCCGTGACCTTCGGGTTCACCACCACCGACCGGTAGGAGCCGTCCATGAAGAACTCCAGCGGCTCCAGGATCAGGTCCGATTTCACCCGCCACAGCAGCGCCGCCCCGGTGTCCGCCGCGGTGCACCAGTCCTGCCAGTTATAGAAGTTCCGGTCGGCGATCAGCAGCCAGTCCTCCCGCAACCGCGGGTAGAGGGTGCGGGCCAGGGACTGCTCGCCGCTGCCCTTCGACGTGCACGGGCCGATCGCGGCCAGCACCGGCGCATGCGACGCGCACTCGCCGATGGTCACCGCCCTGGCCTTGGGAAACGCTGCCGGGCTGCCGTCCTTCGCCGAGCCGGGGTACCCGAACGCCGCCGCGTTCGGCTCCGTGTCCGGCACGTCCCATTCCAGCCCGTCGATGCTCATCTTCCGCCACGCCCCGAGGAACGCCCCCGGCGTGTCCTCTGTCGCGACCGGCTCCGCGACCTGCGCGAACGTCTCCCTCAGCGGCTCATGACCGAGCCGCTGCCGTGCCTGGGTGATCCCGCCCGTCGTCACCGACGCCTGCGAGTCCTCCCAGCACCCCCAGTCCGCGAGAACCTCCGAGATACGGGCCCAGACCTCCTCGTAGTCCTCCTCGGCGAAAAGCGCCAGGCCCATCACGAAATACACCATGACGTGCGGCGGGAGCTTGCCGCCCTTCCGCTTCGCGGCCTTCCCCGTAATCTGCACCGCCTCATCAACCGCATCGCGGGGCACCCAGGACGCCAGCACGCCCAGGGAGATCCAGTCGCTCAAACGGTCCCCGACCACACCGCCAGTCTGCGTCATGACCAGCGATCATGACGGCAACCAGCCCAAACAGCCCGTAACGACACACCGGGCAAACCGAGATCAACTTACGCTAAGCGGCATTGGGCCAAGACCCCGCGATGGCCGATGAGATGCGGGCGAGCGCCCCGCTGCCGACGCTCACCCTCGGCCGGGTCGTCTCGCTGCAGGATTACCAGGACTACGCGCTCGCCTTCGCCGGGATCGGCAAGGCGCTCGCGACCTATGCCTGGTCCGGCGATACGAGGGGGGTGTTCCTCACGGCCGCGGGCGCGAATGACGCGGTCCTCGCCCCCGGCGACCCGGTCTTCACCTCGCTCCTGACCGCCCTGCACCAGGCCGGGGACCCGTACGTGCCGGTGAGCGTCGTGCCGCACGTCCCCGTCCTGTTCACGTTCACCGCCGCCGTCGCGATCGACACGACCACCTACGACCCATCAGCCGTGCTGGGGCAGGCCTGGCAGGCGGTGTCGGCGACGTTCGCGTTCGGCCAGCGGGAACTCGGGCAAGGCGTGGCGGCCAGCGAGATCATCAAGGTCATCCAGGGCGTCCCGGGCGTACTCGCCGCCCGGCTGACCGGGTTGCAGCGCAGCGGCGACCCGGCAACGGCCGGGACAGCGCTCCGGGCGGCAGGCCCCCGGCCGCCGTCGGGGACCCAGCCCGCGCTCGGCGCGGAGCTCCTGCTGCTCGACCCGGCCACCCAGGGGCAGCTGGGGGCGTGGTCATGAGCCTGGATGCCGGACAGATGTACGCGCTGCTGCCCGCCGTCTACCGGACCAGGGACGCGGCGTCCGGCGGGCAGCTCCGGGCCCTGTTCGAGGCGCTGGCCGCCCAGTCGGACATCGTCGAGGCGAACCTCCGGCAGCTCTACGACGACCACTTCATCGAGACGTGCGCGCCGTGGGCGATTCCCTACATCGGCGACCTGATCGGCTACAACTCGCAGTACGAGATCACGGCCGTGACCGACAGCCGCGCCGAGGTCGCGGACACCATCGGCTCCCGGCAGCGCAAGGGGACGAAGATCGCGTTGCAGCAGGTCGCGATCGACGTCTCCGGGCGCGCCGTCGCCATCGTGGAGGAGTTCCAGCGGGTGACCACCACGCAGACCATGCGATACCCGCGGCCCGGGAACGTGGCGACGGCCGCCGTCCGCGATTCCGGGCGGCTGCTGCGGGAGGCGTCCTCCAACGGGATCGCGGACAGCCCGTTCGACCTGGCGACCCGGGTGATCGACGTACGCCGGATCGCGCCCCGCGCCGCGACCGCCTCGTGCGCGGACCCGCCACTGCCAGACGCGACCCCGCTCGACATCGCGCTGCACGGGCCGGGCCGGGCGAACATCCCCGACGTGGGCATCCACCTGTGGCGGTGGCGGGCGTTCAAGGTCACCCAGGCGGCGGCGTTCCCGGTGGACGGCCCTGGCGGGCGGCGGTACCGCTTCAGCCCGCTCGGCGCGGACCTGCCGCTGTTCACCCCGCAGGCCCTCCCCGCGGAGGAGTTCACCGCGTTCGTCACCCGCGCCAACGTGCCACAGCCGATCGCCCGCGGGGAGCTCGCGCGGTTCTACGGGCCAGCCGGCGCGGTATCGCTGACAGCCGACGGCGTCGCCGTGACCGCCGGCCAGGTCTACGCGGCGAACCTGGCCGACCGGCCCCTCCCGGCAGGCGGCAGCTCATCCTCGGCGGGCAGCCCGGCCGCCGCCACCCCGGATGCGACCTGGTGCACGGTACGGCCCGGCATGATCGCCATCGACCCCGAGCTAGGCCGGATCGAGCTCGGCGCAGGCGTATCCGTGCCGCGGTCGCTTCTGGTGACCTACTGCTACGGGCTGCCCTGGGCGATCGGCGGCGGGCCGTACGACCGGAGCGCGTCGCTCGAAGCCGTGGTCCCGGCTAGTCCTGGCTTCCCCGCGGCCGTCGGGTCGGCCGAGTACCCCACGCTGGCCAGCGCGGTCGCGGGGTGGAACTCCTATGTGGCCGGTACCGGCGGGAAGCCCGGTCCGGCCAGCCCCACCGGGGTCATCACGCTGCCGGGGTTCGCGTCGCTGGCCGGGGACATCACCGGGGCGGCCGCGATCCGGCTCCCGCCCGGCGGTAACCTGGCGATCGTCGCGGCGCCCTACGACAACGCCCTGGGCGTCATCACCGGGGACATCGAGGTGACCGGCCTCCCGGCGGCCAGCGGACCTGGGACAACCGCGTCCGGGACGGCGGCGGTCAGCGGGCAGCTGCTGCTCAGCGGGATCTGGCTGGCCGGGCAGCTCACGGTCGCTGGCGCCCCGTGCACGGTCGTGCTCACCGACTGCACCCTGGTTCCCGGTCACGGCATGCTTCCTGATGGTGCCCCCCTCCACCCCGGCGAGCCGAGCCTGCTCGTCACCGCCGAGGGGGGCGCGTCGCTGATGCTCACCCGGGTGATCAGCGGCCCCGTCGCGGCGGCGGAGGGCGGGATGACCTCGGTCACCGGCAGCGTCCTCGACGCGACCTCGCCGTACTACGTCGCGCATGCCGGGTCCGACCTGGCCTCTGGCGGGCCGGACCTGAGCGTTACGGGCAGCACGGTCATCGGCAAGGTCCGCGCCCGGACGATCACGCTCGCGTCAGACTCGATCTTCCATGCCCGGCTCGGCGACGCCGACCCGTGGCAGGCGCCCGTGTGGGCGAGCAGGCGCCAGGCCGGGTGCGTGCGGTTCTGCTGGCTTCCGGCGAACTCGATCACGCCATGGCAGTACGAGTGCCTGCCGCCGAGCCAGGCAACCGGGGACGCGTACGCCCCGCATTTCGTGACGACTCGTTATGGCCATCCGTCGTACTGCCTGCTATCTGGCGATTGCCCGGCCGCGGTATGGGCGGGGGCGGACAACGGATCGCAGCTGGGCGTCTACCAGCAGGCTCAGGAGACCGAGGCAGTGCGCAACGTCCAGATCCGGGCACCGGAGTACCTGCCGGCCCGGCTCGAGGCCGGGGTTTTCCTGCATCCGGCCCATACCAGGCCGCATCCGCGCCCGCCCGGCGGCTACGGCTCCGGCTACTGGTCCGGGCCCGGGCAGGCGGGCGGCTTCACCGGCATCGGCGCGGACCTCATCTGAGGAGGAACGGGCATGAGAGGCGACTTCAGCCGGATACGGCTTGGCAGGGGCACGGGCTATACGTCGGTGCTTGAGCAGCAGGGCCGGGTGTCCCTGGACGCCGACGCGAACGAGCAGCGCTTTCTTGACGAGCGGCTGCGCCGGACGGGGACGGCTAACGTCATCGGGGAGTTCGGCGGGCAGGGCTTCGCCATCACTGTCCCCGAGACGGGCAACCAGATCCTCATCGGGGCAGGAAGCTACTACATCGCCGGGCTGCGGGCCGAGAACCCGTCTCAGGTGTCCTACGACAGCCAGATGGTCTCCCTCCCGTCAGGGGCGGACAGCGCCGCCGCGCTACTCGGCATGCTGCCCGGCCCGTCCGGCGAGCCGGTGTACCTCGCGGTGGTCCTCCAGGTGTGGCAGCGGCTGGTGACCGCCCTCGACGACTCGTGCCTGCGCGATCCCGCGCTCGGCCAGGCGGACACGACGGTGCGGCTGCAGACGCTATGGCGTGTCCTCGCGCGCCCGGTACCGGCGGACGCGAACAGCCCGGCAGGGCCGTTCTGCCCCGTCCTGTACGGGAACCAGCCCTCGGCGAGCACCGGGACGCTCAGCGTCACCACGGGCACCAGCGGGACAGCCTGCGGGTGCGGGCCGGTGGCGACCGCCGGCTACCAGGGCGTGGAGAACCAGCTCTACCGGGTCGAGATCCACACGCCGGGCGACCTCAGCTCGGCGGCGTTCAAGTGGTCACGGGAAAACGGCTCGATCCTCTCGGCCGTGGAGTCCGTCGCCCTCGGCTCGGCCGCCAGCGGATCGACAGTGCAGGTCTCGTCGCTGGGGCCGGACCTGAACCTGGGCTTCCAGGCCGGGCAGTGGGTGGAGCTGACCGACGACACCTGCGAGTTCGCCGACCCGCCGGGCGCCGCCGGCACCTTGTACCAGGTCCAGGCCGCCGACAAAGACACGCTCACGATGACGTTCGCGGGGCCGGTGTCGACCGACTCCAGCCGCAACGCCCGGGTCCGCCGATGGGACCAGGCCGGTCCGGCCGCCGGCCCGGCCGGGGTACCGCTGGCGGCGGGCACCCCGGTGCCCGGTGGCGGCATGCAGTTCGAGCTGGAGAACGGGATCCTGGTGACGTTCGGCCCCGGGACATACCACGCGGGCGACTACTGGACGTTCCCCGCGCGGACGGCGACCGGGACCGTGGAGTGGCCGCCGTGCGACAGCGACGGGAGCGCCGCCCAGCCGCCGTACTCGACAGAGGCTCACGAGGCGCCGCTGGCGTGCGTCTACGTGCCCAGGGAAGGTCCCGCGGCGTCGGGGCGGACGTCGGGCGCCCAGGAGCCGGCGACCGGGCCGGTCCTGCGGGACGAAGCGGTGCCGCCGGCCGCCACGGTACTCCAGCAGGCCGGCGGGGCCGAGAAGACCTCGATCAACCTCGGCCGCCTGCTCACCGGCCGGGGCCACGGGATCGTCATCATCGGTGGCCGGTCTGGTACCGCCCCCACCCAGCAGCCGGTCATCGAGGACTGCCGGCGGCCGTTCCGCCCCCTGGCGATCACGCGGCCGATTCACGTGCAGTCGATTAACTGGCCAAACGACGACCTGCTGCCGATCGACGTGCTGGCGGCGAACGGCCTGATGGTCACCCTGGACCAGGCAGTGTCCGGACCGGTCGATAGCGGGCGCTTCATCGTCACGCTTGAGGCATTCACCTCCCCGTACCTGAACGAAGCCGGAGTGGCGCAGCTGCGCACCAGCTACGTTCTGGACTCCCCCATCGTCGTGTCCGGGCAGCAACTCACCTGGCAGCTGGGACAGCCCGCACTTGACTACGTCCAGGAACTCGTCAGTTCCGCCCAAAAATTCAGCCTGTACGTTCGCGTCCGCGTCCGGCTGCCAGGCCAGGCCTACTTCGCGGTCTACGGGGCCGAGCTGATCTACCTGGACGGCCGGGCCTTCGGCCAGCCCGGAACCCGTACGGACGGCACAACCTCGAAGACGGACCTGCGGTTCCCGTCGGGGGACGGCTCAGCCGCCAGCGACCTGGAGTCGTGGTTCTACCTCGCGCCCGCCCTCGAGGCCAGGGTGCTCACGCCGTCGAGCGGGAGTACGTTCACCACCGTCGCCGACAGCGGCGGCAACTTCACCGGGGTCGTCCCAGCGGGATCGACGGGCGCCACGCCGGTCACCGAGACGGGTGTGACAGCGACGCTTAGCTATGCTGCCGTCGTCAGCAGCACGCTCAGCGTCACGATCTCCTCCAGCAACCCGTCCGTGACCGTCGTGAGCGCTCCCGCGACGGTCGCGATCGCCCCCGCGCAATCCTCCGTGACCATCCCGGTCACGTTCTCTGGGAACATGCCTGCGGGCACCGCACCCAGCACGATCACCATCGGCGCGACGGTGGTATCGGCCAGCGAGCAGATCCCGAACGCGCCGCCCGTGACGACCACAGTCACGCTCTCCGCTCCCGGCGGCGGGACACCAGCCCCGGCCGCAGCCGGCGGCGGTACACCAGCCCCGGCCCAAGCCGGCGGCTCAACCCCGTCCGGCCCCACGCGCGCGGCGCTCGCGCCCGATCCGTCTCAGCCCGAGTCCCCCGCGCAGGCACAACCGCCCGCGCAGCCCCAATCACCGCAGGCCCCGGAGTCCTCGGACCCGCCGGCCTCGCCGCCAGCGGGGTCGTGATGACGAATGAGCCGCACGCGTGCCGTCTGGTCGTTCTGGAGCCGCCCGTACCATGCCGGAACAGGGTCGGGCTGGCAGTCGCCGTTGCATCACCTGCTCGCCTGGGGCCTGTCGGTGCGGCTGGCGAGCGCCCACTACCCGGACACGATGCTTGTCACGGACACGCCGGGACGGTCGCTGCTGGTGGACAAGCTTGGCCTGTCGTTCGGCGAGGTCTCCACAGCGCTCGATGACCTGGCCGATGCCGACCCCCGGCTGTGGATGCTGGGCAAACTGGCGGCGTACGGCATGCAAGACAGCCCGTTCGTGCACCTTGATACCGACGTGTTCCTGTGGCGGCCGCTGCCAGACGCACTGGTGGCCACGCCGGTCTACGCGCAGCATCCCGAGGACCGTCCGGCATCTGGCCCGGGCCGCCCCGAAGCCGTAGAACAGGGCTTCCGGTCGTGCGGGCTGCCACTGCCGCCCGAGTGGCGATGGTACCGGTCGCACCCGGCCGGCGGCGGCCCCCGCTCGCCGGGTGGAATCTGCCGGGACGCGAACTGCGGCATCCTCGGCGGAACAAACCCCGCCCTCATCGCTGACTACGCCCACCTAGCCGTAGACCTAGTGCTCAATCCGAAGTACGCGCCCGCATGGTCCGCCATACCGTTCGACGGCGGGCTGAACATGACCCTGGAGCAGTTCCTGCTCGCCGCGTACGTGGACTACCACCGCTTCGCCCCTGCCTCCCCGTACCGGGGCAGCCATCTCCGCTACCTTTTCCAGTCCTGGCAGGAGGCATCCAACCCGGCCGCCGCGCGCCGCGTCGGCTACACCCACCTGCTAGGCCCCGCGAAGAACCACCCGGAAACAACCGCCCGCCTAGCGCAGCGCGTGCGCAAGGAAGACCCGGACTTTTACGCCCGGTGCGAGTCCGCGGCCGCCCGGGTGCGCCATGGCTGAACAGATAAGAGCCACGAAGACGGCACCGCCGACGGCCACCGCGCACCTCGTCCGGGACAAACGCCAGCGGGGCGGCCTGGCCGCGCGAGCCGTCATCGCCGGTGGCAGCGGCTTGATGCCGCTTCCGGCGGAGCACCCGGTGCTGCCCGCGGCGGAGAAGGCTGACCAGCCGCCCAGGACCTCTCGGGAATCCGAGTCCACCACGAGCGGGCCGCCGAACCCCATGCCGTCGACGCGCTCGCCGTGCTGCCCGGGAAAGACACGCTTGCCTGGCCATACCGGAAAGGCGCACCCGCAGCGCCGCATCCGAAGGAAACGCCAGCGGCATCGCACCCGAAGGAGGTACCTGCGGCGGCGCGCCCGGAAGACGTGCCCGCCGCGCCGTCCGGGCAGCAGCTCACGGCCCCGCCGCAGGCCGACAGCGGCCGACGGGCCGCGCGGGAACTCACGCGAGTCGGGCAGCTGCGCCAGGGCGGAGTGCCCCTAAACGCCGAGCCGGGCCGGCCCGCCGGAAAAGAAGCCGGTCACAGGCCGGGCCTGATGCCGGCCGGCGGACCCGGGCTGGTGCTTCCTTCGCCCCTGCGGGATCGGCTCGAGCCGCTCGTCGGCCGTCCGGCGGTCAACGCGGCCAGGGTGCACACCGATGCGCTGGCGGAGCAGTACGCGGCCGGCCGCCGCGCGCTGGCGGTAGCCCATGGCAACAACATCTTCTTCGCGCGAGGGCATTACCGGCCGGGCACCCCGGCCGGCGACCGGCTGATCGCGCACGAGGTCACCCACGTCGACCAGGCGCAGCGCGACCTGCTCCGGCGCCCCGCGGACTACCTGGCCTCCGGTTCCAGCTCAGCGCCGCTAGAGCTGGCGGCCGACCAGGTCGCGAGCAACCTCGACCAGGACACCGACCAGGGCGGCGGCTCCGCGGTTTCCTCGCCGGGGAAGCAACCGCACGTTCCCGCCGGCGGCGCGCGCGCGACGCCGGGAAAGGCCGTCCCCGCGGCGGGCACCGCCGCTGGCCAGCCCGCCAAGGGGGTAGCGGCGGAACCGGAGAAGCCCGTGGGCGAGGGCGGCGAGCCGGTCGAAGAGGAGGCGCACGCCCCGCGGACCCCGGAGGAAGATCCCGACTTCAAGCAGACCATCGGCAAGGTCGGCCGCACGCGCAAGGCGCAGGCCGCGCACGCAG
>Ga0302181_10002264_pt1 | contig 13748 bp, 12 predicted proteins | sample I_Palsa_E3_3_FD_198786 | JGI IMG/M metagenome (GOLD analysis project Ga0302181, IMG submission 198786) | Peat permafrost microbial communities from Stordalen Mire near Abisko, Sweden - I_Palsa_E3_3 | ecosystem: Environmental > Terrestrial > Soil > Palsa > Peat permafrost | place: Sweden... | reverse complement strand
CGCTATAGTACGCACGAGCCGCGGGCCTCCGCGGCTGCTTGCTGTCATGGCCAACATCCAGTCACAGAAGAAGCGGATCCAGCGCGCCGAGCGCGAGCGGCTCGAGAATCGTCGCTACACATCGACGATCAAGACCTACTTCAGGCGCCTTGAACGCGCGGTCGCGGGCGGCGACGAGACCACCGCCGACAACGAGCACCGCGGCCTGGTCCAGACGATCGACAAGGCCATCAAGCGCGGCGCCCTGCACCGCAACACCGGCGCCCGCAAGAAGTCCCGCGCGTCCCGCGTGCGCCGCGGCGCTTAGGGCCTACCACCGACATTCAGGCCGCGATTCGCTGGATCGCGATCAACGCGGCGGTGTCCTCGCCGGCCGCACCCGCGCCTCCCCCCCGCGTCGCGAGCTCGAGGTCGGCTATCTCGCAGGTCGCACGGCGGAGCCGGTCGGCGCCGCTGTGACGTGCGTCGGAGATCAGGCGGTCGGCGGCGCGCGAGGGCATTCGTAACCCTCGTTTGATCTGAGCCGGAGCCTCACCGGCGTCGAGCGCCTCGGCGACCTTGTGCGCGATCTGCACGCGCTGGGAGATCCAATACAGCAGGCCGGGAACCCGCTCGCCCTGCGCGCGCAGAGCCAGGTAGGCGCGGGTTGCGGCTTGCGCATCTCCGGCCACCAGCGCGTCGGCGAGATCCCACGCCTTGCGCTGCGCCGACGCGGCCGTCAGCTCCTCGACATCGTCGACGTTGATCCTGGCAATAATGACCCCCGGGGGATTCGCGCCCGGGGGAGTCGATTCCACTCCGAGGGCAAGCTTCTCGAGCTCGCGCAGCAGCCGCTGCTGACGCTCGCCGACGTGGCGTACGAGCGCACGCGCTGCGTCTGGCTCAACCTCCAGACCGAGTTCGCGGCCGCGTGCGATCACCCACTTGGGGAGCTCCCAGGGCTTGACGCTGTCCTCCGTCCCGACGTCGCCTCCGGCTTTGCGAACGGCCTTGTGCAGCCGGGCGGGGGCCTTGGCCCGACCCTCTTCGCGTGCGAAGAAGGCGATCGTCGTGTCGGGTGGGATCGCGCTGAGCGCGTGCTCGAGCGGCTCCAGCTCCTTGTCCTTCCAGCGCTCAGCGCCGTCGACGATGATGAAACGCCGCCCGGTGGCCAGCGTCATCGCCAGCAGCGCCGCCGCGACCGCGTCGGGGGTGGCCTGATCGCCCTCGAACAGCTCGAGTCCGTGGACGCCGCTCTCGGACTGCGCCAGCGCGCGCAGGTGGGCGCGGCGCTCGGCGATCCGGCCGTGGTCGTCACCATGAATCAGGTAGGCGGGCTTAAACGCGGGCACGGTCAGCCAGTCTAGGCGCGGGTGCCGACGCGTCAGTGCGGGACAGGGGGGCGTCCGCGGGCCGTCGCGGGCGCCGACGCGTCAGCGCGGGACCGGGGGGCGTCCGCGGGCCGTCGCAGGCGCGGCCGGGTCAGCCGGCGGTGGTGGGCGCTGCGAGCGCAAGCGCCCGAGTCACCGCCGCCTGCGGTGAGCCGGCGGGTTCGATCCCGTCGAGGTCCCAGGTGTCGAGCCCGACGACCGGGACGCCCGTCTTCAGCGCCAGCGCCACCTCCGACAGCGTTCCGTACGCGCCGCCGACGGCGATGACGACATCGGCGGCCCGTACGATCAGGCCATTCCGAAGCTCTCCCAGGCCGGTCGCCAGCGCCACGCTGACCCATTCGTTGGCCGCGCTGCGGTCCGTTCCGGGCAGGATCCCGATGCTCACGCCGCCGGCCGTCGCGGCGCCGCGACAGGCGGCCGCCATGACTCCACTGTGCCCACCGGTGAGCAGGACCGCTCCGTGCTGCGCGAGCCCGCGACCGATCGCCTCAGCTGACGTAATTTGCCCTGCGGTGGCCTCCCCGGGTCCGACGACGGCGATGTAAGGCGGCACTGCGCTCACCCCGGTGCGTGCGTCTAGCGCACGACGACGTTGACCAGCTTGTCGGGCACGACGATCACCTTCGCGATTTCGTGACCATCCACGTGCGCCCTCACGCCGCGGGTCTCCAGACAGAGCCGCTCGAGCTGCTCGCGCGGCGCGTTGGTGGGGGCGCTGACGCGGTCACGGACCTTGCCGTTGACCTGGCAGACGAGCTCGAACGTCTCGGCTTGGAGCATCTCGACGTCGGCGTCGGGCCAGGGCTGCTCCCACACGCGCCGCCCGGTCAGCCGCTCGTAGGCCTCGGCGCCGAGATGAGGCGCGAACGGGAACACCAGCGAGGCTGCCGTCGCGGTGGCGAATCTGCGCGCGGCACGATCGGCGTCGGGATGCCGATAGATCTCGTTGACCAGCTCCATGATCGCCGCGATCGCCGTGTTGAAGGCAAATCGCCCCGTCATGTCACTGGTGACCTTCTCGATCGCCCAATTGGCCTTGCGCACCAGCGTCAGAGCATCGCCCTCGGGCCCGGAGGGTTGATCGGCCCGACTGGGCCCGGAAGCCGGGGCGTCCGCCAACTCGTCGGCCAGACGCCACAGTCTGGCCAGGAACCGGTGCACGCCCTCGGCGCCCTTGTCTGACCAGGCGGCGTCCTGGTCGGGCGGACCGACGAACAGGATGTAGGAGCGGGCGGTGTCCGCGCCATAGCGATCGACGATCGCTGAGGGTGCGACCACGTTGCCCTTCGAGCTCGACATCTTCTGGCCGTCGGCGCCGAGGATCATCCCCTGGGTGAACAGCGCCTGGAACGGTTCGTCGACGGCCACCAGGCCCATGTCCGCCAGGGCCTTGACGAAGAAACGCGCGTACATCAGGTGCAAGATCGCGTGCTCGACGCCGCCGATGTACTGGTCGACGGGCATCCACGCATTGACCACTCGCGGGTCCCACGCGGCAGCGTCGTTGCGCGCGTCGCAGTAGCGCAGGAAATACCAGCTCGAATCCACGAACGTGTCCATGGTGTCGGTCTCGCGCCGGGCGGGCCCATGGCACGACGGGCAGGTGGTGGTGACCCACTCCTCCGCGGCGGCCAGCGGCGAGCGACCCTTCGGCTGGTAGTCCTCGACCTCGGGCAGCTCGATCGGTAGCTCCGCCTCAGGCACGGCGACGATGCCGCAGTCCTCGCAGTAGACGATGGGGATCGGGCAGCCCCAGTAGCGCTGGCGGGAGACGAGCCAGTCGCGCAGCCGGTAGTTGACCGACGGATGGCCCTTCCCCTCGTCCTGTAGTCGGGCAACGATGCCCCGTCCGCCCTCCGCGGCGCTCAGGCCGGAGAACTCGCCGGAGTTGATCAGGTGCTCGCGCTCGGTATGGGCCGCGAAGGCCTGGCCCTCGGCCACCTCGCCCTCAGCGGGCGCGACGACGTGGCGGATCGGGAGCCCGAACGCCGTGGCGAAGTCGTAGTCGCGCTGGTCGTGGGCGGGGACGCCCATGACCGCGCCGGTTCCGTACTCCATCAGGACGTAGTCGGCGACGAACATCGGGATCTGCTCGCCATTGACCGGGTTGGTGACCGTCGGGCCGAGCGGAACGCCGGTCTTGGGTTTCTCGGCCGAACCTCGCTCCTCGAAGGACTCCCCCAACGCGTGGTTGATGTAGTCGCGGACCGCCTGCTCATGCGGGCTGCCGGCGGCCAGTCGCAGCACATCCGGGTGCTCCGGGGCCATCACGAAGAACGTGGCGCCGAACAGCGTGTCGGGCCGGGTCGTGAACACCGGGTAGTCGATCGCGAAGTCCTCGCACCGGAACACGACTTCGGCGCCCTCGCTGCGCCCAATCCAGTTGCGCTGCATCGCCTTGACGCTCTCGGGCCACTGGATCGTGTCGAGGTCGTCCAGCAGGCGGTCCGCGTAATCGGTGATGCGGAAGAACCACTGCTCCAGCTGCCGCACCTCAACCAACGCTCCGCAGCGTTCGCAATGCCCGTCGATCACCTGCTCGTTGGCGAGCACGGTCTGATCATGCGGACACCATTTGACCGCCGCCTCCTTGCGGTAGGCCAGCCCGCGCTCGTAGAGCTTGAGGAAGATCCACTGAGTCCAGCGGTAGTACGACGGCTCGTGGGTGCCGAACTCGCGGCTCCAATCGATCGAGATTCCCCAGCGGTGAAACCAGTGCCGGTAGGAGGCGATCGAGCGGTCGACCGCTTCCCGGGGGGGAACGCCGGTCTTGATCGCGTTGTTCTCGGCCGGAAGCCCGAATGCGTCGTAACCCATCGGGTGCAGGACCTGGTGCCCCGTACGGCGGTGAAAGTGAGCGATCGCGTCACCCAGCGCATAGTTCTTCAGGTGGCCGATGTGGGGCTCGCCGCTCGGATAGGGCAGCATCTCGAGCACGTAGGACTTCGGGAGCTCGTCAGCGGGCTCAGCGGCAGGGCTGCCGAAGGCGAGCTGGTTGGAGACCTCCCAGGTGTGCTCGCGCGCCCAGAGATCCTGCCATTTGGGCTCGATTTGCTTCGGGTCGTAGCGGCGCTCGGACATCGCACATCGCAGGTTACTTACGTGCCGAGGGCAGCCGAGCGGCGAGCCGTTTCGGTTCGCACCGCGCAATGACGCACCTGACCAGCCCGGCGTGGCCGCGACGGGTTTCTTGCGGACCGGGGGCCGGGTGCGCTTTACCATCTGAGTGTGGCGGAAAAACAACCGGCGGAGGATCAGCCCGGCGATGGCAGGGCGGAGGGCAAGCCCGCCCGCGACGCCGTCCCGACCGCGACCCGCGCCAGACCCTCCACCGCGACGGCCGCCGCGCACCAGGTCGCCCTGATCGTGGCCGCAGCGGAGCATGCCGCCGAGGAACTGCGGCTCGAAACCGAGGAGCGGATGCGCAGCCGGATCGCCGAAGGTGAGCGCGCGGCGGAGTATCGCGTCCAGGCCGCGGAGGATGAGGCGACGGAGATCATCACATCGGCGCAGGAGGAGGCGGCTCGCTTGCGCGAGACCAGCCGCGAGGAGTCCGAGGCAGCCAAGACGACGGCCACGAGCCAGGCGGAGGCAATCGTCGCCCGGGCGCAGGAGCGCGCGGCACAGGCGATCGAGCGGGCCACGGCCGCGGCTGAGGCGAGCCGGCGTGAAGCCGAGCAGCAGATCGAGCAAGCCGCGGCGGCCGCCGTGAAGGTCCGCAGCGAAGCCGAAGCGCAGTCTCGTCAGCTGCTCAGCGAAGCCCAAGCTGCGGCCACCGATGTCCGGAGCGAGGGCATCGAGCTGGTCGGACACCTACATCAGATGGGAGATTCGCTGCGCGCCAACGCAGAGCTGCTGCTGCGCGATGTCAAGAGCATCCACGCGAGGATGATCGCCCAGCTCGATCGGGCCGCAGCCGAAATAAGCCGGTCAGACCCGCCGCGAAGGCGGGAGCGGCCAAGCTCCCCTAGGACACGAGAACGTGACCTGGCCCACGTTTCCGCGGACGGCGACGGGCTCGACGTGCCGGAGTTCATTCCGCCCGCGTGAGCGCCAGCCCCTCGGCCGCGCCGGCCCGGCGCGGCCGCTTCGGGCCGGGTGTATTAGCCTTGTCGGTAACCTCGACGTCGAAGGGGCTATAGCTCAGCTGGGAGAGCGCTGCCATGGCATGGCAGAGGTCGTCGGTTCGAGCCCGACTAGCTCCACTACTACTACTGCGATGGCTGGACACGTCCGTCTGGTGCGGCCGGTACGGACGGTGGGGCCAAGCGTCGCGATCGTGCCCTACAGCGCCTCCGACTTGGCCGCCTCGAGTGCCGCGGGTGGATCGAGCCCACTGTCGCCGCGGGCCAGCTCGAGTGCCCGATCGGCCAGTTCGACGGCCTGGGCGCCGCCGATCGTGTCGTCGCGCAGGGCCAGCGCCAGCAGTATCTGGCGCATCAGCTCGGAGTTCTGGAGATCCGGAGGGGGGCCGGCCGGCGGCAGCCCGCGCACGCTCGTCAGCAGGCGCGCGGCCGTGGCGCCGCCTCCCAGTGACAGCCGACCCGGATGGCGGTCTGGGATCGTGGCCGCAATCGCTCCGGTGGCCGGGTTGACCACGTTGATCTTGCTCCTCAGACCGGCGCGCTCGAGCGCGAGCCGGTAGCCGGACAGCCGCAGGTATCCAAGCTGGGCGGCGAGCTGAGTGAATGACGCCAGCTCGCGGTCGTCCCGCAGGCGCTGGTGATGCAGGGAGATCTGGGTGCCAGCATCGGGGAGCGTCGGGTCGGGATCCGGGGCGACGAGCAGGAACGCCTGCGGCCCCAGCCTGCCGGCGCCGACCCCGGCCAGGTCGGCCACCAACTGGTAGCCGCCCAGCCCCAGCGCCCCGACGATCCCGGGCGGGAGGGGGTGGGCGGCCAGGTATCCCGGTGGATGTTGCACGACAGCAGACGCTAGTTGTCCAGCAGCCCAGCCAGCCCGCCGATCAGGCCCCCCGCCCCCTGCTTCTGCGTGTTGGCACCGCCACTCTGATCAGCCTCCGGCGGGTGGAAGTAGGCGCTCTGCAGCCCGACCCGGCCAGGGCCGGTGAAGCGGTTGAAGATGAGGTTGCCGGCGCCGCTGAGCATGCCGGTCTTGAACCCGTATACCTCCTGGGTCATCGCCACCGAGTGGTCGCGGAAGACCCATCCGCCGGGCTCAATGTCGATCGTCTCGCCCGCTTCGAGCACCTTCTCGAACACGTTTCCGTACCCGTGGACCCAGACCACGCCCTCCTGGTCCCCGGCAAAGAACTGATCGACGAAGAAGCCGCCGCCGTAGACCATGTTGGCAAACCCCTTGATCCGACTGTAGTCGTACTGGACGTGGGCGGTGGCGGCGAGGAACTGGTGCTCCCGAACCAGGATGCCTTGGCCGGGCGGCAGGTGCAACGCGACGATGTGCCCGGGCGCGTCACGGCTGAAGGCGATTTCTCCCGACGACTGCGCCTCAAGCAGCAGCAACGGCATCCCTCCGAAGGCCCGCCGTTTCAGCCCCTTCTTGAGCGGGTGCAGACCGATCTGCATGCTGGGGTATTTCCACAGCAGCACATGGTGCTCGAAGTAGACCGGCACCTGTCCGTCGAGCGCCATGTGCAGGACGGGCACAAGCTCGCCCTCAAGGCGATAGTTCAGACCCGGAGCGACGCCCTGGGCGATCTGTGTCGGCAGGATCTGTGGGGCGGATGGCATCGTCTCTCCGTTCGTGGCAGCTATCGGGGCAGCCGGTTCCCGCTCCTCCGCGCTGATCAGCCCACCGTAGCGCGAGTGGGCGCAGCGTGCCGGAAAATCGGCATTCGGGCGATAATCGACCGCCATGCCACCGATCTACATCACCGGCCACCGCAACCCGGATACCGACTCGATCGCCTCCGCGATTGGCTATGCCGAGCTCAAGGGCCGTCTGGATCGGAACAATGACTACATCCCGGTGCGCCTGGGCGACTGCAACGCTCAGACACGCTGGGTGCTCGAGCGCAGTGGGGCACCGGAGCCCGAATTCCTTCCGCACGTGATGCTCCGCGCGTGCGACCTGATGCAGTCGAAGTTTCCGATCACCGGCCAGGACGAGCCGATCCGCGAGGCGGGACTGGCGATGGCTCGCGCCGACCTCGACCTCGTGCCGATCGTGGACCAGGACGGGGCGCTCACCGGCGTGGTCACCGAGCGGGCGCTGGCCCGCCGCTACATCCGCGAGTCGCGTCAGACCTCGACCTTGCAGGACGCGCCGACGTACGTGCACGCGGTGGTCTCGGTGCTCGAAGGGGAACTGGTGGCAGGAGAGAACCGACGGCTGTCGGGACGCGTGTGGGTGCACTCCATGGATGCCCGCACGCCGAGCGGCATTTCAGAGGGCGACGTCGTGGTGCTGGGCAACCGCCCCGACGCCCAGCGGCTCGCGATCGAGCTCGGCGCGGCACTGCTGGTGACCTCGAACTCGTCGGTGCCCTCGGACGAGATCCTGGCCCTGGCGCGTGAGCACGGTGCCGCGGTGGTCATCTCCCCACTTGACACCTACGTCTCGGGCCGGATGATCACGCTCGCCGCGCCCTGCCACGCGCTGATGGAGAAGGATCCCTTGACCGTCACGACCGACTATCTCGTGGCTGATGTCTCCGAGCAGATCAAGGAGATCCACTACGGCGCCGCGGTCGCGGTTGACTCGGACCGCCGCCCGGTCGGGCTGATCACCCGCTCGGACCTGGTGGCGCCGCATCGGCGGCGGGTGGTGCTGGTTGATCACGCCGAGCAGGCCCAGAGTGTGGCCGGAGTCGAGCAGGCCGAGATCGTGGAGATTCTCGACCACCACCACATCGGCTCAATCGAGACCCGGGTACCTGTCACCGCCACGTTCGATCCAGTCGGCTCGACCGCGACGCTCGTGGTGGAGCGCTTCCGCCAGAACGGAATGGAGCCGAGCCGCCCGACCGCGTTGATGTTGCTCGGGGCCGTGCTGTCGGACACCGTGATCCTCAATTCGCCGACCACGACCGAGCGCGACCACTCGGTGGTTGAGTACCTGGAGCGAGCGCTGGCGCTCGACGCGCGAGAACTCGGCCGCGAGATGTTCGAAGCCACCGCCGACGTGTCCGGGGTCAGCGCAGAAGACATCATCAAGCGCGATGCGAAGCGCTACCAACTCCAGGGCGACCAGACGATCGCCATCGCCCAGATCGAGGTCGTCGGCAAGGGACTGCTGGAACGCAAGGACGAGCTGCTCGCGGCGATGCGCCGCGAGCGCGACGACAAGGAGCTGCATCTGTACGCGCTCATGGTCACTGATGTCTTGTCCAAGGGCACCGACATGCTCGTCGCCGGCGACGCCGCGGCGGTTGCCCGCAGCTTCGGCACCACCGCGCACGACCATGTGATCGAGCTCCCCGGAGTGATGAGCCGCAAGAAAGAGGTAGCGCCGAAGCTGATGGCGGGCTAGCGGAAATCGTTGTCCTGGGCGCGGGGGCCCGTGGCCGCTCGTTTCGCCGCGAACGCTCAGGCGATTGTGGCGTCGACGGCCAGCACCGGTGCCTCGCCCCAGAGCTGCTCGAGCCGGTAGTACTCGCGGGTCTCGGGGGTGAACACGTGGACGACCACGTCGAGATAGTCCATCAGGATCCACCGGCCTTCGGACAGCCCCTCGACGCGTCGCGGCAACAGCCCGTGCTTGGATTTCATTCCCGCATGGATCCCGTCGTGGATCGCCTTGGCCTGGCGGTCAGTCCGACCGGTGCAGATCACAAAGTAGTCGGTGTAGCCGATCATGGACCGAAGATCGAGCTGCACGATGTCGAGCGCCTTGCGATCGGAGGCGAGCTCGGCGATCTCGAGCGTCATCTGTTCGGGCGTCATTCCTCGCTGCTCCCTCCGTACAGTCTGTGTCGCGCGATGTACTCCCCCACCTGATCGGGGACGATGTACCGAATCGGCTGCCCCGCGCGAATCCGCTCGCGCACGATCGTCGAAGAGACGCCGATCTCCGGCATCTGGAAGAACCGCGCGCGTTCCCCGCCACGGAGGCGACGTAGCGCCGTCTCGACCGATGACCAAGCGGTGCCGCGACGGCGCGCGACCGCCAACGTGGCCAGCCCGAGCACCCGCTCCGGCTCTCGCCACTGAGGCAGCCCCGCCGCGATGTCGCCCCCGACGATCAGGAACAGTTCGTTATCTGGCGCTTGAGAGTTCAGTTCCTCAAGGGTATCGACCGTGTATGACGGCCCCGGTCGGGCCAGCTCGAGGCCTGACACGCTGAACCGATCGTCGCCGCGCACGGCCAAGCGGCACAGCTCGAGCCGATGCTCGACACCCGGCTCGTCCTCGACGGGCTTGTGCGGAGGGATCCGGGCAGGCATCAGCATCACTCGATCGAGCTCCAGCTGAAGGTACGCCTCCTGCGCACACACGAGGTGACCAAGATGTGGCGGGTTGAACGTCCCACCCAGAATCCCGACGTGCACGGCGTTCAGCCGTTGCTCACGGGCGAATGTGGCCCGCGCCCTCGACGAGATACTTCGACGTGCACAGCTCGCGCAAGCCGATCGGACCGCGCGCGTGGAGCTTCTGCGTCGAGTTGCCGATCTCGGCACCCATTCCGAACTCGCCACCGTCGGTGAAGCGCGTCGAGGCGTTCACGTACACGCACGCCGCGTCGACGCCCAGCTGGAATGCGCGCGCCGCTGCCGTGTCGCGGGTGACGATCGCCTCGGAGTGCCCGCTGCCGTGCGCGTTGATGTGCGCGATCGCCTGTTCACAGGAGTCCACCACCCCGACCGCGAGCTCGAGCGCCAGGTACTCGGTGTCCCAGTCCTCGTCGCTGGCCGCGTCGATCCGGACGCCGGGCGCAGCGCCAGCCACCGCGGCGCGAGCCCGGTCGTCGCCGTGCAGCGTCACTCCCGCGCCGCTGAGCCTGTGCAGCGCGGCAGGCAGGAACGCGGCGGCAATGTCTGCGTGGACGAGCAGCGTCTCGGCGGCGTTGCACGCGCTGGGGCGCTGGATCTTGGCGTTGAGGATGATCTCCTGGGCGGAGTCGAGCTCGGCGCTGGCGTCGACGTAGACGTGGCAGTTGCCCGACGCCGCGTAGATCACCGGTACCGTCGCGACCCCCTTCAGGGCGGATTTCAGCCCTTCCCCACCGCGCGGAACGATCAGGTCGACGACACCGGTCTGCGTGGCCAGCTCGGCCAGTTCCCCTCGCCCGCCGCCCGCGACCAACACCATCGCGTGCTCCGGCAGGCCGGCATCCGTGGCCGCCTCAGAGGCGACGCTCGCCAGTACCGCGTTGGAGTGCGCCGCCGAGCTGGATCCGCGCAGGACAACCGCGTTGCCCGACTTGAGACACAGGGCGGTGGCGTCGATGGTGACATTCGGGCGGGCCTCGTAGACAACGGCGATCACGCCGAGCGGGACGCGCACCTTGCGCAGCTCCAGTCCATTGGGCAGCCTCGAGCCGTCGATCACCTCGCCGACCGGGTCGGGCAGAGCGGCGATCGCCCGCACGCCGGCGGCCATGTCCGCGATCCGTCGCTCGGTCAGTGTGAGGCGGTCGACGAGCGCGTCGGAGAGCCCGTTCTCGCGCCCCGCCTCCAGGTCGCGAGCGTTGGCGTCGAGAATCTCGGCGCTGCGCTCAACCAGCGCCAGGGCGATCGCTTCGAGCGCCGCGTCCTTGACGCCCGAGCCGAGCGTGGCCAGCGTGTGCGACGCGCGCTGGGCCGCCGCGCAACTGTCGGCTATCGATACCGCGGTCGTGGCCATCGCCGACACAGCTTACCGACGGGAGTTACGCGCCAGCGGAACTCCGATTGGAATCGGCACCGGCCGATTGCACGCTCACGCAAGCACGAAGTAATCGCGATGCACGGCTTCGTCGCTGGCGCGAGGCAGCAACTCGCGGACGTCGGCTGACTTCAGCCCGCGGACCTGGCGTAGCTCGGGGGCGGAGTAGTTGCAGATTCCTTTGCCGACCGCTTGGCCGTCGTAGGCGATATCGACCGCGTCGCCGGCGTCGAAGTCCCCGCTCACCTCGACGATGCCCACCGGCAGCAGGCTTGTCCCTTCCTCGCGCAGTGCCCGGGCGGCCCCGGCGTCGACGAACACGCTGCCGCGAGCCGGCTTGGCGTACTTGAGCCACAGCTTGAAGCTCGAATACCGTCCCTGCCGCGCGGCGAACCTGGTACCGATTGGTTGTGCCCGGGCGGCCGCGAGGATGGAACCGGCCTTCAGACCGCTGGCGATCACGGTCGGAATGCCGGCCGCGGTCGCCATCTCGGCGGCCACGATCTTCGAGCGCATCCCACCCGATCCGAGCGGCGAGGCGGCGTGGCCGATGTCGAGCCCCTCGAGCTCCTCGAACTCACTGATCTGAGCGATGAGCTGCGCGTCGGTATGTGACCGGGGGTCGGCCGTGAACACGCCTTCCGCGTCGGTGAGCATCAGCAACAGTTCCGCGCCGAGGAGGATTGCCACCTGGGCGGCCAGAAAGTCGTTGTTGCCGAATGAGATCTCGTCCGTCGTGGTGGTGTCGTTCTCGTTGATCACCGGGACCACTCGCCATTCGAGGAGCTTGCGCAGCGTCTGCCGCGCGTTCAGATAATGGGTGCGCGCGCTGATGTCGAAGAACGTCAACAGCACCTGTGCGGTGGGTACGCCCCGTGCCTGCAGCAGCTCGTCGTAGGCCTGGTAGAGCTTCCCCTGGCCGACCGCGCTGGCGGCCTGCAGTTCGTCCATCGCCCGAGGCCGCAGTGGCATCTGCATCACGCCCATCCCCCGTGCGATCGCCCCGCTGGTCACGACGATGACCGGGCGCCCGGCGCGGTAGAGCTCGCTCAGCTCATCGCAGATCCCGCCGAGCACGTCGGCCCGCACCTCGCCGCGCTCGTCAGCGACGATGCTCGAGCCGAGCTTGACGACCAGGCAACCCATCGCCCTGAGAGGTTAGGCGGTGAGCGAGCCGCGCAGGCGCCGGTGTGCGCGCTGCGGCTAGGTCGCGGCTCGGTGCGTGCGACGCGCTGGGCACCAGGGATTGGTGGGGACGCCGGCACACGGGTCGGGCATTGTCTTGAGATTCCTGGGCAGCGGATGCATGATGACCCGCGTGCGGCGCGGGTACTGGCCCGTGGGGCAGGGGGAGAATTGGCCGGGAACGAGCTCGATCTGCGAGTCGCAGAGGCCCTCGGCCAGGAAATCTGGATCGCTGGCGCCCGCCGGCACGAGCTCGCCGTTGCACTGAGGGTACTTCTGCTGGATCGCGGCCGCGCTGGCCGGCTTGACACTGCCGCCGCCGACCTCGGTGTTGCCCCGATAGCAATCGGTGGGATGGCCGTTCTCGAAGTTGACCTGGGCAAAGTCGCCGTTACTCGGGTGACCGTAGGACCCGTTGTGGGTGAACTGGTTGTCGATCAGCGCGTCCCCCCACTCGTCGAACAGGCAGTTGGCGGGGACGAGGAAGTGCAGCGTGCCGCCGATGCACGGCAGGCCGCTGTCGAGATAGGGCGAGAAGGTCACGCCCCAGGCGTCGTTGTTGACGAAGCGGTTGTCCATCACCGTGTCGTTCCGGGCTCCGGAGACCGTCATGCCGGTGCCGACCGGCCCGGCCGCCGCGGCTCCGGCCGACGGCACGTTCGGGTTGTTGTTGTCGTGGACGTCGTTGTGGATGAACACCCAACACGAATGGGTGTGGGTGATCGCGCTGACCCCGTTATTCGGACAGTCACCGTTCTGCGGCGAGGGCTCGTCGACGTTCTGGCTGTTGGTGTCGAGCCCGTCCTCGTTGTGGTCGAACTCCGAGTTCTCGATCACGAGCTTGCCACCCGAGTTCGTGCCCGAGTAGCCGAGTGCGTCGTACTGGCCGTGCGCGTGGTCGACTACCTGGTCGCACACCTGCTGGCAGCCACCGATGTACAGCCCGGAGTCGTTGAAGTTGCTGGCGTAGGTCTGATCCCAGGTGCCGCCGCTCCAGTTGCTGGAGAAGATGCCGTACTCCGCTGCCGTCCTTTCGCCGTTGTAGAACGTGCTCGTGGTGGTCAGGTAGGAGCCGTAGTAGCCGTGACCGCCCACCTTGCCGCTGTCGTCGCCGCCATTCCACCAGATCTCGTTGCCGGTGCCCCCGTCGCCTCCGGCCCCACCGAGGAAGTTGCATGCGGTGAGGTTCTGGACCCAGACGTTGGCGGCCTTCCAGACCATGATGCCGTTGAGCCCGAGCGAGCCCTCCGAGCTCGCAGGACCGAAGTTCTGATCCGTGGCCTTGGTGCTGCACGTCGGCGTTCCCGGCTTCGTGCCGTCGACGATCACCTGGTTGCGATTCATGCCGCGCAGGTAGACGTCCGGGGTGGTCATGAGGATGCCGGCGGGTCGATCCGCGCGCCCG
>Ga0302181_10002263_pt1 | contig 13758 bp, 8 predicted proteins | sample I_Palsa_E3_3_FD_198786 | JGI IMG/M metagenome (GOLD analysis project Ga0302181, IMG submission 198786) | Peat permafrost microbial communities from Stordalen Mire near Abisko, Sweden - I_Palsa_E3_3 | ecosystem: Environmental > Terrestrial > Soil > Palsa > Peat permafrost | place: Sweden: Abisko... | reverse complement strand
CTGGCCAGGCTGCTGTCCGGAGTACTGGCCGAATCGGGTACCAGCCACGAGACCTATCTCGGTCTGCAGCGGCTGACCGCCCTCGGTGGCCAGGCCGCACGGGACACCTACGAACGCGACCTGAGCGACTGGCTCCAGCTGGACAGCCCCGCCGCCGGCCGGCTGGCCGGCGACCTGCTCGCGGCCGGCCTCGCCGCGATCGAGGGCGACGCCATCCGGCCGACCGCTCAGGGCCAGGCGCTGCGCGAGGGGATTCTCGCCGCCTCGGCCGAGATCACGGGACCGATGCTGGCCTCGCTCGACCGCGTCGACCTGGAGACCACGACCAGGACGCTGCAGGAAATCACCAGGCAGGCCCGGGCGGTACCGGCTCGCCCGGCCGCCGCGGAGGAAAACCGATGACCACCCAGAAACTGCCAGGCAGCAACGCCGCACGGTACGGCACCGGCGACGCCGACCTGACCATCATGCTCGCGGCCCACGACGCGTTCCGCCGTGACCTGACCAGGCTGGCCCACGCGGCCGCCTCGGCTGACCTTTCCGACCCGGCCAGACGCCAGTCGGTGGCAGCCGGCTGGGAGCTGTTCAAGCGCGAGCTGCACATCCACCACACCGCCGAGGACGAGCTCATCTGGCCGGCCCTGCGCCCGCGCCTGATCCACAGCGAGCACGCCCAGTCGGTGCTGGACGCGATGGAGGAAGAGCACGAACGCATCGACCCGCTGCTAGCCGCCGTCGACGCCGCCTTCACCCAGCGCGACAACGCCCCAGCAGCCGGCGCCCCTACCCCAGCGGCCGACACCTCCGCTCCAGCGGCCGGCGGGGCCGACGACGACTGGCCGGGCGCGGACCGACTGGCCGACGTGATCGACGTCCTGACCAGCACGCTGACCGGTCACCTCAGCCACGAAGAACGCGACGGCCTGCCGCTGATCGGAATGGCCCTGACCGCCGCCGAATGGCGCGGCGTCGGCCGCAAGATCGCGCGTAAGGGCGGTCTGGCCAGCGGCGCCGAGATGTTCGCCTGGATCCTGGACGGCGCCGACCGTCAGTATGCCGCCGCCACCCTAGGCCAGCTCCCGCCCCCGGTGCGCCTGCTCTACCGCGCCGTCTGGAAGCCCCGCTTCCAGAAAACCCCGCGTTGGTAAGCAGAGTCCGGGCGCCCGAACCGACGCGATGTGATTGGTGCGGCCGCAGCCGCACCAATGTCACATCGCGTCGGCCTAGAATCGGTCGACGGTGGTACGAGTGCGTTTGCTGAGGCAGGTGGGCCCGGAGAGCGAACCCGAGACAAGCTCACACAACGGCGCTAGCTCAAACGAGATGCCCAAACGCACCACCCGGAGACGCTTACGGCTTGAACCGGTAGCCCATCCCGGACTCGGTGAGCAGGTACCTCGGCCGGGACGGTTCTGGTTCGAGCTTGCGGCGCAACTGAGCCAGGTAGACCCGGAGGTAGTTGCTCTCCGTCTCGTAGGCGGGACCCCACACCTCGCGCAGCAGCTGCCGCTGGCTCACCAGCCGGCCGCTGTTGCGGACCAGGATCTCCAGCAGCTGCCACTCGGTGGGGGTCAGCCGGACGTCGGTGCCGTCGCGGCGCAGAACCTGCTTGGCCGCCAGGTCCACGGTGAAGTCGGCCGTGGTGATCACCGGTTCGTCCGGTGCGGGCGAGGCGCGGCGGACCGCGGCGCGCAGCCGCGCGAGCAGCTCGTCCATGCCGAACGGCTTGGTCACGTAGTCGTCGGCGCCGGCATCGAGCGCCGCCACCTTCTGGCTCTCCTGGCCCCAGGCCGACAGCACGATGATCGGGATCGACGTCCAGCCGCGGACGCCGTGGATCACCTCGGTGCCGTCCATGTCAGGCAGCCCGAGATCCAGGATGATCACGTCGGGCCGGTCGCGGGCCACCGCGGCCAGCCCGGTGGTGCCGTCGACGGCGGTGCTGACGTCGTACTCGCGCGCGGACAGGTTGATCCGCAGCGCCCGCAGGATGGAGGGCTCGTCGTCCACGACGAGCACGCGGGTCATGCCCCGGCGCCGAGCACGCGGGTCATGGCTCCGCGCCGAGCGCGGACTTGTCCGGTATGGCGGCCGGGAGCGTGACCGTGATCGTGAGGCCGCCGCCGGGGGTGTCGCCGGCCTCGATGCGCCCGCCCATGGCCTCGGCGAAGCCCTTGGCCACGGCCAGGCCGAGGCCGACGCCGGGGTGCCGGTCGGCCACCCGGGTGAACGGCTCGAAGATCCGCTCTTTCTGCGAGTCCGGAACGCCCGGTCCGTGGTCCACGACCTCAAGCCGCACCATGCCGGAATCGAGCTGCGCCTGCAGCTCGGGCGGCCGCGCGGCCGGGGAGTATCGCAGCGCGTTGGAGAACAGGTTGGCCAGCACCCGCTCGAGCAGGCCGGGGTCGGCGAGCACCAGCGGGAAACCCTCGGGCACGGCCAGCTCCAGCCGCAGGCTGTCATCCAGCCCGCCCACGGCCACCGGCGCCACCTCGTCGATCGCCGTCGGACGCAGGAAGGGCTGCAGCGAGCCGGTGTGCAGCCGGCTCATGTCGAGCAGGTTGCCGATCAGGGCGTCGAGCCGGTCGGCGTTCTGCTCGATCGTGGCAAGCAGGTCGGCCTCGTCGGCCGGGGACCACTGCACGTCGGTCTGCCGCAGGCTGCTCACGCTGGCCTTGATCGAAGCCAGCGGCGTGCGCAGGTCGTGGCTGACCGCCGCGAGCAGCGCGGTCCGCATCCGGTTGCCCTCGGCCAGCGCCTCGGCCTGGGCCGCCTGGGTACGCAGTCGCTCCCGGTCAAGCGCGGCCGCCGCCTGGGCCGCGTAGCCCGCCAGCAGCGCGGCGGTGGCCGAGTCCCGCTGCCCGGTGACCAGCAGGGTCAGGTCGTCGCGGATGTCGATGCGGTTGGCCGCGGGCAGGCTGCCCGCGACGTTGCTCGAGGCGGTCCGCACCCACCGGCCACCGGATCGTTCCTGCAGTTCGGCCTGCCCGCCGTGGGTCGCGGTGAGGTGATCGAGGACGGCCGTGGGCGAATCTGCGCCGCCCAGCACGGTCTGGGCCAGCTCGAGCAGCGAGGCCGCCTCTTCCCGGGCCCGCGCGGCCTGGACGGCGCGCCGGGCGGCGAGGTGCACCACGCTGCTCACCGCGACCGCGACCGTGACGAACAGCAGCAGCGCCAGCAGCTCCCTCGGCTGCTGGATGGTGAATGTGTGCAGCGGCTCGGTGAAGTACCAGTTCAGCAGCAGGCTGGCCGTGACGGCGGCGAGCACGGCCGGCCAGAAGCCGCCCACGACGGTGATCGTCACCACCGCGACCAGGTAGAAGAGCAGGTCGTCGGCCAGGTTCAGGTGCGGCCGCAAGGCCGCGAGAACGACGGTGATCAGCGGCAGCAAGACGGCGGCGAGGACCACGCCCGCCAGCCGCCGCCGGATGTCGATCGCGCTCGGGGCACCCGATGTTCCCCCTGTCGCGGCCAAGCCCCCGAACAGGCTCGGGCCCCCGCCTGCCGCTCGGTTGGCCCCGGCGCCGCCCCGGGCATCCCGGGCGGCCTTCTTAGCTGCCCGCATGCCCGTATAGGTACCCATGCTTACCAGTGTGAGCCGTCGCGCGAACCAACGGAACAGCAGGCCGAGACAAACGCCGGCTAGCGCGCTCGCGCCGATGACGATGGCCGCCCGGGTGGCGATCGCCCCGGTGAGGTGCAGCTGGGCGTAGGGCGGGCGGGAGAACCCCACCGTGGTGAGCCAGCCGATGCCCGCTAGCAGGACAAACGCGGCCGGCTCGGCGGCGAAGGAGGTCAACCCCGCGATCGCCGCGCAGGCGATCAGCACCCCGGTGGCCGGCAGGTGGCCGTGCAGCGCGGCCGCCACCGTGCCGACGGCCAGGAACATGGCGAAGCTGACCGGCAGCGCATAGGGCGCCGGTATCGTCCGCGGTCCTTGGCCAATACTCATCTCTTGCTATTTCAGCCGCCTTACCAGGCGATATCAGCGTTCTTGACGGAACCTTAACGCCCCCGCCGGCAAGCTTGACGGCGCGCATACGGCGGCGTACATCCGCCCCTAATAGCGTCGGAACCGTGATCACCAACGCAGCGCCAGGGACCGGGCGGCACGCCTAGTGGCCGTGCGAAAGGCAACCACCCTGCTAGACGGCAGCCGGAACGGCGAGCTGCCGGAGACCTTCTGGTACAACGCGAAGCGCCGTCTGCTCGGGCCGCCGATGATCAACGCGCAGCTCCGGGAGCAGCGGCTGTCAAAGTTCCTTGCGCTGGGCGTGCTGTCCCCGGACGGGATCTCCTCCTCGGCCTACGGCACCGAGGAAATCCTCATTGAGCTGATCCAGCTCTTCGGCATCACCGCGTTCGCGGTGCTGATGCCGGTGACCGCGGTGGTCCTGTTCGTCATGCTGCTCGTGGTGCTGCTGTACCGCGAGGTCGTCGTCGTGTACACCCGGGCCGGCGGGTCCTACGTGGTCGCCAGGGACAACTTCGGGCCGCGGATCGCGCAGGTCGCCGCCGTCGCGCTGCTGATCGATTACGTGGTCACCGTCGCGGTGCAGATCGCCGCGGGCACCGCGGCCGTCGCCTCGGCGTTCCCGGCCATCGGCCCGTACGTGACGCCGATATCGATCGGCATCATCCTGCTGATGTGTTTCGGCAACCTGCGCGGGATCAAGGAGGCGGGCAAGATCTTCGCGCTGCCTACCTACCTGTTTTCCGGGTCGGTCATCCTGATGATCGTGGTCGGGATCGTCCGCGAGGCGCTCGGTAACCTGCCGCAGCAGAACATTTACGCCCTCCACGGGCTGTACCCCATCGGCAAAGGCACCTCCAGCGTTACGAGCTTGTTCATCATCTTCGTATTGCTGAAGTCGTTCGCCAACGGGGGTGCCTCCCTGACCGGTATCGAGGCGGTCTCCAACGCCGTCAGCGCGTTCAAGCCCCCCGAGGGCCTCAACGCCCGCCGGGTCCTGGTGATGGAGGGCCTGATCCTCGGCACGCTGGTGGCCGGCATCTCCTGGATGGCGCACCTGACCCACGCCGCCCCCTACAAGCTCGGCTACCCGACCGTGATCTCGCAGGAAGCGAACATAGTGTTCGGGTCGGCCGGGCACTTCATGTTCTGGGTGGTGCAGGCGGCGACCGCGCTCATCCTCTACACCGGGGGAAACACGAGCTTCAACGGCTTCCCGTTCCTGACCAGCTTCGTCGCCGAGGACTCCTTCCTGCCGCGGTGGTTGACGAAGCGGGGCCAGCGGCTGGTCTTCTCCAACGGCATCATCGTGCTGACCGTGCTGTCCGTGACGCTGATCGGGGTCGTCGGCGCCAACGTGAACGCCCTCGTGCCGTTCTACGCGATCGGCGTGTTCACCGCCTTCACGATGGCCGGATTCGGCATGGCGAAGTACTACCGCACGCACAGGGGACCAGGCTGGCGGCACAAGCTGGTCATCTGCTTCTCCTCCGGGGTGCTCACCTCGATCGTGGTGGTGATCTTCGCGGTGGTGAAGTTCACCTCGGGCGCCTGGCTGATCCTGATCATCTTCCCGATAGGGGTGTTCGCGCTGATCCGGCTCAACCGCGAGTACCGCAGCGAGGCCCGGGTCCTCGAGACTATCGGCGAACGCCGGGCTTCCTCCGGCGGGGTGCAGCCGCAGCGGAACTACAGCCGCCGGGTGGTCATCGTCTTCGTCGATGACTTCGACCTGTCCACCGTGGCCGCGCTGCGGTACGCGAAGAGCCTGCGGCCCACGACCGCGCGTGCCGTGCACTTCGTCATCGATACCGAACAGGCGGAGAAGCTGCGGGTCGCCTGGCTGCCAGACCGCCAGGTCTCGCTCGAGTTCATGGACTGCCCCGACCGCAGGCTGACCCGGTGCGCCGCCGAACTGGTCAGCCACGAGGCGGAAGTTCCTGGTACGCAGGTGACCGCGATCTTGCCCAGGCGCAGCTTTTCGTTGCTCGGCAGGCTGCTGCACGACCGCACGGCCGACAAGATCGCCGGCGTGGTGAGCCGGGTACCGGACGCCGCGGCCATCGTCATCCCGTTCGACGTGCAGAACCGGGTGCGCATCCTGGCCGAGCGCCAAGCTCAGGACGGGCACGCGCCGGTGGCCGTCGTGTCGAAGCCCGGCCCGCCCGCCGACGGCCCGCCCCCCGACGGCCTGACCGCCGTACAACAGGACCTGAAGTCAGCGGCCGCGGCCGCCACCCCCCAGGAGGAAAAGATCGAGCCGCTGCCCGGCGCGGGCGGCTACGACCGGCCGATACCGCCGCCGGGTGTCACCCCCATCGGCTCCCTGCACCAGCCGGGCAAGGCCAGCGTCGAGGGCCGCGTCCGGGTCGTCGAGATCCGGTCGGTGGAGCGTAACTCCGTGCTGGCCTGCGAGATCTCCGATTCCACCGGGGACCTGACCGCCCTGTTCTACGGCCGGTCCCGCATTCCCGGCCTGATGTGCGGCTCCCGGGTCAGGCTCCGCGGGCCGGTCGGCATCAAACACGGCGCCCCGGTCATGGTGAATCCCGCCTATGAGCTCATCGTCCCCCAATCAGGCGGCAAGTCCCCCGCCAACGATGAGTAAATTTTTTCGGAACGATCCTCCCTTACAGCGCAGGGAAAAGTAGCTCGTAGGCCGGGTTGATCATGACCGGGTGCCCGTCGGCCCGGAAACCGACGGTGCCGCGGAGCCGGACCCGCGAACCGCAGACCAGGCCCGGGATATGAGAGCGGCCGTAGAACAGGGCGGTCAGGGCACCGGTGTTGTCAGAGATCTCGCAGGCCAGCACGGAGTTGCGCTCCACCGGCTTGATCTCCACCACGCGGATCCGCCCCTCAACCACGGCCCGGCCCGGCGTGTCCAGCAAGCCGATGGGCGTGACGGTGGCAGGCGTGCCTGATTCGCGGTTGTCAGCCCTCCACTTGGGCGGCCGCTGGCCGTCCGGTGCCCCCGCCTTGGCTGCCCGCTGGCCGTCCGATACCCCTGGCTTGGCTGCCTGCTGGCCGTCCGGTGCCCCTGGCTCCCGCCCCTTCACCTGGCCACGCATCGAGGCCGTCGGTTCGTCGGGCGATTCCGGCGTCGGCGCCCCGTGCTTGGCCCCCACGTCGATCTCCCGCGACGTGACCTTCTGCCCGGCGGAGGCGTCGCCGTTCGCGCCGGCAGCGGCCTTCGCGGCCTGGCGTGCCTGCAGGACCCGCACCCGGGTGGTGACGTCGTAGGGGACGATGGTGGCCGCGGACCGCGGGATGCGGCTCACCACGGCGGCGATCTTGTCCGCGGTGCGGTCGTGCAGCAGCCGCCCCAGCAACGCGGAATAGCTCCGCCGGGGCAGCACGACGGTCACGTGCGTCGAGGTATCGGCGGCCTCGCGCTCGACCAGCTCGGCCGCGGCCCGGGTCAGCCTCCGGTCCGAGACGTCGATGAAGTCAAGTGGGATGCCGCGGTCGGCCCGGGTCCACTTTTCCCTGAGCTTGTCCGCGCGGACGCTGTCGATGACGAAGTGCACCGCGCGGATCGTGGTGGGCCGCATGCTCCTGGCGTAGCGCATGGCGGCCAGGGTGGCCAGGTCGAAGCTGTCCACGAAGACGAATACGGTGCGGCGGCTGTAGTGCGGCGGTGGCGGCGGCTGGTTCTCGCTGATCGTCTCGAGCACGTCGGTCTCGGCCTGGTACTCGTGGTTGAGCCGGATCAGCGCCGGGACCAGGATCACGAACAGCAGCACCACCACCCAGGCGCCCTCGGTGAACTTCACGACCGCGAAAATCAGTACCACGATCAGGGTGAGCACGCCCGCCGAGAAGTTGATGATCATCCGGCGCCGCCAGCCGCGTGTCCGGTGCCTGGTGTGGTAGCGCGCCATGCCGAAGCCGGCCATCGAGAACGCGGTGAACACGCCGATGGCGTACAGCGGGACCAGGCTGTTGACGTCCGCGTCCTTGATGATCAGCAGCGCGATGGACACCACGGTCAGCAGGATGATCGCGTTGGAGAACACCAGCCGGTGCCCCCGCTTGAGCAGCCACCGGGGCAGGAACGAGTCGCCGGCCACGTAACTGGTCAGGAAGGGAAAACCGTTAAAGCTGGTGTTGCCGCCGGTGTACAAGATCAGCATGGTAGCGCCCTGTAGCAGGTAGAACAGGGCCTGGCCGAAGATGGTGTGCCCGAAGATGAGCTGGGCCTCCTGCGCCAGCACGGTCGGGTAGCCGAGCGTGCGCGGGGTCGCGTGGGTGATGTGCGCCAGCCAGGAGATGCCCGCCACCAGCGTGCCGAGGATGACGCCTTCGGCGATCAGGACCTGCCGGGCGTTCCGGCCCTCCGGCGGGCGGAACGCGCCGACCGCGTCGGAAACCGCCTCGATGCCGGTCAGCGAGGCACCGCCGTTGGCGAACGCCTTCAGCAGGATGAAGACCATGGCCCCGGTCATCAGGCCGGCCGAACCCGAGCCGATCGCGTAGGTCCCGGGCAGGGTGTGCGGGTCGTACGGGTGCAGGTTCCCGAGCATCGCGCGGATCAGCCCGACGACGATCATCAAGATGACCGAGCCCGAGAACAGGTAGGTCGGCACCGCGAAGGCCCGACCCGCCTCCTTGAGGCCCCGCAGGTTGCCGAACGCCATCAGCAGGACCACGCCGACCGTGATCTCCAGCTTGTACGGGCCGATCGACGGGAAGGCCGAGGCGACCGCGGCCGTGCCCGCCGCGGTCTGCACCGCCACGGTCACGATGTAGTCGATGAGCAGAGCCACCGCGCACACCTGGGCGATCCGCGGCCCGAAGTTCTCCCGCGCCACCACGTAGGAGCCACCTGGCCTGATGTAGACCATGACGATCTCGCGGTAGGACAGCACCACCAGGACCATGACGAACAAGATGATCAGCGTCATCGGCAGAATCAGCGTGAACGCGGCCAGCCCCGCCATCGGCAGCAGCGCGATCAGGATCTCTTCGGTGCCGTAGGCCGAGGACGAGATGCCGTCCGGTGACAGCACGCCGAGGGCGAGTGGCTTACTCAGCCGCTGCTCGCCAAGATCCTGGTTGACCAGCGGCGGCCCGAGCAGCTTCCGCTTGGTCGAATACCAGAATGTGTCAGGCAGGCTGCCTCTTTCAAGCAAGCCTGTTGCCTTCCGCGTGGCCACTGATATGCGCCTTTCCTCCGGCATGCCCGTTATGAGACGCCAGAGACTTCATACCATCACAACCAGAGTGATCCTGACCGGCCCGTTTCAGCATTGCCCGGCGTGGCCCACTGGGGGAAGGACTACCCGGTACACCCCCCGTTCATCCGCCTGTGCCAAAGTGGCCGCCGGCGACATAACTCCAGGCCTGACCGGGAAGACGTTACCGACTGAGAAAGAAGAGGCCTCTCATGACGACTACACCGGCGCCGGGCCCAGCGCTCCCGCGGATAACGAGCCCACACTGCGCCTGTCCCGGTTGCTAAAACCCTCGTCGCCGACAGCAGCGGCGAGTCGATCGGACGGCTGGCGGACGTCATCGTCCGGCTGCGCGGCACCGACTATCCGCTCGTCACCGGCATGGTCGTGGCCGTCGGCGGTCGCGACATCTTCGTGCCCGTCGAGCAGGTGAGCGGCTTCGCCGGCGATCCGCTGCGGCTGTCCACCAAACGGCTCAGCCTGCGGCCCTTCGATCGCCGCGATGGGGAAGTGCTGCTCCGGGCCGACGTGCTCGGCCACCGGCTCATCGACGTGCCCAGCGCCCGGCTGGTCCGCGCGGCCGATCTGGAACTGGCCTGGGACGGCCAGGAACGGGTGCTGGCCGCGGTCGACACCCGGCGGCGCCCGCGGCGGCCGTTCGGGCTGCTCGCCCCGCAAAGCCAGGACCAGGGGGCGGCGTTCCGGGACTGGCACGACTTCGAGTGGCTGATCGGGCACGCGAGCAGCGCGTTGCTTCGCGGGCCGTTCGCGCGCATCCGCAGGCTGAAGCCGGCCCAGATCGCCGACCTGCTGGAAAACGCTTCCAAGGAGGAGGAGGAGGAGGAGAGCGAGATCCTCGGCCGGCTACACGCCGACCCCGAGTTGGAGGCCGACGTCTTCGAGGAACTCGACGAGGACCTGGCCACCCGGCTGCTTGGCGCGCGCACCGACAAGGAGATCGCCGCCGTGCTGGCCAGGATGCACGCGGATGACGCGGCGGACGCGATCGCCGAATTGCCGCAGCGCCGCCGGCAACCGGTGCTCGACCAGCTGCCGCCCGCCCAGCGGGCCAAGGTGTTGACCTTGATGGGGTTCAACAGCACCAGGGCCGGGGGGCTGACGGGCATGGACTACGTCGCGCTGCCCACCCTGGCCACGGTCAGTGATGCGCTGGCCCGGGTGCGCGAGTCCGCTCTGCTCCAGCCCGAGGCGCTGACCAGCGTGCACGCTGTCGACGAATCCGGCGCCCTGCGCGGCGTGGCCCGGCTGGTCACCTTGGTCCAGGCCGATCCGGGCGCCCGCCTGATCGACGTGTCTTACACCGATCCGGTCCGGGTGGGCGCGGACACCGACCTCACCGACGTGGCCGTCCTGATGACCGACTACAACCTCATCACCATCCCCGTGGTCGACGATCAGGGCCGCCTGGTCGGCGTCATCACCGTCGATGACGTGCTCGAGGTCACCCTCCCCGAAGGCTGGCGCCGGCGGGAGGCCGCCGGACCACCCGGCACCCGCGCCGGCGACATCCGGTAACGCGCCGGGCGGACCGCCTCAGTCCGCCCAGCCCCCGCGAGTCGGCCCAGCAAGCGCCCCGGGTATCGTCGCCCGGATGCCGTGCCCCGCGCCGCCGACTGCGCAGCGGGGTCTGTACGCGCGAAGTAATCGGCCGTTCGCGGGCGGCTTTACTAAAAGCACCGTTCTGATTACTCATCGTGGGCTATCCTCACGCTTCGAAACGGCAAAACATCGTAGCGTTAGAAGGGTTATCCATGTCTGCTCGTCACTGGCCGCGGCCCGCGCTGGCCACCACCGCACTGGCATTGCTGGCCACCGCCGCCGCCGTGGCCGGCTGCGGTGCTTCGGCCAGCACCAGCCGGGCCAGGGCGACAGAGACGGCTGGCGTGGCCGCCGCCACCGGGGCCAAGGGCTACACCGCCACCCAGTTGAAGGACGCACTGCTGACCAAGGCCGGCGGGCAGCGCCCGGCCGCGGCCGCCCAGGCCGGTGACTACGGAACGTTGCCAGACGTCGAGACGAGCGAGCAGACCATGAAGGGCGTCAAGGTCACCCCGGCGAAGTGCTCCGAGGCGACGGTAGCGGGATTCAACTCGGCCGCCTTCTCGCATGCTCCGGCGGCGCTAGTGACGTTCAGGGTGGGCCGAGATGGCGTCTCCGAGGTGCTTGTCTCGGCATCGTCGCAGCTCGCGGAGACGGCCCTGAGCGCCCGGCTGCCGGCCGGATGCTCGCACTACCAGGCCACTACGGACGGCAAGACCTTCACTTACACGGTGAGCCAGTCCACCGTGGGCGGCCTAGCCGACCAGGCCCGGGCACTGAACGTCAAGGCCTCAGGGTACGCCCAGGTAGACGTATGGTCGGTGGTCTATCGGGCCCACGGGTTCGTGGGCGCGGTGACCATGGTGGGCCCCGCCGCCTCGCTGTCCGGCGTCAAGACTCTGGCCAGCCAGTCCTACTCCTACGCCGGCCAGTCACTGTCCTAGGTGGTGCAAACTGGTGGCATGAATGACGCATCGCCACGTTTCCGTTCGGTGCTTGACGGCTTTCCCGCTTACCAGCCGGGCCGGACACCGGTCAGCAGCAGCGGGCGGACGCACAAGCTGTCGTCTAACGAATCTCCTCATCCACCGCTGCCCTCGGTGGTCGACGTCATCGCCGAGGCGGCGCGATCAGTCAACCGGTACCCGGATAACGGTGCGCAGCGGCTGATCCAGGCCATCGCCGACCGGTTCGGCGTCCCGCCACGGCACGTCGCGGTCGGGTGCGGCTCGGTCGGCGTGGCGCAGCAGCTCCTCGAGGCCGTCGGTGAGCCCGGTGCCGAGGTGATCTACGCGTGGCGTTCCTTCGAGGCGTACCCGACGCTGGCGGATCTGGCCGCGACTGAATCTGTCCGGGTGCCGCTGCGGGACGAGACCCACGACCTGGCCGCGATGGCGGACGCGATCACCCCGCGCACCAGGCTCATCTTCGTCTGCAACCCCAACAACCCGACCGGTACCGTAGTCCACGCGGCCGAGCTCGGGGAGCTCCTCGACCGGGTGCCACTCGATTGCCTGGTCGTTCTCGATGAGGCATACCACGAGTACATCCGCGACGGCGCCGTGCCCGACGGGATGCAGCTGTACCGGGACCGGCCGAACGTCGCGGTCCTTCGCACATTCTCCAAGGCCTACGGACTGGCCGGGTTGCGCGTCGGGTTCCTGGTCGCGCACGAGCCGGTGGCGGCGGCGGTCCGGATGACCATGCTGCCGTTCAGCGTGAACAGCATTGCGCAGGCCGCCGCGGTCGCGTCGCTGGCCGCGGAGGACGAGCTGCTCGAACGCGTGGAATTCACCGTCAAGGAGCGGACCAGGGTGCGCGAAGCGCTGGTCGCCGACGGCTGGACCGTGCCCCCGACCGAGGCCAACTTCGTCTGGCTGCGGCTGGGCGAGTACACCGGGGCCTTCGCCGCCGCCTGTGAGGCGGAAGGCATCGCGGTCCGCCCGTTCGCCGCCGAAGGCGTCCGGGTCACCATCGGCGACGCCGAGGCTAACGACACCCTCCTGGCCATCGCCCGAGCCTTCCCCCACCGCAACCCCTGACTTGCCGTAACACCCGCCCCGTCCGCAACACCCGCCCCGCCTGCACCAGCCAGCCGCAGGCATCGGCTAGCACGTCTTTACCCCAGTCCTCATGCGTCCCGCCACTCACCCTCCGCCCGCCGAAAGCCGGATTTGCCGGGAGGATTTGGGCTTGCGGGAAACTTGGGTGCACCCGGGTGCACAAAGTACTCCCCGAAGCCCAAATCCTCCCCAGGTTGCCGGCCACCAAGTCTGCGATCCCAGCATTGGTGGGGTCTGGGGGGCTGGAGCTCGCGCTGGGGCTGGTGGGACCAGCCTCAGCACCTTACGCGAAGGCGCTGCGCGCAGCAGCCTGCGCGCAGCAGCGAGCGACCCACCACGCTCTGACGGTCGGGGGTACGCCGGGATCGTATGGCTGACCACCCGGACGCCTAGCCCGCAGCGGCTAGGGCGCGATCGTCGGGGGAGAAGTCCTGGTCGGGGTCGGTCGGAGGGTGGGCTAGGTGCCAGCGCACCGAGATCGGGATGGTCAGCGCCGGGTCGGTGGGACGCCAGCCGAGCCGGGTCATCGCCTTGCGGCTGTCGACGAGCAAATGCTGGGCGATGCTCTTGGTCGCTTCCATGTCGTCCGGCACCAACGGCTCGGGCACCGTGACCAGCTCCGCTTGGTGCCCGGCCGCGGCCAGGATGCGGTCCGCGTAGTCGCGGACGGTGTCGCTGACCGGATCGCCGACGTTGAACACCTGGCCGGTGGCGGCCGGCGGGTGGTCCAGCGCGGCCAGTACGGCGGAGGCCACGTCGCCCACGTAACAGCGGGTGTCGAGGCTGGTGCCCGCGCCGACCGGGATGCGGCGCCGGCCCGCCCGCACCCGGCGCAAGATGAACTCCTCGCGGCGCTGTCCGTCGTGCTCGCCGTAGATCATCGACAGCCGCAGCACGGTTCCGCCGCGGGCGAGGTAACCGGGTTCCACGTCGAGCTTGTCGTAGTGCTCGCCGAGACCAGGGAGCAGGCCGCGGAGCGGGTACC
>Ga0302181_10002258_pt1 | contig 13780 bp, 18 predicted proteins | sample I_Palsa_E3_3_FD_198786 | JGI IMG/M metagenome (GOLD analysis project Ga0302181, IMG submission 198786) | Peat permafrost microbial communities from Stordalen Mire near Abisko, Sweden - I_Palsa_E3_3 | ecosystem: Environmental > Terrestrial > Soil > Palsa > Peat permafrost | place: Sweden... | reverse complement strand
ATCCCGCTTTCCCTGTGAATCAGCCACAACCGCCGAATTCCCGCTTCCCACGGGCCTTGGTAATCTGGGTTCATGGTGCCGAACGGCATTGGATCGATCCAGGGCGAGGATCGCTGGGAGAAGGCCCCTGAAGCTGGATTCTTGACCGTTGTCGTGGATGCCGACGAGTATGAGAAGGCTCTGCTGGATCCCCGTGTGCATCAGACGAATCTGGAAGCTACGGAGTTCCTCGAGCGTCTCGAGCGCGAAGGTCGCAGTCTTTAGCTAGATATTGCGGATCTGCCGAGTTAATATTGCGGATCTGCCAGGTTCGGCCTCGGCGAGCTCGGCCTCGGTGCGCGGCACCCATGGTGGCTCGATGCCCTCGCTGCGAAGCAGCTCGTCTTGCATCGCAAACAGGTCCTGGGCGGTTTGATTCTCACCCAGCGTGTACACGCCTACCCCCTGAGACTAGCCCCTTGAACTGCTTTGTCTGCATCGCTATGATTGCCTGCTGACCATGAAAACCACACCTTGGAGGGAGATCCGCGACAGGCGCGTTGGGAACGACCCGGCTCGAGTCGAACGGGCCCGCGAGGAGCTGCAAGCGGCTGAGGGGTGGAGCGAGGAGCAGGCCCAACACGCGCTGCAAGCAGTTGAGGAGGAGAGGGAGCGCAGCGGAGTTATCGAGGAGAGACCGATCCCTACCCTCGAGGAGTCCTTTGAGATCTTGGGCAGCATTGATTTTCCGCCGCGCGAGGATGCATGGCGCTGACCCTGTATGAGGCTCTCGACCAAGCGGTGATCGTGATCGCCGCCGACGCCTTTGAGCGCTCACAGACAGACCCCCGAGTCAAGGATTTGTTCAAAGGGGGGCAGTCTCTGCACGCGGAGCTGAACGCGAAGAAAGCGAATTTCTAGCGCAGCCGTGCTTCACGAAGCACGGCTGCGATGTCCCGCCTGGAGGCCTTCGTGATCGTGTCGTCCTGCAGCTTGATTTGGGCGCTGCGGGGGCGGAGCGACAGCCACCCGCGCTTGACGCTGATCACCACACCGATTGATCCGTCCTTGAGTTGAACGGTGGCTCCAGGCGCGACTGTGCCGATCGTCAACACATCCAGGCCGCTCAGTATTCCGACGTTCAGGAAGACCCTCGGAGTGTCGGACGGGGGCGGCAGCTCGCTCATGGCTCACACCTTACGCAAGGTATGTGGACCAAGGTAGTATTTCCCCTTGAACCTCTTTGTCTGCATCGCTAAGATCGCTACCCTGACTGACGAATGCCCCAGGTGTGCCCCTCCCGCCCAGTGCGGTGATGCCCCTGGGGCTCCGTTCGTTCTGGGGCCTTTAGACTGGAGTGATCATGTCCATCGTCAAAATCGACGAAATCGATGTTGTCGCCTTCACCGAGGCGATCGACAAGGTCGAGGGGACCGGCAAGTGGCCCGCCGGCACCGAAGGCACCGTCGTCAGCGACTTCGGCGACCACAAGATGGTCGAGATCTCCGACGCCGACAACTACGGCGCGACGCTCGACATGCCGATCGTGCCGGTCGAGAAGCTCAAGCTCATCACCAAGTACAGCTGAGCCAGCCGGATCGACTCTTGATCCCGTCGCTCCGAGGGTCTACACTGAGCCCATCACTCACCCGGTCCCTTTGGGGGCCGGGTCTCTTTTTGGGCGGATTCACTCCCAAGTGAGTTGGAGCTTTGGCGAAATGCCCGGCAGGAGCCTGAGTTATGCATCATTGCTGCATCGCCTCGTGTAGAGCGAGCGCCTCGATCGCGTCGCTGGCGTTGTGGGGGGTGTCCTCGATCTTGCCTTCGCGCCAGGCGGCGGCGAATTCAGCGGGAGTGCGGCAGGTACGGACTTCGAAGTCCCGCACCTGGCGGTACAGGTGGTGTGGGTGCTCGCTGGGCTCCACGAAGCGCTCCAGGATCCGCTTGACCTCGTCGGTGGGGATCCGCAGCGCTGTCTTGCCGATGCGAATCGCCCGGATCTCGCCGCGGTCGATCTGGTTGTAGACGGTGCTCTTGTCCAAGCCGAAATGATCGGCGAACTCTTTGATCTTCCAGTACTGGCGGTCGAGATCGGTCATCGGACACCTCCGGTCTATGCGGGAATCTGCATACACATACATAGAAGCGCACCCACAGGGGATACGACAAAACCCCGGCGACATGCGCAAGCGCAGAGGCCATCCGGGGTCTTCCCGATGGATTATAGCCTTTGAACCTCCTTGTCTGCATCGCTATGCCACAGTGATCTCAGCCCGAGGCGAAGTCGCGATCGAGGATGGCGGCGAGGTCTATCCAGCTCGCGGGCTCTGGGTAGAGCTCCAGCCAGCGCTGTATGCCGCGGATGATTAGCTCGAACTCGCTGTGATCGATGCCGTAGATGAGGATCGCCCCGGCGTGTGAGCGCTGCGCCGCCGCCCACTCGCGCAAAATCGCGGGAAAGTCGTGGACGTCCTGGGTGACGAGGATGCGCTCTTCCTGAGATGCGAGTGCGAGCACGTCCTCGTCTTCGAGGCCCTCGAGCGCCGGCTCCTGGTCGAGCGCGCGGACATCGTGTCCTTCCGCTTCCAGCCGGCGCCCGACCCCAGGCCCGGAGATGTGCGCGTCGAGCAGAAACCGCAAAGGAGCGACTATCGCGAAGGTGGTCTACGGATGAAGGGGTACAGCTCGAGGATCTCCTCGAGAGGCCGATGATTTGCCTCGATCAATGCCTCGATCTCCTCGGGAAAGCGCTCCGCGTAGGCCTGTGCAGCACGAATACGCTGGACGTTGAGAAGCGGATGGTTTGCCAGCAACGACTCCTCATCGCCCCGGTATGAGCGCAGCATCTCGACGATCTCCCATACGTCGAGGCCGCTGCCGATCACCCAAGCGCGGCGAGGTCTGCCGCGGAACGCGATCCCGGGATGCAACCGCGCCTTCGCGGCCTCCTCGGCGAGCTCCTCGACGACGACGCTGCGGGAGTGTCCGGAACGGCGGACCTCGTCGGCAACGAGCAGGTTCGCCTGCGCGCCGAGCCGGATCGAAAAGGGTTGGGTCTTAGCTGGATGAGGCATTGGCTACAGTGTAGCGGATGTAGCAAACCATGTTCATTTTGCCGCCATAGCTCCGCTCACGCGTATCCTGGCCTCGACGTATGAGTTTCTCGCAAGCGAGGGCTACGGGCGCGAGCTAGCACGCGGTTCAGTGTGTCTTTGGGCGCTTGGGCGGCATGCTTATGCGCGTCCGGCGACACGTTCGAGCCCGAGCTCCCGTATGAGCGCCCGGTGCTCTGTGGCGCTCAGCAGGCCACGAGCGCGGCCGTGGCGGCCGGCCTGCTCGAGCAGGTCTGCTCCCAGGTGCGCTTGGGCGCACTGGCGCAACGCCAGGGCGAGCTTGACGACGGGCACGCCCTCGATCGCGGTGATGTCCGCGGGGTCGAGGTCTTCGCGATGAATCGTGTACATCTTGGGGATTGCTCGCTGTGGGCGGTGTGCGCGCGGCACGGCGATGTGGATCTTCGCGGGGTTCACGTCGCTGACATCCCACAGGTCCAGCGCCGTGTCGTAGCTCAACACACCGCCGGCTCGCTGAATCAATCTGTCGGCATGCGTTCAATATACGCCAAAATGTCCACTTTCAAGCAGCCGGTCGTGTTGAGTCCGTGGCTTCTTACCAGCCAGGTACACAAGGCTCTCAGTGATCGTTCTCGCGCCAAGTTTTTGGCGCGAGGTCCAGTAAATCCGGGGGTTTGTGGGCGGGCGGGGATCTGATCATGCTTCCGTCCGAGCGTTTCGTCTCAGGGCGTGAGTAGCGTCGCCGGTGCCCTGAACTCGCTGCTGGATCGCATCGAGCGTAGCGATGGCCCTCCAAATCGATGGATGGCCGCGCTCGGCGCCGGCGCCTCGCGTGACGCGTTCGACTATGCCTTCCAGCGTGTCAGTGGGCTTGGGGCGTGGGTCGTTGTGGAGTTGGTCGGCCACACTGACGATGCCCCTCGCCTCGTCGGTGGTTTCCTCGGGCCTCGATCGGCTATTGGCCAGACACCACAGGAGCACGACATGCAGGGTCTTTTTTGACCTTCATTTGGTGAAAGCCTCCAAAGCTGGCTACGGAGTTCCTTGAGCGTCTCGAGCTCGAAGGTCGCGGTCTTTAGTTACTCGAGCGAGCAGCGTGTCCAGGCGTACGGGATGGCCGTTGTGTCGAGCGCGGATGATCGCGGCGGCGACGAGCTCGGGTAACGGGTCGTTTGGCTCGGCGGTGAGTATGCGCCCGAGGCAGCGGATATCGTTGCGGTCCAGGCTCTTGAGTAGGAAGGCGTACACGAGCGCGGCGGAGAAGAAGCGCCGCCGGCCGGTGATCCGGTACGCGGGCACAAGGCGGCTTGCCTCCCACGTGCGAATTTGCTTTGCGGTGGTGCCGGTGATCTGGGCGACCTCGCCGGTGTTCAGCGGGTACTCCCGCTGGCGTGCTCCGCCGAGCACGCTCCAGGGTTCGCGGATCGCGCGAATCTGCTCGGCGTTGAGGCGTGCGTGTAGGCCCAGGTCGATCGCCAGCTGCATGGCGCGCTCGGCGTCTTGAATCGCGCCTTGCAGCAGCTGGATCTTGGAATCGTCGGAGGGCATCGTTCAGGCTTCCGTGGGAAGGAAAGCATAGCTTTGAAGCTCTTTGTCTGCATCGCGGGAATCGCCGCAAGCATCGGCGTCCGGCCTGCGGGATCGCCATCGGCTTGGTAAGGTTTGGGCAGGTGGGTACGCATCGGGGCGGACATCGATTCAGGGGGTGGATGGTGTGGTTTGCAGCCCGTCAAAAAGCAACTTTGCGTGGGTGGTCGCGTAGTGTCGAGCCGAACGGGTCAGGTCGTAGTGCGTCTAGCACGACAACAACCGGAGAGAGCACTAATGAGGCGTAGCGTCAAGATCGCGCTCCTGGTGGCTGCGGCGGCGTGTCTGCTCGCCCTTGCCGCCTCTTCGGCCTACGCGTCGACAGAAGAATACTCATTCGCTGCCGAACGGTACCCCGTCGAACTGGAAGCGATCGCCCACAACGACGGCTTCGAAGTCACGGGTGGCGTCGGCGTCTGCGAAACCGCGACGTACACGACCGGTCCGATCGCCGGGCCGAGCACCTCGGCGTCCGTGAGCGCGACATACAGCGGCTGCAAGGGGGAGATCGGCGGGAAAATCTACAAGGCCTCCGTGGACATGAACGGATGCGTCTACAACTTCCATCACTTCATTTTCGAAAGCCACCAGACAGTCGCCGGGAAAGTCAGCGTGGAATGCCAGCCGGGGCACGAGATCGAAGTGAAGATTCCGGAACTAAACACGAGCTGCGTGGGCAGGATCCCGGCTCAGACCGAACTTTCCGGGACTACGTACACGCTGGCCACGAGCGCAACGGGGTGGCCCACGATCCGCGCCGCCGCCGCCCTGACCGATGTCGAATACTCGAGCGAAGACTGTCCGGGCCTCGCGAAATCGAGCAGGGAAGCAGGCGCGAAACCGGGCAGGTTTGAAGAAGGGGAGCTCGGCGGTGAAGGACAGATCAAACTGACCGGAGCACCGCTCGATGCGGAAATCAAGGGCTACAAAGCTGGCGCGGCGCATGAAGAAGCGAACGAGATCGGCGTGGAAGGCGTGATCGACCACGCGCTCGGCGCCAGCGAAGGAGGGCAGATCGCGGGGACGGTCACGAGCGTGCTGGCGACCCCGATCGAAGGCATCCGCGTCACGGTCTCCGGAGCGAGCAACCAGAACTCCGGCTTCTACGGCTCCGCCACGACGAATGCGGGCGGCGAATATTCAGTCTCGGGGCTGCCGGGCGGCGAATACGACGTCGAGTTCTCCACCGTCCACGGGAGTAGCCTCGACTATGTGAGGCAGTATTACAGCGGCAGGGAATCGTTCTCCCGGGCTGAAGCGGTCACGGTGACCGCGGGTGAAACGACGGGAGAAGTCAACGCGGAGCTCCAGCTCCAGGCGTCCCAGGCGCCCGGGCAGATCACAGGGACGGTCACAAGCGCAGTGACAAAGGCTCCGGTCGAAGACGCCGAAGTCGACGTAGATGAAGTGGCCACCGAACGCTTCGTGGCGCGTGTATTGACCAATGAACACGGTCAATACACCGCCCCTGGGTTGGCGCCCGGCGAATACAACGTCAGATTCGCAGACGAACCGAACTACGTGGCCCAGTACTACAACGGCAAGGCCTCGTTCGCGGCGGCTGAAGCGGTCGAGGTGAGCGCCGGCGCCACGACGGCGGGAATCAACGGGGAGCTCGAGGCGTCCGGGGAGATCACGGGCGAAGTCACCTCCGAAACTCCCGGCCAAGGCATCGAAATCATCGAAGTCGTGGTCTATGAAGCCGGCGCGGAAGGCAAGAAGGTCGCCGAAGCGCAGACACATGGAGGTGGCGACTACGCGGTTACGGGCTTGCCGCCCGGGGAATATGTGGTCGAGTTCTACTCGGGCGTGCCGGGCTCGAACGGGAAAAATTATGCCAAGCAATACTATCCCGATCAGCCCTCGCTCTCCACAGCCCAACCCGTCAAACTGACTGAAGGCGAGACAAAGTCGGGGATCGACGCGAAACTTCAGAGCGGCGGGCAGATCAGTGGGACTGTCACAAACGCCCTGAAGGAACCGATCGAGGGCGTCGCGGTCGTCGTCTATGACTCTGAAGGCAGCGAAGAACACACCTCGTACACGGAAGCGAACGGCGAATACACGGTGGCAGGACTGGCGAGCGGCGAAGACGAGGTCCAGTTCCTCGGAGCCCGATACGTGACGCAGTACTACAAAAACGCGTCTTCGCTCTCCGACGCGAGCACGGTGACGGTCAAAGCGGGGAAAGAAGAAACGACCTCGGAAATCAATGCTGAATTGATGGCTGCAGCCCCGCCCGAAAAGGTCAAATCGCCCGTCGTGATGGGGACGGTCGCCGTGGGCCAGACGCTCACGTGCGCGAGCTCATGGACGGGCACCCCGACACCCGAAGAATTCACCTACCGGTGGCTGAAGAATGGCGCGACGGAAATCGCCGGCGCGACGAAAGATGCCTACGAGGTCACCAGCGCCGACGAGCGTCACGCCTTGGCCTGTGAAGTCACAGCCAAAAACAGCGCCGGCGAAAGGTCGGCTCAGAGCCCTGTTACCCAGGCGGTCTCGGTGGTAAAGCCGGTGAGCATAGGCCGGCCGATGGTGAGCGGGACGGCGGCGGTGGGGCAGACACTCACCTGCTCGCACGGAACATGGGAAAGCTTTCCGGCGGGCTACACATACAAGTGGCTGCGTGAAGGCGCGGAGATCTCGGGAGCCGTTTCGAGCGCTTACACCGTGCTGGTGGCGGACGAAGGCCATAGCATCTCGTGTGAAGTGACGGCGAGCAACAGCGCGGGACCGTCGGCTCCGGAGCCCAGCGCCAACAGAGATAGCGTGCCGTTACTGCCGACGTTGCCCGTGAGCATCGTGGCGCCTGAAGTGGCGGTGCAGGGTGGGGGTGCGGCTGTCGTCGGGAAGACGTTGTCGTGCTCGAGCGGCGCTTGGACGAGCACTCCGACGCCGACGTTCACGTACAAGTGGCTGCGGGATGGCGTGGCGATTGGCGGCGCCGAGTCGAGCACCTACACGGTGGCGAGTGCCGACGAAGGCAACAGCATCTCCTGCGAAGTGACCGCGACGAACACGGCCGGAAGCAGGGGCGCGGCGAGCGCCAACAGTGCCGCCATCCACGAAGAAGCCAGGGAAAGACGCGAAGCCGAAGAAGCGGTGGCCAAGAAGCATCCGGAAGAAACGCCGACAGGGAAGCCGGAAGAAGCCAAAATCGCGATCGCCGGCAGCGTGTCGTTGACCGGGTCGGTCCTCAGCATTCAGAGTGGCGGCAAGGGGTCCGTCAAGCTCCTGTGCGCGGGCACAGCCACATGCGCCGGCAAGCTGACGCTCACGGTCACGAGCAAAGGCAAGGGCAAGCACGCAAAGAAAGCCAAAGCCGAGACGATCGGCACGGCCGCGTTCTCGATCCCGGCGGGCAAGACCGGGGTCGTCACGATCACGCTCACCGCGGCCGGGCGCGCACTGCTGAAGGCCGCTCACGGGAAGCTCAACGCCAGCCTCACGGTCCTCAAGTCCTCTCCCGCCCCGGCGAGCACGCAGCACAAGACCATCACCCTCGTGCAGAAGACAGCAACCAAGGCGAAGAAACAAAAGAGATAGGCGGCTCGGCTCAGAGTAGCCGCGCTCAGATCGCCGTGAGCGGGGGCGGGGGAGCTGCGCCCGCCGGGTGGTAGAGTGGATCAGTAGAGGGGCTGGTGCGTCGCTTCTAACGACGCTTAGGGCTGAAAGGCCCGCCGGCTCCTTATTTATTGGTGGGCTTGGATATCTGCTCCGCTGGCTCGGATATTCGCTTCAAGCGCTGCTCGAGCAGTCGGCTGACACGGTCGAAGTGGCGCATCTTGGCATCTAGGCGCGCGCGCTGCTCGTCGTTGTAGCCCGAGCGCACCTCCTCGATGTAGTCCTCGAGCTTGGTCCCCGCGGTCACGTGATCCATCGTACAGGCTGGGCCGGGTCTTTTTGGGTGCTTCAGGCCTCCCACCATACAGTTCGCCGTAGGTCGACCATACAGTTCGCCGCGGGTCTACCTGAGGCTCCGTCTGGTCCAAAACGACATTGAAGCTGGTCCAAAGGGCTACTGAGGCCACGGCAGGGCCGTCCGCCGCGCCCATGGGCTACCGGCGAGCGCACCCCGGTGAGCCGGCCCTAGGCCAGGCGGGCTACAGGGCTGCCGCCTCCGACAAAACGCCGAATCCGCAAAAAATCCCCGATTTACGTGCATTGTGCGGTGCCAGTGGGTATGGTGGGACTGGAAGCAGATTCGAGAGACACGTACGATGTGCGTGTGGAGGGTAGGGAGAGGGAGAGGATTTGGGGATGGTGCTTGTTTAGCTACCTAACGCTGGCGTCGCCAGACCCGGTGGCTTCTTTGCGGGTCGGAGGTGCTCAGCGATTTCCAACGCTTGGGCGCCCCCACACCCTCTCCGGTGGGCGCCTGAGGGAGGGCTGGGTGATCCCCACTGTCGCACCCGGCCCCTCGAGGGTGCCGCGGCCTGAGTCCCCGGCCGCGGCGCTCTCATCTCGTCGCCCTTGACGAGGCTTGGGAAGCTTGCTTCCCCCGGCCTTTTTTGCTGCCCATATTCACCCTGTGCTGATGTAACATTACCCTGCCCCGGAGAGGTAGTGGGCAGCCCGCCGGTCCTCGCCGCGCGCTCAGTTGACGCGGCGAGGATCCGTGCTCACCACAACGCTTTAGCGTAGCCATAGACATTCCCACCCGCGAGCAACTCCACAAACTAATCGAAGAGCTGCCAGAAGCCCATTTCGATTCCGTTGCCAAGAAGCTGACCGCGCTACGCGACCCGGAAACAGTGAGACCCGGCGATGTCGTCGACGAGTGGGGCAACCTCTCAGCCCTGCGTCGCTCCTCAGCCGGGAGCGGGGGCCGCTTTTCGGGGATGTTGGGTCGGCTCTCGCAAGCGGAGATAGCGAAGTTCGGCGAGACGCTCGGCGAGAGCATGATGCGCACCAAACGCGAGGAAAAGCAATGAGACGGGGCGAGGTTTGGTGGTACGAGCACCCCGACTTCAAGCGCCGGCCGGCTGTGATCCTGAGCCCGGAGGAGGCGATCGAGAGCATCGAGGAGGTGTACGTCGTCTTTGCGAGCACGACGATCGGTGGTCTTCCCACCGAGATTGCGCTCGGAGCAGATGAAGGCATGCCAAGTGCCTGTGTGTTGGTCGCGGATCAGATCGACGTGGCGGACAAGGTTCTTCTCACAAAACCAATCACAGCCCTCAGCACCGAGAAGATGACCGAGCTGGCCCAAGCGCTGGACCCGCTCAGTGTCCCAGCAGCCAGGCAAGGATAGCGGCGGGGATCGCCCATATCGGCTCGTCGGGGCCGGTGAGTAGGGGCGAGCGGGTGACCATCACGCCACGGCCGTGGCGAGCCTTCATCGTGAGGGCCTCTCGGCGCCAGCGACCGTCGGTGTACTTGCACTCGAAGGGGATCTCGAGGTCCGGGCCGACGAAGTCGATCTCCGCGCCGGTGGCGGTTCGCTCGTACATGACCCTTTCGGTTTGTACGAACGCGGTCGGCGCGTGCAGCGACACGGCTCGTGCCAGCGCGAGGCCGATCTGACCCGTGGCCTTTACACCCAAGTTTGAATCAACCGTTTTTGGGTGTTATGTACGGCCCGGGACGGACGGGGGGTGCCACGGCCGCCACGCTCACCTCCCGTGCCGTAGCTTTAGGCCATGAACTTCGAGCAGATCACCACCGACCTGGCCGACAGCGTCCTGACGATCATCCTGAACCGCCCCGAGCGCCTGAACGCCTGGACGGCGCAGATGGGCAGCGAGCTGATCGAGGCGTTCGACCGCGCGGATGAGGACGACGAGGTCCGCGCGATCATCGTCACGGGCGCCGGCCGGGGCTTTTGCGCGGGCGCGGATTTGGCGAGCGGAGGGGAGACCTTCGACTACCGTGCGCGCGAGAGGGTGGGGGCGGGGGAGGCGCCGCGCGATAACGGCGGTCAGTTCACGTTGCGGGTTTTCCGGTCGACTAAGCCGGTGATCGCCGCGATCAACGGCCCGGCGGTGGGCGTCGGTGCGACGATGACGCTGCCGATGGATGTGCGCCTCGCGGCCGATGATGCCCGTATGGGCTTTGTGTTCGCGCGCCGCGGGATCATCCCGGAGGCCTGTTCGAGCTGGTTTTTGCCGCGTGTGGTGGGGATCAGCCGCGCGATGGAGTGGGTGGCGACGGGCAGGGTGTTCTCCGCCCAAGAGGGTCTGGAGGGTGGACTCTTGCGCAGCTTGCACCCGCAGGGGGAGCTGCTCGATGCGGCACACGCCCTGGCGCGGGAGATCGCCGAGAACACCGCGCCAGTGTCGGTGGCTCTGGCAAGGCAGCTGATGTGGAGGATGCTGGGCGCCGAGCACCCGATGATCGCCCACCGCGCCGACTCACGAGGAATGTTCGCGCGCGGTCAATCCGATGACGCCGTCGAGGGCATCACCGCCTTCCTGGAGAAGCGCCCCGCCAACTTCCCCGACCAGGTGAGCGACGGCCTACCCGAAATCATGCCCTGGTGGACCGAGCCGGAGTTCGAGTAGACCTGCTTGCGCCTATCCCTTCTTGCTCTTCTGGGCCACCAGCGCGTACTTCTGGTGAGCTTGCTTCTCGCAGCCCGCTCGCTTGCGCTTCGGCTCTTTCTTGCACTGCTTCAGCGCCTTAGCGAGCTTCTCAGCGTTAGTCAGCGGCTCGAGCTTTGTGGTCTTTACAACCAGGGGGTCAGGAGACGACTGCACGGCCGATGTCGATGAGGAGGAGGAGCTTCCCGACGCAGCGGACTGAGAGCCGCCGCTGGTGCCGGACCCCGTGGCGGACAGAGGCGAAGTTGTGGTGTTGAGTGGCTGGACCACGAGTTCGGGCGTGGTGAATGACCGACCGCCTTCTGAGGTGCCGGCCGTGCCGCCCGCGCTCGTCGCGGTCACCGAATAGAAGTACTGCCCGCCCGGCTGCAGAGTCACGCCGGCAGTGTTCAGGTCGAGGCTGACGCTCTGATCGACGAAAGAGCCGAGGAGGACACCGCTGGGCAAGGGGTAGTTGATAACGACCTGGCACGCGCCCTTCCCGCCGCAGATGGCCCAGAGGTGGAACTGATAACTGGTTTGCAAGCCCTCGGTATTGATCTGCGCTTCCAGCGTTGCGTCGTGTTCAGTGACACCCGAAACGGAGTCACTGTCTATGGAGGGTGGCGCTGTGTTCTTCGGGAGCGTTCTAAAGCTGTAGTGCCTTTCCACGGTGCCCGCGGAGTTTTTGGCGATAAGCACAAATCCGTACCGTTCGCCGGCTTCCATTGACACGTGCTTGCTCGCCAAGTCAAGGCTGATCGATTCGGCTGTCGCCGTCGTCGGGATGCTTCCCTGTGCGAGAACTACGTGCACTCGTATGCATTCCATCGGCACATTGCACGGATCCTCTGGCATGAACAGTTCATACGTGGTTTCGAGGCCTTCTGGGTTGATCTGTGCTTCGACTGTCGCATCATTCTGCGTGACGTGCGACGCGGACAGGGTTTCGATCACGGGTGACCCCACCGCGGGTGATCCCACCGAGGGGGTCGTAAACGTTTGGTCGGGACCCTGAGCTCCCTGGCCGCCGTTGGAGGTGGTCACCCGGTAGTGGTAGGTCGTATCGGGCTGAAGTGTTGCCCCGATGCTCGCCAAGTCGAGGCTGACGGACTCCTCGCCGGAGCCCGCCGGGATGTACTGAGGCTTTGGCTCGACCAGACCCGCCGGCAGCGGTTCCCCGTCGACGATCACCAGGCATTGCTCAGAGCCCGGGAACGAGAAGGGGCAGGCGAAGCGAGTGAAGTTATAGCTCGAGTTCGTGTCGATTTCGAACTGGTAGCCCGTGTAGAGACCACCGGTTTCGATCTGCGCTTCCAGGGTCGCGTCGTGTTCACTGACACCCGAGACGGACTCGCTTTCGATCGCCGGCGCGGACGAAGCCATCGCCGAGCTCGAGAACACGAGGAAAGTAAGGAGGGCGATCACCGCCGCCAAGGCATGTAGAGGACGACCCAAACGACGCTCTTCGCTTGACTGCCCGCTGGATCCCCGCATCGACCGCCTCCTTCGCACCGCGCGCTGTGCGCGCATCAGGGCTCTAACTCCTCCAAACGTACCACAGAGCCAGAGGCAGCGGTAGACGGCGTCTCGGCGATCGACAAAGTTTCGCTGCGCTTTAGATGGGATGGTTAGCTTCACACCCGGATTAGGGGATCGTCTGGGTCTGAGGGGAGAGAAAGTGTTGATGCGGATGCGAGTTTGTCTGGTGGTGCTCGTTGTGTTGGCTGCGGCCCTGCTCGCCGGCTGTGGCAGCTCGTCGAAGACCTCGTCCTCGAGCACCGACGCATCCGCCGCAACCGCGACCACCGGCACCGCAACCACCGGCGCTACGGGCGCCACGACCACCGGCGCCAAAGGCCCGCACGCAGGTGGCCCGAGCGTGGCGGCCTCGCCAAACCGTCCGTCGTCAAAGCCGCCGTAACCACGCCGGCGCTCAAGCGGGCGTTCACGAAGTTCGCCACGTGCATGCGCGAAAGCGGCGTGAATTTCCCGCTGCCCAACACCTCGGGTAAAGGCCCGATCTTTAGCGCCAAGGGTGTGGACATACGCAGCGCCAAGTTCAAAGCGGCCGAGTTGAAGTGCCGCGGCGATCTGCTGAACGCCTTTCGCGCCCAGCGGGGCGCCAGCAAAGTGGGAACTACGGGAGCTACCAGCGGCTCAACGGGGCAGACCAAAGCCTCTCCCGCACCAAAGCTAAAAGTAAAGGTCCCACCGAAGGTCACCCACGCCCTCCAGCAGTTCACAACGTGCATGCGCGAACACGGAGTGACAAGTTATCCGGAGCCGGAAGGCGCGAGCTTCAACCTTAGCCACACTCATGTAGATACGAAAAGCGCACAGTACAAAGCAGCCGAAACCAAGTGCAACCCGATATTGAACGCGGCGTTCTAGGACGACCAACCCATCGACTCTAGGCGGCGCTCGCGGCTCGTCAGACGTCTTCGAACGGATTGGGCTCTCCAATCCGGGCGAAGACGTCTGACGAGGGGCGGGCGCCGGACGGAGAACGGACGGGTTGGGCTCTCCAATCCGGTCGAATACGTCTGACGAGGGGCGGGCGTCGAACAGAGAACGGTCTGACGAGGGGTGGGCGGCGGAGCCCTACGAGGAGGT
>Ga0302181_10002256_pt1 | contig 13802 bp, 10 predicted proteins | sample I_Palsa_E3_3_FD_198786 | JGI IMG/M metagenome (GOLD analysis project Ga0302181, IMG submission 198786) | Peat permafrost microbial communities from Stordalen Mire near Abisko, Sweden - I_Palsa_E3_3 | ecosystem: Environmental > Terrestrial > Soil > Palsa > Peat permafrost | place: Sweden... | reverse complement strand
CGGATGGCGCACGGGAACATCTACCCGCCGGAGAAGATCGACGCCGCTCTCACCAACTACTTCCGCACCGGGAACCTCGCCGCGCTGCGCGAGCTCGCGCTGCTCTGGCTGGCCGACAAGGTCGACGAAGGGCTGCAGCGGTACCGCACCGAACACCAGATCAAAGGCGCGTGGGAAGCCAGGGAGCGGGTGGTGGTCGCGCTTACCGGTGGCCCAGAAGGCCGGACCCTGATCAGGCGAGCCGCGAGAATCGCCGCCCGGTCCGCCGGCGGTGACCTGCTGGCGGTGCACGTCACCAAGTCCGACGGCCTGACCGGTGCGGATCCGGCCGCGCTGGCCAGCCAGCGGCGGCTGGTCGAGTCCGTGGGCGGCAGCTACCACCAGGTGATCGGCGACAACATCCCCGAGGCCCTGCTCGCCTTCGCCCGCGCGGAGAACGCCACTCAGCTCGTGCTGGGCGCAAGCCGGCGGTCATGGCTGGCCGTCATGCTCACCGGCCCCGGCATCGGTTCCAGGACCATCAAGGGTTCCGGTGACATCGACGTGCACATCGTCACCCATGGGCACATGGGCCGGGGTCGGGGGCTGCCGCGGCCGCGCGGCGCGATCACCCTGCGCCGCAAGCTCGCCGGATACGTGCTGGCCGCCGCGCTGTCAGCGGTGCTGACCATCGCGCTGGCGAACCTGCGCAGCGGCCTCAACCTCACCAGCGACGTGCTGATGTTCCTGGTCGTGGTGATCCTGGTCGCCCTGGTCGGCGGATTCGCCCCCGCCGTGCTCGCCGCCGTCGTCGGCTCGCTGCTGCTCAACTATTACTTCACTCCGCCCATCCACCAGTGGACGATCGCGCAGGCGAACAACGCGCTCGCGCTCGGCGTCTTTGTCATCGTCGCGCTGCTGGTCAGCTCGGTGGTCGACACGGCGGCCCGGCGGACCAAGCAGGCGGCCCGGGCCAACGCCGAATCCGAGCTGCTGACCACCACGGCAGGCAGCGTGCTGCGCGGTCAGCAGGGGCTCAGCGCGCTACTTGACCGGGCCAGGGAAGCGTTCGGCATGGATTCGGTCAGCCTGCTCGAGCGCACCTCACCCGACGCCCAGCAGTACGCCGGCGGCACCGCGGGCGAGAGCAGGGGCATGTCGGGCAGCTGGCACGTCGTCGCCAGTAGCGGCGAACCGGCCGTCACCCGGCCGGAGGAAGCCGACGTCGAGATACCGGTGGCCGACACCCTGTCGCTCGCCCTGCGCGGCCGGGCGCTTCCGGCCACGGACCGCCGGGTGCTCGGCGCGTTCGCCTCCTACGCGGCGGTCGCCCTGGACCAGCAGCGGCTGGCCGCCGAGGCCCAGGCGGCCAAGCCGATCGCGGCCGCCGACCGGATGCGGACCGCGCTGCTCGCGGCGGTCAGCCATGACCTGCGGACGCCGCTCGCGTCCGCCAAGGCGGCCGTGACCAGCCTGCGCTCGGCGGACGTGAACTGGGCGGCCGAGGACCACGACGAGTTGCTCGCGACCGCGGACGAGTCGCTCGACCAGCTAACTCACCTCGTCGACAACCTGCTGGACATGAGCAGGCTGCAGGCCGGCGCGCTGTCCTTGTTCCCGCGCCCGGCGGGCCTGGAAGAGATCGTGTCCCGGGCGCTGGACAACCTGGACCCCGCGGCCCGCGGAATCACGGTCGACATACCGGAATCCCTGCCGGAGATCAACGTCGACCCGGCCATACTCGAACGCGTGATCGTGAACCTGACGGAAAACGCGCTCCGTTATTCCCCGCCTTCCGCGCCGCCGATGCTGACCGCCAGCGCGCTGGGCGACCGGGTTGAGCTGCGCGTCGTGGACCGCGGCCCGGGCATACCCGAAAAGGACAGGGACCGGATGTTCGTGCCGTTCCAGCGGCTGGGTGACACCGACAACACGACCGGAGTGGGACTCGGGCTCGCCTTGTCACTCGGGTTGACCGAGGCGATGGGCGGTACGCTCACCGCGGAGGATACGCCCGGCGGGGGGCTCACCATGACGGTATCGGTGCCGGTCGTCTCGGAACCGGAGTGGCAGCGCGAGCCAGGCCACCGGGAGCGCGAATCGACGGGGGGAAACGGGCCATGACCAGGGTCCTGGTCGTCGACGACGAGCCGCAGATCCTGCGGGCGCTGCGGATCAACCTGAAGGTGCGCGATTACGAGGTCCATGTCGCGGCCACTGGAAGCGAGGCGCTCCAGGTGGCGGGCCGGTATCCGCCCGACCTCGTGATCCTCGACCTCGGGCTGCCCGACCTGGACGGCGTCCAGGTCATCCAGGGGCTGCGCGGCTGGACGAAGGCGCCCATCATCGTGCTGTCAGGGCGAGCCGACAGCACCGACAAGGTCGAGGCGCTCGACGCGGGTGCGGACGACTACGTGACCAAGCCGTTCGGAGTGGAGGAGCTGCTCGCCCGCATGCGCGCCGCCGTCAGGCGCACCGGAACCGCGGAAAACCTGCCTAGGATCCAGCTCGGTCACCTGATCGTCGACCTGGCCGCCAAGCGCGTCATCCGGCAGGCCACGGTCCCTGCGGAGGGTTCGGGGGACGGTGCCGACGCCGCTTCCGCGGCACCCGCGGAAGACATCAGGCTCACCCCGACCGAGTGGCATCTGCTCGAGGTGCTGCTCCGCAATCCGGGCAAGCTGCTCACCCGCAACCAGCTCCTGACCGAGGTGTGGGGGCCCGGATACGCCGACGCGACGGGCAACCTGCGCCTGTACATGGCGCAGCTGCGCCGCAAACTCGAACCTGACTCAGGCCGGCCGCGCTGGCTGATCACCGAACCCGGTATGGGCTACCGCTATCAGCCCAGCCCCGACAGCGACCCTTCCTGACCCGGCGCTTCCTGACCCGGCGCTTCCTGACCCGGCGCTTCCCGGCACGGCCCTTCCGGGCACAGCGCTTCCCGGCACAGGGCTTCCCGGCACAGCGCTTCCCGGCACAGCGCTTCCTGACACAGGGCTGCAGGAAGGCGGCTCTACCAGGGGAAAGGCTGGCCGTCGCGGGTCAGGGTGCCGGTGGGGCCGCCGTTGGGAATCGTGATCGCCCAGATGACGCTGGCCGCGGCCTGGGCCAGTGACCGGCCTTCTGGGCGGGCTTCGCTGGCGGGCCAGCCCGGGCAGACCGCGTTGACCAGGATGCCGTCCCTGGCCAGTTCCGCGGCGAGCAGGCGGGTGAGCGCATTGAGGCCGGCCTTGGAGACGCCGTAAGCGGGCGAGCCCCCGGTCATCACGGCGATCGAGCCGCCCTCGCTGCTCACGTTGACGATCCTCGGGCGCATGCTGGAGCGCAGCATCGGCAGCAGCGCGTGAATCACCCGCCAGGGACCGAACAGGTTGACGTCAATCGCCTCCGCCACCGTGCCCAGGTCGGCGTTGCTCGCGGTCGCCCACCGGTCGTACATGGTCGATGCGTTGTTCACAAGCACGTCGGTGCGGCCGAACCGCCCCTTCACCCACTCGGCCATCGAGGCGACGCTGACGGAGTTGTCCACCTCGAGCTGACATGCGACGATCCGGTTACCCTCCGGATCAAGCTCCTTCGCGGCCAGCTCCCCTTTCCGCAGATCCCGGGAGCCAAGCACTACCGCGAACCCGAGCAGGGCCAGCTGGCGGCACACCTCACGGCCTACACCGCGGTTACCCCCAGTCACCACAGCCACCGGCAGATCAGCGTACACACGCATCACCCGCGATCGCCTTGACCGTGACGTTTCTCATGGCTGTCATCTTGCCATCCACCGATCACCACCCTGACCCCCTATTCGTCAAATCGTCACCTAAGGCGGCGGGGCCGGGCGGCCGTAACTTCGGCTTACCGGGCGGCGAAGCCGCCGTCGGCGAGCCAGCCGACCCGGTGCTAGCCGGCCCGGTGTCAGCTTGCTCGGTGGCCGGAGCAGCGTCGTCGGCGACGAGTTGTTGGAGCCGGTAGCGGAGCCGGCACAGCACCACGTTGACCGTGCCCCGCCTGATGGCCCGGTCCAGGATCACGCCACGCTGGTTGAACAGCAGGTAGTACCAGAACTTCTTGGGCTGCACCTCGGGGATAAGCACCACCAGGCGGTGGTACTTATCCTCATCCTCGAGCTGGCAGAGGTACTTCACGATCGGCTTGGCGATCGAGCGGTGCGGGCTGTGCAGCGAGACCAGCGGGACGTTCGGGTGCCAGTCCTCCCAGCGCTCGCGGAACGAGACGTCGGCGGCCTCCTCGTCGGGGTCGGCAAAGACCACGGTCACTGCCACCACGTCATCGCTGAGCGACAGCGCCGTGGAGATGCCCTCGGTCGTGAGCCGCGAAATCCCCGCCACCGGAACGACGACGAGTGACTTCTGCTTGGCCGGCGGCTTCGGCGTCTGGCCGATCCCGAGCAGCGCACCGATCCGGTCGTAGGTGCGGTGCACCCGGATGAACAGCAGCACCAGGCCCGGGATGATGAGCACGATGACCCAGGCGCCGTCGGTGAACTTGCTGACCAGTTCGATGATCGTGGTCAGCGCGGTAAGGAAGGCCCCGAAGCCGTTGATGGCGGCCCGCATCTTCCAGCCACGCGTCCGGGCAGCCCGCCAGTGCCGGACCATGCCCAGCTGGGAAAGCGTGAACCCGATGAACACCCCGATGGCGAACAGCGGAATCAGCGCCTGGGTGCTGCCGCCCGACGCCACCAGCAGGGCGGCGGCCAGGACAGCCAGCACGATGACGCCGGTGCGGTGGACCTGCCGGTCCGCGCGCAGCCCGAACATGTGCGGCAGGAAATTGTCCTTGGCCAGCAGGGAAGCCAGCACCGGCAGGCCGCCGAACGAGGTATTGGCGGCCAGCGCGAGCAGCACCGTGGTGATGAGCCCGATCGCGTAAAAGACGACGTTGTGACCGAGCGACGCCTCGGTGAGCTGGGCTAGCACGGTGACGTTGGAGTGCGGCACCACGTGGAACTTGCGGATCAGAATCCCCAGGCCGACCAGCATGGTGCCGAGCAGGACGCCGAGCCCGACCTCCGTGTGCTGGGCACGGCGAGCCCGCGGCGTGCGGAACTCCGGCACCGCGTTCGCGATCGCCTCCACCCCGGTCAAGGCCGAGCAGCCGGAGGCAAACGCCTTAAGCAGCAGCAGGATGCCGACCGTCTCGGTGGACGAGCCGAATTGATGGTTGAGCGTCACCGCGGGATTGGCCCGGATCAGGCCGCCGACGATCACCGCCGCCATCGACAGGATGAACAGCAGCGTCGGGACCGTGAAGACCTTCGCGGACTCCGCCACGCCCCACAGGTTCAGGCCGGTGATGAGGGCGAGCACGGCCAGGCACAGCCAGACCCTGGCGCCATACAGCGCGGGGAACGCGGAATAGAGGGCCTCGATGCCGGCCGACACACCGACGGCCGCGTTCAGCACGTAGTCCACGATCAGCGACGCGGCGGCGACCAGGCTGGCCTGGGTACCGAGGTGCGCCTTGGACACGGCGTACGCGCCGCCGCCGTTAGGAAACGCCTCGATCACCTGGCGGTAGGACACCACGAGCACGGCCAGCAGGACGACGATCGCGCCGGTTATCAGGATCGAGTAGTGCAGGGCGGTGGCGCCGGCCGCGACCAGCACGACCAGGATGGCCTCGGGACCGTAGGCGACCGAGGAAAGCGCGTCCAGGGACAGCGCGGCCAGGCCCTGGACCGCGGTCAGCCGGTGCTGCTCGTCAAGCTCCGCGGCGCCACTGCTCATGGGCTCGGTCGTCATAGCGACAGGATGTCACCAGCACCTGGCTGTAGGTGGGAGGCGGGATTACCAGCAGGTAACGACGAGCCGTCCTAGGCTAGGCCTACGATCACCGCGATGATGGCGATGATGACGACGCCCGCGATGATCCATACGACAGGAGATACGGGTGACCGCCGAGGCGCAGGAGCGTCTTCACCCCCGCGCTCGACGAAGGCGCGGAAACGTCCGGTACTGGCACTCGGATCTTGCTCGAACTCCGACATGTGCACGACTGTAGCTGTTCAGCAAGGCCGTAATGGGCAGAACCAGGATGATCAGGCTCAGCGCAACGGCACTAGGGCGTCGGCCCGGTCGACCAGTCGCGACAGCACGATTACGCTCCGGGTCCTGACCACGAACGGTTCGGCGCGGATGCGCTCCATCACGTCCTCGAAGTGCCTGACATCGGCGGCCCGGATGTGGATCAGGGCGTCCGCCTCGCCCGTCACCGTGCACGCGTCCACCACCTCGGGGTGCCGCCGCACCCCGACGGCGATCTCCTCCGGAGAGGTGCGGCCGCCGCAGAACAACTCCACGTACGCCTCGGTCGTCCAGCCCAAGGCGACCGGATCCACCCGGGCGGAGAAGCCGGTGATCGCGCCGGCCGCCCTGAGCCGGTCGACCCGCCGCTTCACCGCGGGAGCGGACAGTCCGACCTCGTTACCGATGACGGCGTAACTGGCCCTGGCGTTCCTGACCAGCGCGACGATGATGCGCGTGTCGATGTCATCCACGGCGCCCGCCCGCGTGCCTGTCCACGGGGGCAAACCTTACCCGGCTCCGGGGCCGCTCCGGGCAGGCCGGGCGGGTTCTGGGCACGCAAGGAGGCTCGGCGTCCCGCTTTCGCCGAGCCTCGTTAAGTGAGACGCGGAGCCTGCCGCGCCGGTTGACGCGATCCGAGCAAACCTCGAAATTTACTCCGGGTACTTTGCCGGGGGCATTGTGCTTGGGTATTTTGCCGTCTTCGCATGGCGTGACGGCGTGAGGAGCCTGCCGTCGTGACCGCCACGGGGCGCAAGTGGCCGGGCGGCCGCTGTTATCGTTCGAGGGCAGCAGCCGGTGTGGGACTAGCGAGGCGGAGGCGTCGTCATGGCGGACGATCTGGAAAGCGCGGACGGCATGGTCCGTGGGTTGTACGGGCCCGACGTCACGTTCCTCGGGGTGCCGCGGGCCGAACTCGGGGCGCTGTCGGGGCTCGATGTCGTGTTCATCGGCGCGCCGTTCGACAGCGGCACCTCGCACCGGCCGGGAGCCCGGTTCGGCCCGCAGGCCATCCGGGCCACCGACTACCTGCCGCACGACGCGTCCCGGCCGCACCTCGCGCTCGGCGTAGACCCGCTGGCCGATCTGCGGGTGGCGGACGCCGGCGACGTGCTGATGCCACCGGGGGAAACCGAGGAATCGCTGCGGCGGCTCGAGGCCGCCGTGCTCGCCGTGGCGTCGGCGGGCGCGATACCCGTCATCCTGGGCGGCGACCACACCGTCACCTTGCCCGACGCCACCGGCGTGGCCCGGCACGTCGGCTGGGGCCGGGTGTCGCTGATCCACTTCGACGCGCACGCCGACACCGGGGACACCCAGTTCGGGTCGCTGTACGGCCACGGCACCCCGATGCGGCGGCTGATCGAGTCCGGGGCGGTGCGCGGCGACCGGTTCTTGCAGATCGGGCTGCGCGGGTACTGGCCGGAGCCGGCGACGCTGGCGTGGATGGCGGGGCAGCAGATGCGTTCGTTCGAGATGAGCGAGATCGTCTCGCGCGGGCTCGACGAGTGCCTGACCGAGGCATTCGAGATTGCCGAGTCCGACTGCGAGGGCGTCTTCCTGTCGGTCGACGTCGACGTGGTCGACCCGGGCATGGCCCCGGGCACCGGCACGCCGGAACCCGGCGGGCTGACCGCCCGGCAGCTGCTCGACGCGGTGCGGCGGATCGCCATGTCGGTGCCGCTGGCCGGGATCGACGTGGTCGAGGTATCGCCGCCGTACGACCATGCCGAGGTGACCGCGTTCCTGGCCAACCGGGTGGTGCTCGAAGCCCTGTCGGGCATCGCCTGGCGGCGCAGGCAGCAGGCCGGCTCGCCGGTGCGCTGGCCGGACACGCCGCTGCTCGAAGGCCGCTGACGGTCTTTGGCCTTTGGCAAACGGCCTTTGGCTAACGGTCTTTGGCTAACGGTCTTTGGCTAACGGTCTTTGGCCAGGCCAGCGTGCCTTGGCCGGCTGTCCCGATTGGTTCGTAATAGTCCGAACTTAGGACTCTGGGCGAACAGATCAACAGGATCTATAGTCGGTGCATGCTCGACGTAACGAGGCTGCGCGTTCTTGTCGCTGTGGCCCGGTACGGTTCGGTCACGGCGGCGGCGAAGGCGTTGAACTACGCTCAGCCCTCCGTGAGCCACCACCTGGCCCGGCTGGAAGCCGAGACCGGGATCAAGCTCATCCAGCGGGCGGGCCGGGGCATCCGCCTCACTGACGCCGGCCGGCTCCTGGCCGAGCGGGCCGCTGAGGTGATCGGCCGGCTCGACGCCGCGGAGAACGAACTGGCGGCCTACACAGGGCTGCGAGCCGGACGGCTGCGGCTCGCGGCGTTCCCGTCGGCGCTCGGTACCATCGTGCCGGCCGCCGCGGCCCTGCTGCGCGAACACCAGCCCAGTGTTGACCTGCGGCTGACCGAGGCCGAACCGCCCGAGGCGCTCCGCATGCTCCGCGCGGGGTACGTCGACGTCGCGCTCGTGTTCCGCTATTCCGCGGAGGGCGCGGGGTCCGCGGAGGGCGCGGGGTCTCCGGAGGGCGCGGGGTCTCCGGAGGGCGCGGGGTCTCCGGAGGGCGCGGGGTCTCCGGAGGGCGCGGGAACTTCGGAGGGCGCGGGGTCTTCGGACGCCCCAGGGGTACCCGCGGGCCTCGGGGGGCACGCGGGGTACGGGGGTCCCGGGGGCCACGGCCGGGGTCAGCCTGGCGCGGACTTTTACGGCGGCGTGAATCCGGTCGATGACGACGCCGCCATCGACATCACCGAAGGGGTGCGCGAACGGCTCCTGCTTGAGGAGCCCGTGTATCTGGTGACCTCCGTCCACGACGCCGAGGCGTCCTGCGCCGACCTGTCCAGGTACGCGCGCCACCGCTGGATCGCGGGCTGCGACCGGTGCCGCGCTCACCTGCTCCGGCAGTGCGCGCTGGCCGGGTTTACCCCGAAGATCGCGTTCACCACCGACGACTACGTCGCCGTCCAGGCCCTGGTCGCGGCGGACCTGGGGGTCTCGACGCTGCCCGCGCTCTGCCTGCGGGCCGCGCGCCACCCTGGGGTCAAGACCGTCCCGCTCCCCGGAACCCGCCGGTGCGTGTACGCGGTGCGGTACGGCGACCCACCGGATCCCCCTGCGGTGCAGGCGCTTATGGACGTGCTCCGCACTGCCGCCGTGCCACCCCAGCGCACCTCAGCCACCCTGACCGAAGAAGCCGTCCGGCTTCAGATGCCCGGGGCGCCGGGTTGAAGCCAGCCCGGCCGCCATCCGCCGAGTCCGACCGCCGGGAGATCCGCCCCGACCCCGAGCTCATCCCCGGGCAGCTCACCCTGCCCGGCATGCCCTCGCTCTCCGAACCGGCCCGCGGGCAGCCCGTGCTGCCCGGATTCGAGTTCGCGGCCGCGAGCGGCCCGGGATCGGGCGACCAGGAGCTAGCCGCGGTGGCCGCCGAACTGACCGCGCTCGACCGCGACGGCACGCAGATGGCCAGCGCGATCCGCGGCGCGCTCGACATGCTGCTCGACGGCCAGCACACCGGACGCTACCGCTGGGATCAGCTCCACAAGACCGAGAAGACCCACGCCGGAACCCTGGTCGAGATCGCCCTGGCTCGCGCGCTCCCGCTGGCCGACGGCACCGCGCTGGACTACACCATCGCCGGGGCCGACGTGGACTGCAAGTTCTCGCACCGGCTGGGCGGCTGGATGATCCCGCCCGAGGCCGAGGCGAAGCTGCTGCTGCTGGTGCAGGCCAGCGACGAGGATGGCACCTGGTCGGCCGGCCTGATCCGGGCCAGCGAGGAAAACCTGAGCCCGGCCGGCAACCGGGACGGCAAGCGCACCCTCAACGAGCGGGGCCGCGCCGCGGTGGGCTGGCTGCATTTTCATGCGCCGCTGCAAGAGAACGTTCTGATTAAATTGCCCGAACGGGACGTGGCAGCCGTCTTCGCCCTGCCCTCTGGGCAGCAACGGGTGAATGAGCTCTTCCGGCGCGCGCAGCGGATGAGGGTCAGCCGCACCGTGGTGGCCACGGTGGCGATGCAGGATGACTACATGAAACGCGTCCGTGACGGCGGCGGGGCCCGCGACCAGCTGCGGGACGAGGGCATCGTGATCTTCGGGGACTACGCGGGCGACCAGCTGCTCGCGGCGGCACTCGGGCTGCCCCGTCCCGGCCCGGGTGAATTCGTCAGCGTCCGGCTGGCCCGCCGGTCCCGGGCGGCGGTGAGCGCTGGCAGGGCTACCGGGTCTGTCGGGGCCTTCGGGGCCTTCGGGGCTGAGGATGGCCGTGAGTGCGGGGGTGGCCGCGAGGGGGGTTACGACAGGCGGTTCATCCGCCTGGACGGGGCCGACTGGGTGCTGGCCGGGCCGGCCGATCCCCTCGGGCCGGCGCCGGGTCTGCCCCGCTGATCCGGCTCGGCCGCCAGCGCCGCCCGGATCGTGTTGATGCCCGTGGCATGTGATGCGCTGGGTGCTTGCGCCACATGTTCCGGCCGGCACGATGGACCCAAGCCGGCCCCCGCCGGCATAGGGGTTCACCGTGCCGGCACGGTGCGTGGCCGACGGCGGCGAGGTCTGAAGGCTGAGGGGCTGACGGGACTGGATTGGCTGACGTGACTAGAGCTGACCGCGATCCCGCGGCCAAGGGCCGGCTCCCCTACGCTGAGGCTGGCCGAAATCTTCCGCCACCACATGAGAACGAACCAGGAGGAGCGTTGCGCGAGTACCAGCAGCACATCGGCGGTGAATGGATCGGCGCGGACAGGCTGTTCGATGACTTCGACCCGTACCGGGGCACGGTCATGGCCCGGGTCCCGGCCGGTACCCGCGCTGATGCCGCCCGGGCGGTGGACGCAGCCGCGGCCGCCTTTCCGGCCTGGGCCGAACTGCCGCCGGCCGCGAAACAGACCCTGTTCCTGCGCGCCGCCGACATCGTGGACCGGCGCCGGGACGAGATCGTAGCGCTCCTCGCCACCGAGACCGGCTGCGCCGGCGCCTTCGCCGGCTTTCAGGTGTGGCCAGCGGATCGACTCCGGGGCGGTGCACGTCAACAACCAGACGGTGGCCGACGAGCCGCAGCTGCCGCTCGGCGGGGTCAAGGACAGCGGCTGGGGTCGGTCAGGGCCGGCCTCGATGGCGGACTTCACCGAGCTTCAAGGGACTACCACCAGGGAAGGCACCGGTTCCTTCCCGATCTAGATCGCCTGCCGACCTGGATTGCCTGCCGACCTAGATTGCCCTTCGACCTAGATTGATGGCATGGGGAACTCCACACGGCACACCGGACGGTGGACGCTAGAGGACCGTTTCGCCGCTCCCTGGCACTACCTGCCGGTAGAAGTCGGGCCGGGGACAGCTGGGCTGCGGGTCGAGTTTGACTACGAGCGGACGGGCGGAGCCGTGCTCGACCTCGGCTGTCTGGGCCCCAACGGGTTCCGCGGCTGGTCCGGCGGCGCGCGCGAGTCGTTCGTGATCACCCGCGAAGCGGCCACGCCCGGTTACCTGCCCGGCGAGATCGAGGCCGGGACATGGCAGGTCATGATCGGCGTGCACCGCGTCCCGCCCGACGGAGTGCGCTACCAGCTGACCGCCGAGGCCCTCCCGCGGGCTGGGTCGCTGACGACCGGAGCCGGGCCGGCGGCCGGAGCCGGGTCGGTGACGGCCGGGGCCGGGTCGCTGACGGCCGGGGCCGGGTCGGTCGGCGCGGAGCTGAGGCCGCCGCCCGCGCCGCCTTCGCCGGTGGACCGGCCGGCCCGGCGGCTGCTGCCGGCCAGCGACGGCCGGCGCTGGCTCGCGGGTGACCTGCACGCGCACACCGTCCACTCCGACGGCGTGCTGACCGTCTCAGAACTGGCCGTTCTGGCGGTCGAACGCGGCCTCGACTTCATCGCGGTCACCGACCACAACACGGTCAGCCACCACGCCGAACTGCCCGCCGCGGCCAGGCGGTACGGAATCACGCTGATCCCCGGGCAGGAGGTGACAACCGACGCCGGGCACGCGGGAGCGCTTGGCGACATCGGCTGGATCGACTTCCGCAGGCCGCCCGACGACTGGCTAGACGCCACCGAGGCGGGCGGCGGTCTGCTGTCCATCAACCATCCCTTCGCCGGGCCCGTCAGCTGGGTGCACCCGATGCGCCGCCGCCCGCCGCTGGTCGAGGTCTGGCACTGGAGCTGGCTCGACCTGCGCTGGACCACCCCGCTCGGCTGGTGGCAGGCCTGGGACCCGACCGCGATCCCGGTCGGCGGCAGCGACTGGCACCGGCCGGGATCCGACGCCCCGCTAGGGCGGCCGACCACCTGGGTGCAGTGCGCGGGGACCGAGCCAGGCGACGTGCTCGACGGCCTGCGGGCGGGCCTGGTCTCAATCTCGGCTGAGCGCGACGGCCCGGTGCTGCTCCGCCACGAGGGCGACTTCGTCGCCATCGATGCCGACGGACTGACGCTCGCCGGGCCGCAGGGGCCGTGCGCCCGGATCCGGGGCGAGCGGGCCCGGCTGACGGCCGCGCCCGGCCCGCACCGGATCCTGGACGGCAGCGGAGCGACGCTCGCGCTCACCCCGTAAGCCGTCGCGGACCGGCCGATGAGTTCGGCCGGGCACGGCCGTCTGGAAGGTGAGCCAATTACGGGAGGATGTCACCATGAGCCAGGTAGTAACAACGGGGTACGCCCCAGTCAATGGCTTGCGGATGTACTACGAGGTGCGCGGCACGGGCCGACCGCTGGTGCTGCTGCACGGCGGCCTGATGACCATCGAGGGGTCGTTCGGCCCCCTGCTGCCTGTCCTGGCCGCCGAGCGACAGGTGATCGCCGCCGAGCTGCAGGGGCACGGCCGCACCGCCGACATCGACCGCGACCTTGAGCTCCGCTACCTGGCCGAGGACGTGGGCGCCCTGCTCGACCACCTCGGCATCGACCAGGCGGACGTGCTCGGCTTCAGCCTCGGCGGCGGGGTGGCCCTGCAGCTGGCGCTGGACTATCCCGGCCGGGTGGGCCGGCTCATCCTCGTATCCGTCAGCTACGCCGACGACGGCTACCACCAGGAGATCTCCGATCCGGCCCGGCACGCGACCTCGACGCGCATGCCGACCGCGGAGGACTTCCGGCAGATGCGGGAAGCCTACGCACGTCTCGCGCCGGACCCCGGCCACTTCGAGGCCTTCGCGGCGAAGGCGTCACAGGCCGCGGCAAACATGAAGGGTTGGACGGCCGACCAGCTCGGCGGTATTACCGCGGCGACACTGCTGGTATTCGGCGACCATGACTTCATCCGCCTCGAGCATGCGGTGGAGGTGCACGGACTGATCCCCGGCGCGCAGCTCGCGGTCCTGCCCGGCGCCACCCACATGGGCGTCATGCGGCGGGCCGACCTCATCCTCCCGCTGGTCCGGGAGTTCCTGGCCGGGGCCGGATAGCCGACGGCGCGGTGGCTGGACCCCGTGGCTGGGGTCGCGTGCCCGGGCCCCGTGGCGGGGGCTAGGGAGCCGCGGGCTCGGTCAGCAGGTCGAGACGGGCGCGCAGGAGAGCACGGTGGGCCACCACATCATCGACCTGATCGGGCTGCTCCGGGCATTCACCGGCGCTGATGGCGCGCTCGAGGCGAAGGCGGGCACCGGAGACGTCCAGCGCCTCGAACACGACCAGGGGGTCGCTCCTGGCCGCCTGCTCGGTATCGGCGCGCAACTCGGTCCCCTTGGCGACCCACGCGTCCTTGATCTTGCCGCCGCGGCCGTGGTCGATCAGCACGCTGACCGCGTGCTGCTTGTCGCCATAGGCGAAGGTCATCGTCAGCGACTCCTGGCG
>Ga0302181_10002244_pt1 | contig 13864 bp, 11 predicted proteins | sample I_Palsa_E3_3_FD_198786 | JGI IMG/M metagenome (GOLD analysis project Ga0302181, IMG submission 198786) | Peat permafrost microbial communities from Stordalen Mire near Abisko, Sweden - I_Palsa_E3_3 | ecosystem: Environmental > Terrestrial > Soil > Palsa > Peat permafrost | place: Sweden... | reverse complement strand
GACCTGGGCCGCGGGCGAGAGCACCCGCCATGCGGTCGACGCGCTGATCGGCCTCGGCTTCGGCGGCTCGCTGATCTCCGTGTTCGCGCGACTCGGGGGGGGCATCTTCACGAAGGCCGCCGACGTCGGCGCCGATCTCGTCGGCAAGATCGAGGCGGGCATCCCCGAGGACGATCCGCGCAACCCTGCGGTGATCGCGGACAACGTCGGCGACAACGTCGGCGACTGCGCCGGCATGGCGGCCGACCTGTTCGAGACCTACGCGGTCACCGCGGTGGCGGTGATGCTGCTCGGCGTACTGCTCTTCCAGCAGCAATCGGCAGTCGCGCTGTTCCCGCTGGTGCTGGGCGCGATCTCGATCATCGCCTCGATCATCGGCACGTTCGCGGTTCGCTCGGCGATCGGGAACGTCGAACGGGCGCTGTACCAGGGCCTGATCGTGTCGGGCGCGCTGGCGGCGGCCGCGTTCCTCCCCGTGACCTATTGGATGATGCACCGGATCGTCTTCAAGACCGGCGTCGCCGCGCCGCACTGGTGGAAGTTCTATCTGTGCGCGCTGATCGGGATCGGCGTCACCGCCTGCCTGTTCGTGATCACCGACTTCTTCACCTCGACCCGGTTCCCCCCGGTGCGTAGCACCGCGCGCGCGTCGCAGACCGGCCACGCGACGAACATCATCCAGGGGCTCGCTCAGGGATTCCAGTCGACCGCTCCACCCTCGCTCGTCCTCGCGCTCGGCATCCTCGGCGCCTGGAAGCTGGCGGGCGGCGGCTCCGACGGCATCTACGGGATCGGCGTGGCGGTGATGGCGCAGCTGTCGCTGACCGGCCTGATCGTCGCGCTCGACGCGTTCGGTCCGATCACCGACAACGCCGGCGGCATCGCCGAGATGGCCGACCTGCCCGAGGAGGTCCGCAACGTCACCGATCCGCTCGACGCGGTCGGCAACACGACGAAGGCTGTTACCAAGGGTTACGCGATCGGCTCCGCCGCCCTCGCTGCGCTGGTGCTGTTCAACGCGTTCCAGCGCGAGGTCGGGCCCAAGTACTCGTTCGAGATCGGCAACCCACCGGTGCTGATCGGGCTGCTGATCGGCGGGATGATGGTCTACCTGTTCGCCTCGCTCGCGATGGAGGCGGTCGGCCGCGCCGCCGGCGCCGTCGTCGTCGAGGTGCGCCGGCAGTTCCGCGAGAAGCCCGGGATCATGGAGGGAACCGAGGAGCCCGAGTACGGCACCGCCGTCGGGCTGGTGACCCGTGCGGCGCAGCGCGAGATGATCCTCCCGGCGCTGATCCCGATCCTGGTCCCGCTGATCGTCGGGCTGATTTCGGTCGAGGCGCTCGGTGGCCTGCTGATCGGCGTGATCGTCGTCGGCCTGTTCATGGCGATCTCGATGACCTCGGGCGGTGGCGCCTGGGACAACGCCAAGAAGCTGATCGAGGACGGCGCTTACGGTGGCAAGGGCTCAGAGGCGCACGCCGCCGCCGTCACCGGTGACACCGTCGGCGATCCCTACAAGGATACCGCCGGGCCTGCGATCAACCCGATGATCAAGGTCGCCAACATCGTCGCCCTGCTGATCATCCCGCTGATCACTTAGCATCTTGGCGCCTATGGCGCACAGGCAGGAGCCGGCGGGTCGTATGGCCGTTGTCAGCAGCAAGCGGAGCACTGGAAGGTCTCGGACCTTCCCGCAGCAGCTTGCCTACACGGCGTACGCCACCTACAAGGCGGTATTCAGCTCGACGCTGCTGGCACGCGAGGACCGTGGGTCGCTGAGCGCGCAGGCGGTCCAGACACTGGCGTCGGTTCCTCAGGTCGCGCTGCGCGGCACCTACGACACCTCGGGCTACCAGTCGGGCGCCGACCTGCTGCTGTGGCTCGCGGCGCCGACGCCCGACGCCCTGCAGGATGCGCTCGCCGCGTTCCGGCAGACACCGCTGGCGTGCGCGTTCGAGCCGATCTGGAGCGCGTTCGCCGTGCATCGGACCCACGACCTGAAGCACTGGAGCGCCGCTGCGTACTTCCGGGGCGAGGCGGCGCTGCGCTACGTTTGCGTCTGCCCGACCAACCACACGCCTGAGTGGCACGCGCTGGCGCCGCAAGCGCGGCGGCGCGTCGAGACGGACCGCGATCGGATGTTGCGACAGTACGGCGACGTCCTGATCAGCTCCGTCAATGCGACCGGGCTCGGACCCTATGAGACGATCCTCACGCTCGAGGCCTCCGAGCTCGGCCGGCTCGTCGACGTGATCGACGACCTCGGTAGCACCGAGGGCAGCCGCTACGTCAGCGGTCCCCTGATGGCGATCGCCGGGGTACGCAAGCCCCTCGGCGAGATCGTCGACATGCTCCCCTGACCCGTTAGAGTCCAGTCGATGTTCATCCTGATCGTCGGGTGCGGCAGGGTTGGTTCGGCTGTCGCCAAACGGGCGCTCGATGCGGGTCACGAGGTCTCGGTTCTGGATCGCGACCCGCTGTCGCACGAGCGCCTCGACAAGGACCAGATGGTGACCTGGGAGGATGCCGGCGGGCGCTTCACGGTCGGCGCGGCGCTCGAGATCGACGGCCTGATCGAGGCCGGCATCGAACAGGCCGACGTGTTCCTCGCCGCCACCCGCGGCGACAACACCAACCTCGTGATCGCCCAGGTCGCGCGGCGCCGGTTCAACGTTCCACGGGTGGTCGTGCGGGTCGCCGACCCGGGCCGTGCCGCCTGGTATGCGGAGGGCGGGCTGCACACGATCTGCCCGACCCAGGTGGCGATCGACCAAGCCGAACTGGTGGCGCTTGCACCATGAGGAGGCGAGTTCCGGTATGTACGTGATCATCGCCGGCGCCGGCAAGGTGGGGTGGAACCTAGCCCGCGAGCTGATCGCGAAGGATCGAGAGGTGACGCTGATCGAGTCCGACCACACTCGCTACCGGGTCGTCGAGGAGGAGCTCGAGCACGCGGTCCAGTACGGCGACGCGACCGAGCTGTGGGTGCTCGAACGGGCGGGCATCCAGCGCGCCGACCTCGTGATCGCCGTGACCGGCGACGATGAGGACAACATCGTCATCTGCCAGGTTGCCCGCGAGAAGTACGGGGTACAGCGGATCGTCGCGCGGGTCAACAATCCAAGGAACCTCCAGCACTTCAAGCTGCTCGGGATCCAGCCGGCGGTTTCGGCGACCGACCTGATCCTCCGGCTGATCGAGCACGAGGTCCCGGAGTACGGCCTGATCCAGCTGCTCGCGCTCGAGGAGGAGCACCTCGAGATCATCGAGCTCGAGGTGGGCGAGGGGTCGGAGGCGGCCGGTCGCCGCGTGCAGGAGATCGACCTGCCCGACGGCTCGCTGATCATCTCGGTCCTGCGCGGCGGCTCCGGGTTCGTGCCCAAGGTCGATTCCGTGATCGAGGCCGGTGACCAGGTCCTGCTGATCCTCGATCCGGGGCTCGAGGCCGAGATCACGCTCCAGTTCGCGCCGACCGGCGCCAACGCCTCGGCTTAGCCTGGGGTCGGACGGCTCCGAGCCGTCCTCCTTGATGCCGGCGACGCGCCCGTTCCGGTGCAAAATCGACCACGAGGCGTCCTTGAAGCCAGGAAGGGGGCGATCTTGCACCATATATGTGCATTTCTCGCCCCGCGATCCGGACGGCCCGGGTGCTTGTCGAGTTTTGCACCTCGGACTGGCCGGATTCTAGGCGCGTGCCCCGCAGCCTCGCGGTCGCGCGCCACCTCAGTCGCTAACCTGATCGCAGCCCTGCCCGGTCGTCTAGAGGCAAGACACGCGGCTCTGGACCGCGGAACGGTGGTTCGAATCCATCCCGGGCAGCTCGGCGCACGCGGGACTCGTCGTGGGGGCGGTCAGGCCGGATCGACGAACTCCGCCGGCTCGCCGGACAGGCCGGCGGTGACCGCCGCGAGCTGGTTGCGGGAGCCGATCAGGCGGCTCTGAAGCTCGGCCTCGAGCGTCAGCGACTCGTCCGCCGGGCTGCCCCAAGCCTCGTCGAAGAGACGCTTGGCGGCGCGCACCGCGTCGGGCGAGCGCGTGGCGATCTCGGCGGCGAGCCCGCGGGCGGTGGCGAGCGGGTTTTCGCCCAGGTGCGTGAGCAGGCCGAGGCTCTTGGCGTCGGTGCCGGACAGTACCCGGCCGGTGAACGTCAGCTCCTTGGCGACATCGATCCCGACGAGGCGGGGCAGCGCCCGAGTGATGCCCATGTCGGGAATCAGGCCCCATCTGACCTCCATCACGGACAGCCGTGCGTCGGGCGCCCCGATCCGGATGTCGGCCCCGAGCGCAATCTGCAGGCCGCCGCCGAAGCAGGCGCCGTGGATTGCGGCGATCACGGGCACCGGCACGCGCGCCCACTCGCACGAGGGACGCTGGAAGAAATTCGGCGGCGGCTCCGACAGGCGCGAGACAATGCCATCGCCGCCGGGGCTCGCGCTCATCAGCGCTGCGAGGTCGAGCCCCGAGCAGAAGCTCGGGCCGTCGCCGTGTAGCACCACCGCGCGGACGTCGGGCTCGGTCGCCAGGCGCTCGGCCGCCGCGACGATCCCCTCGAACATCGGGAGGTCGAGCGCGTTGTGCTTGTCGGGCCGGCTGAGCGTGACGATCGCCACGTGCTCCTCGACCGCGACCCGGACCCGTTGCTCGCCCGCCGAGGCAGCGTCGCTCACCGGCCTGAGCTTAGCGCCGCCTCGGTCACGGCCGCATGCCAGTGCGGAACTAGGCTGCCCGCGCGTTGCCCTGCTCCCACGCGCGGTAGAGCTCCCAGTAGCGGCCGCGGCGGCCGAGCAGCTCCGTGTGGGTTCCGGTCTCGACGATGCGACCATGCTCGAGCACGACGATCCGGCCGGCCTGACGGATCGTCGACAGGCGGTGGGCGATCACGATCGCGGTGCGTCCGGCGACGAGGCGCCGCAGGCCGGCCTCGATCACCTTCTCGGTGTGCACGTCGACGTTGGAGGTGGCCTCGTCGAGCACGAGGATCCGCGGATCGGCGACGAGCGCGCGGGCGAACGCGACTAGCTGGCGCTGCCCCGCCGACAGTTGCACGCCACGCTCGCCGACGGCGGTGTCGTAACCGTCCGGCAGCGCCGCGATGAAGTCCTCGGCGCCGACCGCACGTGCCGCGACGCGAATCTCATGGTCGGGGGCGTCGGGACGGCCGAAGGCGATGTTGTCGCGAACACTGCCGCTGAACAGGAACCCCTCCTGGGGCACGATCCCCATCTGCGAGCGCAGCGAGCGGGCGGTCACGTCCCGGAGGTCGTGCCCATCGACCAGCACGCGGCCCTCGGTCGGGTCGTAGAAGCGGATCACCAGCTTGGCGAGCGTCGACTTGCCGGCGCCGGTCGCGCCGACGAGCGCGACCGTCTGTCCGGCCGGGATCGCGAGGTCGACGCCGCGCAGCGCCCAGGCGCCGCCCTCGTCCTCGCCATACCGGAACCCGACCCCCTCGAGCCGGAGCTCGCCGCGGATCCTGGGCAGCTCCACCGCGTCGGCGGCGTCGAGGAGATCCGGCTGCTCGGCGAGCAGTTCGAAGATCTTGTCGAGCGCCGCCATCCCCGATTGATAGGTCGTATACAGCTGCGAGAGCTGCTGGATCGGGTCGAAGAAGTTGTTGAGCGCCGCGACGAACAGGAACACGACGCCGGTCGACGTGTGCCCGTCGATCGCAGCGATCCCGCCGAACGCGAGGATCTCGACCGTGACGAGCGCCGACAGCAGCTCGACCACCGGGAAGTAGGCGGCGTTCAGGTAGACGGTGCGCATGTTTGCGTCGCGGTTGCGCTCGTTCAGGTAGCCGAATCGCTGCAGGTGGGCCCGCTCCTGGGCGAACGCTCGGATCACGCGAATCCCGGACAGGCTCTCCTGCAGGTTGCCGGTGATCGCCGCGATCCGCTCGCGCGTCGCCCGGTAGGCGCCGGCAGAGGCGATCCGGAAGACGACACCGCCGATGATCAGGATCGGCAGCACCGCGAACGTCAACAGCGCCAGCTTGAGATCGATCACAAGCAGGATCACGACCACCCCGATCAGGGTCAGACCCGACTGGAAGAGCGTCGCGACGCCGTCGGAGATCAGCTCGTCGAGCGCCTCGACGTCGTTCGTCAGGCGCGAGATGATCACCCCCACGTGCCGCCGCGAATAGAACGCGATCGACAGCTTCTGCAGATGCGCGAACAGCTCGATCCGCAGGTCCTGCAACGCGCGCTGCCCGACCCAGCCGACGAGGTAGGTCTGCGCGTAGGACGCGACGCCGTACAGCACCGCGGAGGCTAGGAACGCGACGACCACCCAGTCGAGCGTGGCGAAGTCGTGCTTGTCGATCCCGTCGTCGATCGCGATCTTCGCGAGCGGCGCCGGAGCCAGCGCCGCGCCCGTCGCGGCCACGAGCGAGACGATCATCGCGATCACGCGCCAGCGGTACGGCGCGAGCAGGTGCGCGAGGCCGCGGAGCCTCACGATGTGACTCCGCCGGCGGCGAGCGCGAGCTCTTCGGGGAAGCCGAGGCCGGCGATCTCCCGCAGGATCTCGCAGCGTTCGATCAGCTCCTCGAATGTTCCCTGGTCGACCACGCGGCCGCCGTCGAGCACGACGATCTCGTCGGCGAGCGCGATCGTCGAGAGCCGATGGGCGACGATCAGCGTCGTGCGCCCGGCCAGCGTCTCGGCCAGGGCGCGCTTGATCGCGGCCTCGGTTGTGGCGTCGACCGACGAGGTGGCGTCGTCGAGGATGAGAATTCGAGGCCCGCCCTCCCCCGCGAGGATCGCGCGGGCGATCGCGAGTCGCTGCCGCTGCCCGCCCGAGAGGGTCAGCCCCCGCTCGCCGACGAGCGTGTCGTAGCCGTCGGGAAGCTCGGAGATGAACTCTTCGGCCTGGGCTGCGCGCGCCGCCCGCTCCACCTGCTCGCGCGAGGCGTCCGCCCGCGCGTAGGCGATGTTCTCGTGGATCGTCGCCGAGAACAGGAACGGGTCGTCGTCGACGACCGCGATCGCGCTCCGCAGCGAGGCCAGATCCACCTCGCGCACATCGGCCCCATCGATCCTGACGCTGCCGGCGCTGACGTCGTACAGGCGCGGCAGCAGCGACACGAGTGCGGTCTTGCCAGATCCCATCGCGCCGACGATCGCGACCGTCCTGCCCGCCTCGAGCTCGAGGTCGACGTTGCGGAGCGCGGGGTGCGCGGCGGCATCGAAGCGCAGCGTCACGTCCCGCAGCTCGATCCGGCCCGGCCCGGCGGGCAGGGGCGGCGCGCCGGCCGGGACTGTCATCTCCGGCTCACGGTCGAGGATCTGGAAGATCCGGGCTCCGGAGGCGGTCGCGCGCTGCGCAGAGGCGAGCATGTAGCCGAGCGTCGACATCGGCGAGATCAACATCAGCAAGTACGCATAGAACGCGGTGAACTGACCGAGTGTCAGCTCGTGGTCGATCACCTGACGGCCACCGAGGAGCAACACCACCGCGAGCCCGAGGTTCGGCAGGAAGCTGATCGTGGGCGCGAACCTGGCCTGGATTCGGTTGGCGTAGATCGACTGGCGGAACAGCCGTTCGACGGCTCCGCGGAACCGCTCGAGCTGCAGGTCCTCGCGCGCGAACGCCTTCACCACCCGGACGCCGGAGATGTTCTCCTCGGCCTCGGCGGTGAGCTCGGCGATCTGCTGCTGGACCTCCTGCAGGGCGGGGCGCGAGCGCCGACCGAAGCGGCTCGCCGCCAGCACGACGAACGGCACGGGTAGCAGCGACAGCGCCGCCAGCTCAGGCTGGATCGCGAGCATCACGGCTGCCGCCAGCGCGATCGTCAGGATCGACTGTGCGATGAAGATCAGGCCGTAGCCGAGGAAGAAGCGGACCGCCTGCAGGTCGACCGTCGCGCGGGACATCAGCTGTCCCGTCTGCTGGTGGTCGAAGAACGACAGCTCGAGCGCCTGGAGCTGCCCGTAAACGCGGTTTCGCAGGTCGAGCTCGACGCCGAGCGAGACGCGTCCGGCGACCACTCGCCTGGCCGCCGACAGGAACAGGCGCAGGACACCGGCGACCGCGATCGCGATCACCCAGACGATCAGCTCGTGCCGCTGATGCCGGCGCACAGCGTCGATTGCGCGGCCAACCAGCGTCGGAATTGCGACCGTCGCGAGAATCGCGCCCCACGAGAGCACGAACGCCGTCGTGACCCCGGCGCGATACGGTGAAAGGAAGCCGAGCAGGCGTCGGAAGATCGGCATGCTTCACAAAGTATAGTGGTGTCGTGGTTGATCCGGCTCCGGCGCGGTCCGGCACGCAGGTGGGGTTGTGCGATACCTGTTCGCACCAGCAACTGGTGCCCAATACGCGCGGCTCGGTCTTCTCGCTGTGCCTCAGGTCGCGCATCGAGCCCGACGCGTACCCGCGCTACCCGCGGCTCCCGGTGCTCCGGTGCGGGGGGCACGAGCGGCGGTGATGCGCTGTGCGGGCCGTTCAGGTGAGCCGGAAGGTCATCACCGGGCTGCTCGTCGGGGTCTGGCTGCCGCCCGCCGGCTCCCGGGTCACGAGCAGCTCATCGACCGCCCTCAGACGCCCCGGGATCGCGACCGTCGCCGTGCCGCGCGCCCCCACACCGAACAGTGCTCCGGCGGGCCGCGGCGTGCGCTCGCCCGTTCCCAGCAGCCAGACCTCGTAGACCTTCCCGCGTGGCGGAGCGGGCACGCCGGTGACGACGAGCTCGGCGTGACCGCCGGCGACGCGGAGCTCGCCCTGCCCGCGCGAACCGACCATGTGGGCGGCGATCGCCAGCGTGGCGCGCGGTGCCGCCGGTGGCCCGCCGCGCGCTGCGAGCACCGCGACCACGGCGATTACGGCGGCGGCGAACGCGAGCAGGCCGGTGCGCGTACGTGGCCGCCGCCGCGACGGGGTGCGCGCCTGCGCGAGGACGGCGCGGCGCAGCCTGCGCGGCGCGGTGTACTGGGGGGCGGCGAGCGCGAGCTGCGCGGTGACCACCGAGAGCTCCGAGAGCTCCTCGCGGCACTCGCGGCACGTCTCGAGGTGCTCGGCGAAGTCGGCGGCTTCCCGCTCGTCGAGCGCGCCCAGCGCGTAGGCCGCGGCGTCGCTGGCCCAAGGCGTGCACGCGCTGATCATGCGACCGCCCCCGCCGGCTCGTCGAGCGCGACCCGGAGCTTCGACAGCCCGAGCCGCATCCTGCCCTTCACGGTCCCGGCCGGCAGTTGCAGCATGTCGGCGATCTCGCTGTGGCTGAAGCCGCCGAAGTACGCCAGCTCGATCACCTGGCGCTGGTCGTCTGGAAGCTCGTCGAGCGCGGTTCGCACCCGCCCCGCCTCGTCGCGCCTGAGCGCCTCGGCGTCGGTCAGCTCGCGCGCCGGCAGGCGCGCGGCCGCACTCTCGTCACTGACATCGCGCGAGTGCTTGGCAGCCTCGCGTCGGAACGCGTCGATCGTGCGGTGGTGGACGGCGCTGAGGATCCAGGCGCGCACGCTCCCCCGCAGCTGGTCGTAGCGGGCGCCACTGCGCCACAGCGACAGGAACGCCTCCTGGACGATGTCCTCGGCCATCGTGCGGCGACCGCACATGCGGTAGGCGAGCGAGAACGCCGGCCCCCCGTGGCGGTCGAAGACGACCTCGAAGGCCCTGGCGTCGCCGGCCTTGACGAGCTCCATCAGGTCCTCGTCCGCGAGCGCGCGGACGTCTTGACTGGGGCGATGGCCGAAGGGTGATCGAAGCACGTGGCGGTGAAGTGTCCTCGCCGGGCGCGGGCAGCGCCGGCTGGGAGCTATACGTCGCGCCGGGTGAGTCGGATCAACGGCGCAGGAGCGCCAGAGCGCGGTTGAGCTCGAGCAGCTCGTCGAGCATCCCGGTCGCCGCGGCTGCCATCGCGTCGTCCGCCGTCAGCTCACCGTCCTCGCCGATCCGGTTGCCGACGAAGGCGATGTTGACGAGCATCTGGGCGGACACGAGGCCGAGCGCGGAGGTCACCTGCCTGAGCTGCTGGACGGCGCGGGTGCCGGCCGCGATCCCGCCGTAGGAGACGAAGCCGAGCCCTTTGTGCCTCCACTCGGCGTGCAGGAAGTCGATCGCGTTCTTGAGGGCGGCCGGATAGCCGTAGTTGTACTCGGCGGTCACGAACACGTATGCGTCGGCCGCCGCGACCGTCGCGCTCCACGCCTCCGTGTGGTCCTTGGTGTAGCGCCGCAGCCGCGGGTGGTGCGGCTCGTCGAGCAGAGGCAGGCCGAGCTCGGCGAGGTCGACGACCTCGACATCGAAGCGGCCGTCGGCTCGTGCGAGGTCGGCGAACCAGCGCGCGACCGGCAGGCCGACCCGGCCGGGCCGCGTGCTGGCGATGACGATCAGGAGCCTCGGCATGGGGCGACTCTAGCCGCTGAACGCGGCGAGCTCGTCGGCGGTCATCAAGGGATCCTCCGCCGAGCGCTGGGACTGTGCGTTGACGAGCGCACCGGGAGGCGGCGCGACCGGCCCGTGCAGCAGCGGGTCATCCGTCTCGACCATCCAGTCGTGCAGCCGGCGGCGCAGGTCGCCCAGTACGGCGGCGTAGTCCGGGTGGTCGATCAGGTTGCGTCCCTCCCCGGGGTTGAAGAACAGGTCGTGCAGCGACTCGCGTGCGACCGTTCGTCTCGCCCAGCTGCGGTCGAGATAGGCCTGCTTGCTGGGGCTGTCGTCGCAGTTGGGCAGGACCGGATACGGATAGTCGTCGAACCGGCGGATGTACTTGAAGCGCTCGGTTCGGATCGCGCGCTGCGGCTCGTAGGCGGCGTGGTAGGTCAGCTCGGCGAACACCGCAGCGCGGACCCCGGGATCCTCCCGTCCGGTCACGAGCGGGACGAGCGAGCGCCCGTGCGCCCAGCTCGGCGTCGGCACTCCCGCCACGTCACAGACCGTCGGGAACACGTCGATCTGGGAGACGAGCTGATCGTAGGCGCGCCCGCCGATGAAGCCGCCCGGGCCGCGCATGATCAGCATCACGCCGATCCCGCGATCGAGCAGGCTGGCCTTCGCGGTCGGGAACGCGAGCCCGTGATCGGTCGTGCAGATCACCAGCGTGCGCTCGTCCAGCCCGGTCTCCTGGAGCGCGTTCAGGACGCTGCCGACGCCGTGATCGAGCGAGCGGGCGCTCGCCTTGTAGGAGGCGATGTCCTCCCGGATCTCGGGCGTGTCCGGGAGGAACGGCGGCGGCAGCGAATAGACGCGGTCGCGCACCGAGCTGGGCGCGAAGAAGCTGCGGTGCGTCTCGAAGAATCCGACCGACATGAAGAACGGCTCCGGGAGATCGCTGCGGAGCGCCTCGATCGCCGCCGGCCCGACCGAGTGCACCATCGTGTCGGGGATCTTGCGGACGACGTCGTATCCGAGCTCGTGCGGATCGGCGGAGATGTGCTGCTCGCCGATCAGCTCGGAGTGATAGCCGTGCGCCATCAACACCCGGACGAGCTGGTGGTCGAGGTCGCCCAGGCGGAAGCCGCGGTGGGCGAGGCCGATCATCCCGTTCGTGTGGCAGTACTCGCCGGTCAGGAGCGCGGCGCGGCTGCCCGAGCACGACGGCGCGGCGCAGAAGGCGTTGCGGAACATCACCCCCTGGTCTGCCAGCCACTGGATGTTGGGGGTCGGGATCGCGTGGCCGTACGGCTGGACGTACCGGCCGGTGTCGTGAGAGTGGATGTAGAGGACGTTGACCGACACGGCTGATCGCCGTCACGATGGTACGCGGCAATGGGGGCCTACATAGACTCCCGGCGACGATGAGCGCCGCCGGGATGTTCGCCGCGACCTACGGCCGAGGACCGGTCGCCGAGCTCGTCGCCGGTCCGGGCTGGCTGGCGGCGATGCTCGAGGTGGAGGCGGCGCTGGCCACCGCCTGTGCCGAGGCGGGCGAGATCCCGGCCGCTGCCGCCGCGGAGATCGTCGCGGCCTGCGCGTCCGACGGTTACGACCTGGCGGAAATCGCGCGGGAGGGCGGCGAGCACGCAACGCCCGTGATCCCGCTCGTTCGCGCGCTGCGTGCCAGGGCCGGCGAGCGCGCGGCGCCGTTCGTCCACCTCGGCGCCACCAGTCAGGACGTCGTCGACACCGCGGCGATGCTGCTCGCGCGCCGCTCGCTCGATCAGATCGACGTCGACGTGGCGGCGGCCATGCGGGCCGCCGCCGGCCTGGCCGACCGTCACCGCGCGACACCGATGACCGGGAGGACTCTGCTCCAGGCGGCGCTGCCGGTCGCGTTTGGGCTGCGTGCCGCGGGCTGGGCGACCGGGCTCGACGGGGCGCGCCGCGACCTCGAGCGGGTGGCCGCCTCGTTGCCCGTGCAGTTGGGGGGCCCGGTGGGCAGCGGGCCGCCCGCGCGCGCGGCGCTGGTCGCGGTGCGACTCGGCCTCGCCGAGCCGGCCCTCCCGTGGCAGGCGATCCGGTTGGCGCCGGCCCGGCTGGCCGGCGCCCTCGGCACCCTCGCGGGGATCCTCGCCAAGATCGCGCGCGACGTCACGCTGCTCGCCCAGACGGAGGTCGGCGAGGCGGCCGAGGGCGCCGGCGCCGACCGAGGCGGCTCGAGCGCGATGGCCCACAAGCACAATCCGGTCGCCGCCATCTCAGTGCTCGCGTGCGCCAAGCGGGTGCCGGGCTTCGTGGCTACGATGCTGGCCGCGATGGAACAGGAGCACGAGCGCGCCGCCGGTGCCTGGCAGGCCGAGTGGGGGACACTCACCGACCTGCTGACGCTGACCGGATCGGCTGCCGCTTGGGGTCGCGACCTGCTCGAGCACCTGGAGGTCAACGCCCAGCGAATGCGCGCGAACCTCGAGCTGCTCGCCGCCGAGGGGGTCGAGCAGGCCCGGGCGCCCGGGGAGTACCTCGGGGCCGCGGATGAGCTGATCGACCGGGCGCTCGCGGCGCTCGGCGGGTGACGGCGGTGACACTCCACTACCGGATCGACGGGCCGCCCGGTGCGCCGCCGCTCCTGCTGGGCGGCTCGCTCGGGACGAACCTGTCGATGTGGGAGCCTCAGCTCGAGGCGCTGACCCAGTCGCACCGCGTGATCCGCTTCGACACCCGCGGCCACGGCGAGTCGCCCGCCACGCCAGGGCCGTACACCCTCGATCAGCTCGGGCGAGACGTGCAGGATCTGATGATCGAGCTCGCGATCAGTCGGGCCGACTATGTCGGGCTGTCGATCGGCGGCATGATCGGCCTCTGGCTTGCGATCAACCAGCCCCGGCAGATCCGCCGGCTGGTCGTGATCTGCAGCTCGGCGAAGGTCGACGGCGACGCCTTCCGCGCTCGGGCGGCCACCGTGCTCGAGGCGGGAACGCCGGCCGTCGTGGCGGACGCCGTCATCGAGCGGTGGTTCACGCCGGCGTTCGCGCGCGAGAATCCGGCGGTGCTCGAGCGGATGCGGGCGATGATCGCCGCGACGCCGGCGGCCGGCTACGCCGGCTGCTGTGAGGCTATCGCCGCCATGGACCTGCGTGACCGCCTGCACACGATCATCGCGCCGACGCTCGTGATCGGTGGCGCGCAAGACCCGGCGCTGCCGGCCGCCGAGCACAGCGCGCCGCTGGCACGCGCGATCCCGGATGCACGCTACGAGCTGCTCGACCCGGCCGCGCACATCGCCAGCGTGGAGCGGGCGCAGGAGGTCAACGAGCTGATCCTGTCGCACCTCGATCCCGGGGTAGGCGCGGTCCCCGAGCAGACCGACAAGTCGCGCCACGAGCAGGGGATGCGGGTCCGCCGGGAGGTGCTCGGCGACGCTCACGTCGACCGTGCGATCACGGCCACGACCGAGTTCACGGCGCCGTTCCAGGACTTCATCACGCGCGTCGCGTGGGGGGACATCTGGTCGCGCCCGGGCCTCGACCGCCGCACCCGCAGCGCG
>Ga0302181_10002243_pt1 | contig 13867 bp, 13 predicted proteins | sample I_Palsa_E3_3_FD_198786 | JGI IMG/M metagenome (GOLD analysis project Ga0302181, IMG submission 198786) | Peat permafrost microbial communities from Stordalen Mire near Abisko, Sweden - I_Palsa_E3_3 | ecosystem: Environmental > Terrestrial > Soil > Palsa > Peat permafrost | place: Sweden... | reverse complement strand
GTCGTGATAGTGGCCCTCGAGGCGGGCGAAGATGGCCAGCAGCTCCTTGTGCACCTGGGGGAACTGCTTCTTGAGCTCGGAGATGGGCTCGGTGTTGCGGATGCCGGCCACCACGTCCTCACCCTGCGCGTTGACCAGGAAGTCGCCGTACGCGCCCTTGGCCCCGGTCGCCGGGTCACGGGTGAACCCGACCCCGGTGCCCGAGTTGTCGTCGCGGTTGCCGAACACCATGGCCTGCACGTTGACGGCGGTGCCCAGGTCGTGGGCGATGCGCTCGCGGTTGCGGTACGCGATGGCCCGGGGGCCGTTCCAGCTGCGGAAGACCGCCTCGATCGCCCCGCGCAGCTGCGCCGCCGGGTCCTGCGGGAAGGGAGCACCGGTGTGGCGCTCCACGATCTGCTGGTAGGAGTCGACCAGGTAGCGCAGGAGCTCGGTCGGCACCTTGGCGTCCGACGTGGTGCCCGCCAACTCCTTGGCCGCGTCGAAGAGGGCGTCGAACTCCTCGCCCGGCAACTCCAGCACGATGCGCCCGTACATGGCGATGAAGCGGCGGTACGAGTCGAAGGCGAACCGCTCGTCTCCGGTCTGCTTGGCCAGGCCCTCGACCGAGTGGTCGTTCAACCCGAGGTTCAAGACGGTGTCCATCATGCCGGGCATGGAGAACTTGGCACCCGAGCGCACCGAGACCAGCAACGGGTCGTCGGCGTCGCCGATGACCTTGCCCATCGCCTTCTCCAGGCGCTTGCGGGCCCCGGCCACCTCGTCGTCGAGGCTCTTGGGCCACCCGGTCGCCATGTAATCGCGGCAGGCGTCGGTCGAAATGGTGAAGCCCGGGGGGACCGGAAGGGCCAGTACGGACGTCATCTCGGCCAGGTTGGCACCCTTCCCGCCGAGGAGGTCCTTGAGCTCCATGGGCGGGCGGGCGTGTTTGTGGTCGAAATCGAAGACGTACGGCATCGGGCCTCCTTGCCCTGGCATGGCGAACCGCGTGCAAGCGGCGGTCATTGGGTGATTGTTCTTCCGCTCCCCATCATCGGGGCCGGAATGCGCAAGCCTACCGGCCCGCGACCACGGTCATGGGTCCTTTGGCGGCCGTTGCGGGCACCGGGCGGCGCCCGTTACCTGGCGCTGGAAGACCTCCTTGGCCTCGCGCATGAAGTCACGCACGATCGCCAATTCCTCCGCCTTGAAGCGCTGGGTCACCTGCTTCATCTCCTCGACGATGGGCTGCTGGGCATGCGCCAGCCGCTTCTGGGCGGCCGGCACCAGCTCCACCCAGACCCGGCGCCGGTCGTCGGTGTCGCGTCGCCGCTTCACCATGCCGGCCGCTTCGAGCCGGTCGAGGAGGAAGGTCACGGCGCCCGTGCTCAGCCCGCTCTCGTCGGACAGCTTGCCGGCCGTCATGGGGCCGAAACGGCCGAGAATGTCCAGACAGCGCATGTCGGTCCGGCTCAGCTTGAACGTCTTGGCCACCCGCTCGTCGAAATCGCTGGCCGCACCGAAGTAGCCGACGATCTCCGAGCGCAGCTGCGCGATGAGGTCGGTCCGGGACCATTGCCTTGACACGTAAATAACTTTATCACTAAGTTTCTTTTGAAATGAGTAATTATTCTTCCTTCGCCGTGGAGGCGCACGATCTCGTCAAGGTGTTCCCCCGCGGCAACGTGCGCGCCCTCGACGGCGTCTCGCTGCAGGTCGAACAGGGCACGGTGCTCGGCCTGCTGGGACCGAACGGCGCCGGCAAGACCACGGCGGTCCGCATCCTCTCCACCATCCTGCGCCCCGACTCGGGGTACGCCTCGATCCTCGGCCACGACGTGGCCAAGGAGGCCGAGACGGTTCGGCGCATCATCGGGCTGGCCGGCCAGTACGCCGCGGTCGACGAGAATCTCACCGGACGCGAGAACATCCGCATGGTGGGCCGGCTCTCGCACATGAGTTGGAAGGCCTCCCGGGTCCGTGCCACCGAGCTCCTCGAGAACTTCGGCCTGACCGACGCCGGCGACCGTGTCCTCAAGACGTACTCGGGCGGCATGCGGCGCCGGCTCGACCTGGCCGCCGCGCTCGTGGCGCGCCCGCCCGTGCTCTTCTTGGACGAGCCCACCACCGGCCTCGACCCGCAGAGTCGCCAGGACCTGTGGGGCGTCATCGAAGGCCTCGTGGCCGGCGGCACGACGGTGCTCCTCACCACCCAGTACCTCGAAGAGGCCGACCGCCTGGCGCGCAACATCATCGTGGTGGACCACGGGCGGGTCATCGCCGAGGGCACGCCCGCCACGCTGAAGGCGAACCTGGGCACATCGGTCGTCGCCGTCACCCTGAGCGACAACGATGCCGCGCGCCGCGCCGCCCGTCTGGTGTCCTCCCTGTCGGACCACGACCCGATCGTCGACCACAACACCGTGGAACTGACCGTCGAGGACGGCCCGAAGGTGGGCGCCGAGGTGTTGCGCACGCTCGATGCGGCCCAGGTGGCCATCGCCGGACTGGCGCTGCGCGAGCCGAGCCTCGACGACGTCTTCTTGAGCCTGACCGGTCACAAGTCCGAAGCCGAGACCGAGGCCGAACGGTCGGCCCGGATGCGCAAGGGCGCCAAACATCGCGGGATCGAGCCCGAGGCCGATGGAAGGGATGCCGCATGACAGCGATCGCCGTGCCGACCATCACCACCCCGGCGCCGTCGGGCCACCGGCTGCGCTGGACGCTGGCCGATATCACGACCGTCACCTGGCGCAACCTGCTGGCCTACACCCGCATCCCCGAAGCCCTGTTCTTCTCCACGCTGCAGCCCATCATGTTCGTGCTGCTCTTCCGCTACGTCTTCGGAGGCGCCATCCCCATTCCGGGCGGCGTCCCGTACGTCGACTACATGATGCCGGGCATCTTCGTGCAGACGGTCATGTTCGGTGCCGTCAGCACCAGTGTCGGCCTGGCCGAGGACCTCCAGAAGGGCTTGATCGAACGGTTCCGTGCCCTCCCGATGGCGCGGTCGGCCGTGCTGGCCGGGCGCACGTCCGCCGACCTGGTGCGCAACGTCTTCGTCGTCATCATCATGACCGGGGTGGCCTACGCCGTCGGCTTCCGCATCGGGGACGGCGGACCGGCCTACATCCTCGGGGCGCTGATCCTCCTGGCGTTCGCCTACTCCATGAGTTGGGGCTTCGCCGCCATCGGCCTGGCCGCCCCCAACAGCGAGACGGCCCAGGTGATGGCCTTTCCGATCCTCATGCCCCTCACCTTCGCCTCGACGGCCTTCGTCCCCATCCAGTCGATGCCCGGGTGGTTGCAGGGCTTCGTCCGCCACCAACCCGTCTCGGTCGTGGTCGACGGCGCCCGCTCGCTCATGGTCGGCGGCTTCTACCACTCGTCGAGCTCCGTCTGGTACGCGTTGTTGTGGATCGCCGGCCTGTTGCTCGCTCTCGTCCCGATCGGGATCTGGCGGTACCGCAAGATCAAGTGATGCCGGTAGCGGCCTACTCCTCGCCGGTGCGCCGGCGCAGCTCGTGGACCAGATCGTCGATGGGGACGCGCACCTGCTCGGTGCTGTCACGGTCCCGCACGGTGACGGCCTTGTCCTCGAGCGACTCGAAGTCGACCGTGACGCACCAGGGCGTCCCCACCTCGTCCTGGCGCCGGTAGCGCTTGCCGATGCCCTGGGTGGTGTCGTAGTCGCACATGAAATGCGGCTGGACGCGGGCCAGCACCTCCCGGGCGAAGGGCTCCAGGGGCTCCTTCTTCGAGAGCGGGAGGATCGCCACCTGGTACGGCGCCAGGCGCCAGTGCAGCCGGAGGACCGTGCGCACCTCGCCGCCCACCTCGTCCTCGTCGTAGGCGGAGAGCAAGAAGGCCATCATCGTCCGCGTGGCCCCGGCGGCCGGCTCGATCACGTGGGGCACGTAGCGCTCGTTGCTCTGGGGGTCGAAGAAGTCCAGGCGCTCCCCCGAGGCCGTGGCGTGCGCCGTCAGGTCGAAGTCGCCCCGGTTGGCGATCCCCTCCAGCTCGTCCCAGCCCCAGGGGAAGAGGAACTCCACGTCGGCCGTGCCCCGCGAGTAGTGCGACAGCTCGCTCGTCTCGTGGTGGCGCAGGCGGAGCTTGTCCTCGGGGATGCCGAGCTCGAGGTACCAGCGGAACCGCTCGGCCAACCAGTAGTCGAACCACTGCTGGCCTTCGTCGGGCGGCACGAAGTACTCCATCTCCATCTGCTCGAACTCGCGGGTGCGGAAGACGAAGTTCTGCGGCGTGATCTCGTTGCGGAACGACTTGCCGACCTGGGCGATGCCGAAGGGCGGCTTCTTGCGCGTGGTGTTGAGCACGTTGGCGAAGTTGATGAACATGCCCTGGGCCGTCTCGGGCCGCAGGTAGGCCACGTGGCCCTCGTCCTCCACCGGGCCGGCGTGCGTCTTGAACATCAGGTTGAAGGCCCGGGCCCCGGTCAGGTCGCGCGAACCGCAGTTCGGGCAGACCCCGTCGATCTTGTCCTCGCGCCAGCGCTCATGACAGTTGCGGCAATCCACCAACGGGTCGGTGAAGGTGGCCAGGTGGCCCGAGGCGGCCCAGACCGCCGGGGGCGACAGGATGGAGGCGTCGAGGCCGACCACGTCGTCGCGCAGCTGCACCATGGAGCGCCACCAGGTGTTCTTCACGTTGCGCAGCATGTTCACGCCGAGCGGGCCGTAGTCGTAGGTCGAGCGGAACCCGCCGTAGATCTCGGCCGAGGGGAAGATGAAGCCGCGATGACGGCACAGGCGCACGACCTTTTCCATGAGGTCGTTCTCGCCCGGCGGCACGGCGGAGCTGTCCGAGGCGTCTGCAGTCATCGGTGCACACTACCGGAGGCAATTCGGGTGCTGACCTCGTTGGCCAGCAGCCGACCGCGCACCGTCAGGACGGCGCGATCGCCCCGGCGCTCGAGCAGGCCGTCCAGCTCGTCCACGCGCTCGAGGTCCTCCCAGGGCACGCCCCGGGGCGTGCGGAGCGAGAGGGACAGAGCTTCGAAGGCCCGCTGCCCGGTCGTGAGCACCTCGCGACCGGCCTCGGGTGAGCGCCCCGCCATGACGGCATCGACGTAGCGCTCGGGGGTGCGCACGTTCCACCAGCGCTCGCCGTCGCGGTGGCTATGGGCGGCCGACCCGATGCCCACGTAGTTCCCCTGGTCCCAGTAGAGGTGGTTGTGCCGGCACCGGTGACCGGGCCGGGCCCAGTTGGAGATCTCCTCCCAGCCGTATCCGGCGGCGGAGAGGGCCTCGTCGGCGATCTCGTAGCGCTGGGCCAGCGTGTCGTCGTCGGGGTGGCGGTCAGCGGCGCGCCACAGCGGCGTACCGGGCTCGACGGTGAGGGCGTACGCGCTGAGGTGCGGCGGCGGATTGGAGAGGGCCAGGACGGCGTCCAACGTCGACCGCCAGTCGGCCTCGCTCTCCCCCGCGCCACCGAAGATCAGGTCGAGGTTCCAGTTGTCGAAGCCGGCGGCATGGACCGCCGCCGCGATGCGGGCCGGGGCGTCGGGGACGTGGCGCCGACCCAGCCCGGCCAGGACATGGGCGTTGGTCGACTGCAAACCGAAGGACACCCGGTTGACCCCGGCGGCGCGATAGGCGCCGAGATGGGCGTCGTCGGCGTCCTCGGGATTGCACTCGACGGTCACCTCGGCATCGGCCGTACGCGGGATGGCGGCAAGAATGCGGCACAGGGTGTCGGGGGCGAGGCGCGACGGGGTGCCGCCTCCGAAGAAGATGCTGGTGGCCGGGGCGAGGCCGCCCCCCGCTTCCAAGCGGTGCAGTGCGGTCACGCAGGCGTCGGCGTAGCGCTCCATGAGATGGTCACGGTCGGTGTAGGTGGCAAAGGCGCAGTAGTCGCAGCGCTCCCGGCAGAACGGGACGTGGACGTACACGCCGAAGGGGGTGGTCATCGAAGGGGGGCTCAGAGCCCGACGGCGGACCGCACGGAGCGGATGCGGCGATCGAGATGGCCCTCCATGGCCTGGGTCGCCAGCTCGGCCACCTCGTCGGCCCCTTCCGGGGGCGGGCCGGACAGGACGGCGGCCAGATCGCCGCCGAGGATGCGGCGCAGCAGGGCCAGGGCGGCGGCGCTCATGGGACGGCCGCGGCGGCAGCGGCGGCACAGCGTGCCCCCCTCGACCAGATCGAAGGCGACCAGCTCGACGGCGCCGTCGGGCTCCCCGCACGAGGCACACGCATCGAGCACGGGCGAGGCCCCTTCGAGCACGAGCGCCTTGAGGAAGAAGCACGGGGCGAGCAGCGTCGGATCGGCGTCCTTCTCCGACAGCGCCCGCAGCGCACCGACCACCATGGCGTAGAGGCGCCGGTCAGGGTGGCGCTCCTGCGCCATCTGGTCGGTCACCTCCAGCACGGCCAGGCCCTTGGCCACCCGGGAGAGGTCCTCCCGCACGGCCCGGAAGGTCTCGATCACCTCGACCTGGTTGATGATGTCGAGGTCGCTGCGCCCCTGCCACAGCAGCAGGTCCACGTGGGTCAGGGGCTCCAGCCGGGCCCCGAACTTGCTCGAGGTGCGGCGCACCCCCTTGGCCACCGCACGGACCTTGCCGTGCCCCTCGGTCATGAGCACGATGATGCGATCCGCCTCGCCGAGACGGTAGGTGCGCAGCACCACGCCGGTATCTCGGAACAGGCTCACCCCGGATCGTCCCCACTTCGTTGCATTTGGCGCCACCGACGCGGCCCCGATGCTGCGTTCCGCTGCCGACGGCTGTCGTCCCGCTCCTGGCGGGCTCGCGCCTGCGTCTCGTCGATGGCCCGGTTCTGCGCTTCCTGGGCCGGGCGCACGCGAGCCTTGGCGGTCGCCCCGTGCGAGTTCTTGCCGTACAGCAGGTTGCCGCAGGCGATAAGGCCGGCCAGGGCCAGGACCGCGATCACCGGGCTCAGCGCGCCGTGGATGCCGACCGCGACGGCCAACATGAACGCCACCAGGAGGACGACGCCGGCGCCGAGGGCGAAACGGGTGAACGTCATCGGCCGGATCTCACAGGCCCAGTCTCACAGGCCCAGTCTCACGGATCAGTCTCACGGATTCACGGCGCCGAAGCGGCGCACCCGCCGCTGGTATTCGATCACGGCCTCGTAGAGATGTTTGCGCCGCATGTCGGGCCAGAGGACTTCGGGGAAGATCAGTTCGCTGTAGGCGATCTCCCACAGCAAGAAGTTCGAGATCCTCGTCTCGCCCGAGGTGCGGATCACCAGGTCCGGGTCGGGCATGTCGGGGAAGTAGAGGTGGCGCCGGATCGCCTTCTCGTCGACCTTGTCGGGCGAGATCCCCTCGGCCACCAGGGCCTTGACCGCATCGACGATCTCGGCCCGGCCGCCGTAGTTGAACGCCATCGTCATGGTCATGGTGCGGTTGCCCTTGGTCAGCTCGATCGACTCGTCCATGCGGCGCAAGACCCGGCGGGGCACCCGCCAGTCCCGGCGCCCGGCGAAGCGGATCTGCACGCCCTTCTCGTTGAGCTCGTCGCGCCGCCGCATGAGCAGCGACTCGTTGAACCCCATCAGGTAGCGCACCTCATCGGCCGGGCGGCGCCAGTTCTCCGTCGAGAACGCATAGAGCGTGAGCCAGCGGATGCCGATCTCGAGGGCGCCGTTGACCACATCGAGCAGCGCGACCTCACCGGCACCGTGCCCTTCGGTCCGCGGCAGCCCCCGGGCGTTGGCCCAGCGGCCGTTGCCGTCCATCACGCAGGCCACATGGGTCGGCACGCGCGTTCGGTCCAAGGCGGCGGGAACCTGGTCGGCGCCCTCGTCGGGGGTGGGGGTGGCCACCAGGTGAACCTACCGCGCCGACCCTGTCACCACGTGCAGGCATGATCATGTGGTGGATGAAGATTTGGATTGGGACGACGAGTCCGAGGGGCGCGCCCTGAACACCGACGAGGCGCGCCGGGCCGGCGACGATGCCGTGGCGGCCCTGGCCAAGGTCACGGCCGAAATGTCGAACGGCGAACAACGCCCGGAGCAACAGGAGATGTGCCGCGCCGTCGGCGAGGCCCTGGTCACCGGCACCCACCTCGTCGTCCAGGCCGGGACCGGAACCGGGAAGTCCCTGGCCTACCTGGTCCCGGCGGTGCTCAGCGGCAAGAAGGTCGTCGTGGCCACGGCGACCAAGGCCCTCCAGGACCAGCTGGCCGAGAAGGACCTCCCCCTGGTGGAGCGGGGTCTCGGCCTCCCCCTCTCCTACGCCGTGCTCAAGGGGCGGAGCAACTACATCTGCCGCCAACGGGTGGCCGAGGTGGGGAACGGGGGGATCCAGCCCGAGCTGGGCAGCGTCGATGTCGGGGGCGAGGGAGAAGGCGAGGGCGGGGGTGGGTCGGGGTCGGCGGTGGGGTCGGGGTCGGCCGAAGGTGACGACACTCGGGCGGAAGGTGCCCCCCAGGGCCTGGTCGAGGAGGTACGCACCCTGCTCGCCTGGTCCGAGAAGACGACGAGCGGTGACCGGGGGGACCTGACCTTCGAGCCCAGCACGCGGGCGTGGTCCATGGTGAGCGTGGGTCCGCGGGAGTGCCCCGGTGCCTTCAACTGCCCGTCGGGAAACCGCTGCTTTGCCGAAGCGGCTCGTGACCAGGCGGCGGCATCCGACGTGGTCGTCGTGAACACGCACCTCTACGGCGCCCATCTGGCCAGCGGGCGGGCCGTGCTGCCCGAGCACGACGTGGTCGTCTTCGACGAGACCCACGAGCTCGAGGAGGTGATGACGTCCAGCTTGGGTGTCGAGGTCACCCCCGGTCGCTTCCGCGCCCTGGCCCTCTCGGCCCGCTCGTTGGTCGCCGAGTCCGAGGGCGACATGCTGGCGTCGTTGCTCGCCATCGGCGACCAGATCGGTGCGCTGCTGGCCGACCGGGTCGGGACCAGGGTCCTGCACGCCGAGGCCCAGCCGCCGGTCGACGACAGCGAGCTGGCCGAACTTCTCGGCCGCGCCACCGAATTGGTGGCGCGGACAACGGACGCCATCCGCCGCTGCGATCTGCAGGGCTCGCTGCTGGGCGACGGTGGATCGAACGCCGACAAGGCGGCCCACAAGACCCGGGCCATCGGCGCCGCCACCCACCTGACCGACGACCTGCACCGGTTGATCTCGCGCCGCGAGAGCGAGGTGGCCTGGGTCGACGGCACCCGCCGCAACGCCCGGCTGCGACTCTCCCCCATCGACGTGGGGCCGGTCCTCTCCGCCGCCCTGTGGGGCGACGTGACGGCGGTGCTGACGAGCGCCACGGTGCCGCCGCTCCTGGTCGAGCAGGTCGGCCTGCAGGGATTCACCACCAACCAGCTCGACGTGGGCAGCCCCTTCGACTACCGCGCCCACGCTCTGCTCTACGTGGCCCGCCATCTCCCCGACCGGCGGGCCCCGGAGTTCGAGGCCGCCCTCCACGAGGAGCTGGCCCTCCTGATCGCGGCGGCCGGGGGCCGCACGCTCGGCCTGTTCACCAGCCGTCGGGCCACCGAGGCGGCCGCGGCGGCTCTCGGCCCCGACCTGCCCTACACGCTGTTGCGCCAGGGTGAGCTGCCCAAGGGCCGTCTCCTCGAGCAGTTCGCCGAGGACGAGACCTCCTGCCTGTTCGCCACCATGGGCTTCTGGCAGGGCGTCGACATTCCGGGCCGGGCGCTGTCCCTGGTGACGGTGGACCGGTTGCCGTTCCCCCGGCCCGACGACCCCCTGCTGCAGGCCCGCCGTTCCCGGGCGGGGAGCCGCGCCTTCTCGGTGGTCGACCTGCCGCGTGCGGCCACCCTGCTCGCCCAGGGCTCGGGCCGGCTCATCCGCGCCGCCGACGATCGCGGCGTGGTCGCCGTCCTCGACCCGCGCCTGGCCACGGCCAGTTACCGCGGCGTCTTGTTGGCGACGCTGCCCCCCATGCGGCGCACCGTCGAGCGCAGCGAGGTCGAGGACTTCTTGCGCCAGGCGTTGGCGGAAACGGACGTGCGTTAGGCGCGGTGCGTCAGGTGGGGCGGGGCGTCAGGTGGATGTGGGCGCCTCACGCGGGGCACTTCGGTATGAACGCCTGCGGCGGGTGGACGAAGCAGTCGGTGACGACTTCGACCTTCTTGGTGGCGGTAGGCGGGCGGCTCCCGGGGAAGGTGATCGTCACCTTGGTGAAATAGGCGCGCCCCGCCGCGCGCACCAGGTCCGTGAGGGCGAATTGGGCCGGGTAGGTGTGAAAATGGCCGTCGGCACAGTCGGGGGTGCAGTCGTTCTGGACCAGGTCTCCCTTGCCGGCGGCGTGCGTGTCGCTCCAGGTCCGCCAGCTCAGGTCCTTCGCCACTGCATTGCCGTCCCCGCAGGCCAACGTGATGGTGGGCGGCCTGGCCTGCCCCGGCTGGACGCACTGGCTGTCCACCAAGGTGGGGAGGGCGCCATGGGTGGCGAGCGCGGTGGCGCCGGCCGGCAGGGCGGCGCCCCAGGCGAGGGTGAGGAGCGCGATGGCCGCCACCGCCACCGTTGCGCGGGTGCTTCGGGCGGTGGAAAGCTCTGGGCGCACGGCTAGTACCCCAGGCGGTTGAGCATCTCGTCGCGGTCCTGCCAGTGCTTCTCGACCTTGACGTGCAGGTCGAGGTAGGCCCCCTCGGGGAGCGTTTCGCGGACGGCGATGCCCACCGCCTTGAGCACCTCGCCCCCCTTGCCGATGACGATGCCCTTCTGCGAGTCGCGCTCGACGATGATCTCGCAGCGGATGTGCGGCCATTCCCACTCGGTGACCCGGCAGGAGATCGAGTGCGGCAGCTCGTCGTGCGTCTTGGCCAGCAACTGCTCGCGCACGAGCTCGGCCACCCACAAGGCTTCGGGGGTGTCGGTGACGACGTCGTCGGGGAAGAACGGCGGGCCCTCTTCCAACGCGTCGACGATGTACGCCGTCAGGGCCTCCACCCCTCGGCCCGTGCGGGCCGAGACCGGGAAGTACTCCACCGACTCCACGTCGAAGATCGCCTCCACCGCCGCCTTCGCCGAGAGCAGGCGCTCGAGGATCTGATCCCCGGAGGCCTTGTCGATCTTGTTGATGACTACGATCAGCCGCGGCGGCTCGGCGCCGCGCTGGACCTCGCGCAGCGACCGCTCGAGAACCGTCCGGTCGCCGGGGCCCACGGCGGCCGTGGCGTCGACCAGCACGAGGATCATGTCGACATCGGTCAACGCGCTGGTGGCCGTCTCGTTCAGGCGTGCCCCGAGGACGCTGCGGGGACGGTGCAGGCCGGGCGTATCGACGAAGACGACTTGGGCATCCGGACGGTGCAGCACGCCGAGAATGCGATGACGCGTCGTATTGGGGCGCGACGAGGTGATGGAGACCTTGGTGCCCACCATCTGGTTGACCAACGTCGACTTGCCCACATTGGGACGACCGACCACGGCGACGAATCCCGAGCGCACCGGTCTCAGCCGTCCCCGTCGCCGGACGACACCGTGCTGGGGATCGGTTCGATCCGCACCCGTTCGATGCGGCGTCCCCGCACCTCCAGAGCCGTGAGGCGGAACCCGTCGACCTCCACCGAGTCACCCTCGGCCGGCACGCGGCCGACCAGGTCGAGCATCAGGCCGCCCACCGTGTCCCATGGCCCCTGCGGGAGATCGGCGCCCAGCAGGTCGTCGGCGTCGTCGACGGTGTAGCGGGCGCTGACGACCACCGATCCGTCGGTGTGCTCCTCGACGCCCCGTTCCTCCACATCGAACTCGTCGACGATGTCGCCGACCAGTTCCTCCAGCAGGTCTTCCAGGGTGACCAGCCCGGCTGTGCCGCCGTACTCGTCGACCAGGATGGCCATGTGGAACTTCTCCTCCTGCATCTGGCGCAGCAGCGAGGAGACCTCCTTGGACTCGGGCACGAACACCGCCGGGCGGGCGCTGGCCCGCACGGGCCCCCCGCCCTTGCCCGCCCGCTCGTCCCGCATGAGGTCCTTCGTATACGCGATGCCCGCCACGTCGTCGATCTGCCCCTCGTGGACGGGAATACGGCTGAACCCGGCGGCCAGTGCCGTCTCGAGCGCCTCGGTCACCGACCGGTCGCCATCGATCGCCACCATGTCGGGTCGCGGCACCATGACCTCGCGTGCCACCGTGTCGCCGAAGTCGATGATCGAATGGATGAACTCCCGCTCCTCGTGCGCGATCACGTTCTCCTCATGCGCCACATCGGCCATGGCCTTGAGCTCGGAGTCGGTGATGTACGACGGGCGGATGCCGTCCTCACTCTCGCCCGAGCTCCCGATGATCAGGTTGGCCAGGCCGATGAGGAGCGACGAGACGAAGCGGATGGGTGGGAAGCGGACGACGGCGGTGACGAGGGGCGCGCTGAAGAGGGCGGCGCGCTCGGGATTGTGCACGGCCCAGTTCTTGGGCACCGCTTCGAAGAACACGAAGATGACGATGACTTCGAAGGCGGCGCCGACCAGCACGCCGATCCCGCCCAAAATGTGCTCGGCCACCACACCGACCAGGGTGGCCGACACCAGCTGGCAGATGAGCACCAGCAGGAGGATGGGGTTGAGGAACTGCGCCGGCTGCTCGACCAGGCGCGCCAATTGGCGGGCCCCCCGCCGCTTCTCGTCCACCATCGCCTTCGCCTTGATCCGGTTCATGCGGACGAGGCTGGTCTCGGCCAGCGCCAATATGCCCGATGCGGCGAGCAGGACGATGATGACGACGACGAGGACGGCGTCCTCGGTGTGGAAGCCGGCGGTGGCGATCAACGCTTGGGCACTCCGGTCCGGTAGTAGCGGGCCAACAACTCCTGTTCGAGGGCCTCCATGCGCTCGGCCTCGGCGTCCTCCTCGTGGTCCATGCCCAGAAGGTGCAGGAGCCCGTGGACGACGAGGAGGGCGACTTCGTCGTCGAGGGACACGCCGTGCTCCGCCGCGTTGCGGGCCGCCACCGCCGGGCAGATCACCACGTCGCCCAGCAGGGTCAGGGATCCCTCCTCGGGCGAGGTGCCCGGTCCGCTCCCCCCGAGGTCGGGCGAGCGCCCGCTGGGGCCGGGCTCGTCCTCGATCGGGAACGAGAGGACGTCGGTCGGTCCGCTCTTGCCCAGGAACTGCTCGTTGAGCGCCGCGATGGCGTCCTCGTCCACGAAGAGCAGCGACACTTCGGTCTCCCCCTTCACCCCCCGTGCGGTCAGCACCTTCTGGCTCAGCTCGGCCCACCGGGCCACCGCAATCGGATGGTCCGCCTGCTCGTCGGCGGCGAAGACGTCGATGCTCACTGCGTGGATCCCGCCCGCCCTTCTGCCACCTCGTAGGCGTCCACGATGTCGGCCACGATCTTGTGCCGCACGACGTCGCGCCGCGTCAGGTGCACGAAGGCGATGTCCTCCACCCCGCCGAGCACGGGCTCGAGTCCGATGAGCCCGGAGCGGCCGCCCGGCACGTCGATCTGTGTCACGTCGCCGGTCACCACGCAGCGGGAGCCGAACCCGATGCGGGTCAGGAACATCTTCATCTGCTCGGGCGTCGTGTTCTGCGCCTCGTCGAGAATGATGAACGAGTTGTTGAGCGTGCGCCCCCGCATGAAGGCCAGCGGAGCCACCTCGATGGTGCCGCGGTCCAAGAGTCGTTGGGCGCCCTCGGGCTCGAGCAGGTCGTACAGCGCGTCGTAGAGCGGGCGCAGGTAGGGGTCCACCTTGGCCATCAGGTCGCCGGGAAGGAAGCCGAGCCGCTCCCCCGCCTCGACGGCGGGGCGGGTCAGGATGATGCGGGCCACCTGCCGGGTCTGGAGCGCGTGGACGGCCTGGGCGACGGCGAGATACGACTTGCCCGTCCCCGCCGGCCCGATGCCGAAGGTGATGATGTTCTGCGTGATGGCGTCGGTGTAGCGCTTCTGGCCGGCCGTGTTGGGCCGGATCGTCTTTCCCCCCGCGGCG
>Ga0302181_10002227_pt1 | contig 13917 bp, 12 predicted proteins | sample I_Palsa_E3_3_FD_198786 | JGI IMG/M metagenome (GOLD analysis project Ga0302181, IMG submission 198786) | Peat permafrost microbial communities from Stordalen Mire near Abisko, Sweden - I_Palsa_E3_3 | ecosystem: Environmental > Terrestrial > Soil > Palsa > Peat permafrost | place: Sweden... | reverse complement strand
TCATCGACTCGGCGGCCCAATGCGCCTGCGGCGTGCCGAAGCCGCGGAAGGCGCCGCTGGGAACGTTGTTCGTGTAGACCGCGTAGCCGTCGGTCGACACGTTCGGGATGTGATACGGCCCCTGCGCAAAGATCGCTGCGCATTTCAGCACTTCGACGCTCGTCGAGGCGTACGCGCCGCCGTCGGCGATGGTGCGCGTGCGCGCCGCGACCACCGTGCCGTCGGCCATCGCACCCCACGTCGTCTCGATATGGAACGGATGACGCTTGTGGTGGCCGATGATCGATTCTTCGCGACTCCACACCATCGCCACCGGACGTTTGGTGGCCCACGTCGCGAGCGCGACGAGCGGCTGCAGCGAAAGATCCTCGCGGCCGCCGAACGCGCCCCCGATCTTGGCGTACCGGATCACGACCTCGTCTTCGTCGAGTTCGAGCAGCGCCGCGATCTGGCGCCGGTCTTCGTGCAGCCACTGTCCGGCCGTTTCGACGACGAGTTTGCCGTCTTCGTAGTACGCGATGCCGGCATCGGGCTGCAGGTACGCGTGCTCCTGCCAGGTCGTCGTGAACGTCGCGCTGAGCACGACATCAGCGCCGGCTAATCCGGCCTCCACGTCGCCGCGCCGAATCTTCTGGTGCAAGAGCACGTTCGTGCCGCGCTCGGGGTGGACGATCGGCGCTGCGGTCTCGAGCGCCGCCCGGGCATCGAAGACCGCCGGCAGATCGGTGTAGGAAACACTGACGAGGCGCGCGGCCGCCGCCGCGGTCTCCGCATCCACGGCGACGACGAGCGCGACGCGGTCGCCGGTATAGCGGACCCGTTCGCTGCACAGCACTTCCTGGTCGGCGTCGATTAAACCGTAGCGGTTGAAGGGGACGTCCGCGGCAGTAAAGATCGCCACGACACCCGGCAGCGCTGCGGCCGGCGCGGTGTCGATCGCGTCGATCCGCGCGTGCGCGCGGCGCGCGAAGACACAGGCCGCGTGCAGCATCCCGCGCTGCACGAGATCGGCCGGGTAGCGCGCGCTGCCCGTCACCTTGGCGCGCGCGTCGGGACGCGCGACCGATGCGCCGATCAAGCTCATACCGGCAGCGCCTGAGGCAGCGGCTCGTAGGCGGCATCCTCGCGCGCGGCCTCGGTCATTGCGTCCAAGATCTTGCGGTACCCCGTACAGCGGCACAGGTTGCCGCTGATCGCCGCTTGGTGATCCTCGAGCGACGGCGCGCGACGCTCGTCGAGCAGCTTCGCACCGGCCATGATCATACCGGGGATGCAGAACCCGCACTGGACCGCGCCGCACGTGATGTAGGCTTGCTGCAGCGGGTGCAGCTCGTCGCCGCGCGCGAGCCCCTCGATCGTCGTGACGTCAGCGCCATGAGCTTGCGTTGCGGGGACGAGGCACGACATCACCGCCGCTCCGTCGAGCCACACGGTGCACGCGCCGCACTCGCCTTCGGCGCAGCCTTCCTTCGCGCCGATCAAGCCGGCGTCATCGCGCAGCGCCTGCAGCAGCGTCTTACGGCCGGCGCCTTCGAAGGGCGTGAGCGCACCGTTGATGCGGGCTTCGATGGTCCCGTTGAAGGTGCGTGCCGGGCCGCGCACCGCCGGGGTCTCCAGCAGTACCGGCGAGGCAGGGAAGCCTTCGGCTTCGCTACCCTCGGCGAGGCGTTCCAAGCCGCGCGTGACGAGCGCGGCGAGGGTTGCGCGGCGGTAGCTGGCCGAGCCGCGAAGATCGTCGATCGGAGCGGCGTCGTCGACGGCGCGCTCACCCGCCCGGCGGCAAGCTTCCGTATCGAGTGGGTGGCCCAGAAGTTCGCCTTCGACGGCGTGCGCGCGGATGACGGTGGGCGCGACGCAGCCGAGCGCGATGCGCGCTTCGCGAACGAGGCCGGCGGCGTCGCGCTCGATGACGATCGCGAGATCGATCACGGAGATTGCTTGCGCGCGGCGCAGCCCGAGCTTGAGAAAAATGCCGCGACGGGTTGTGTCTAGACCGCGGAAGCGAATCTCGGCGAGCAGTTCGTCGGGACGCAGCACCGTGCGGCGAAAGCCGGTGTAGAAATCCGCCAGTGGCATGGTGCGCTCGCCGCCTTGCGAACGCAGCACGATCTCAGCGTCGAGCGCCAGCAGCGGCGCGATAGTGTCGTTGGCCGGCGAGGCGGTGATCAGGTTTCCCGCGATCGTACCGCGGCTGCGGATCTGCGGCGCACCAACTTCGAGACACGCTTGCGCCAGCGGGAGCGCCGCGGTGCGCGCGAACGGCGCCGCCAGCACGTCGTTGTGGGTTGCGAGGCCGCCGATGACGACGGTGTCGCCGTCGCAGCGAACGTACTTGAGGTCGTGCAGCGCCCAGATGTCGATCAGCGTCGAGGGCTGCGCCGCGCCGCGCTGCAACTCAACCAGGACGTCGGTGCCGCCGGCGACGATCCGCGCGCGGGCCTGCTCGGCGGCGAGCACGTCGAGCGCCTCTGCGATCGACGTCGGACGCGCGACCCTGTGCGACATATCCTTGTGTTCGTGAGGAGCGTGAAGTGCCCTTCGGCGTTAGGGTCCCGGCCGATGAACGGCGAAGCGCGTTCCATGGGCTTTTCCGCACGCATCCTGCTCGACAGCGTTTCTCCCGGCGGCGTGCGCTTGACGACGATGGAAGTGCGGTATCCGCGTTTCATTCACAGCGAGCTCATGACCCACCGCGTGTTTTCGCGAAACTCGGCCAGCAGCCGCGCGATACCGATCCGCAAGATGATCGATGCCGTCCGCGTGGAGCCCGCGATGCCGATGTGGTGGGGGCGCAATCAGAGCGGGATGCAGGCCCGCGATCCGCTCGATCCGGCCTCGCAGGCGCTGGCTGAAGTCGAGTGGCGCAAGGCGCTCCAGGACGCGCTGGCCCACGCGGAGAGGCTGGCCGCCAAGGACATCAACCTGCACAAGCAGCTCGTCAATCGTATTCTCGAGCCCTTCGCCTGGATCACGGTCATCATCACCGCCACCGAGTGGGCGAATTTTTTCACCCAGCGCACGCACGAAGACGCGCAGCCGGAGTTACGCCACATTGCCGAGCTGATGCTGACAGCATACCGCGCCGGCGAACCGTGCGCGCTCGCGCACGGCGAATGGCATACGCCGCTCATCCTGGCGGAAGAAGAATCCTCGCTCGCACCGGAGCAGAAACGGCAAATCAGCGTCGCGCGCTGCGCGCGCGTTTCTTATCTGTCCCACGACGGAACGCGCGATCTCGAGAAAGACCTCGAACTCTACGCGCGCTTGGCCGCGGGCGGCGCCAACGGACACTGGTCGCCGTTCGAGCACGTCGCGACGCCGCTCGCGGAGCCGGGCGCATGGTCCGGAAACTTCCGCGGCTGGGAGCAATTCCGCAAACGCTTCGCGCAGGAGGACGTAACGACGTTTCCCGACGAGGCGCGAGTCGCTGCTGCGCGCTAGCGTTCTCGCGTCGCTCGTTGCGCTGCTGGCGCTGGTTGGATTCGCTTCGAGTCCGGCGCAGGCGCGCACGCGCTTGGATGCGCGCGTCGACGCGCTCCCCGCAGCGCAACTGCTCGCGCGCGATCCCGCCGGTCTTGTCGATCCCGGGCGGCAGCGCCGAGCGCGGGCGATCGCGGATTTGCGGCACGGCGCGTCCGCGGCGTGGGGCATCGCGCAGATCGCAGCATTCTGGTGGCTCTGGCGGTCGGGCATGGGCGCGCGCATCCGCGACGCGATGCGGCGGCGGACACGCAGCCGGACCGCGCAGCGGGCAGTGTTCGGTGCCGTTCTCGGCGCGCTGTCGGCGCTCGCGGGTCTTCCCTTTGCGCTGATCGGCTATCGCGTGGCGTACAGCGCCGGCGTGACGAGCGAGCATGTCGACCACTGGCTGCTCGACTATCTCGTGCGGATCGTCCTCGACGCCGCGCTCGGCGCCGTCATCGTCACCGTCGTGCTGTGGCTCGTCGAGCACGTCCGCGGCTGGTATCTCGTCGTCATCGCGGGACTCTACGGCGGCGCGCTGCTTTCCATCGCGCTGACGCCGATGCTGCCGCTCGGGACACCGCACAAGACGACGCCGACCGCGGTCGCCGTGCTCGCCGCGCGCGTCTCGAGCGCGCTCGGCGTCCCCGGCACGCCGGTCGTTATCCTCGCGACCGCGCGCCGGACCAACGCGATGAGCGCGCACGCCGCCGGAATAGGGCCGAGCGCACGGGCCGTGGTCGGCGACGTCACCCTCGACCACGTCACGCCGCCGGAGCTGCGCGTCGCGATCGGTCACGCCGACGCGCAGGTCCGCGACGGCGACGTGCTCGGGCGAACGCTCGTCGCCGTGACGCTGCTCGTGTTCAGCGCTGCGATCGCGGTGCTGCTCAGCGATCGTGTCGGCTTCCGGCGCGACGACGACGCGCTCTCACGGCTGGCGCTGGTGGCGACGTTCCTGGGCCTGGTGGCGGTGTTGGCGTACCCGCTCTACACCGCATCGGAGCGCTACCGAGAGGAGCGCGCCGACCAGCGCGTCCTCGAAACGCTGGTCGACCCTGCGTCGATGGTGCGCATCATGATCCGCTATGCGGACGACGATCTCGTCCCGCTCTGCGACCGTCGCTCGATCCGCTGGTACTTCGACGAACGGCCGTCGCTGGGCGCGCGGATCGCAGCGATTACCGGCCGCGGCGATCCGTGTCCCGGCGGCAGCGCCCCGCGGCCGGCGGCCTCCCAGAGCCTGCGGCCGTGATCAGCGCTTGAGGACGTTCGCGATCGAGTTGACGCGCGTGTAGCCGGCCGGAATCACGAACACGGCGTCGTCCGGCGTATCGCGCTGCACGGTCGTGAAATCCAGCTTCATCACGCCGCCGAACGCCGACTTCGTCGCCGGCGTGCTCTGGAATGAGATCTGGAGCGGGAAATCGCCCAAGTCGTCGGCGAGCGCCAACCGCGCGTGATAGTCTTCGAACGGGTGTCCCGGCAGCTGACGCTTCATCGTGATGTCGAGGTCGGTCGCGGGATGACCGTTCACGGTCGTGTGGCCGACGAGCTGAATCGTCGCCGATTCGACGTCGTGCAGCGCGCCGGCCAGGTTCGCGAGCGTCGCGAGCGGATCGCCGCCCGACGGCGGTCCCGCCACGGGCGCCGGCTGCGCGGAGGGTGCCGGCCGCTGCGGTGTCGCGCTGTAGTAGGTGTGGTTCGCCGACGACCACGCGCTCAGCGTCTGCGTCGCTCCGTCGTAGACGACCGTCACGCCGCCCGGAGCGATCAGCGAGGCTGCGGCCGCGCTCACCTCGGGGCTCGTGCCCGGGAATCCGAGCGAGAGCAGATCGAGACGATACAGTGAGCCTTTATGATAAAGCGCGACCTTGCCGCCGACGTTGATCGGTTGCCCCTGGACGTCGGCTTGCACGACGATCGTGCCGCTCGAACGCAGGCCGGGGATCGACGAGGCGCCGAGCAAAGGCGTCGCCGCGAGCAAGACCGCCGTCGAGATCGCGAGCGTGCGGTTCATGCCGTAAGAACGGTACCTGCTACCTGCGTGCCCAGGTGCCGTGCGGTGAGGAACTCGACGATCGCGGCGTGCGCGACGCGTCCGTCACAGATCTGCGCGGCACCCACTCCGCCCCGCACGCCGAGCGCCGCGGCGCGCACCGCGGTTCGGAGATCTTCCGCCAGCGTTGGTTCTTCGGCGATCGTCAGCGCTTCGGCGGGAGTCAGCGTATCGACGAGCATCTTCGTCTGCGCGTCGATGACGCCGCCGTGGTCGTTGAAGAAGATCGCCCGCGCCGCGCCGAGCGCGCTGGCCAGCGCCTGCGCAACGTCATCGGCCGCGACCGCGACGTCGTCGCCGGCGAAGCCGAACGCCAGCGGCTCGATGACCGGGACATAGCCGGCGGCAAGCAGGGTGTGGAGCAGCTTCGTTTGGACGGCAGCGATCGCGCCGGAAGCGGCGGGGATCATTCCGGCGTCGGCGCCGGAGAGTCCGACCGCGGCGTCACCGCTGCGATTCATCGAGCGGACCACCGCGCGCGCGGCGCCGATCGTCGGGGCGACGACCATCGGACGCATCCCGAGATTGCCGAGAAAGATCAAGTCGCTGAAGAACGTCGCGCCCTCGGCATCGAGCGTTGCTTCATCGACGCGGATGACAATCGTTCTGCCGTGGAGGTCCATGCCGGCTCCTTGTTCCCCATAACGCGCCGAACTCCGCGAATGGTTCGGCGTCGAGACCGAAGCCTTACGCGGCAGGCGGCTCGTTGGCGTTGACGCGGTTCATCGCGGCGACGATGCCGCGCTCCAGCCACAACTCGACGCCCTCGACCGCACGCTCGACGATCGCCGGCAGCGCTTCCGCTTCGGCCGCCGTGAACGGGCTGAGCACGCGATCGATCGCGTCGTCGTCATGGCCGCGCCCGATCCCGATTCGCAGCCGCGCGAAGTTGGGGCCCAGCGCGTCGATCAACGATTTGAGCCCGTTGTGGCCGCCGCTCGAACCTTGCGCCCGCATGCGCAGCGTCCCGAACGGCAGATCGAGCTCGTCGACGATGACGAGGATCCGTTGCGGCGGGATCTTGTAGAAGGTGGCAAGCCCCAGCACCGGATCGCCGCTGAGGTTCATGAACGACTGCGGCTCGACCAGCAGCACGCCGCGCTCACGGTCGAGCGCGTAGCGCGCCTCGTGCTTTTTCTTCCAGTCGCGCGCGTCCCAACGCCGCGCCAGCTCGTCGACCACGATGAAGCCCGCGTTGTGGCGCGTGCGCGCGTACTTGGCCCCGGGATTTCCGAGGCCGGCCACCATCGCGAGCCCATCCAATGCCGCTCCCGCCGTCACCGCGGGCCTGCCTCGGGGTTATTCCGCAGGCGGCTCGACCGCGACCGCGGGGGTCTCGACCGGCACTTCTTCGGCGGCTGCGGCGCGCGTGATCTCGACGGAGGCGACGACCGTCTCGGGCGGCGTCAGCAGGACGAAGCCGTCCGGCAATGCGACTTGCGCAGCGGTCACGTGCTGGTACACGTCGAGCTTGCTGACATCGATGCTCAGGTGATCCGGGATAGACTGCGCGGGCCCTCGGATATCGAGCGCGTGCGTGATGACGTCCAGCACGCCGTCGTTCTCGGTGACGCCGATCGGCGTCCCGACGGTGACGACGTGGACGGTCGCGGTGATCGCCTCGCCGGCTTTGACGCGCTGAAAGTCCACGCTCAGCGGTTTGCGCGAGATCGGGTCGGCCTCGACGCGGCGCAGCAGCACCGAGTCCTTCTTGCCGCCGATCGTCGCCTCGACGATCTGGCTCTTGCCGCCGGAATGAATCAAGTCGCTCAGGCTCCGCGCGTCGACGCTGATCGGGGTCGATTGTCCGTGGCCGTAGACGACGCCGGGGATCTTGCCCTGGTGACGGACGCGCTGCGCGGCGGTCGTACCCGACTCGCTGCGGGGTTCGAGCGTAATAGTGGGGATCGAACGGGCTTTCGCCATGATGGTGGTGCTGTTTCCTAACGAAGAGCGCCGCGCTAGAGCGCTGCGGCGAGGGCCGACGGCAAGTCGCTTGCTTTGGCGGGTGGAGGTTCTTCCGGCGGCCGTTCGCCTTCGTCGCCGTTGAAGAGTTCGGAGACGGAGCGATTCGACGTGATGCGCTTGATCGCATCGGCGAGGATCTGGGCGATGGTGAGATGCTCGATCTTCGGCGACTCGATCGTGCGCGGAATCGTGTTGGTGACGATGACGCGGTTGATCTCCGAGCGCTCGAACTGCGCGATCGCATCGCCGGCGAAGATGCCATGGGTTGCGAGCGTGTAGACGTCGGTGGCCCCACGCTTGCGCAGCGCCTCAGCCGCCTTCACCAGCGTACCGCCGGTCGAGATCATGTCATCGACCACGACGGCAACTTTCCCTTGCACGTCGCCGACGATGTGGGTGACCTCGGAGACGTCGGGTTCCGGGCGCCGCTTGATGATGACGGCGAGCGTCGACTTGAGCCGCTTGGCAAAGGTTTCGGCACGCGGGACGCCGCCCGCGTCGGGCGAGACGACCACGATCCGGTCGCCCTCGAGTTTCTCGTTCTTGAGATAGTTGCACAGGGTCGGCGCGGCCATCAGGTTGTCGACGGGGATGTCGAAGAAGCCCTGAATCTGCGCGGCGTGCAAATCGAGCGTCACGATGCGCTCGGCGCCGGCGCGCTCGATCATGTTCGCGACGAGCTTGGCGGAGATCGGCTCGCGGCCTTTGGTCTTCTTGTCCTGCTTCGCGTACCCGTAATAGGGAATGACGGCGGTGATCCGGTTGGCCGACGCGCGGCGCAGCGCATCGATGATGAGCAGCAGCTCCATCACGGAGTCGTTGACGGTGGCACCCTGCGGCGAGCGGCACAGCGACTGCACGACGAAAACTTCCGCCCCGCGGACGTTCTCGCGAATCTCGATGCGGCATTCGTCGTTCTTGAAACGGTCGACGAGCGCGTTGCCCACGCGTGTCTGCATCCGCTTCGCGATCTCTTCCGCCAGCTGGCGGTTGGAGGTCCCGCTGAACAACAGGGGCGGCTGGATCACCGCGTGGCTCCTTCTGCCTCCGGACGCGCCTGGGCGCACTGAGGAAGCGCCGCTACCGATGCGTCGCGGAGCCTCGCTTGTCCTGGCACAAGGCCGCCACCATGCAACGTTGCGGCGGGGTTTAAGGAAGAGCATGCCGCGCTTCGAGCTCGTCTCTACCTATCCGCTGGCCGGGGATCAGCCCGCGGCCACCGACGCTTTGGCCCGCGGCGTGCTGGACGGCGACCGGGCCCAGACCCTGCTCGGCGTGACCGGGTCGGGCAAGACGATGGCCATGGCGCGAATCGTCGAGCTGGTCCAAAAGCCCACCCTCGTGCTCTGCCACAACAAGACGCTGGCCGCCCAGCTGTGCGCCGAGTTCCGCGACTTCTTCCCCCACAACGCGGTCGAGTATTTCGTCTCGTACTTCGACTACTATCAGCCCGAGGCGTACATCGCCCACACCGACACCTACATCGCTAAGGACAGCTCGATCAACGACGAGATCGAGCGCCTGCGGCACTCGGCGACGCAGTCGCTGCTGACCCGCCCCGACACGTTGATCGTGGCCTCGGTGTCGTGCATCTACGGGCTCGGCTCGCCGGCCGACTACATCGAGATGTCGGCCGATATCCGGGTCGGCGACACGATCGACCGCGACGCGTTTTTGCGCAAACTGATCGCGATGCAGTACCGGCGCAACGACCTCAACCTGATCCGCGGCACGTTCCGCGTCCGCGGCGACACCCTGGAATTCGTCGCCGTCGACGAGGAGCTCGTTCACCGCATCGAGTTCTTCGGCGACCAGATCGAAGCGATCAACGTCGTCAACCAGCTTACCGGCGAATACGTCGAGTCGAAGGACGAGCTGAAGATCTTCCCCGCCAAACACTACATCACGCCCGAAGAGAAGCTGAGCCGCGCGATCGTCGAGATCGACAACGAGCTCGAAGAGCGGCTGCGGTTCTTCCGCGAGCAGGGGAAGCTGCTCGAAGCGCAGCGCCTCGAACAGCGCACGCGCTACGACCTCGACATGCTGCGCGAGGTCGGCTACTGCAACGGCGTCGAGAACTACAGTGCGCCGCTCTCCGGCCGTCAGCCCGGCTCGACGCCGTGGTGCCTGCTCGACTTCTTTCCGAAGGACTGGCTGTTGCTGGTCGACGAGTCGCACGTCACATTGCCGCAGGTGCACGGGATGTACGGCGGCGACCGCTCGCGCAAGCTCTCGCTGGTCGAGCACGGCTTCCGGCTTCCGTCAGCGCTCGACAACCGGCCGCTGACGTTCGACGAGTTCGATGACCACGTTAATCAGATCATTTACGTCTCGGCGACGCCGTCGACGTACGAGATCGGGAAATCGAAGCGCGTCGCCGAGATGATCATTCGCCCGACGGGTCTGGTCGATCCGGAGGTCGAGGTGCGTCCGACGCGCCACCAGGTCGACGACCTCATGGACGAGATTCGGCTGCGCGCCGAGCGCAACGAGCGCATCCTTGTCACGACGCTCACCAAGAAGATGGCCGAGGACCTCACCGACTATCTGCTCGAGAACGGGATCCGCGTGCGCTACCTGCACAGCGAGGTCGAGACGCTCGAGCGGATCGCAATCCTGCGCGATCTGCGCAAAGGCGAGTTCGACGTGCTGGTGGGGATCAATCTGTTGCGCGAAGGGCTCGATCTGCCGGAGGTATCGCTGGTCGGCATCCTCGACGCCGACAAAGAAGGCTATCTGCGTTCAGGGACGTCGCTCATCCAGACGATCGGCCGTGCCGCGCGCAACGTCGAGGGCAAGGTCATCATGTACGCCGACGTCGTGACGGAGTCGATGGCGAAGGCGCTCGGCGAGACGAAGCGGCGGCGCGAGCGTCAGGTGGCGTTCAACCTCGAGCACGGCATCGAGCCCAAGTCGATCCGCAAGGAAGTCCACGACATCCTCAGCCTCGTCGGCAACGGCGCCAACAGTGGCGCCGAGGCCGCGAGCGTCGTGCGCGCCGAGAAGCTTCCGCGCGAGGTGGCCGAGGCGATGGCCAAGGAGATCGAGCGCAAGATGCGCGACGCCGCCGCGAACCTGGAGTTCGAAAAGGCCGCCGCCTTACGCGACGAGCTCGTGCACCTGCGCCGTCAAATCGGCGGCAACGAGAGCGTGCTCTTCCAAGGCCGCGCCCCCAAGATCTTCCAGCACGCCCTCAAAGAACTCATCGGCACCTAGCGTCACGTTGGGCCGAGGTTCCGCGGGAAGGACGCGGCGAACACGACGCGTTCACGCCTGAAGGAGGTTCGCATGCCCGGTCGCCGGCTCGCGCTCGCGTTAGCTCTCGTCTTGACCGTCACGGTCGTGCCGCCGGGGGCGGCGCCCGCTGCCGATCCGCCCGACATCATAATCGGGTCGGTCATTCCGCTGACCGGCGCCTTGGCGCAGTCCGGCGCGGGTTTGCGGGTGGCGCAGCTGCTAGCGCAAGACCTCGTCAACGGGCACGTGAGCTATCCGCTGCCGATGGTCGGCAAGAGCGGTTTGCCCCACCTGGGCCACGCCCGCATCAAGCTGGTCTTCGCCGACTCGCAGGGCAAGCCGGATCAAGCGCGCGCGGCCGCCGAGCAGCTGATCACGCAAGAACACGCGGTCGCGCTGATCGGGTGCTACTCGTCGTCGACGACTGCGACGGCGTCGCAGGTCGCCGAGCGCTACGGCATCCCGTTCCTGAATCCCGATTCCTCGGCGCCGGGGCTCACCGCACGCGGGCTCAAGTGGTTCTTCCGCACGACGCCCAGCGACGCGACGTTCGCCGAGAATTTCTACCAGTTCTTCGCCGATCTGAAGCGCACGAAAAAAGTCAGCGTCAAGAAGATCGCGATCGTCGGTGAAGACGGCTTGTTCGGGACGGGTGCCAGCGACGCCGAGGAACAGCTGGCAAAGAAATACGGCTACGACGTCGTCTCGCGCATCGCGTATACGGCGACGACGACCGAGGTCAACGCCGAAGTGCAGAAGGTGAAGGCCGCTGCGCCCGACGTCATCATGATGGCGTCGTATCTTCCCGACTCACTGCTGTTCATGCGCGGGTTCAAGGACCAGAGCGTGCAGCCGAAGGCGATCATGGCGCAAGACGCCGGCTTCATCGATCCGAATTTCATCCGCACCGAAGGCAAGGACGCCGAGGGCATCTTCACGCGCGAAGTCTTCTCGCTCGACATCAAGTATCGCAATCAATCGGTCCCGCTCATCAACCAGCTCTTCCAGCAGCGTTTCGCTGACAAGCCGCTCGACGGCAACACCGCGCGCGACTTCATGGGCGTGCTCGTCCTGGCCGACGCGATCGACCGCGCCGGCTCGACCAAACCCGACGCGATTCGCACCGCCCTGCAGAAGACGAACATTCCGGGCAATCTCACGCTGATGCCGTGGAAGAGCATTCATTTCGATGCCACCGGACAAAACGTCGGCGGCGTCGGCATCATCGAACAGATTCAAGACGGAAAGTACGAAACGGTGTGGCCCTTTGACGTCGCGGTGCGCGAACCGATTTGGCCGATGCCGGTGTGGACGCACTGACCACCTTCGCACAGCTGCTGGCCGGCGGCGTGCTGACCGGACTGGTGTTCGCACTGGTCGCGGTCGGTCTCACGCTCATCTACGGCGTGATGGATGTCGTCAACTTCGCGCACGGCGAATTTCTCATGCTCGCCATGTACGCGACGCTCGGGCTTGCGCTGTTGGGTCTCGGGCCGCTGCTCGGGCTGCCGCTGGTCGTGGTGGCGATGTTTCTGTTCGGCATCATCGTCTATCGCGTGTTCGTGCGCCGGTTGCTGGCGGGACCGCCCGAGGCGACCGTGTTCGGCACGTTCGGGCTGCTGGTGCTGCTGCAGGGGTTCGCGCAATCCGCGTTCTCGAGCGATTTTCTGTCGGTGCCGAACCCCCCGTTCAGCGGCACGATCCGCTTCGGCGGCCTCGCCGTTGCGCAAGCCAATGTCGTCGAAGGCTGCGGCGCGCTGATCCTCACGGCGCTGCTATTCGCGTTCGTCGAGTACACGGAAACCGGCCGTGCGATGCGCGCGGTCGCTGAGGACCGGATCGCAGCGACGCTCATGGGGATCGACGTGCAGCGCGTGAACGGCCTGGCGTTCGGGATCGGCGCGGGCTGCGTCGGTGCGGCCGGCGCGCTCTTGATGCTCTCGTATCCGGTCTATCCGACGGCCGGCGTTCCGTTCGCGCTGACCGCCTTCGTCGTCGTCGCCCTGGGCGGCTTCGGCAGCATCAGCGGCGCGCTGGTCGGCGCGCTGCTGGTCGGCCTCTTGGAAGTCTTCGGCGGCTTCTATTTGTCGCCGGAACTGAAGATGGTCCCCGTGTACCTTGCCTACCTCGCAATCGTGCTTCTGCGGCCGCAAGGACTGCTCGGGCGCCGATGAGCGACGTCGTTCGGGCCGAGACGATCTCCGCGCGCCCGCATCTCTTTGCGCTCGCGGCGATCGTGGTCGTGGGCCTGCTTGCGGCGGCCGTCCTCCACGATGCCGTCGTGCTCGATCTCGCCTTCACGCTGCTGCTCTATGCCGTGCTTGGCCAATCGTGGAATTGGATCAGCGGCTACGCCGGAAACATCTCCTTCGGTCATGCGATCTTCTTCGGCTGCGGTGCCTACGCGTCGGCGCTATTGGTGACGCACGGGCTCTCGCCGTGGCTTGCGTTCCCGGCGGGGGCGGCCGCGGCGGCGGTCCTGGCGCTCGTCACGGGATTCCCCACCCTCGCGCTGCGCGGCCACTACTTTTCGATTGCAACGATCGCGGTCGCGGCGATCGTCGAGGCGCTGGTGCGCACGCAGGACTGGCTCGGACGCGCTAACGGCTTCGAACTTCCGATCGCATCGGGCTGGGGTGCGCTGCAGTTCGGCGGCAAGGGTCCGTACATCGTCCTCGCCCTGGCGCTCTTTACCGCCGTGCAGTTGGCGACGATCGGGCTCGAACGCTCGCGGCTGGGATACTATCTGCGCGCTTTGCGGGCCAACCACGCCGCGGCAGCTGCGGTCGGGATCAACGAGCGCAACTGGAAACTGCTCGCCTTCGCGTGCTCGGCCGTCATGGCGTCGTGCGCGGGCGTCCTGTACGCGCAGTACACGCTGTTCGTCGATCCGCCGTCGACGATCGCGCTCCCGATCTCGATCGATATCGCGCTGGTCGGGGTCGTCGGCGGGATCGGGACGCTGTGGGGTCCGGCAGTCGGCGCGCTGGTGTACGTCGCGCTCGCCAAAGGGGTCGCGCTTCAGATCGGCGGTTCGGGCAAAGGCTACGACCTGCTGATCTACGGGGCGATCATCTGCCTGATCGCCGCGCTGCGGCCCTACGGCATCGTCGGTACGATCGTCGACGGGCTGCGCCGCCGCCGCGGAGCGGTCGAAGTGGGCGCGGCATGAGCGCGGCCGCGCCGCTGCT
>Ga0302181_10002220_pt1 | contig 13945 bp, 15 predicted proteins | sample I_Palsa_E3_3_FD_198786 | JGI IMG/M metagenome (GOLD analysis project Ga0302181, IMG submission 198786) | Peat permafrost microbial communities from Stordalen Mire near Abisko, Sweden - I_Palsa_E3_3 | ecosystem: Environmental > Terrestrial > Soil > Palsa > Peat permafrost | place: Sweden... | reverse complement strand
GGGCGACACCGGCGTCACGACGAGCGGCTCGCCCGACCTCGACCTGCGCATCGAGGAGCTCGACCTGTCCGAGCGCCCCCGCAACTGCCTCAAGCGGGCGCAGATCAACACGATCGGCGAGCTGGTCGAGCGCACCATGGACGACCTCCTCGCCATCACCAACTTCGGGCAGAAGTCGGCCGACGAGGTCGTGCAACGCCTGGACGAGCGCGGGCTCTCGCTCCGCACCCGGGACTGACCGGCCATGCAGGGAACACCGAAGCGCGGGCGCCGCATGGGCGGCAGCTCGGCCCACCAGAAGGCGATCCTGGGCAACCTCGTGGCGTCGCTCATCGCCGCCGAGTCCCTGGTCACCACCGAGGCCAAGGCCAAGGCCCTGCGCCCGGTGGCCGAGAAGTGCGTGACCGCGGCCCGCAAGGGTGGCATCCACCAGCACCGCCGCGTCGTGGCCCTCATCCGGGACAAGGACATGGCGCACAAGTTGTTCGCCGAGATCGGACCGCGCTACGCCGAGCGGCCCGGGGGCTACACACGGATCTTGAAGCTGGGCCCGCGTCCGGGCGACAACGCGCCGATGGCGCGGATTGAGTTCGTCTAGTCCCGGCATCGCTCTGGGCCCGCCCGTGCCCCCCGACGCTGCGCAGCAGCGCTGGAGGCTCCTGGTCGCCTACGACGGTGCCGCCTTCCGGGGCTTCGCCGTCCAACCCAACGTACCGACCGTCGCCGCCGCGCTGCGCCAGGCCCTCGGCCGTACGGCCCGTATGCCGGATCCGCCCGTGCTCACCTGTGCCGGCCGGACCGACGCCGGCGTGCACGCCCGCGGCCAGGTCGTCCACGTGGACCTGCCCCCGGTCCCTTTCGACGGCGTGGGGCTGGCCCGGGCCCTCAACCGGCAGCTGTCCCCGTCGATCGTCGTGCGCGAAGCCACTGCGGTGCCCGATACGTTCGACGCCCGTCACTCGGCCACGGGACGCACCTACCGCTACCTGGTCTGGAACGCGCCGGCCGCCGATCCGCTGCTGCACCCGATGGTCTGGCACGTGCGCGACCCGCTGGACCTGCGCGCCATGGGGGCCGCTTCGGACGTGCTGCTCGGCACGCACGACTTCCGGTCGTTCTGCCGCCGCAAGCCCGGGACGAGCCCCGAGCTCCCCATCATGCGGCGGGTGACCCGGGCCAAGTGGAGCCTCGACGAGGGCCCTGAGCTGCAGGGCATGGGCCCGGGTCGCCTCCTGCGCTTCGAGATCGAGGCCAATTCCTTCTGCCACCAGATGGTCCGCTCCGTGGTCGGGAGCCTGGTCGAGGTCGGGCGCGGGCAGGGCAACGCGGCCTCCCTGCTCGACCGCCTGCGGGCCGTCAACCGCCACCGGGCCGCCGATCCGGCCCCGGCCCAGGGCCTCTGCCTGGTCTCGGTGCAGTACGGCTGAAACGAGGCGGCTTGCCCGTCCAGCTCCGGGGCCCTATCCTGGTACGTCGGCCCACGGGACCCCCGAGGCCTGAGCGCACCCACCGGTGCGCGCTCCCCGCTTCATCTGTCAGCGAAAGACCGTTCCCTTGCGCACATTTTCACCCAAAGTCAGCGAGATCCAGCGGGCCTGGTACGTCGTCGATGCCGACGGCCTCGTCCTGGGCCGCCTGGCCTCCGAGGTGGCCCGCATCCTGCGCGGGAAGCACCGGCCCTACTTCGCCCCGCACGTCGACACCGGCGACCACGTCGTGGTGGTCAACGCCGCCAAGGTCATCCTCACCTCGGGGAAGGCCGACGACAAGCTGGCCTACCGCCACAGCGGCTACCCCGGCGGCCTGCGGTCGACCAGCTATGCCGAGCTGCTCGAGAAGTCGCCCGACGAAATGATCCGGCGCTCCGTCCGCGGCATGCTGCCCAAGAACACTCTCGGCCGGGCCATGCTGGGCAAGCTCAACGTGTACGCCGGACCGGACCACCCCCACGCAGCCCAGCGCCCCGAGCCGCTCGAGCTGCCCACAGCCCGCCGGGCTGGCTGAAGAACGACGTAAGGAGCACACAACCGATGCCCGCACCTCTCACCCAGACCACTGGACGCCGCAAGCAGGCGGTGGCCCGGGTCCGCTTCCGCCCCGGCCAGGGCGCCATCAGGGTCAACAAGCAGCCGATCGAGGCCTACTTCACATCGGCCACCCACCGCATGCTGCTGACCGAGCCCCTGCGGGTGACCAACACCACCGAGTCCTACGACATCGACGCCACCATCGACGGTGGCGGCATTTCGGGCCAGGCCGGCGCCATGCGCCTCGGCATCGCCCGCAGCCTGTGCGAGATGGACCCCGAACACCGTGCCGCGCTCAAGCGCTCCGGTCTCCTCACCCGGGATGCCCGCGAGAAGGAGTCGAAGAAGTACGGCTTGAAGAAGGCACGCAAGGCTCCGCAGTACTCCAAGCGGTAGGACGGTGGCGCGGGCACACTTCGGCACCGATGGGGTCCGGGGCGTCGCAAACGAAGAGCTCACGGCGGAGTTGGCTCTGGCCATCGGGCGCGCCACGGCGCGAATCCTGCCGGCACCGTCATTCGTCATCGGGCGCGACACGCGGCGCTCGGGCCCTCTGCTCCAAGCGGCTCTGTCGGCCGGGCTGGCGGCCGAGGGGGCCGACGTGGTCGACCTCGGCGTACTCCCGACACCCGGGCTGGCTACCGTCTCGGCCCAGCGCCGCATGCCGGGCGCCATGGTCTCGGCCTCGCACAATCCATTCGGCGACAACGGGATAAAGCTCTTCAGCTCGCTGGGCACCAAGCTGCCCATCTCGCTCGAGGTCGAGGTCGAGCACGAGATCGCCTCGATCCTCGCCGACTCCGAGCGACCACCCCGCCGTCCCACCGGCCACGGTGTCGGCCGGATCATCGACGACCCGTCGGCGGCCGACCTCTACCGCTCCCACCTCGTCTCGACCCTCGAGGGGCGCACGCTGGAGGGGCTGCACATCGTGGTCGACTGTGCCAACGGTGCGGCCAGCGCCTTCGCACCCGGGGTCCTGACCGAGCTCGGGGCGACCGTCACCGCCCTCTACGACGCGCCCGACGGCGCCAACATCAACGAGAAGTGCGGGTCGACGGACCCGGGCGAGCTCGCCCGGACGGTGCTCGAACAGCGAGCCGATCTGGGCCTCGCCCTCGATGGCGACGCCGACCGCGTCATCGCAGTCGACAACACCGGGACCGTGGTCGACGGTGACGTCCTCCTCGCCCTCTTCGCCCTCGACCTGGCCAGCCGGGGCCATCTCGCCGGCAACACCGTGGTGGTGACCGTCATGACCAACCTCGGCTTCCGCCTGACGATGGAAGCCAACGGCATCGGCGTCCGCGAGACCGACGTCGGCGACCGCCATGTCCTGCTCGCCCTCGATGCGGATGGCCTCGCCCTCGGCGGCGAGCAGTCGGGCCACATCATCTTCCGGAACCGTTCCACCACCGGGGACGGCATCCTCACCGGGATCGCTCTGGCCGACCTCATGTGCCGGGCCCGTCGGTCCCTGTCCTACCTGGCCGACGGCCTGGTGGAGCGGGTGCCCCAGGTGCTACTGAACGTACCGATCCCCCAACCGGGACGTCTGGCCGAGTGCGACGTCGTCTGGGACGCCGTGGCCAGCGCCGAGGCCGAGCTGGGGCAGAGCGGGAGGGTGTTGCTCCGGGCCAGCGGGACCGAACCGTTGGTGCGGGTGATGGTCGAGGCCCGGTTGGAGGAGCAGGCGAACGACGTGGCGGCCCGGCTGGCCGAGCTCGTGGCGTCCGAATTGGGCCAGGTGGGGGCCTGAGGCAAAAACCCCCAGGTAAAGTGGGTTGCTATGTGCGGCATCATTGGCGTCACCGGCGAACCTGATGCCCTGCCCCTGATACTGGCCGCGCTGCACCAGCTCGAATACCGGGGCTACGACTCGGCCGGGGTCGCCCTGGTGGCCGAGGGGGAGATCTGGCGGGTCCGGGCGGCCGACGGCACCCGCTCCGTGGCCGACCTGGCCGAGCTCACGGCGGACGGGTCGGCACCGACCGGTCACGGCGCCGGGATCGGCCACACCCGCTGGGCCACGCACGGCCACCCGACGGCGGAGAACGCGCACCCGCACCTCGACTGCTCCGGCCGCCTGGCGATCATCCACAACGGGATCATCGAGAACCATGCCTCGCTGCGCGCCGAGTTGGTGGCCGACGGCCACACGATGACCTCGGCCACCGACACCGAGGTGGTGGCCCACCTGATCGAGCGGCACATGGCGGGCGGGCTCTCGCTCGCCGAGGCGACGCGTGCCGCGCTGTCCGTGGTGCGCGGTGCCTTCTCCATCGCGGTCGTGCACGCGGACGAGCCCGACACGATCGTGGCGGCCCGCCGCTCCACCCCGCTCGTCCTCGGGTTGCGCGCCGGGGTGGCCTTCCTGGCCTCGGACATCCCCGCGCTGCTCGGCCATGCCAGCCACCTCTACGCTCTGGCCGACGACGAGCTGGCCGTGCTCACCCCGGGGGCCATCGCCGTGACGACGCTGGACGGCGAGCCGGTCACCCTCGAGGAGATGCACATCACGTGGGATCTCGAGGCGGCGCGGAAGGACGGCTACGACGACTTCATGTCCAAGGAGATGCACGAGCAACCACGCGCCGTGGCCAACACGCTGCTGGACCGCCGCGGTGCGGCGGGGCAGCTGGTGTTCGACGAGATGCGACTCAGCGCCGACGATCTGCGCCAGATCGACAAGGTGTTCATCGTCGCCTGCGGGAGCAGCTACCACGCCGCGCTGGTGGCCAAGTACGCCCTGGAACACTGGGTCAAGCTGCCGACCGAGGTCGACATCGCCAGCGAGTTCCGCTACCGGGACCCGGTGATGACCGAGCGCACACTCTGTGTGGGCGTCTCCCAGTCGGGCGAGACGCTCGATACGTCGAAGGCCATGCAGGAGGCCTCCCGCCTCGGGGCCAAGGTCCTGGTCGTCTCCAACGTGGTCGACTCGTCCATGGCCCGCCAGGCGGACGGCGTGCTCTACACCCGGGCCGGCCCCGAGGTCGGCGTGGCTTCGACCAAATGCCATCTGGCCCAGATCGTCGCCCTGGAGCTCCTCGGGCTCACGCTGGCGCAGATTCACGGCACGCTGGCCCCGGAGCAGATCACGGCGGTGCTCAACCAGATGGACCGCCTGCCCGACCTCATCGAGGAGGCGCTGCGCCGGGCCCCGGCGGTCGACGACGTGGCCGGCAAGCTCATCGACGCCCGTGACTTCTTCTTCCTGGGCCGCCATGTCGGCTATCCCATGGCCCTCGAAGGGGCCCTGAAGTTGAAGGAGCTGGCGTACCTGCGGGCCGAGGGCTATGCGGCGGGCGAGCTCAAGCACGGCCCCATCGCCCTGATCGAGCCCGGCACGGTCGTGGTCGGGATCGCCACCCGCAACCGGCTGTGGGAGAAGCTGCTCTCCAACATCGCCGAGGTGCACAGCCGGGGCGCCACGGTCGTGCTGGTGGCCGACGACGGCGACGAGGAGGCGGCCGCGGTGGCCGATCACGTCCTGTGGGTGCCCGAGTGCGAACCGTTGCTCTCACCGGTGGTGGGCGTCGTCCCTCTCCAACAGCTGGCCTACCGCCTGGCGCGCCTACGCGGCCACGACGTGGATCGTCCCCGCAATCTGGCCAAGACGGTGACCGTCGAATGAGTTCGGCCCTCAGCACCGGGAGCCCGATCGACACGTCCCTGCTCCGCCACCCGGTGGTCGGCGTCGGGGTCGACGCCGTCGACGTGGCCCGCTTCCGCCGCATCCTGGCCCGCCGTCCCGGGTTCGCCGCCCGCTTCTTCACCGACGCCGAACAGGCGGACGCACGCCGCACCTCCGATCCGACCGAATCCCTGGCGGCGCGCTTCGCCGCCAAGGAGGCCGTGATGAAAGCACTGGGAACGGGGCTCGGCGGCTTCGCCCTCACCGACGTGGAAGTGCGCCGCTCCGCGGCGGCGGGAGCCGGGCGCGGCGCGCCGAGCCTGGTGCTGCACCGGAGCGCCGCCGCGCTGGCCGAGCGGTGCGGTGCCGGAACGCTCCACCTCTCGTTGACGCACACGAAGCAGGTGGCCATTGCCTTTGTGGTGGCGGAACGGTCCGTCCCGTGCTCCCGGTCCTGACCCGGGACGAGATGCGCACCGCGGATGCCGCGGCGCTCTCGACGGTGAGCGAGGAGACCCTGGTCCAGCGGGCCGGGACGGCGGTCGGCCACGCCGCGTTGCGCCTCCTCGGCGGCGGATACGGCCGGCACGTGATCGTGGTCGCCGGCAAGGGGAACAACGGGGCCGACGGCCGCGTCGCCGCCGCGTTCCTGTCCCGGCGGGGGGTGCGGGTGACGGTGATCGCCGCCGCCGATGCGCCGGCCGGGCTGCCCTCGTGCGACCTGGTGATCGACGGCGCCTACGGCACGGGTTTCCGCGGCGCCTACGACGCACCCGCCGTGCCCGTCGGTATTCCCGTGCTTTCCATCGACGTCCCCTCGGGGGTGGACGCCGACACCGGGGACGCTCCGGGTGCGCCGTTCGCGGCCACGCACACGGTCACGTTTGCCGCCTACAAGCCCGGGCTCCTCCAAGGTGCCGGCCCCCGGCTGGGCGGAGCGGTGCGGGTGGTCGACATCGGCATCGCGTTGGCGCCCTCCGGAGCGGCCATGATCGAGGACGCCGACGTCGCCCGTTGGCTCCCGGCGCGCCCGCGCCAATCGCACAAGTGGAGCGCGGCACTCGGCGTGGCGTCCGGGTCGGTGGGGATGGAGGGATCGGCGGTCCTGTGCACGCGCGGCGCCCTGGCGGCCGGCGCCGGCATGGTCCGACTGGGGACACCGGGAAATCCGGCCGGGAACTGGCCGACGGAAGCGGTGCGGGTGAGCCTGGGGGATCAGCGCTGGGCCGGCCCCTTCGTGACGGCCACCGAGAAGTGCCGCGCCGTGGTCATCGGGCCCGGGCTCGGCACGGACAGCGCCACACAGGAGGAGATTCGCGACGTGATCGTCCGCGTGCCCCAACCTCTCGTGATCGACGCCGACGCGCTCACCGCTCTCGGCGATGCGCCGGCGGCGCGGCAGCTCTTGGCGCGGCGGACGGAACGCTCGATCCTCACCCCGCATGACGGCGAGTACGCGCGCCTGGCCGGGTCGCCGCCCGGAGACGACCGGCTGGCTGCAGCCCGCGACCTGGCCGGTCGGATCGGTGCCATCGTCCTGCTCAAGGGCCCGCTCACGGCCGTCGCCGCGCCCGCGGCCGGCCCTCCCGACGTACTGCTGTCCTCGGCCGGCGTTCCTTCACTCGCCACGGCCGGTACCGGCGATGTGCTCTCCGGGGTGATCGGGGCCTTCCTGGCCCGCGGGGTGCCGGCGCACGAGGCGGCGGCGCTGGCGGCGCACGTCCACGGAAGAGCCGCTGCGGCCGGCCGTCCCGAGGGCCTGGTGGCGGGCGATCTGCCCGACCTCGTGGCGGCGTACCTCAGCGAAGCGCGGCGCCATGGCTGACGGCGTGTTCAAGACCCTGCGCGCCGGCATGAAGGGCCCCACGCGCCCGAAGGCAGGATCGGCCGAGTCCGACGAAGAGGCGGCGATGATCCAGGGGCGCTCGCGGCCGGCGTGGGCCGAGATCGATCTGGCCGCCATCACGCACAACACCCGGGTGCTGTCGCGCCTGGCTCGTCCGGCCCAACTGTGCGCCGTGGTCAAGGCGAACGGGTACGGGCACGGCGCCCCCGCAGTGGCCAAGGCGGCGCTGGCCGGCGGCGCCATCGGTGTCGCCGTGGCGCTGGTCGACGAGGGAGCAGAACTCCGCCGGCACGGCGTGCACGGACCCATTCTCCTCTTGAGCGAATGCGGGCCGGACGCGATCGGCACCGCGTTGGCCTGCACGCTGACCCCGACGCTCTACACCGCCGAAGGCATCGAGCAGGTGGGGCGGGCCGCCCGCATGGTGGGGCAGACGACTTCGGTCCACCTGAAGGTGGACACCGGGATGCACCGGGTCGGAGCGGCCGCAGCCGAGATCCCGGCGCTGCTCTCCGCCATCTCGAGCGACCCGATCCTGCGCTTCGAGGGCCTGTGGACCCACCTGGCGGTGGCGGACGGTTCGTCCGCCGAGGACCGTGCCTTCACGCAGCGCCAACTCGAGACGTTCGACGGTGTGCTGGCCGAACTGGCCCGGGGGGACGTCCATCCGGACATCATCCATGCCGCCAACACGGCGGGGGCGATCGCCTTTCCACGGGCGCGCTACGGCATGGTCCGCTGCGGCATCGGGTTGTACGGGTACCTGCCGGGCCAGGCGGTCACCGCCGCCTTCACGGCGGCGGCCGGCGGGGAGACGCTCCGCCCGGCCCTGTCGTTGCGGGCGCGCGTCGTGTCCGTTCGCACCTGCAACGAGGGCGAGCGCCCTTCGTACGGGCGCATGCGGGCCCTGTCACAGCGGTCCGTGGTGGCCACCGTGCCCATCGGCTACGCCGACGGTGTGCCGCGGGCGCTCTTCACCAACGGCTTCGCGGTGCTCATCGGCGGGAAGCGCCGCCCGTTGGCCGGAATGGTGACGATGGACCAGATCATGGTCGACTGTGGCGATGACACGTCGGTCGCCCCGGGCGATGAGGTGGTGCTCCTGGGCCGCCAGGGCACAGAAGAGATCACGGCTGACGATTGGGCGGCCCTGCTCGGCACGATCAGCTACGAAGTCCTGTGCGGGATCGGACCGAGGGTCCCCCGGCTGCTCGTCAACGGGCCCGGCCAAAGGAGCGGGCTCGCACCCCCGGTGTCCTGAGCGATGACGGGCCCGGGCGGGACGACGTGGGAACTGCTGCGCTCCACCGCGCTGGCGTGCACGCGATGCCCCCTGGCAAAAGGTCGCACCCAGGTCGTCTTCGGGGTGGGTGACCCGCAAGCCGGCCTCCTCTTCGTCGGGGAGGGTCCGGGACACGAAGAGGATCTGGCGGGCGAGCCGTTCGTCGGGCGCTCGGGCAAGCTGCTCGACCGCCTGATGCTCGAGGAGATCGGGCTGACGCGGGCCCAGTGCTACATCGCCAACGTGGTCAAGTGCCGCCCCCCGAAGAACCGCAACCCGGCGCCCGAGGAGATCGAGGCCTGCCGTCCCTACCTCGAGGAGCAGATCACGCTCATCAACCCGTCGGTGGTGGTCACGTTGGGCAACTTCGCCACGCGGCTGCTGCTCGAGACCACCGACGGCATCGGCCAGTTGCGCGGCTCGGCGTTTCCGTACCGGTCGGGCCATCTCGTGCCGACCTACCACCCGGCCTACGTGCTGCGCGCCGGGGGCGAAGCCCTGGCCGAGATGCGGGCCGATCTGGTTCGGGCCAAGCGGTTGCTGACCCAAGCGTCGTGACCTCGCTCTGCGCGGCCCGGTCCTCCTGATGGGTTGGCCCGTCGTCGCCCGCAGCGATTCTCCCGCCGCGACCAAGGAGTTCGCGGCCCGCCTGGCCGGGCTTTGCGTCGCGGGCGACGTGATTCTGCTCATCGGCGATCTCGGTGCCGGCAAGACTGCATTCGCGCAGGGCTTCGCCGCCGCACTCGGTGTCGAGGGACCGGTCACCAGCCCGACCTTCGCCCTCGTCCGCCAGTACCGCTGTGGCGACGACGCGGTGGTCGAGACGCTGATCCACGCCGACGTCTACCGGACGGGCACCATCGGCGAGGTGGTGGAACTGGCCCTGGCCGAGCTGGTGGAGGAACGGGCCATCGCCCTCGTCGAGTGGGGGGACATGGCCGCACCCGCCTTCGGGGAGGACGCGCTCGAGGTCACGCTTGCGCTGTCCGACCCCGACCCCGACCCCGACGCCGACGCCGAGGCCGACGCCGACGGATCAGCTGAGGAGCGCATCATCAGCCTCACCGGTCGCGGCCGCTGGCTGGACCGGGCCGGTGACGTCGGGCGCGCCCTCGCCGCGCCATCCGCCCGGGTGGCCCCGTGAACATCGTGGCCATCGAGACGGCGACCGAGACCGTCGGGGTGGCCGTGCGCACCGAGGGCGGGGCCGAGGCGGCATTCACGCTGAGTGGTCGGCGCCGCCACGTCGAGACCCTGGCCCCGGCCATGGAGGATCTCTTGGCCCGGGTCGGCCTTGGCACGGGGGATATCCATCTGGTGGCTGTCGATCTCGGCCCCGGGCTCTTCACCGGGCTCCGGGTCGGGGTGGCAGCGGCCAAGGGACTGGCGCAGGCCCTCGGGATCGGCGTCATCGGGCTGTCGAGCCTGGAAATCCTCACCCGTGCCGCGGTCCAACTCGGCCATGGCGGCCACCTGCTCGCCGCCGTCGACGCCCGACGGGGCGAGGTCTTCGCCTCGGTGTGCGAATCGCGCCCGGGTCAGGCCCGGACCGAGGATGTCATCGGGTCGGGCCTGTTCTCTCCCGAGGGTTTGGCCGAGGCTCTCGCGGGGCTGGGAGGTGTGCCCATCATGGCCATTGGTGACGGGGCGCAGCGCTACGCCGAAGTCCTGCGCGCCGTGCCGGGGGTGGCATGCGTGCTCGACGGGCTCTCGTCGCCACCGCCGCTTACGCTGTTGGACATGGCGGTGGACCTGTACGCCGCGGGAGTAGCTCCCGTCGCCCCTGAGCTCGTCGTCCCTCTCTATATGCGCGAGGCGGACGCCACGAGCAATTTCGCCCAGGTACCCGCCCGTTGAGATGGTCCTCGCCGTGGATCTGCGCATCGAGAAGCTGAAGCGAAGAGACCTACGTCACGTCCTCCCGATCGAGGCGGCCGTGTTCCCCGAGCCGTGGAGCGTCGGGGTGTTCCACTCTGAACTGGCCCTGCGCCATGGGCGTCTCTATCGGGCCGCGTGGAGGGGACGTGACATGGCCGGCTACATCGGCTTCATGATCGTCGACCACGAGGCGCACATCACCACGATCGCCACCGCCCCGGCCCACCAACGCACCGGTGTGGCCCGGACCCTGCTGATCGACGGGATCCATACGCTCCTGCCCCTCGGCGTGAAGAACCTCTCGCTGGAGGTGGCCGCCAGCAACGATCCCGCGCAGACGCTGTATCGCCGATTCGGGTTTGCCCCGGTGGGGGTGCGCAAGGGCTACTACCCCGTCACCGGTGAGGACGCGCTCGTCATGTGGGCCTACGACATCGACACGCCCGCGTACGCCCAACGGCTCGAAGCACTGCTGCCCACCCGTTCCTGATCTTTCGCGCGTGACGGTCCCGCACCGGGTCTTAGGGTGAGCGCCATGGAAACCATCTCACTCGGCAACCAAGGGCTCATCGTCTCCCGCCAGGGCCTCGGCTGCATGGGCATGTCCGATTTCTACGGGGCCACCGACGACGACGAGTCGATCGCCACCATCCGCCGTGCCCTCGATCTCGGGCTGACGTTTTTCGACACCGCCGACATGTACGGTCCCTACAAGAACGAAGTCCTGCTGGGGCGGGCCTTGGGGGACCGCCGCCCCGAGGCCGTCATCGCCACGAAGTTCGGAATCGTGCGCGACCCCGATGATCCGACGAAGCGCAGTATCAACGGGCGTCCCGAGTACGTGCGCCAGGCCTGCGACGCCTCCCTGTCCCGCCTCGGGACCGACCACATCGATCTGTTCTACCAGCACCGGGTGGATCCCGACACGCCGATCGAGGAGACCGTGGGCGCCATGAGCGAGCTGGTCCAGGCGGGCAAGGTGCGGTTTATCGGCCTCTCCGAGGCCGCTCCGGCCACCATCCGTAGAGCCCACGGCGTGCACCCGGTCTCGGCGCTCCAGACGGAGTACTCGGTGTGGTCGCGTGATCCCGAAACGGAAATTCTGCCCACAATTCGCGAGCTCGGGATCGGGTTCGTCCCCTACAGCCCCCTGGGCCGGGGCTTCCTCACCGGTGCCGTGCGTTCGGTGGACCAGCTCGACGAGAACGACTTCCGTCGGTACCAGCCCCGATTCTTGGGCGACAATCTTGCTGCCAACGTCGCCATCGTCGAGCTCATCGACGCGCTGGCCGGGGCGAAGGGCGCCACCCCGGCGCAGGTGGCACTGGCCTGGGTCCATGCACAGGGTCACGACGTGGCGCCGATCCCCGGCACGAAGCGGCGCAGCTACCTCGAGGAAAACATCGGAGCACTCGACGTCGAGCTGGACGACGACGACCTGGCGCGCCTCGACGCCGTCGGTGCCGCCGCGGGTGACCGGTACGCCGACATGTCGCCCCTCAACGGGTAGTTGGGCGTCCGCCTCACAGCGGGCTACCAGCCGGCGCCGCATTCCCCGTTGGCCGTTCGCTGAAGCGAATTCCGACGTCAAAAATAATCACACGTCATGGGAGATCTCGCGCTTCAGGAGCTGTATCGTGTCGCATGCTCCCGTTGGTGGGGGAGGACGGAATCAGGTGGGTCGGCATCTGTCGCGCGTAGTGAGCGGAAGGTACAACGTCGTGACGGGAATGGCGTCGGCGGTGACAGAACAGGACGCCAACTTCTGGCGCCGGGTCGACCTGTCCGAGGTGCTGTCCGCGCTCTGCCGGCACTGTACTGATCTCGCGGGTGTCCTCGGTTGCTCCATCGTCGTCCGCGACCTGGCTCAGGAATTCTTCTCGGCCGCGAGCTCCGCGGACTGGGCGTGCGAACTCGACGACTTCCAGTTGAGTGAAGAGGTCGGGCCCACGTGGGACTGTTGCCAGAGCGGGTTGGCCACACAAGGTGACGGAGTAGCTCGACGCGGACTCACGGGATCGACCTTGGCCGACCACGCATCGGTCTACGGCGTTGTCGGCTGCCGTTCGGTGCCGCTCTTGAGCGAGGGACAGACGTTGGGGGTTCTCACGCTGTACCGGGGACCGTCGACAAGCGAGGAGAACCTTCTCACGACGGGCGTGGCCGTGGCTGCCATTGCAACCAAGGCCATCCAATTCGAGTTTGCACGAGATGTGGCAGGGAACCGGGACGCGGTGACGTCCCAGGCGGAAACGGCATCGGGCGACGAGGGCGACGGACCTCGTGAGGGACGCGGCGCGCCGGCGGATATGCATGATGTGCGCGCCGCGTCCCGCGATTCGCGAGCCGATGCGCGCGATGCCCGGGCCGCTGAGCGCGACCGCAGAGCGGCCGAGCGGGACGCCCGCGCCACGGAACGGGAGAACGAGGCCCGGGCCCGCGCCATCGCCGCCGGCCGGGTGGACCCCGGCATGGTGGCCGAACAGGTGCGGGCCCGACGAAACCGCTACGCGGCCGCGCGCGATCGCTTCCACGCCAAGTCCGACCGCACGGCGGCACGGCTGGACCGGGTCGTCTCCGCGCGCGAGCGGGTGGAGTCGTCCATCGACGGGTTGACCGGCGCGTACCGCCGCGACGCCGGCTTGTTGGAGTTGGAGCACGAGGTGACCAGAGCCCGGCGCACCGGCGACACCTTCGTCCTCGCCTTCGTCGACGTGAACAACCTCAAGGAGAGAAACGATCTGCACGGTCACATCGCGGGAGACCGGCTCCTCCGGAAGATCGCCGACACGCTCCGGGCCAACGTCCGCTCCTACGACCTCGTGGTGCGCTACGGCGGCGATGAATTCGTCTGCGGTCTTCCCGCCCTCGACGTGAACGATGCCGCCGAGAGGTTCGCGCGCATCAACGAGGACCTGGCGGCAACTGACGAGGCGTCAGTTGCCTTCGGTCTCGCCGAATTGGAGCGGGGCGACTCGCTCACCGATCTGATCACGCGAGCCGACAGCGTCATGTACGCCAACCGGTCCCGGCGGTCCCGCCGTTCCCGGGGTATTGAGGTCGCCGCCAACGCGGACGACCGGGTGTCGTCCACCACGCAGCCGACCGGGTAGTCGCCGGTCTGCGGTCGCATCGGGGTGTTGCGCCTCGCCGGCCCTCGCTACCCTCCGGTCCGGGCCACCGCGACCTCGAGCAGAACCTCGGTGATGGTGTCGAGGGGGCGGCTCTGTGCGATCTCGGACTGCAGCGTCCGGGCCCTCGCCGCGAAAGAGGAT
>Ga0302181_10002219_pt1 | contig 13945 bp, 11 predicted proteins | sample I_Palsa_E3_3_FD_198786 | JGI IMG/M metagenome (GOLD analysis project Ga0302181, IMG submission 198786) | Peat permafrost microbial communities from Stordalen Mire near Abisko, Sweden - I_Palsa_E3_3 | ecosystem: Environmental > Terrestrial > Soil > Palsa > Peat permafrost | place: Sweden... | reverse complement strand
CCGAATCGCCGAACCCGGCAATGCCCTTCCATGATCACGGAAATTAGAGCGTGCCAGGACCCGCCTAAGTTTCCGCGTTAAATGGATAGCGCGTGTCCCCGTCGCCAGGAAGCCCGCGGTCAGGCTGCCAGCTGACACGACGAACCGGGACCACGCTGATCTCCGCAGCTGAGCGAGGCCGGGACTGATCGGTCCAAGTATTCGAGGTCAGAGCATGCCGAGCAGCCAGCGGGGGCCGGTTACGGCTGCACCAGCGGCCGTGCAGCGACCGCGCAGTTCCCGGTCCGCGGTCACGACCAGACGATGACCGGGCAGCCGCGCCGCCAGGTCAGCGATCAGGTCGTCGCCCGAACCGGCCGCGGCAACCACCCGGACCCGGCTCGCATCCGGCAGCCCATCCGGTGCCAGCCCATCCGGTGCCAGCCCATCCGGTGCCAGCCCATCCGGTGCCAGCCCATCCGGTGCCAGCCCGGCCGGCGGCGTGCCGGGCAGCGCGTCCGGCTGCGCTGGCAGGCGTGCGAGGGCAGCCCGTGCCGCTCCTTCCAGGACCAGCACGAAGCCGGGGAACCAGCGCTCCAGCACCGGGCCGGGCAGTGAAGCGAGCACCAGCCCGGGCAGCGGCCCGGACAGCGGGACGGGTAGCGCGGGGACGCCGCGCGCGGCCAGTGCGGTCAGCTCACCGTGCAGCCGGACGGCAGCGCCTGCCCGGTCGCGCCACCAGCCGTCGGCTCGCGAGCCCATCACGTTGGCCACGTCAACGATGACCGTCAGCGGGGCAAGCCAGGCTCGCAGCGACGGCCATTGCGCGGCGAACCCGGGATGCAGGTCCAGCCGCCCAACGTCGCCCTCGCTGATCCAGCCGACCTCGCTGGTCTCGTCGCTGGCGTTGCGCACCGGAAACGGCGCCGCAGCCGCGGCGATCACGGTCTGGTAGGACCAGCCGCCGTGATCGTCGCGCAAGATCCCGCCGACGGTGACCGCACCGGCAGGAACGCCGCATTCCTCGGCAGCCTCGCGCAGCGCGGCGCTCACCGCCGACTCGTGGCTGTCCATGGCGCCACCCGGCGGTCCCCACGTGCCCGGATGGTTGACCCACGAACTCCTGCGCTGCAGCAGCACAACGGCATCGCCGCCAGCCGCCCTATCGCCGCCAGCCGCCGTGTTACCGCCAGCCGCCGTGTTACCGCCAGCCGCCGTGTTACCGCCAGCCGCCGTGTCACCGGCAGCGCCCGGGACGTACGCGAGCAACCCGGCGGCGCCGAACCGGCCCCAGTGCCGGTGACCCTGGGCGCACCTGATCCAGCCGTTACCGTCCCTGTCGGCCATGGCGGCTGACGATAGCCGATGGCAAGCCCTTGCCGCATAGGCTGACCCCATGGTCGAGTCGATGATTGCGGATCAGGTCATGAAACTGCGCCAGCGCCGGACGGCGCAGCTGATCCTGGAACTCGATCTCACCGACGGGCTCGCCGAGGACCGCCCGGCCGACCCGGTGTCGGCCGTGCTCGCCCGCCGCAGGCCGCTGCTGGCTGACGTGCTTGACGGCCTGCGCCGCGCCCGCGGCGACCACCGGGTCAAGGCGCTCATCGCCAAGCTCGGCGGGCGGAACATCGGCCTCGCCACGGTCCAGGAACTGCGCGCCGCGATCGAGGAGTTCCGCGAGGCCGGCAAGCTGACGGTCGCCTGGGCGGAGACCTTCGGCGAGTTCTCGGCCGGCAACGTGCCCTACTACCTGGCCACCGCCTTCGACACCATCTACCTGCAGCCATCCGGCGACCTCGGGCTCACCGGAATAGCGGTCGAGCGCAGGTTCTACCGCGGCACGCTGGACCGCCTCGGCGTGGAGTTCCAGGTCGGCAAGCGGCACGAGTACAAGAACGCAGCCGACCAGTTCACCGAACGCGGATTTACCGGGCCGGCCAGGGAAGCCACCGAGCGGATGATGGCGTCCGTCATCGAGCAGCTCACCGACGCCATCGCCGGCCGCCGCGGAATCGACCCAGCGCAGGCGCGCGCGCTGATCGACCGTGGCCCGTTCCTCAGCGGCCAGGCGCTGGAGGCGGGCCTGGTGGACGCGCTCGGCTACCGGGACGAGGCGTTCGCCAGCGTCAGGAAACAGGCCGGGCCAGGCGCCATCGTGCAGTACGTCGGCCGCTATCAGCGCTCGCACGCACTCGCCGAGCGGGCGCGCAAGCTGCCGGAGCGGGCGGGCAAGCTGTCGGCGGCGCGGCAGGGGTCCGTCGCGCTCGTCTACGCGACCGGCCCGATCAGGCGCGGCCGCAGCGGGCACGGGCCGCTTTCCGGCGGTGCCATGGGCTCGGACACGATCTCCGCGGCGCTGCGGGCGGCGATCACCGATGACCGGGCCCGCGCGATCGTGCTGCGGGTCAACAGCCCGGGCGGCTCGTACGTCGCGTCCGACACGATCTGGCGCGAGGTCGTGCGTGCCCGGGCGGCCGGCAAGCCGGTCGTGGTGTCCATGGGCGACGTGGCGGCTTCCGGCGGCTACTTCATCTCGATGGCAGCGGACGCGATCGTCGCGCAGCCGGGCACGATCACCGGCTCGATCGGCGTGCTGTCCGGCAAGCCAGTGCTCGGCGATCTGCTCGGCCGGGCGGGCGTCAGCACCGACTCGGTTACCGAGGGCACCCATTCGGCGATGTTCAGCACTACCCACCCGTTCAGCGAGGACGAGTGGGAGCTGGTCAACTCCTGGCTCGATCACATCTACGCCGACTTCACCGGCAAGGTCGCGGCCGGCCGCGGGATGTCCGCCGACCGGGTGCACGAGCTCGCCAGGGGCCGGGTCTGGACCGGCGCGGATGCGCTGGCGAACGGCCTTGTCGACGAACTCGGCGGCCTGGACAAGGCAGCCGCGCTCGCCCGCACCAAGGCAGGACTGCCGCCCACCGCGCCGCTGCGCGGCTACCCGCGGGTGCGGCCGCTTGACCGGCTCCGCCCGCCCGGCTCGAGCGAGGGCCGGTCCGCCGCGACCGCGGGGCTGGCCAGCGGCCTGCTGGCGGAGAGCTGGGGGCCGGTGTGGCGGCTCGCGGCACAGGCGGGGTTCTCGCCGCACGGACCGCTCACGCTGCCCGGAGGCTGGACTTTCGAGTGACAGAACGGATAGTTGCCGGTTACTCAGCCGGCGGCATCGGTGATGTGCTCGCGGGGTTCGCGTCGGGCGTCACCCTGGTCACTGTGGCCGACGGGCGGGATGACATCGGGACCACCGTCAGCGCGTTCTGCCCGGTGTCGGTGGATCCGCCGCTCGTGCTCGTTTCCCTGCTGGCCGGTTCCTACCCGGCCGAGCTGCTCAGCCGGGTAGACCAGTTCGCCGTGACGCTGCTGGCGGCCGGCCAGCGGATGCTGGCCGGGCGGTTCGCGGTAGCCGGGCGTCCTGGTGCCCGGCTGCTGCTGGATGGCGTGCCGCACCGGCGCGGCGAGCTGTCCGGCGCGCTGATCGCCGACGACGGGCTTGCCGCGATCGAGTGCGAGGCCAGCCAGCGAGTGCCGGCCGGGGATCACCTGCTGGTTATCGCCAGGGTCGTCGCGATCCCCTACGCCGCTGCCGGGGGGCAGCCGCTGATCAGGTTCCGCAACGGCTACCCGGCGATCGGCCCGGCCGCCCAGGCCTGACCAGGGCACCCGGGCGCTGCCCCGCCATCCGGCGCTGCTTCCTTCTGGTGCGGCCTGCGCCGCCAGCGCCGGTGCCGCGCGGGCGCCGATACCTGGAATCATTCATTCAGGAAGGCGAGCACGGCGAGCACCCGGCGGTTGTCGTCGCCGGTTGGCGCCAGGCCGAGCTTGATGAAGATGCTCGTGCTGTGCTTGCTGACCGCCTTCTCGGAGACGAACAGGCGCTGCGCGATCGCGCTGTTCGATCGTCCTTCCGCCATCAGGGCGAGGACCTCGCGCTCGCGGGCCGACAGCAGAGCCATCGGCTCGTCGCCTGAGCGCCGCCCGAGCAGCTTGGAGATCACCTCGGGGTCAAGGACGGTGCCGCCGCCGGCCACGGTGCGCAACGCCTCGATGAACGCCTCGTCGCTGAACACCCTGTCCTTCAGCAGGTAGCCGACCCCGCCGGCCTGATCGGCCAGCAGCTCGCGGGCGTAGAGCTGCTCGACGTACTGGGAAAGCACCAGGACAGGCAGCCCGGGCACCTGCCGCCTGGCCTCCAGCGCGGTCCGCAGTCCCTCGTCGGTGAAGGCCGGGGGCAGCCGGACGTCCACGATCTCGACGCTGGTCTCCATCGTGGCTGGCGGACGCGCCGGCCGCAATGGGCCGGCATCCACTCGCGGGGTAGGCCTGCGCCTACTTCCTCCTCCCGCCGGACCTGTGCCGCCGCGGGACAAGGGGGATGAATCCCCGGATCGACCACGTTCGAAGGTGATCGGCCCGGGGATTCACCACCTTGCGGCCGGTGGTTTAGGCGGTGGCGAGTTTCCCGGCCTGCCAGACCGCGGCGATCTGCGGGACGCCTGGCCGGTAGGCCAGGTAGGAGTGCGAGGGCGCGTCCAGCATGATCAGGTCGGCGCGCGCGCCGACGCCGAGGTGGCCGACGTCGGTGCGGCGCAGCGCGCGGGCACCGCCGGCGGTCGCTGCCCACAGCGCTTCCTGCGTCGTCATCCGCATCTCGCGCACCGCGAGCGCGATGCATAGCGGCATGCTGGAGGTGAAGCAGGAGCCCGGGTTGCAGTCGGTGGCGATCGCCACCGTGACGCCCGCGCCGAGCAGCCGCCTGGCGTCGGGATAGGGCTGCCGGGTGGAGAACTCCACGCCGGGCAGCAAGGTAGCCACCGTCGCCGATGACGCGAGCGCGTCGACGTCGGCATCGTCGAGGTACGTGCAGTGATCGGCAGAGGCGGCGGCGCATTCCACCGCGAGCTGCACGCCCGGCCCCGGGCCGAGCTGATTGGCATGCACCCGCGGCTGCAGGCCGGCCGCGGTCCCGGCGGCGAGCACGGCAGCCGCCTCGTCCCGGCCGAACGCGCCCCGCTCGCAGAACACGTCCACCCAGCGCGCGTGCGGAGCGCACGCGTCCAGCATCGCGCCGCAGACCAGGTCCACGTAGGCGGCCAGGTCCCGGTCGAACTCCGGCGGGATCACATGCGCGCCCAGGTAGGTCACTTCCGGGGTGAACTCGGCGGCCAGGGCGACGCTACGTGCCTCGTCGGGCACGGTGAGGCCGTAGCCGGACTTGCACTCGAAAGTGGTCGTGCCCTGGAAGAGCAGTTCGCCGGAAAGGCGCCGCAGGTTCGCCCGCAGCTGGTCGTCGGTAGCGGCCCTTGTCGCGGCGACGGTCGAGCGGATGCCGCCCGCCTGATAGGGCAGGCCGGCCATCCGGGCGGCGAACTCCGCCCCGCGCTCGCCGGCGAATACCAGGTGCGCGTGCGAGTCGACGAACCCGGGCAGCACCGCGCGGCCGGCGGCGTCAACGCTCTCGTCCGCGGCCGGCGCCCGCGCGGCGGGCCCGGTCCAAGCGACCCGCCCGGCCTCGATCACCAGCGCAGCATCGGCGACCGACGCGAACGTGCCTGGACCGGGCGCCCCGCCGTACGGCGCCCCGCTGTCCGGCGCCCCGCTGTCCGGCGCCCCGCTGTCCGGCGGCGTCGCGCTGTCCGGCGGCCCGGAGCGCGGCGCCGCAGCGTCTGGCGGCGCGTTCGTGACCAGCTCGCCGATGTTGGTGATCAGGAGGCTACTCACAGCAGGCTCACGTGCCCGCACTGCCGCACCCGGTCACGCCGGTGCGCCAGCCGGAAAGCCGAGACCGGCCGCGGCCTAAGCCAGTTCCTGATCATAAGTAATGAACTCTGCCAGCTCTGGCCGGAACGGATCGGCGCTTGCCAGATGGATCGCATCAAGGGATCCGCGCACGCCAGCGGTGAACGTGTCCCACTCGGCAGGGGTGAAGGTCAGCACGGGGCCGGTACGGTCCTTGGAGTCACGGACTGCGACCACGCCGGGCAGGTTGCGCGCGATCTCCACGCACGCGCCGCCGTTGCCGCCGCTGTAGCTGCTCTTGCGCCACTCAGCGCGCTCTATGTCGTTGCCCATCGTTCCTCAGCTACTTTTCCGATCAGGTCTCGTGCGGCTCCACGGGGAAGTGCGTCGGCTCTTAGCCGGTCGAACGCTAGCGCCGCCTTGCCGACCAGCGCGGACTTCTCGATCGTCTGACCCTCAACGGCCGTCTCCGCGTACAAGATACTTGGTGCGCCGTCGAAAGCAGCGACGATGAACGCCCCGAGCAATCCGGAGTGAGCGCCGACCGCGGCCGGCACGATCTGAACCGTGACGTTCAGGCGGCACGACGTGTCAGCAAGGTAGAGCAACTGGTCATACATGACCTTGCGCGAGCCGATGAGCCGATGCAGCACAGCCTCATCGAGGACCACCCACAGCTCAGGCGGCCGGGGATGATCAAGGATGCCCTGCCGCTCGATGCGGGCGCTGACCAGCTCATCTATCTCGTCCTCGGTGGTAGAAGCTGACTGCGACGCCCTGAACAGCGTGCGCGCGTAGTCGGCCGTCTGGAGCAAGCCCGGAATGAGCATCGGCTCCCACCAGCGCAGCGACGTTGCCCGCCGTTCGGCTTCAAGCCACTCAGTGAACCACGAGGGATAGCCGGGGCCGTCCAGGCGGCGGGCAAGCGCATAGATCCGGACGAACAGTCCGGCCGCGTCCGGCAGCGCCCGGTCGCAATTCTGCGCGAAATCCTGAGACGGCACGCGCTCGCCCGTCTCCACCTTGTCAACTTGCGCGCCCGAGTAGCCGAGCCGCTGGCCTAACTGCTCCTGGCTGAGGCCCGCCCCTGTCCGCCAGCGCCGAAGCTCAGCGCCGAAGAAGTCCAGTGGTCCCGCACTCGGGTCTAGCGCACGTATCAGCGGCACCCCAACCTCGCTTCCCGGCGGGCTTCCCCGACGGCCCCGCCACCACCGGTAACGTTCGGGCACATCCTGACCACAGTATGTGTTCGCTAGAGATCCTAAATGTGCACGGGCAGCATGGCTAGCAATGATCGGAGGTAAGGAATGCGCACTAGCTACTGGCCGTCAACTCCGCGAGGGACGGCTCAACCGACGCCAGCCCAGGACGGCGCGGATGACGGCATCCCAGCTGACCACGCCAACAAATCGGCGCGGATGACGGCATCCCAGCTGACCACGCCAACAAGTCAGTCCAGGACCGCGCGGATGGCGGCCGACAGTGCGGCGGGGACGTCCTTGATGAGCTGATGCCGACCCTCGCGCACTACGTCCCTGCCGCCGACCACGACGTTGCGGACGTCGGCGGCGGTCGCCGCGAAGATCACCGACTCCAGCGCGGTATCCGGCATCGTCCCGGCCAGCCGGGGGCAGTCCAGCGCGACTGTCACCAGGTCGGCGAGCGCTCCCGCCACGATCTCGCCCGCATCCGGCCAGCCGAGGCATGCGTGCCCATCCACCGTGGCGGCGGTGGCCAGCTCGGCTGCGGTGAAGTGGCCGCGCCGCTGGCTGGCCAGCCGCTCGCCGAGCTCAACCCGCCTGGCCTCCTCGAAGATGTCGATCACGGCCTGGCTGTCACTGCCGAGACTGAGCCGGCTACCCGCTAATGCCAGCGCCCGCGCTGGCCCGATTCCGTCGGCCAGATCGGCCTCCGTCGTCGGGCAGAAGCAGGCGAAGCCACGGCTCTCCCCCAGCAACTCGATGTCCCGGCCAGCCAGGTGCGTCGCATGCACCACCGTGCTGCGCGGGCCAAGCGCGCCAGTATCGAAGAGCACCTCGGCCGGCGTCGTGCCATAGGCTGCCACGCAGGCGAGGTTCTCCCCGGTCTGCTCGGACAGGTGCACGTGCAGCGGCGTGCCGTGGCGCTGCGCCCACGCGATCACCGGATGCATCTGATCCGCCGGCACCGCGCGTACGGAGTGAATCGCGGCACCAGCTCTGGCCAGCGGGCCGAGCACGCCACCGGGACCGGCGCCGAGGGCTTCGACCCTGGCCGCCCACTGGTCACCGTCGCCGTCCCCGAACCTGAGCTGCGGCCCCGCCAGCGGCACCGGCCCGCCACCGGGCTTCAGCCCGCTACCGGACTCCGGCCCGCCACCGGATTCCGGCCTGCCACCGCGTAGCGGCCCGCCACCGGGCAGGCCGCCGGACAGGTAGCAGGTATCCAGCAGGGTAATGCGGATCCCCGCCTCGCCTGCCGCGGTGATCATGGCCTTGCCCAGTTCGTTCGGATCCGCGTACGGAGTGCCGCCCGGGCCATGGTGCAGATAGTGGAACTCGCCGACGCAGGTGATGCCGGCCAGCGCCATCTCGGCGTAGGCCGCCCTGGCCAGGGCCAGGTAGCTGGCCGGATCCAGGCGGGCAGCCAGCTGGTACATCCGCTCCCGCCACGTCCAGAACGTGCCATGGCCCGCCTGGGTAATGCCGCGCAGGCCGCGGTGGAAGGCGTGCGAGTGCGAGTTCGCCAGGCCGGGCAGGGTGAGGCCGGGCAGCCGGGTCGCGCCAGGGGCATGCCCCGGTGCCGCCTCAGGGGTGACGGCGGTGAACCGGTCGCCGGCCGCCTCGATCAGCACATCCGGCATGATGCCCAGGCCGGGCAGCCAGGCCAGCTCGGCGCGCCAGCGCCTGACCGGCCCGGTCGGGCTGGCCGACCCGGTCGCCATTGACCCGGCCGGCCCGGCTGGTCCCGTCGGCTCGGTCACTGGCCGCCCAGATCCTCGAGCACGGCGGCGAGAGCCACCACCCCCGCCTCGCAGTCCGCGGGATCAGCCCGCTCGGCAGGCGAGTGGGAAACGCCGGACGGATTGCGCACGAACAGCATTGCCGTGGGCAGCCGGGCCGCCAGTACCCCGGCATCGTGACCGGCCCCGGTCGGCAGCAACGGCGCCGCGAACCCCCGCGCCCGCAGCGTTGCCGCTAGCCGGTCGCGCAGCCCGGCGTCGAACGCCACGAGCGGGCTGAATGACTCCCTGCGCACGCTGACCGCTACTCCGTGCTCACTTGCCGCATTCCGCGCGGCCGAGCTGATCTGGTCCAGCACGCGCTGCAGCGTCGCCTCATCCGGTGCGCGCGCGTCCAGCCAGGCGCGGACCGCCGAGCAGATCGCATTCGCGCCGCCGGGCTCGGCGGTGACCTTCCCGAACGTGGCCAGCGCGCCGTGCCCGGCCGCTGCCTGCCTGGCAGCGAGGACTGTCGCCGCATAAGGCAGCATCGGATCACGCCGGTCAGCGAACCTTGTCGTGCCGGCGTGGTCGGGCCTGCCGAGGAAATCAAGTCGCCAGCGGCCGTGCGGCCAGATACTCTCCCCGATCCCGACTGCCGCGCCGATGCCGTCCAGCGCGCTGCCCTGCTCGACGTGCAACTCGACGAACGCGCTGATGCTGGCGAGCAGTTCCGGGTCGGAGCCGATGCGGCCGGCGTCGAGACCGGCGGCTGTCATCGCGTTGGCCAGGCTTACCCCGCTGCCGTCGCGCAGTTCACGAGCCGCCTCCGGCTCGATCGCGCCAGTGAGCAGCCGGGTGCCCAGGCAGGCCAGGCCGAATCTGGCGCCCTCCTCCTCGCAGAACGCGGCGACTGCGATCGGACGGACGGGGACGAAGCCGCCTGCCATGAGCAGGTCGATCGCCGCGAAGGCGGACACCACGCCGAGCGGGCCGTCAAAGGCGCCGCCGTCCGGCACCGAATCCAGGTGGCTGCCGGTGACGATCGCGCCGCGGGCGGATCGCGGATGATCCCACCACGCCCAGAGATTGCCAGCGCGATCACAGGAGGCACGCAGGCCCCGTTCCTGCGCTGTTTCCGTGAACCATGCGCGGCAGGCTGCGTCCGCCTCCGTCCAGGAGTAGCGGCGGTAGCCGCCGGTCGGCGCGTGCCGGCCGACGGGCAAGAGCGAGTCCCAGAGCGCAGCGAACGACACCGGTGCCTCCCTTCATGATCGTCGCGCCGGGGCCGGATTCACGGGCGCCGGGCGACCCCGCAGTACATAATCCGCGACCCGTCGCTGTCGGCCGTCGCCGGGTCCTCCGCGCCCCACTCGCCGGTATGGCAAATCATGGGCCCGGCGCCCTGGTAGGGCTCGGCAAGCTCAAGGCCGGCGAAGAAACGCTCCACCTCAGCTAACGAACGAGGATAGAGCTGCTCGGTGGCGCGGGCGAACATCTCATGCGCAGCCCGCACCATGGCAGGCGGAAGCTTATCGGCGGTGCCGTGCGACAGGGCCAGGTAACTGCCCGGCGCGAGCGCGTCCACGTACCTCGCGACCAGCCCCCACGGATCGGACGCATCGGCGACGAAGTGCAGCACGGCGGTTATCAGCAGCCCGGCCGGCTCGGCGAAATCGATCATCGCCCGCAGGTCGCTGCTGGCCAGCAGCGCGCCGGGGTCGCGGAGGTCAGCCGTGATCAGCCTGGCGCTGTCGCGGCTGGTGAGCAGCCCATCAGCGTGCGCTGCCACCATCGGGTCGAGGTCCACATAAACCACCCGGGCATCCGGTATGACCTCCAGTAACGCCTGGTGGGTGTTGCTGGCGGTGGGCAGTCCGGAGCCGATGTCGATGAACTGGCGCACGCCGCGGCGCGCGATCCAGCGGGCCGCCCGCTGATGAAAGCCCCGGTTCGCCCACGCCATGTCCGATAGTTCGGGCATCTGTAACCGCATCTGCTCGGCCGCGATCCGGTCCACCTCGAAGTTGCTGGTGCCGCCCAGGTAGTAGTCGTATAACCGCGCCGGGGTCGGCCTGGTCACGTCCACGCCCTCCGGCACGTCCACGTCCTCGGGCACCTGGCCGGCCTCGCCCATAACGCCTCCAGCACGACATATATCCGCATACTGTCATGCCCCGTGCGCACATCGTGAACACGATCCTGGGCCCGCCACTGAACCCCTTTACAGGCCTCACGGCGACCACGACTGTCACTGCGCAGCGGCCACAGCAGTCACCGCGGAGCGGCCGCACGGTCAGCGCGGAGCGGGCCCCGCCTCGGACATCGGCACCCGGACTCCGCGGGTTGCAGCGACCCGGCTCGCGTCCTCGTACCCCGCGTCGGCGTGCCTGATGACGCCCATCCCAGGGTCGTTGGTCAGCACTCGCTCGAGCTTCTGCGCGGCCAGCGCGGTGCCGTCGGCCACGCATACCTGGCCGGCGTGGATCGACCGTCCGATACCGACCCCGCCGCCGTGGTGGATGCTCACCCAGGATGCCCCCGATGAAGTGCTGACCAGGGCGTTGAGCAGCGGCCAGTCGGCGATCGCGTCCGAGCCGTCGGCCATCGCCTCGGTCTCCCGGTAGGGCGAGGCGACCGAGCCGCAGTCCAGGTGGTCGCGGCCGATGACGATTGGCGCCCGCACCTCGCCGCGCTCGACTAGCTCGTTGAAGCGGACGCCGGCCAGATGGCGTTCGCCATAGCCGAGCCAGCAGATCCTGGCCGGCAGTCCCTGGAAGCGGACCTTCTGCTGGGCCATCCTGATCCATCGGGCCAGCGGCTCGTTGGCGGGGAAGAGGTCGAGTATCGCCTTGTCCGTGGCGGCGATGTCCGCCGCGTCGCCGGACAGCGCCGCCCAGCGGAACGGGCCCCTGCCCTCGCAGAACAGCGGCCTGATGTAGGCGGGCACGAAGCCGGGGAAGGCGAATGCCCGCTCATACCCGGCCAGCTCGGCCTCGCCCCTGATCGAGTTGCCGTAGTCGAAAACCTCGGCGCCGCGGTCCAGGAAGCCGACCATCGCCTCGACGTGCGCGGCCATCGACTCCCTGGCCCGGCGGGTGAACCCGGCCGGGTCCTCGGCGCGCAGCGCGCCCATGTCCTCGAACGTGACGCCGCGGGGCAGGTAGCTCAGCGGGTCGTGCGCCGACGTCTGGTCGGTGACGATGTCGACGGGGGCACCCATGGCCAGCAGCTCCGGCACGAGGTCGGCGGCGTTGCCGAGCAGCCCGATGGAAAGCGGCTCGGCCGCGTCCCTGGCGGCGGCGGCGCGGCGCACCGCGTCATCGATGTCGTCGGCAGCCTCGTCCAGGTAGCCGTGCTCGATCCGCCGGGCAATCCTGGAGGCATCGCAGTCGATGCAGATCGCCACCCCGCCGTTCATCGTCACGGCCAGCGGCTGCGCGCCGCCCATCCCGCCCAGGCCGGCGGTCAGCGTGACCGTCCCGGCCAGCGTGCCGCCGAACCGCTTAGCCGCGATAGCCGCGAACGTCTCGTAGGTGCCCTGCAGGATGCCCTGGGTGCCGATGTAGATCCAGGAGCCCGCCGTCATCTGGCCGAACATTGTCAGCCCGAGCGCCTCAAGCCGCCGGAACTCTTCCCAGGTCGCCCACTGCGGCACCAGGTTGGAGTTGGCGATCAGGACCCGCGGCGCCCACTCGTGAGTGCGGAAGATGCCGACCGGCTTGCCCGACTGGACCAGCAGCGTCTCGTCGGCCTCCAGGTCCTGCAGTGAGCGGACGATCCCGTCGAAGGCGTCCCAGCTGCGGGCCGCCCGGCCGGAGCCGCCGTAGACGATGAGCTGGTCGGGATGCTCGGCGACCTCGGGGTCGAGGTTGTTCATCAGCATCCGCATGGCGGCCTCCTGCGGCCAGCCCTTGCAGGACAGGCTGGTGCCGCGGGGCGCGCGTACCGGGCGCGGGCCGGATGGTGCCGCGGCGGGCGGGCCGGGCGAGGCATGCGGAGGCGAGGCGGGCGGGGGCGAGGCGGGCGGGGGCGAGGCGGTCAACGCTGGCTCCTCGTCGGGTCGGTGGCGGGACGCGCGGCGGGTCTCGCCGCCGCCATCGCCTCATCATCTCCGGTCGGGGCCCGTCCGTCAGGTAGCGGGGCGGTCGTCAGGCGGAACGGCGCGACGGGCGGAACGGCGCGACGGGCGGAACGGCGAACCGCCACGATAGCCAGGCAAAGGAACCGAGCGGCGGGCTACTGCCGGGCGGCGAGGAGAATTGACCGGATATCAGCTGCGTCCGGCCTGCGCGGCGTGTTGGCCAGCACCTCATCATCGAGGGCGTCCGCGGTGATCTGATCGAAGTCCTCGGCGGCGATGTCGAAGTCGGTCATCTTGTGCGTCATGCCGACCCGGTCCGCCAGGCTCGCGACCGCGGCGATAGCCGCGTCCGCGTTCTGCCCGGCGGTCCTGCCTGTCTCGCCGACGCCGAGGGCGAAGGCCGCGTCGGCCAGCCGGTCCGTGCAGACGGCGGCGTTGAACTCCAGCACGTGCGGCAGCACGAGGGTGAGCGTCACGCCGTGCGCGACGCCGAACCGCCCGCCGATCGCGTGGCCGATCGCGTGGCAGATGCCCAGGCCGGTGGTGGCCATGCCGACGCCGGCCATGTGCCCGGCGAGCAGCATCTGCGACCTGGCCTCCCGGTCCGTCCCGTCGGCGTAGGCCCGCGGCAGATTCGCCGCGATCATGCGGATGACCTGCAACGCGATACCGTCGGACCAGGGATTGGCCCGAATCGACAGGTAGGACTCCAGCGCGTGGGTCAGCGCGTCCATGCCGGTGGCGGCGGTCGCGTGGGGCGGCAGGGCCGCGGTGAGATCCGGGTCGAGCACTGCGGCGGCGGGCAGGGAGCTGGCATGCCCGACATAGAACTTCCGGTGCGTCAGCGGGTCAGTCACCACCCCGAACGCATTCGTCTCCGCGCCGGTTCCCGCTGTGGTGGGCACCGCCACGACCGGCAGGGCAGGAACGCGGAAATCGCCGCGGTAGTCCAGGTCCCGGCCGCGCTGCGGATTGACGGAGGCGAGCGCGATGCCCTTGGCCGCGTCGATCGGCGACCCGCCGCCGACGGCCACCAGCGCGACGCCGCCTGAACCGCCCCGCGCCGCCCGCGCCGCCCGCGCCGCTGCCACGTCGTCGGCGCCGGCCGCCACGTCGTCGGTGGTCGGGTTGGGATGGACCCCGCTGAACACGGTCACGATGATGCCGGCGGCGGACAGTGCGCCGGTGACTGCGGCGACTACCGGGGTGGCCGCCAGCCC
>Ga0302181_10002214_pt1 | contig 13963 bp, 14 predicted proteins | sample I_Palsa_E3_3_FD_198786 | JGI IMG/M metagenome (GOLD analysis project Ga0302181, IMG submission 198786) | Peat permafrost microbial communities from Stordalen Mire near Abisko, Sweden - I_Palsa_E3_3 | ecosystem: Environmental > Terrestrial > Soil > Palsa > Peat permafrost | place: Sweden... | reverse complement strand
GAGAGTGCGCGCAGGGTGGCGAAATAGCTGTCGGCCTCGCGCTCGTCGTTGCGGTAGGGATAGCCGGTGGCCAGCAGCGCGCCCTCGAGCGTGCGCTGCTTGCTGACGCGCATGCGGCGATTCTCCAGGTGCGCGCCGCCGCCGCGCTCGGCCGTGAATATTTCCTGGCGCATGGGATCGTAGATGCAGGCGATCTCGAGCCGGCCGCGCTGCTCGACCGCGATCGATACGCAGAACACCGGGTTTCCGTGCAGAAAATTTGTGGTGCCATCGAGCGGATCGATGATCCAGACGGTCTCGTTGTCGCCGCTGCGGCCGCTTTCCTCGGCCAGGATGGCGTGCTCGGGATAGAGCTTGTGGATGATCTCGATGATCTCGCGTTCGGCGGCGCGGTCGACCTCGCTGACGAAGTCGTTGCGGCCCTTGGAGTGGATCTCGATGCTCTCGAGCCTGGTGAGGCTGCGCACAATAGTCTCGCCGGCGCGACGCGCCGCGCGCACCGCGATGTTGAGCAGAGGATGCATGGGTGGCATTAGGATAGCAGGTCGTGCCGAATGACATCCGCATCGTCCTGGTCGAGACCTCGCATCCGGGCAACATCGGGGCGGTCGCACGGGCCATGAAGAATATGGCGCTCGATGAGCTGGTGCTGGTTCGACCGCGCCAGTTTCCGCATCCCGACGCAACGGCTCGCGCCTCCGGGGCCGACGATGTGCTGTTGCGAGCCCGCGTGGTGCCCGATCTGGCCGCGGCGGTCGGCGACTGCGGCCTGGTGCTGGCGACCACGGCGCGCGAGCGCGATCAGAATTTTCGGGTGCTCGATGCCCGAACCGCGGCGCAGGAGCTGGTTGCGGCTGCAGCGGCACAGCCGGTGGCGGTTGTGTTCGGTGCCGAACGCTCCGGCCTTTCCAATGAGGAGCTCAACACCGCGCACGCGCTGCTGCGCATTCCCGCCAATCCCGCTTATGCGGCACTGAACTTAGGGATGGCGGTGCAGATCGTCAGCTACGAGATCCTGTGCGCGCGCGGCGAGTCGGGGCCGTCGACGGCGCACGGCGCGCAGCGTTCCGAGCCGCTGGCCACGGCCACGGAGATGGAGCGTCTGTACGTGCATCTGGCCGAGGTGCTCGAACTGATCGATTTCCGCGATCGCACGCAGCGCGGTACGCACCTGATGAACCGCCTGCGAAGGCTGCTGCAGCGCGCGCAGCTCGACGCCAACGAAGCCAACATCCTGCGCGGGATCCTGACAGCCGTGCAGCAGCACCGGCGTCGGGCGGGTGAGCGCACATGAGCGACCCGATCTATCTCGATTACGCGGCCACAACGCCGGTGGATGCGCGCGTGGCGGCCGCCATGGGCGAATGCCTGACGCGAACCGGCGTGTTCGGAAACCCCGCCTCGCAGCACGTCTTCGGGCGGCGCGCGCGCGCGCGGGTCGAGGCCGCGCGAGCGCAGGTCGCCAGCCTGATCGGCGCGCCCGCGGCGCAGATCATCTGGACTTCGGGTGCCACGGAATCCAACAACCTGGCGATCCTCGGCACCGCTCGCGCCGCGCGGGCGCGCTTCGCGGGCCGGCACCAGCCGCACATCGTCACGTCCCGCACCGAGCACAAGGCGGTGCTCGATCCCTGCCGCCGTCTCGAACAAGATGGTGTCCTAGTCAACTATTTGTCGCCGGACGCCCTTGGGATCATCGACCCCCAGCAGGTGCGTGAGGCGATAGGAGAGGACACGGTGCTGGTGTCCCTCATGCATGCCAACAATGAGATCGGCGTGCTGCAGGACATCGACGCGATCGGCGCCTGCTGCCGCGAGCGCGGCGTGCCGCTGCACGTGGATGCGGCACAGAGTGCCGGCAAGGTGCCAATCGATCTCTCGAATGCGCCCGTGGACCTGCTGTCCCTGACGGCGCACAAGCTCTACGGCCCCAAGGGCATCGGTGCGCTCTACGTGAGTCCGCAGCGGCGCGCCGAACTGCAGCCGCTGATGTTCGGCGGCGGGCAGGAGCGCGGACTGCGGTCCGGCACACTGGCGGTTCACCAGATCGTCGGTTTCGGGCTGGCGTGCGAGCTGTGTGCCGACGCACGTCTCGAGGAAAGCCGGCGCGTCGCGGCGCTGCGGGCCCGATTGTGGGACGGGCTGCGGTCCATCGACGGGACGCTGCTCAATGGTCACCCCACCCAGCGGGTGGCGGGCATCCTGAACGTGTCGTTTCCGGGAGTCGAAGGCGAGAGCCTGGTGGCGGGCCTGACCGAACTCGCACTGTCGACCAGCTCGGCCTGCAATGCGGACAGCGATGAGGCGTCCTATGTGCTGCGCGCCCTGGGCCGGGATACGCAGACCGCGCAGAGCTCGCTGCGATTCAGCCTGGGGCGCTTCAGCGTGGACGCAGACGTCGATCAGGCCGTAGCCGCGGTGCGCCGCGAAGTGGCGCGCCTGCGCGCGGTGGCGCCCTGAGGGGGGCGTGACGGCTTGAACGAGCCCGGGCAAACCCCAGATCCGGATCTGGCCGCAGATGCAGATCCGCTCGCGCCGCAGATCCGGGCGCTGTTCGCGGCGCTGGATCATGCCGGAGAGCTCCCGGGTGCTAGCGCCGGGCCGGGGCGCGTCGTCCGCGGCGAGGCCGGGCGCGAGGCACTGGGGACGCGCGTATGTTTTGCGCTGCGGCTTCTGGAAGGCCGGATAGCCGTGGCGCGCTTTCGCGCCTATGGCTGCCCGCACACGCTGGCGACCTGCGAATGGCTGGCGCGTCGGCTCGAGGGCCACTCTGTCGCCGGCGGGGCGCTCGAAGCGCCCGGAGTGGGCAATCCGCTCGAGTGGAGTGAGCGCCTGGGGTTGCCAGGGGCTAAACTGGGGCGGCTGCTCGTGATCGAGGACGCACTTCGGGCAGCGTTGGCGCAGGCGTAGAGAAACTGTAGTAAAATTAGGTATCTGTAGAGGTCGATTATGTCAATTTCCTTGAGCGAGTCCGCAGCTGCCCGAGTGCTGGATCGGCTGGCCAGCCGCGGCCACGGCATTGGCCTGCGCCTCGGGGTCAAGCCGGCCGGCTGCTCGGGATTTCGCTATGTGGTCGATTACGCCGATGAGGCGCGCGCGGGCGAGCTGGTGTTCGAATCGCAGGGCGTCAAAGTGTTCGTGGATGGTGAAAGCCTGCCGACGATCGACGGCACGCGCATCGATTTCGTACGCCAGGGGCTCAATGAGAGCTTCCGCTTCGAGAATCCCAACGTGCGCGGCGAATGCGGCTGCGGCGAGAGCTTCACGGTCTGAAAAGCCTTAAAAGTCGGGCACTTCCGTCACCAAACGGATTGCCCGGCGCGGCTCGCAACGCCTATACTGCCGGCCATTTTTCGGCACGGAGGTTCTCATGGCGCTCGAGCGCACCCTGTCCATCGTCAAGCCCGACGGCGTGGCCGGCAATCTGATCGGCGAGGTCTATCGCCGCTTCGAAAGCCAGGGCCTGAAGATCGTCGCCGCCCGCATGCTGCGTCTGTCGCAGCAACAGGCGGAGCTGTTCTACGAGGTGCATCGCGAGCGGCCGTTCTACCAGGACCTGGTGCGCTATATGACCTCCGGTCCCGTGATCGCCCAGGTGCTCGAGGGCGACAATGCCGTCGCCAGGCATCGCGAGATCATGGGTGCGACCGACCCGAAGAAGGCTGCCGCCGGCACCATCCGGGCGGATCTGGCCAAGAGCATCGAGCAGAACGTGGTGCACGGCTCGGACGCCCCCGACACCGCGGCACGCGAGATCTCGTTCTTCTTCAGCACCACGGAGATCTGCCCGCGCGCATGAATGAGGCGCCGCCCCAAGGTTTGCCGGCCGATGAGCGCGTCAACCTGCTCGGGCTGCCGCGCGCACAGCTTGAGCAGTGGTGCGCAGCTTTGGGCTCGAAGCCCTACCGCGCGCGCCAGCTCATGAACTGGCTGTACAAGCGCGGCGTGGATCGCTTCGAGGACATGAGCGATCTGGCCAAGGACTTCCGCGCCCAGCTGCAGGCGGCGGCGCAGGTCACGCTGCCCGAAATCATGCGCGTGCAGCAGGCCAGCGACGGCACCTGCAAGTGGCTGCTACGCGCCGATTCGAGCCAGGCCTACGAGATGGTCTATATCCCCGAGACTGATCGCGGGACGCTGTGCATCTCCTCGCAGGTCGGCTGTGCGCTCGACTGCTCGTTCTGTTCAACCGCGCAGCAGGGCTTCAACCGCAACCTCAGCACCGCGGAGATCGTGGGGCAGGTGTGGCTTGCCAATCGCGAGCTCGGGTTCAAACCGGCGGGCGAGCGCATCGTGACCAACGTGGTGCTCATGGGCATGGGCGAGCCGCTGGCGAACTTTCGCAACGTGGTCCCGGCGCTGCACATTTTCCTCGACGACCTGGGCTTCGATCTCTCGCGCCGGCGCGTGACGCTGTCCACCTCCGGCCTGGTGCCGCAGATCTACAAGCTGGCCCAGGAAACCAACGTGGCCCTGGCCGTGTCGCTGCATGCCCCGGACGATGCGCTGCGCAGCCAGCTGGTGCCGATCAATCGGCTGCATCCGATCGCCGAGCTGCTCGAGGCCTGCTGGCACTACATCGATGAACAGAACGGCCGCAGCGTGACTTTCGAGTACGTAATGCTCGATGGGATCAACGATGCGCCGGCGCAGGCGCGTGCGCTGGTTCAGCTGCTGGCGGGACACCCGGCCAAGGTGAATTTGATCCCCTTCAATCCGTTTCCCGGCACGCCCTATCGCCGCTCGAGCGATGGCGCCGTCACGCGCTTCCGTGATGAGCTGGTTCGCGGCGGCATCATTGCCACGATACGACGCACTCGCGGTGATGACATCGATGCGGCCTGCGGCCAACTGGTCGGTCGCGTCATCGATCGCACGGTGGTGCGATTAGGCGATCGCGCGGCCGCTGCCGAGGCGCGAAGTCGCGTGCAGGTGAGTGCGTGAGGTTCGGGTTGCTGGGCGTGGCCGCGGTGCTCGCGACGGTCGCGATCCTCGCGGGCTGCCAGAGCAGCAGGCAGCCCACGGGGGTGCCCACTTACACCACCAGTCAGCGCGACAAGGCCGCGCAGGCGAACCTGCAGCTGGGCATGGGCTATCTGCAGCAGGGGAACCTGGCATCCGCCAAGGACAAGATCGAGCGCGCCGAGCTCGAGGATCCGCACAGCGCCGAGATCCATGCCGCGCTCGGGCTGCTCGATGAGCGGCTGGGCAAGGATAAGGAGGCCGATAAGGAATATCGCGAGGCGCTGTCCCTGGCGCCCGGCGATCCCTCGATGCTGAACAATTACGCGGTCTACCTGTGCAGCCATGGCCGCGCGCCCGAGGGCGTACACAATTTCGAACTGGCCGCCGGCAATCCGCTGTACCGATCGCCGTGGGCGGCCTACACCAACGCCGGTGTGTGTCAGCGCCAGGCGCATCACGAGACCGAGGCGGCGCAGCTGTTCGCACGCGCGCTGCAGTCCAATCCGGCTTACTCCGAAGCGGTGTTCCAGGCTTCGGACCTGGACCTGACGCAGCAGAAGTACGCGGTTGCGCGCCTGCGCGTGGACTTCTACCTGACCAACAACAACGCGACGCCCGACCTGCTGCTGCTGGGCTGGCGGATCGCACAGGCGCAAGCCGATGCGGCCGCCGCGGCGCGCTATGCGCAGCGGCTGTCGAAGGAGTTTCCGAACTCCGCGCAGGCGCGTTCGTTGGCGGCCAATCAGGCTAATCCGGGCTGATCATGGGCCAGGAGGAGGACACGGAAGGTCCGAAGCCGGCGGGGCCGGAAGCGGGACCGGGCGCATGGCTGGCGGCCGCGCGCGAGCAGGCCGGTTTGAGTCTCATGCAGGCCGCAGACCGGCTGCACCTGGATGTCTCGGCGGTCAAGGCGCTGGAAGCCGGGCGGTTCGAGGTGCTGGGTGCGGCGGTGTACGCGCGCGGGCATCTGCGTCGCTATGCCGAGTTGCTGGGACTGCCGCCTCAGGAAGTCGAGAAATCGTTTTTGCAGTTGCACCCGGCGCGCTCGACGCCGGATCTGCGGCACGGCGCGGGATTGCTGCGCAAATCCGACGCTGCGGCACGCGCACTGCGGCCGCGAACAGCGGCGCTCGGTGCCCTGGTGCTCGTCATCATCGGCGTGGTGCTGTGGGCCCGGCGCGTCCCGCACTCGCACGATGCCGTACCGCGGCCGGTTGCAGCCGCCCCCACGGCCTCAGCCACGGTCAGCGCGGATGCCGCGGCCACGGCGGGTGCGCCGGCGCCATCCGCACCGGTGGGCGGCGCGCTCGACAGCCCGGTGAGCGCGGATTCTGCGGCTCGGTTCAATGGCCAGAGCGCGACGCTGTGGGATCCGGCACTCGATAGCGCCGCGCAGCGATCGCCGGTGGATGGTGGCGGCGGCGTCACCGATGGGCCGTCTTCACATGCCGCGAACACGCATTCAGCCGCCAAGGCGCCATCGCGTGCGCGCGGCACGCATCCCTAGGACTCATTAATGACCCAATCGATTCAGCCGGTGCGCGGCATGAATGATGTATTGCCGGCGGAAATCGGGGCATGGCAACACCTCGAGCGCGTGGCGCGTGCCATTTTCGAGTCTTATGGCTACGAGGAAGTGCGCGTTCCGATTGTCGAGCATACGGATCTGTTCAAGCGCTCGATCGGCGAGTTCACCGATATCGTCGAGAAGGAGATGTATACCTTCCAGGATGTCGGCGGCGACAGTCTCACGCTGCGCCCCGAGGCCACCGCGGGCATCGTGCGGGCCGCGATCTCGAACAACCTGCTGCGCGGGCAACGTCACAAATTGTGGTGCAGTGGCGCGATGTTTCGCCACGAACGACCGCAGAAGGGCCGCTACCGGCAGTTCTACCAGCTGGATGTCGAGGCGCTGGGTTTCGCCGGTCCCGATATCGATGCGGAACTGATCGCACTGAGCGCGCGGCTGTGGCGGGAACTGAAAATCTCGCGTGTGCGCCTGATGATCAATTCGCTGGGGACGCCGGCCTCGCGTGCGCTGTACCGCGAGCACCTGGTCGAGTACTTCCGCGCCCACGAGAGCGCGCTCGATGAGGACAGCCGGCGGCGCCTCGGCGGCAACCCGCTGCGGATCCTCGACAGCAAGAACCCCGATCTGCGAGCGCTCATCGAGGGCGCACCGCTGCTGCACGATCACCTGGACGAGGAGTCACGGCAGCATTTCGCGGCGTTGCGCGCGTCGCTTACGGCGATGGGGATCGCCTATGAGGTCAACCCGCGGCTGGTGCGCGGGCTGGATTACTATTCGCGGACCGTGTTCGAGTGGGTCACCGACGCACTCGGCTCGCAGGATGCGGTGTGCTCGGGCGGCCGCTATGACGGGCTGATCGCGCAGCTGGGCGGCGAGCCCACGCCAGCCATCGGCTTTGCCGCCGGCGTGGAGCGGATCGTGGCCCTGATCGTACAGGCCGGCAGCCAACCTGCGGCGCGGGCGCCGGACATCTACCTGGTTGCCAGCGGGGAGCGTGCGGAACTGGCCGCGATGCGCCTGGCCGAGCAATTGCGCGATGCCTTGCCAGGCCGTGGGGTAGTGCTCAATCTAGGCGGCGGCAACTTCAAGACACAGTTCCGCCGCGCGGATCGCAGCGGGGCCCAATTGGCCCTGATTCTTGGGGATGAGGAAATGGATCGCGGCGTGGCCGCGGTGAAACCTTTGCGCCGCGAGGGTGGTCAGATCGACTGTCCGTTGGCGGAACTGCCGGGACGCATTGCGTCACTGCTATAGGGGGAGAAGGATTCGGTGGACGAGTATCTGAACGAAAAAGAGCAATGGGAACGCCTGTTGCGGAACCTGCGCGAGCAGGCGCCCTGGATGCTGGCCGGTGTCGCGGTCGTGGCCGCCGCCTTCGGCGGCTGGCACCTGTGGCAGTCCCACGTCGAGAACCGCGCGCTCGAGGCCGCGGCACGCTATCAGCAGGCCGTGGACGCCTTCACTCACAACGATCTGGCCGGTGGCGTGAAGATTGCCGACGCGCTGGTCAAAGACTTCGGGAACAGTGCTTATGGCGATCAGGCCAACCTGGCCGCCGCACGCGTGCAGGCGGAGAACCAGCAGCTGGACCTGGCGGCCGCACGCCTGCGCGAGGTCATGCAGCACACCCGCGATGATTCGCTGGCGCTGATTGCACGTCTGCGCCTGGCGCGCGTCCAACTCGCGCAGGGCAAACCCGACGAGGCCATCAAGACCCTCGATGGCGCGGATGCCGGGGCCTTCAAGGCGCGCTACGGGGTGCTGCGCGGCGATGCGCTGCTCGCCAAGGGCGATCGCGAAGGGGCGCTGAAAGAGTACCGCGCCGCGCGCGCGAGCGGCGCCGACACGGTCGACGGTGAACTGCTGGACCTGAAGATCAACGAGCTGGCTCACTCGTGACCAATCTCACGCGTGCGCTGATCCTGGGTGTTTGCGCCACGATCTGCCTGATCGGCTGCAGCAAGGACAAGACCGACAAGCCGGCGGTGCTGGTGCCGCTGGTCAATCGCATCGAGATCAAATCGGTCTGGCACGTCAACGAGGGCGGCGAAAAGCCGGTGCTGCGGCTCGGAATCGACGCTGCCGTTGACGGGCAGCGCGTGTTCCTTGCCAGCTACAAGGGCAATGTCACCGCGTATGACCTCGCGAGCGGCAAGGAACTCTGGCAGCACTCGGTGCGCGCTCCGCTCTCAGCCGGTCCCGGCGCCGCGGACGGCCTGATCATCGTCGGCAGCTCCAAGGGCGATGTGATCGCGCTATCCGAGCAGGATGGCACGCAGCGCTGGCGGGTGCGCATTAACGCCGAGATTCTCTCGGCACCCGCGATCGGCAATGGCATCGTGATCGTGCGCGCCGTGGATGGCCGGCTGCATGGCCTTTCGGCCCGGGATGGCAGCGAGAATTGGGTGATGGACCAGCAGGTGCCGCGCCTGACCCTGCGTGGCACCAGCCGGCCCATCATCGCCGGCGATGTTGCCATCTGCGGATTCGACAACGGGCGCATCGTGGCGGCCGCCCTGGGCAATGGCAGCACGGCCTGGGAATCCCCGGTCGGCCAATCCCACGGCAGCACCGAGCTGCAGCGACTGATCGATGTCGATGCGCCGGTGGTGGCCGATGGCGAGGATCTGTTCGCGGTGGCCTACCAGGGGCGCGTGGCGCGCATGTCGCGCGAGAACGGACAGATCATCTGGGCGCGGGACCTGTCGAGTTTCCGCGGCCTGGCGGTCGATGAGAACGCGGTCTACGTTTCCACGGCCGAGGGCGATCTGGTGCGGCTCGACCGGCGCACCGGCGTCGAGCAATGGCGCGTGAAGACGCTCGAAAGGCGGCAGCTGTCGGCGCCTACGGTCTATGGCGGACGCGTGGTGGTCGCCGATCTCGGCGGCTTCGTGCATTGGTTCGACGCCGCCACCGGCGAGCCGGTGGCGCGCTATCTGATCGGCAAAAAGAAACGCGTCAGCAATCCGATGATCGTCGCCGGGGATCTGCTGCTCGCATTCTCCGACGCCGGCGAGCTGATCGCGTTGCGGGCGCCAGCGCTCCAAGCCAAGTGAGCCGCCGATGCTGCCCATTGTCGCCATCGTCGGCCGGCCCAATGTCGGCAAGTCAACGCTGTTCAATGCGCTGACGCGCACGCGCGCCGCCATTGTCGCCGATGTCCCCGGCGTCACGCGCGACCGGCAATATGGCTACTCGCGGGTTGGCTCCACGCTCTGCGTACTGATCGATACCGGCGGACTGATCGAGAATCCCAAGGGTCTGGAAGCGCAGATGCGCGTGCAGACCGAGAAGGCCGTTGCCGAGGCCGATCGCATCATCATGCTGGCCGATGCGCGCGCCGGACTTACTTCGCAGGATGAGTTCATCGCGCGCGAACTGCTGCGCACCGGCAAGCCGGTGGCGCTGGCGCTAAACAAATCCGAAGGGCTCGAGGCGGACATCGTGGCCGCGGATTTTCATGCGCTGGGTTTAGGCATGCCGCTGGCGGTTGCAGCCGCGCATGGCCAGGGCCTGCTCGAGCTGATGGAAGCCGTGCTCGAGGGGTTGGACTCGCAATCGGCCGAGCCTGAGGAAGACGCCTCGATCCGGGTCGCGGTAATCGGCCGGCCCAATGTCGGCAAATCCACCCTGGTCAACCGGCTGATCGGCGAGGAACGCGTGATCGCCAGCGATCAGCCCGGCACCACGCGCGACAGTATCCTGGTGCCATTCCATCGCGACGGACGCGATTTCCTGCTGGTCGACACCGCCGGGGTGCGGCGCCGGGCACGCGTCGATGACGCGGTCGAGCGTGCCAGCATCGCCAAGACGCTGCAGGCGATCGCCGAGGCGCACGTGGTGGTCATGACGCTCGATGCACACGAGGGCATCGGCGAGCAGGATGCCAGCGTACTCGGCCAGGCGCTCGAGCGTGGCCGCGTGCTGCTGATCGCGATCAACAAATGGGACGGCATCGCGATGGATCAGCGCGATCAGATCCGACATCAGCTGTCGCTGAAACTGGATTTCGTGCCGTTTGCGCCGCTGCATTTCATTTCCGCGCGTCACGGCACCGGCGTCGGGGAACTGGCGCGCGACATGATTCGAGGTTATGACGCGGCCATGCGCGAGATGCCGACGCCGGCGCTGAATCGCACCCTCGAGCGCGCGCTCGAAGCCCACCAGCCACCGCTGGTGCGCGGCCGGCGCATCAAGCTGCGCTATGCGCACCAGGGCGGACGCAACCCGCCGCGCATCGTGATTCACGGCAACCAGACCACCTCGGTACCCGAGGCGTATCGACGCTACCTTGCGAACGTCTACCGCGAAGCCTTCGATCTGTTCGCCACGCCGGTGGCCATCGAGTTTCGCACCGACGCCAATCCCTACGAGCGTCTCAGGGCCGGGAAGGCGAAGGGGAAGGGGAAGAATGCGCGGCGGGCAAAAACAATGCCGGGTCGACGAACTCGCGGTTGAGCGCGACCCCGAAGTGCAGATGCGGGCCGGTGACGCGCCCGGTGGCTCCCACCTTGCCGATGACCGCGCCGCGCCGAACCGGATCACCGATGTTCACGCCGATGGCCGACAGATGGCAGTACATCGTGATCAATCCCTCGCCGTGATCGATGAGCACTGTGTTGCCGTTGAAGAAGTAGCTGCCGGTGTCGATGACCGTGCCATCCGCCGCGGCGTGCACCGGTGTGCCGGTGGCGGCCGCGATGTCCATGCCTGAATGCGGCGCGCGCGCCTCATTGTTGAACACGCGTCGGCGGCCGAAAGAACTGGTGCGCACGCCCTCGATGGGGGCCGAGAGACGCAGCGTGGCGGGGACATGCTCGGCGAAGGTCGCCAGCGCCTCGTGCAGGTGGGTCGCTTCGCGCTCGTAGCGGGCCTGATCCTCCGGCGACAGGTCCACCTGTGAGGGCGGCACCGTGAGGCGCTGCTCGGTGTACTGCTTGGGGACTATCTGGAAGCCCATCTGCGCCTCGACGCCGCCGGCGCGCTGAACTATCAGCACGGCAGTGCCCGGTTCGGCGCTGAGCGGGATGCCCACAATCGCGATCCAATGACCGGCGCTGTTCCACACCATGACGCGCTTGCCATCGTAGGTTGCCAGCGGCGGCACCGCACTGGAGTCCGCCGCATCGGGCAGCATCAGCAGTGCGACGCCGCCGGGCACGCGGCTCTGCGATGGCAATGCGGTGCCGCTCGCCAGCGGCGCGGCGCCCAGGGCCGAGGCGGCGAGCAGCATGGCGAGTGGTGCGATGCCGAGGCTGAGCGCCTGCTTCACGTGCGCCGGCCGGTGACGGTGGCGCGCAGGCTGCCGTGTGCGAGGCGCGCATCAAAGGCCTCCCCGACGGCCAGCTGGGTCGCATCCGTGATCAGGGCGCCGTCGCTGGCGCGCGTGACGACCGCGAAGCCGCGCTCCAGGGTGGCGAGCGGGCTCACGGCCTGCAGCGCTCGCGCGGCACTCTCCAGGCGTGCCGTGCCCGCGGCGATCCGGGCCCGAAGGCTGAGGCGCAGTCGCGCTTCGAGTTCATCGAGGCGCTGGGAGTGTTGCTGCAGCCGTGCGCCCGGATGTGACTGCTGCAGCCGCCGGGTCAGCGCCTCGAGCCGCAGCTGTTCGGAGCGCAATGCCCGGCGTGCCGCGGCGGTAAAGCGCGCCAGCAGCTGCTCGAGTCGCTGCCGCCACACGGCCGCATCGGGTGCCACCAGCTGCGCGGCGGCCGAGGGTGTCGGTGCGCGCAGGTCGGCGACGAAATCGGCGATCGTGAAGTCGATTTCATGGCCGATGCCGGTCACGATTGGAATCGGGCTGGCGAGAATGGCACGCGCCAGGCGTTCATCGTTGAAGGCCCAGAGGTCCTCGATCGAGCCACCGCCGCGTGCCAGGATCAGCACATCGACTTCCGCTCGCGCGCCGGCCAGCTCGACGGCCGCGATCAGGGCGGCGGCCGCCGCGGCCCCCTGGACGGGTGAGGGATAGATCAGGATCTGCGCCGCGGGGCAGCGCCGGCGCAGCACCTGCACGATGTCGCGTATCGCGGCGCCGGTCGGAGAGGTTATGACACCGATGCGGCGCGGTGCCGAGGGCAGCGCCCGTTTGCGTTCGGGCGCAAACAGACCCTCCGCGGCCAGGCGCGCCTTGAGTTCGTCGAAGGCGCGCTGGAGCGCACCGACCCCGGCATCCTCCATGAGCTCGACCAGCAGCTGATAGTCGCCGCGGGGCTCGTACAGACTCACCCGGCCGAAGGCCACTACCAGCTGGCCTTCCCTGGGCGCAAAGCGCGACAGTACATTGCGCTGGCGGAACATGGCGCAGCGGATCTGTGCGTCGCGGTCCTTGAGAGAGAAATACCAGTGGCCCGAGGCAGGACGGGCAAGATTGGAGATCTCACCCTCCACCCACAGCGTTCCGAGGCCCGACTCGAGCAGGCTCCGCACCTCCCGATTCAGCCGAGAGACGGAGTAGACGGCGCGTGCTGGTGGAGAGGGTCTGATGGGCACGGGTGGGGCAAAGTCTATCGTAAAGGCGCGCCACGCCGTACAATGGCGTGCTTCTTCTCCAAGGCCCCCGAGGCTCAATGCGAATTCTTGAAGAGGCACTGACTTTTGACGATGTCCTGCTCGTTCCCGCGCGCTCCGACATCCTGCCTCGCGAAGTCGATCTCTCCAGCGCGCTGACTCGCAAGATACGACTCGGCCTGCCGATCCTGTCGGCTGCCATGGATACGGTGACCGAAGCACGACTGGCCATCACGATGGCGCAGGAGGGCGGCATCGGCATCGTTCACAAGAACATGTCGATCGAGTCCCAGGCGCGCGAAGTCATGCGCGTCAAGAAATTCGAAAGCGGCGTCATCGTCGATCCGATCACCGTTCCCCCCGACACCACCATTCGCCAGGTCATCGAGCTCACGCGTGCGCGCGGCATCTCCGGCGTGCCCGTGGTCAGCGGCAGCAAAGTGGTGGGCATCGTGACCCATCGCGATCTGCGCTTCGAGCGCGCACTGGATGCGCCGGTGAGTTCGGTCATGACGCCCAAGGCGCGCCTGATCACGGTACGCGAGAACGCGCCCAAGGATGAGGTGCAGGCGCTGCTGCACAAGCATCGCATCGAGAAGGTGCTGGTGGTCAATGGTGACGATGAGCTCAAGGGCATGATCACGGTCAAGGATTTCCAGAAGGCCACCGAGTTTCCGCGCGCCTGCAAGGACGAGGGCGGCCGGCTGCGCGTCGGCGCGGCGATCGGCACCACACCCGATACGCTCGATCGCGTCACGGCGCTGCGCGAGGCGGGCGTCGATGTGATCGTGCTCGACACCTCGCATGGCCATTCGCGCGGGGTGCTCGAGATGATCGCGCGCCTGAAGGCGCGCTGGGGCGATCTTGAACTCATCGCCGGCAACATCGTCACGCGTGAAGCCGCGCTCGATCTGGTCGCGGCAGGCGCGGACGCGGTCAAAGTGGGCATCGGTCCGGGAT
>Ga0302181_10002212_pt1 | contig 13967 bp, 10 predicted proteins | sample I_Palsa_E3_3_FD_198786 | JGI IMG/M metagenome (GOLD analysis project Ga0302181, IMG submission 198786) | Peat permafrost microbial communities from Stordalen Mire near Abisko, Sweden - I_Palsa_E3_3 | ecosystem: Environmental > Terrestrial > Soil > Palsa > Peat permafrost | place: Sweden... | reverse complement strand
CAGGCACCCCGGTGGCCGACGTGGCGACCGGGCGGCTCTGGCTCGTGACGTTCACCGCCCAGCCGACCTACCGGCACACCCTGTGGGAACTCAACCTGGTCACCGGGCAGACGGTGGCGCAACGTCCGATCGACGTCAGCGGCAGCGATCCGCGGGCCCAGCAGGAGCGCGGCGCCCTGGTCCTGCTCGGCTCCCGGGTGTACGTGCCGTTCGGCGGCCTGGACGGGGACTGCTCCGACTACAAGGGACGCGTGGTGGGCGCGCCCCTTTCTGGGGCGGGTCCGCTGGTCAGCTTCACCACGTCCAACCAGCGCCAGGCGGGCATCTGGGCCCCGCCCGGCGAGTCCGTGCGCGAAGACAGCCTCTACGTCGCCACCGGTAACGGCATGCCGTACGACCAGGTCGACGACTCCGACAGCGTCTTGCGTCTCAGTCCGGACCTGACCGTCGAGAGCCTTTTCACCCCTAGTAATTTCGAGTCGCTGTCCGCCGGCGACCAGGATCTCGGGTCGACGGCCCCGGCCCTGCTGCCGGACGGCCTGGTCTTCCAGGTGGGCAAGGAGGGGGTCGGCTATGTTCTCGACGGCACCCGGCTGGGCGGCACCGGCGGGGCGCTGACCTCCGCGACCGTGTGCGAGGGAGGCTTCGGCGGTGACGCGGTGGACGGCGATACCGTCGTGTTCTCCTGCTACGACAGCCTGCGCGCCGTTGCGGTCACGCCCGGTCAGGGCGGCGCCGCGGCCAAGCTCAGCGTCCGCTGGTCGGTGACCGGCCTCAGCCCGGGGCCGCCGATCATCGCCGGCGGTGTGGTCTGGGACGCCGGCCGCAAGGGCACGCTGGCTGGCTACCGCCTCTCCGACGGCCACCAGGTGTTCTCCACCCCGATCGCCCCCGTCGACACCGATTTTCCCAGCCTGTCCGCCTCCGGCTCCCGCCTGTTCGTCCCCGAGGGCAACAAGGTCGTGTCCTACCTCGGCATCTGACGCCCGAGTTTCATTCGTTTCTCGCGACCTCGGGTCCGGTGATGCGGGCCAGCAGCGGGAAGGTGGCCGCGATGATGCCGAGGGACACCAGGATCCCGCCTGCGGTGATGAGGTAGTACGCGACGCCGGGCGCCACCATCGGGTAGTGCTGGGCCACCGAGGCGTACTCCGCGGCGGCGCCGAACCCGGTGCCGATCGCGACGGCGGCGACGGCGAGCAGCGGGACGGCGCTTTCCAGCGCGACCACGCGGCGCAGCGTGGCGAGCCGGGCGCCGGTGAGCCGCAGCAGGCTGAACGGCCGTTTGCGGTCGGCGAGCCCGGCCGCGATGGCCGCGGCGAGCGTGCAGCCGGCGATCGGCAGGCTGACCAGGATCACCGTGTTCGCGAGCTGCTGGTAGGCGTTGTTGCTGGAATTGTCCTGCCTGATCAGGTCGCCGAGGGTGGACGGCGCGTTTGGGGCGGGATATGCGTGTGCGTTCTCAAGCACTGTCCTCGTCTGTTCGACGGCCGGCTCGGAGCCGTTCGTCGCTACGTTGAAGGCGTCCACACCGAGGGTGCCAAGACGCGAGGCCGGGATGTTCACGGCTGGCCAGGTGATCCCGGCCGACGTCGTGCCGTCCACGGGGCCGGCGAACCCGTCTTCCGGGAACGCCGCCGCCGTCGCCCCGGCCGGGCAGCGGCCCAGGGCGGGAACGGTCGCGAGCTGAGCGCACGAGACCACGCCCGCCGGAACCGCAATGGGCGGGCTGCCCGGAAAGGTGCCGAGGTTGTGGAATGCCCCTGGGATGGTCAGCTTCGCGTCCGCGCGGACCACGACCACCCCCAAGACGCCGGGAATCTTGCGCAACTGTGCCGCAAGCGGCGCCGCAGGCGCGGCCGGCCCCGCGCCTGACTGGGCGGGCTCTGCTGAGGACGTGAACATGCCCGACGCCGCCAGCTGGTCCGTCACCACGGCCGCCGCCGCGGGAGTGGCAAACTGCGTGAGGTCCTTGGCGTCCTGCGTGGTGATGCCAACCACGGCCACAGTGGTGATGAACAAGGCGAGCACCAGGCCGCTGACGGCGCGGAAGGCGGCCCTCGGGTCGTCGGCGAGGCGGCGCGCGGCGATCAGCGCACCGGGGCGGCTGGTCCGGCGGGCCATGACCCGGGCCGCGGCCATGGTGAGCCACGGGCCCGCGATGACCAGGCCGACGATGATGAGCAGGAAGCCGGACAGGAGCGCCCAGACCTCATTGCCCGGAGATGCCGGGGTGCCGCGCACGACGAAGAAGCCGAGCTCGGCGAGGCCGGCCAGCAGGGGCAGCACCCGCCAGGCCCGTGGCGGCCTCGGAGTTGTCCGGCGGGCTACGCCGAGCGGGGAGATGTGCACCCGGCGCAGCGCCAGCCGGGCCGCCACGGCGGCGGCCACGGGCACACCGAGCGCGACCACGAGGGTGTCCGGCAGGCTGAGCGACATATCGGCGGGGAAGAACGGCTCGCCGAGGAACGGGATGCCCGCGACCGGGGCGCGCAGCAGGAAGAAGATCCCGAAACCGGCCGCCACCCCCAGGACCGCGGCCGCCGTCGATTCGGTGGCGGCGAGCAGGGAGACCTGCCTGCGGGTCGCGCCGACCAGGCGCATCGCCGCGAACCGCTGCTCGCGGCGTGCGGCCGACAGCCGGGTCGCGGTGGCGATGAAGATCAGCACCGGGGCCAGCATGGCCAGCGCCACGACGGACAGGATGAGGTCGATGCTGATCGACTCGATTCCCGCGTTGGGCGGCATGTAGTTCAGGCCCTTGGGGTTAACCCGGCCATAGAACCTGCCGGGCACCGTTGTGGCGATCGACGTCACCCGCACGCTGCCGGGTGTGCCCGCCAGTTGCGCCGGGGTGTGCCCGATGATGATGACCAGCGAGTCCGGCGACGACAGCGCGGCGTCGCCGATCGTACCGGCCAGGCGGCCTGGGTAGCGGTCGGCCAGTTGGTTCGCCGGGGTGCTGCGCAGCAGCGCGGCGAGCGCGGGCGAGGCGTAGTACTGGCCAGGGCCCGGGTCATGGGTGATGCCCGGCGGCACCGGTGACGAGGCACCGGTGGCGGCCACGTCGAAGCGGTTGATCTGCTGGCCGTCGAAGGTGTCACCGCCGGGGTGCCACCACAGTGGGGCGATCCCGGCCGCCGGGCCCGCGGGCACGGACGAGGTGCCTGTCCAGAACCACGCGTGGCTGTTGTTCCAGGTGGTGACCGCGTTGGTCGCGGCCACGGCGGTCAGCAGCAGGCCGGTGCCCAGGCCCACCGCGACAGCCAGGACGAGGAACCGGGTGACGGCCTCGCGGCCGCCGCTGATTACCAGTCGCAGTCCGAGCCTGATCACGGCTTGGCCCCGGTGAGCGTGCCGACCCTGCCGTCCCTGACGACGACCTCGCGGTCGGCGTAGGCGGCGACCTGGGCGTCGTGGGTGACCAGGATGACGGTGGCGCCATGCTCGCGGGCAGCGTCGGTGAGCAGCTCCATCACCAGTTCCCCGGACGCTGAGTCGAGCGACCCGGTCGGCTCGTCGGCGAACAGCACCTCAGGCCCGGTGACCAGGCCGCGGGCCAGCGCGACGCGCTGGGCCTGCCCGCCCGACAGCTCCCCGGACCTGCGGTGCTCAAGCCCGTCCAGGCCGAGTGCGGGAAACCATTTCCTGGCCGCCGTCATCGCCGGGCCGCGGCGGGTCCCTGACAGCAGCAAGGGCAGGGCGACGTTCTCCTCCGCGGTCAGTTCGGGGACCAGCTGACCGGACTGGAATACGAACCCGAACCGGTCCCGGCGCAGCGCGCTGCGCCGGTCGTCGCTCAGGGTATCCAGCCGCTCCCCGGCGAACCAGACCTCGCCCTTCTCGGGTACCAGGATGCCCGCCAGGCTGTGCAGCAAGGTCGACTTGCCCGACCCGCTCGGCCCCATGACCGCGACGATCTCGCCCTGCCGGACTCCCAGCGAGGCGCCGCGCAGCGCCGGCGTTTCGCCGAACGAAAGGAACAGGTCCCGCGCCTCGATGATCTTCGCAGTTCCGGGGGATGCAGTGTCGGCGGGGAGGTGCGCGGTCACCGGCGTACCGCTCGCGCGAGCAGGTCCACCCGGGCCGCCGTACGGTCGATCCATCGAAGGTCAGCCTCCAGACGGTAGATCATGTGGTCGGCGAGCAGCACGTCGAGGAGGTCGCCTCGCCGCTTCAGCTCGGTGAGCTCGCGCATCCGCTGCAGGTGCGCCGCACGCTGGGCGTCCAGGTAGCCGTCGGCCGGCCGGTCGAGCATCAGGGCGAGCACCACCTTGGCGAATAGCTCGCTCTGCAGGTCCGGCTCCGGCGGGGCCGGCTCGGCCAGCCACCGCTCCACATCGGCGATGCCCGCCTCGGTGATGACATAACGCCGGCGTTCGGGCCCGGCCTCCTGCTCGACGGGCCCGGCGACGGCCTTTCCATCCCTGGCCAGCCGGGACAGGGTTGCGTACACCTGGCTATAGCGCAGCGGCTTGCCTCGGCCGAAGTACGCGTCGTAGTCCCGTTTCAGGTCGTATCCGTGGCTTGGCCCCCGCTCAAGCAGGCCAAGCAGTGTCAGCGGAACACTCATACCCGAGAGAATACTCCAAGAGTATTCTCTCGGGTAGTAGTTTCAGATGCCGGGATCCGAGCAGCGGGCAGAGCCAACGCGGCATCCCATCTAACACCAGGAGCACTGCTCCGTAGCAGACGATCGAGCCGAGCGAGTGCCCGCTGGGGAAGCTGTCCCCGGTGCCGTACGCGATGGGATGCGCGACGACCGGACGCAGCCGGCCGACGAGCGATTTGAGGACCGGATCGAGCACCAGCGCGCCCGCGCCGGTCACGAGCAGGTACAGGGCCAGCCACCAGCGCTTCCGGAGCGCGAGGAGGACCCGCCGCCACCCCGATGACGGTCCAGAGCACGCCGTCGCTGCCCAGGAAGGTCACGGCCTTGATCACGGAGATCAGCGCAGCGTGGCCCGCGACCAGGTGGTTCAGATGAGCCGCGGCGCCGTGGTCAGCCGACTCGAGCGGGGCCCACTGGACGCGGACCAAGATGAGCAGGATCACGAACACCGCCGCCGCGGCGGTCACCGCGATCAGCGGAGCCAGGCTGCGGCGCGCGCGCCCGGTCGTATCGGCGGCCACGGGCTCAGACCTTCCGCCAGCGCGCCTCGCACAGCCCGTAAACGCCGAAGGTGACCAGGCCGAGCGCGGCCAGGGCCAGCAAGACCACGCCGAACGGCTGGTCGCGCAGCGTCAGCAGGGCCTTGTCGATGCCGCCCGACTTCGCCGCGTTGTGCGTGATCGCCGCCTCGATCACCAGCACGCCGGCCAGTGCGAAGATCACGCCGCGGGCGCTGGTCCCGATCGTGCCGAGCCATCTGACGACGCGGCGCGTCCGGGCGCTCATCTGCGAGGTCCGCAGGTTTTTCATGAACTTATGGCGGATGCCCTCCATGAGCAAAACCAGGCCGATGATGACGACGATCACCCCGGCGATGCCAACCAGCCACCGCCCGGCTGGGTGCTGCATGGCCTGGGCCGTCACGTCCTGCTGCTGGCGGGACTGGCTGCCCTGCGTCCCGGTGATCACCTTGACGGTCAGGTAGACGAAGCCGGCGTACACCACTCCGCGACCCAGCGACTTCAGCCGCGGTCCGGCCCCGCTGGCCCCGCTGGCCCCGTTTCCCTCGCCGGCGACGCCGAACGCGGCTTCGCTCAGCCGCCACAACGCGTACGCGGCGAAACCGATGGCGAGCAGCCAGAGCGAAACCAGACCGTAGGGCTTGCTCGCGAGCAGTTGCAACGCGCCCTGCTGGTCCGCCTCCCGCGTGCTCTGGCCGAGCGCGACCAGCAGCGCGACCCAGCCTCGCGCCGCTACCAGGTGCCCCACCGCAGGCTGGGTTCGGGCAGCGAAGGGGGCTTCAGGAAAGCAGGCTCACCGGTGAGGTCAAGCGCGTCAAGCGGCGTGCGGGCCGCGGCGTCCCGCGCGGTGAGCGCGGGCAGGTTCCACTTCTCCTCGACCAGCTTGAGCACGGAGGTGTGATCAAGCACCTCGGAGCAGACATAGTCCGGCCGCGCGTACGGCGACACGATCACGGCCGGCACCCGGAACCCGTACCGGTCGTAGCGCTTCGGTCCCTGGTCCAGGTTCTGCTTGCTCTTGACCAGGCCAGGAAGGATCGGCCGCAGCATCGCTTCCAGCCGGGTCCGGCTCCCGATCACGCTCCGGCCCTCGACGTCATCGGGCCGGACCGCGGCCGGCGGCGGCACGTGATCGTAATATCCGCCGTGCTCGTCGTAGACCCAGAGCAGCAAGGTGTGCGGCCAGCCGGGTCCGTCGAGCACCCGCTTGATGATCTCCGCGGCGAAGCTCTCGCCCTTGGCGATGTCCTGCGGGTTTTCCTCGGAATAGCCGTCGAAGTCCGGATCCACGAGGCTGAAAGCCGGCAGCGTGCCGTCGGCGGCGTCGGTGAAGAACTGGTCGATGCTGCGGATGTGTTCCATGCAGCGGCCGATGCCGAGCGGAAAGACGTCGGCCGTGAACTGAATGTCTTTATGCACATCCTGGGTCGCGGCGGGAAACGACCGGGCCGCCGATCTCAGTCGGCGGGTGAGCATCTTCCGCTTATGCCGGGCGTAGTGCTTCCACCGGGACTCGTCCTTGGGCACGGGATGATAGTTGGCCCAGGAGATCCCGTGCTCGGTCAGCATGTCGAAGATGGTCCCGGCCGGGGGATAATCGAGCAGGTCGTACGGAGAGTCGTCGATGAGGCCGTGCGCGGTTCCGGCGATGAGAAAACGCCGGTTGGGAAACGTGGGACCCAGGCATGAACTGAACCACCGATCAGCCACTGGGAACGTCCGGGCCAGCCCGTAGTAGAACGGCAGATCACTTTCGGTCCAGTAGCCCATGGCGGTGGCGGTCGCCTCAGCTGTAGTGTCGGCCTGCGCCGCGGTGCCCACGCTGGCCTCCGACTGCACGGTTTGCACGCTGGTCACGAAGCCATCGCACTTTCCCTGCCCCCACTGAAGGTGGCTCGCCTGCCAGCTCTGTGAAGGCACGCCGCGGCGCTGACGGGTCGCGGGCTGCGGGAAGGCGCGGATGACCTCGCCGTCCCTCCCGGTATTGGACACCTCGGGTCGGCCATCGGGACCGAGCGGGAAGCCTTCGCCCCGGCCCGGCAGCATGCCGAGGTAATTGTCGTAGGAGTGGTTCTCCATCATCAGCACCACGATGTGCCTGATCTGCGGCAGGAGATCGCTGCCGGCCGGCCGGTCGGGCCGGGGGCGCGGGCCCGGTTCCGCCGGCGCACGGAGCCGGGCGCGGCGCCTCATTTCACGATGGTCAAGAACGTGCCACATGTCTGTACCGCCTTAGGTCGCGTACCGGTTCATCGGCTACCCGCCCGCCTCCGGGTCAGTCACAGAAAAAATCAGATCCTTTTTCCGAACGGGCCCCGCCGCGCGCACCAGCCATCTCTTCCGCGGCCCCGGGCGGACACAGTACCTCGGCTGGCGTCATCATGTGAGATGGCGCGAGCCTGGCGGTGGACCGTGGAGGGACGTGCATGGCAGACCCCGACTACCGGGCCTGGGCGGCGGCCGGAATCAGCGCCCTGCAACGGTGGTATGACCCGTCGACCGGTCAGTGGAAGAGCACGAGCTGGTGGAATGCCGCCAACGCGCTTACCGCGGTGATCGGGTACACCAAGCTGACCGGGGATGGCACCCATGCGGGCGTCATCGGGACGACGTTCACGGGCGGCCGCAGGCAGCACGCGGATTTCATCAACGACTACTACGACGACAACGGGTGGTGGGCGCTGGCCTGGGTCGCGGCTTATGACCTGACCCGTGACCGCCGCTATCTCGATGCGGCCCGGACCATCTTCGCCCATAATGTGGCGGGCTGGGACGATAGGTGCTCCGGTGGCCTGTGGTGGAACGAGTCGAAGACCTACAAGAACGCGATCACGAACGAGTTGTTCCTCACCCTCGCGGCCCTGCTCCACCAGCGCACGCCGGGCGATAACGGGAGCTATCTGACGTGGGCGCTGCGGACCTGGCAATGGTTCAGCTCACACGGCCTGATGGGCGCCGATGGCCTGGTCAACGACGGGCTCACCGCGACGTGCGAGAACAATGGCGGTACCACGTGGACCTATAACCAGGGCGTGATCCTCGGCGGACTCGGTGCCCTGTTCGAGATCACGGGCGATCATGCCTATCTGGCTCAGGGGGAGTCCATCGCCGGTGCGGTGCTGAGCAAGCTGACCACCCCGGCCTCCGCGACCACACCGGGGATCCTCACCGAGCCCTGCGAGGCAGGCGCCCAGGGATGCAACGGAGACCAGGTGCAGTTCAAAGGGATCTTCGTGCGTTACCTCTACGACTTCTGGTTGCGCAGCCGCCAGCCCGCCTACCGCGAATTCATCCTCGCTAACGCCCGGTCCCTTTGGGCCGGCAACAAGAACGTGAACGATGAGTTCGGCTTGCGCTGGACCGGACCGTTCGATCAGGCCGATGCGGCCAGGCAGAGCTCCGCCCTGGACGGCCTCAACGCCGCCGTCGCTCTCGCGCCGGGTCAGTTAGGTGCCGACCACGAGATACATGCCGTCAAGGCGCCAGCCGGCCTGGGTGTCGGGCCGGGAGGCATGGCAGTAGGGACAAGCGTCGTCGAGATCGGAACGGTAAGGACCACCGCAGTCGGCGCATGTCCGCGGTAGCAGCACGCCTCTCGGATCGGTCCTTTGCCCGGCGGGTCGGACGAAGTCCCAGTCGAACCGCGTGACCTCGTCGGTCCGCCGCCAGCCCGGCTCCACCGCGCCGGCGATCACCGAGGCCAGCCGGACCGTTATCCGGTCCATCCCCTGGTCGCCAAGCGTGACGTTCTTCACCTCCGGCTGCCGCCAGCTGATGTCCAGCACCATCCGGCCGCGGTTCGTCGCACCCGGCCGGTCGCCGGCGTAGCGCTGCCACTCGGCTATCGCCGCGGCCACCGCCTTTCCGTTGGGCGTCTGCCAGTACCTCGACGTGGTGATGCGCCGGAGCAGCCGGTCATCTTGCGCGGAGTGGGGCCATGGCGTAGGCGCCCACCGCTACTCGGGCGTTGTCGAGGAAGGCCGTCACGTCGAAGCCTGGATCAACCGACTGCAGTCCGGTGATGGCATCGGCTGTATCGGCGGGCGGGCCGGCCCTCCCGGCCCTGTGCACCGCCCCGTGCGGGGCTCCGGCCGCCACGGCACCGCGGAACACGTTCCGCACGGCGTCTGAACGCCCCCGCGAGACGACGAGCACGAGCGCCAGGAACACGATGAAGGCCAGCGCCACCGCCCAGGCCAGCGCGTACAGGACGAGGATGCCGCCGATGACGTCTTCGACGATCACCACGGTGCCTCCTCGATGCTCCATACGACCCAGTCTCGCCCGTCGGCCAGGACCAGGGCCCGGCAGTAGGCACAGCTTCCGTCCGCCTCGACCCGAAGGGCCGCGCCGCATTGCGGGCACCGGCCCCTCAGGACGCCGCCGTTCGCGGGTGTCATCGCGTCGGCCGAACGGCGGATGATCCAGTCCTCATCCCACCTGTGCTGTCCGTACTGGCCGCGCAGCACCACGCCGGTGACCTCGCATCGCTCACCCTGGCAGGCCAGCCGAATGCGGAGCTGTTCGGCGAGCCGGTCGTGGGTCGCCGCGACAACCTCGGCACCGACGACCACCGACGTCCCCTGACGGCGCACGCCGTGCGCGGCACGCTCGGCCAGCAGCAGGACAAAGACTCTCCACAGGCCGTCGGACATGACCTGGCGAGCGGCCGAGGCATCGCCCGCCTGCCGGGCTCGGTCCACTGCCTCACGCGCCCGCACGACGCCTCTGGTCGTGGCCGCAAGGTCAAAACCGCCATCACGAGACTTCAGCGCGGCCAGCGCGGCCGCTACCATGGCCTGGTCATCGGCGGGCGAGAGTTCTTCTCCCGAACTCCGGGCCCGCGCCCCGGAGTCGGTGGCCGCTTCGCCGCGAAGGATGCCGCCGGTATGCGGTATCACCCGCAAGATCATGAACGGCAACCTCAACATGAGCCACAACGCCCCGGCGCAGCCCGCTCTGTCCGGGGCTGCCTGCGCAACTCTCTGACCGGACATGACAGCATTATCGCGAGCCTGACCTCGCGGGCCAGAAGAAACGGGTAACCGGACTGTGTAGGCCGGTCAGGAACGGGCAGTGCCGCGGGACGAACATTTCTGACAGCTACTGAAACACCCAGAGGAGAGATTCCGTCGTGACCGCCATACCCGACATCACGCTCAGCAACGGCCAGAACATCCCGCAGCTTGGTTTCGGCGTCTTCCTGGTCAAGCCGGAAGACACCGCCGCCGCGGTGAGCACCGCCCTGGAAGTCGGCTACCGGCACATCGACACCGCCGAGATGTACGGCAACGAGAAGGAGGTCGGCGAGGCGATCAGCCGGTCCGGCCTCGACCGCTCCGACGTATTCGTCACCAGCAAGCTTGCGAACGACGCGCACGAGCCCGATGACGCTCGCCGGGCCTTCGGCGAATCGCTGAAGGCCATGGGGTTCGAATACCTCGACCTGTTCCTGATCCACTGGCCGCTGCCGACCAGGTACGACGGCGACTACGTGTCGACCTGGAAGACCCTGGAGGAGTTCTACCGCGACGGGCGGGCCCGTTCGATCGGCGTTTCCAACTTCCAGCCTCGCCACCTGCGGCGACTGCACGCCGAATCAGATATTCCCCCGGCGGTCGACCAGATCGAGGTCAACCCCTACCTGACTCAGGACGAGCTGCGCGGGTTCTGCGCCGAGCACCAGATCGCGGTCGAAGCCTGGTCGCCGCTGGGACGGGGCAACGTCCTCGACGACCCGGCCATCGAGGCGATTGCTCGCCGAGTCGGCAAGACCCCGGCCCAGGTCGTGCTGCGCTGGCATATCGAGCGCGGCGACATCATCTTCCCCAAGTCGGTGACCTCGGAGCGGGTCAAGGAGAACTTCGAGATCTTCGACTTCGAGCTCTCTGACACCGATGTCGAGTCGATCGCCCTGCTGAACCGGAACGAGCGCACCGGCCCCGACCCAGACAAGTTCGACGGCCGCTAGGACCACCGGAGGGTGAAGTCCACCAGGGTGTAGCCGAGCGCATTCACCGTCGGCTGGATGAAGTTATTCCGGATAATCTGCCCCGCCTCGGTCTCGGCCGCACTGATCAGCGGACGCGTAATCTGCGGATTGGTCCTGGCCTGGCTGAACGCCATGCTCTGCGCCTGGGCGTAGAGCACCGACTCGGCAAACTGCGGACGGATGAGTCCGCCGCAGCCGAATCCGGGATACGTCCAGCTGTGCTGCGTATCGATCGGATGCGACAGTGTGTTGTCGATGGTGACGTCGTGCACCGACTGCGGTAGCTGCGGTTGCGGCAAGACAACGGCGACGCTTACCCGGCCCGGCCTGCCGGTGACCGGGCGGCTCAGCACCTGCAGCTTGTAGTGGCCCGCCGGCGGCGCCCACCAGGCCGCCCCCGGGTTGAGGTCGACCGTAGCCGACGCATGGCCGACCGCATCGAAGGTGCTCGAGTACCAGCACGGCCAGATGCCGATGTTCTTTGAGACTTTATGGGTAAACGTGAAGTTGAAGTTCGCCGTGCCGAGGGCCGGCCTCGAGATGCCCTCGATCTTCTGCAGCACCCACGGGCCTAGGTCAATGTTGGACGTGGTGCCCGCGCTGATCGACTGCCACGGCCAGGAAAGCTTGACGTGGGGCAGATGGACATTGACCCCTACGAGGTGCAGCACCGAGGAAAGCGCAAGCAGCACCGCCCACGCGACCGCTTTACGGAAGATCAGGCCGATTAGGAGAATGACCGCCCCCCACTTCACCGGCAACGGGATCCGGGGGCGTCGCCCCTTAGAGCCGTTAAACCCGTTAGAGCCCTTAAACCCCCTAGAGCCGCTAAACCCCCTAGAGCCGTCAAACCCCTTAACTCCGTTATACCGGTTAGAGCTGTCCCGGCCGATCCTGCGCCCCTGACGAGGACCTCGCTGAGCAGCGTAAGGATCGTCCTCAGGCGGCCCCGACGGCGATTCATCCGGGGCGGGCCACCACTCCCCGCCGTTGCTATATCGCTGAGCGGACGACGGCCCGCCGGCCGCACGAGAGCCGTGCGAGGTGCCGTACGGCTGTGGGCCAGAGGGACCCGGCCGCTCTCTCGTGCCGGATGAGTCCCCATCCCGGACCGAGGTGAACCTCGGGCTCCCGGCCCGGCTCGTGGTGAGCATTCCGAGCAGGAAAATAAAGAAGCGGAGCATGTCGGTTTCCTTTATGTGCGTGCCGCGGATAACTCATCTACCGCCGGGTAATTCAGGCTCAGAACCACCGGTACCGCCCCGAATGGCGGGCGAAACCGTGAGCCGGGCTTGTCCGGCGCGTTCCGCTCCCTGATGTCGGGCCACCGCATCTTTAGGTGCTGCGTCGTCAGGCCTTCTACCGAATACGGAAACTCCATGGCGGATATGTTGTGCAGCTTGAGCAGGCCACCCCACCGGAACGCGGCGAAAACGTTCGCCAGATTACGCACGGAAAGCGCCCGGCGGGCCGTAATGTCAATCCAGTAGACGGCCATCGCTAGCTCAATTAGATCGTTGGCGCACTGTGCCAGCGCCTCCGATTTGGTCCGGTAGACGGTCCCATCGGAATTAGTGGTTCCCAGCTTCTCGCCATGGACCGGCGAGTTCCGCGGCTGCGCCCTGCACTGCATCCAGTCGCATGCCGCTAGCAACTCCCAGCGAATGCCGCTGCGGGTGGCGACGTCCTGGTAGAGAGGTTCGGCGCGGGTCAGCGGCGCCTTGGCCGTCGTGATGAAGTCGGTGGTGACCGCCCGGGGGATCTGCGGCACATACCGACGGGTGCCAGCCCGCGCAGCCCGAGGCGCGATCCTGGGCGCCGGCCGGCGAACCGGCCGAGGTTCTCCTGCGGTCGCCTTGCGTGCGCTCGCCGACCTGGTGGCCGGCGCCGCGGGCGTGGTGGCCGGCGCCGCGGGCGTGGTGGCCGGCGCCGCGGGCGTGGTGGCCGGCGCCGCGGGCGTGGTGGCAGCGGTGGTAGCGGTGGCCGCGGTATAGGCGTCGAGGATGCCCGGGATGGTGGCTCCGCCCTGGCCTTGCGTTCCCCCGCTGCGGCTACTGGTCCCACCCTGGCTCGGTGTGCCGTTCGGGCTGGCCGTCCTGTTCGGGCTCGGCGTCCCGTTCGGGCTGGCCGTCCCGTTCGGGCTCGGTGTGCCGTTCGGGCTGGCCGTCGTGCTCGGGCTTGTCGGGCTGCTCGCGCTGGCCGCCTGCGGTGTCCCAGACGTCCCGGCGTCGTAACGGTACAGGTTGTAAAGCTTCATCAGAGCTATGAGGTTCGTGCCGTAGTTAGGATCGGTCGCGTAGACCCCGGTCAGGTCCGCGGCGAAGGCATCAGGAACGTGCCGGTCGGCCATGGCTTGCTGGTAGCTCGGACCCGTGGCGAGAAGCTGACTGTGATCGGCGATGCTCTCGGCGACGTTGTGGTAGATCTTGAACGCGGCAGTCTGGGTCAGCCACTGCCCGTTCTCGTATTCGCGTGTCGGCTGCATGTCGGCGCCGGCCGGACCCGTGCCCTTTATCCCGAAGAGATTGTGGTCGCGGACCGCGAGCACGCTCTGACCCCAGCCCGATTCCTCGATGGCCTGAGCGATCGTCACTGCGGCCGGAATGCCGTACCTGGTTTGCGCCGCCATCGCGCCCGGCGAGACCTGGCTGATGAACGCCTGCTGCGTGGCCGTGTCAGGGACCTGCGTCGTGGCAGACGGCGGATTGTTCCTGCGGTAGCCGGACGACGAGGATGTGGACGACCGGGACGCGGACGACGCCGGGGACGTGGACGAGGCGGGAGGATTCGACGCGGTCGGCGAAAGGACCGGGAGGTCATCCGCTATGGACTGCACTCCAGG
>Ga0302181_10002210_pt1 | contig 13978 bp, 15 predicted proteins | sample I_Palsa_E3_3_FD_198786 | JGI IMG/M metagenome (GOLD analysis project Ga0302181, IMG submission 198786) | Peat permafrost microbial communities from Stordalen Mire near Abisko, Sweden - I_Palsa_E3_3 | ecosystem: Environmental > Terrestrial > Soil > Palsa > Peat permafrost | place: Sweden... | reverse complement strand
CAGACAAGGCGCCGAAGAACAGCGCGAACATTATCCAGACGAGAATGACGACGCCGCGTTGCAGCTCCTCCTCGAACTCTGTCGCGAGGAGCTCAATGCGCGTATAGACCAGCGCGACGATCGTCGCGCCGAAATGCCGAATCAATGCGAAGAGCCCCAGGGGACGTCCGCCTCCCGACCAGGGTTCCTCAGGACCCATCGCGCTTATCGGCGGCCGGCAAGGAGCCCGACAAGGAAGGCGACGCCAGCGGCGATGCCCATCGCCTGCCAGGGATTCTCTCGCACGTACTCATCGGCATCGTCGAGGGCTTCGCGCGCGCGGCGTGTCACCTCGTCCTGCGCCGCTGCCATTCGATCGCGAACCGCGCGCACCGTCTCCTCCGCGCGCGCCCGTACCTGCTGGATGCGCCGGCCGTTGCGCTCAGAAGGGCTTCGGCATCCTCGACCACCGTCTGCAGGTCATCCATCAGCTGGTCGGCGGAGGCCTGCGTCAATTCCGCGGCGGTTACTTTGCGTTTCCTGGCCATATCAACTCCTGGTGTTTCACCCTTAACGCCTCAGAACCTTGAGAAGTTCCTCCAGTTCCAGCCGAAGTTGCTTGACGATCTGCTGACTCTGGCTGACATCGCTGCGGGCTTCCTCGCCCGTCAGCTTGTTGCGGGCGCCGCCGATCGTGAATCCCTGATCATACAGGAGGCTGCGGATCTGGCGGATAACGATTACGTCCTGGCGCTGATAATAGCGGCGATTGCCGCGCCGCTTGACAGGCTTGAGCTGCGGGAACTCCTGCTCCCAATAGCGCAGCACATGCGGCTTGACCCCGCACAGATCGCTGACCTCACCGATGGTGAAGTAGCGCTTGCCGGGAATCGGCGGAAGCTGATTATTATTCTTTGGCTCCAACATATGCTTCAACTCGTGCCTTGAGCTTCTGGCCCGGTCGGAAGGTCACGACGCGGCGGGCGCTGATTGGAATTTCTTCGCCGGTCTTGGGATTGCGTCCGGGACGCTGATTCTTGTCGCGCAGATCAAAATTGCCAAAGCCTGATAATTTGACCTGCTCGCCATTTGATAGCGCCGCGCGCACCTCTTCAAAGAAGAGATCGACGAGCTCGCGGGCCTCGCGCTTATTCAACCCAAGCTGGTTGAAAAGGGCCTCTGCCATTTCTGCCTTAGTGAGAGCCATGCCCTATTCTCTTATTTTTGCGTTCAAGCTCACGCGCAAGCCGGCGACGATGGATGCGACATTCTGGTCGACATCTTCGTCTGTAAGAGTGCGGGAAAAATCCTGAAATATCAAGCCTAAAGCGATGCTTTTTGTACCCGTTTCTAACCCCGGGCCGCGATAAACGTCAAAAACACGGCACTGGCGCAGAAGGCTGGATGCCGACAAGGTTACACGCTCGCGCAGAGCACTTAAAGGCACGTTCTCATTGACGACGATGGCAAGGTCGCGACGCACCATCGGGAAGCGGGACACCTCGGCATAGGCGGCCGGATCCACCCGCAGTGCGTCATAAAAGGTGAGTTCGAAGAGAATGGGAGGATATGTAAAGTCGAGCTCGCGAACGATCTGCGGGTGCAGCTCGCCGATCCACCCGACCGGGCGCGCCGCGCGCAGCACGCGCGCCGCCCTGCCCGGGTGCAGACAGGATAGCTGCCCCGGTTCGAACACAAACGCATCGGCTGCCCCGGTTGCCGCGAGCAGGAGTTCCAGGTCGGCCATGACGTCGAAGAAATCGAGCGGCGCCCGCTCCTTCCGCGCTATGCCCCACTGCTCCGGCAGACGCTCGCCGCAGGCGATGGCTGCGAGCGTGTCGACCTCGCGCACGGCGCCGTCCGCGACGGCGAAACACACGCCGTGCTCGATCAGCCGAATTCGCTCCTGCTGGCGGCGCTGATTCTCGGCGGCGGCGCGCAGCAAACCGGGCCACAACGACACGCGCATGGCCGACAGATCGCTTGCGATCGGATTGGCAAGCGCGAGGCTTGCGCGCTCGGGGAACAGGCGCTCCTGCAGTTGCGGATCGACGAAGGCATACGTTATGGCCTCGTGATAGCCGCGCGCGCTCATGAGCTCAAGTACCGCCGCTTCGGGAGGCCGCGCGCGCGGCAGCTCCGGGAAGTGAATTACCGTCTCGCCCGCACGCTCGGCAATGGTGTCGTAGCCGACCATGCGCGCGACCTCCTCAATGAGGTCCTCTTCTATCGCGATGTCAAAGCGATGCGGCGGCGGTGTCACCTGCCATCCCGAGGCCGCATCCTGCACTGTCATTTGCAGTGCGCTGAGCACGCTCTGCACGGATTCGGGCGCGATGGAGGTGCCAAGGAGCCGTCCGAGGCGCGCCGCGCGCAGGCCGACTGCGGCACGCTTGGGCTGGTACAGATTCGAATGGATGCGTGTGACCGGCCCTGCCCGGCCGCCTGCGATCTCGAGCAGGAGCTCGCTCGCGCGCTCCATCGCACGCAGCTGCAGAGTCGGATCCACGCCGCGCTCGTAATGCTGGCTCGCATCGGTTTGCAGGCCGAGGCGGCGGGCGCGGCCCTGGATGGCCGCCGGTGCGAAAAACGCGACTTCCAGGAAAACATCACGGGTGCCGGTGGCGACTGCGGTGCGCGCGCCCCCCATGATGCCGGCAAGCCCCACGGCAGCGTCGCGGTCGGCGATGACGAGCATGTCCGCGCTGAGATCCACCGTGCGTGCATCGAGAAGCTGCAGACGCTCTGCGGCGCGCGCATGCCGAACGCGGATCTCGCCGCCGAGCGTCGCGAGATCATAGGCGTGCATCGGCTGGCCGAGCTCGAGCAGCACGTAGTTCGTGACATCGACGATGGGGCTGACGCTGCGCACGTCCGCGCTGTGCAGCCGCGCGCTCAGCCACGCCGGTGTCAGCGCCTGATTGTTGACGCCACGGATCACCCGGCCGCAGAACGTCGGGCAGTCTGCCGGCGCGTCGACCTGCACGGGGAATGTATCCGCGAGCGCCTCGGTAACGGGCCGGCGCACCGGACCCATGAGCGGCTTGCCTGCCAGCGCCGCCACCTCGCGCGCGATCCCCAGCAGCGACATCACATCGCCACGATTGGGCGTGACGTTGAGCTGCAGAATCGAATCGTCGGCACTTGTCACCAGGCCTTCGAGCTCAAACCCCGCCATCGTCAGGCGCGCGCCAAGTTCGCCCGCCTCCCAGGGCACGTCGACCCACTCTTTGAGCCAGCTGTAGGAAAGCTTCATGATCAGAAGGCCCGGAACTGGCGCAGGAAGCGCAGATCGTTATCGAAGAAGAGCCGCAGATCATTCACGCCATAGCGCAGCATGGCCAGGCGGTCGATGCCAGCGCCGAAGGCGTAGCCCGTATAGCGCTCGGCGTCGACACCGCTCGCCCGTAGCACGTTCGGATGCACCATGCCGCAGCCGGCGATCTCCAGCCAGCCGGTGTGCTTGCAGGTGCGACAGCCCGCGCCGGCGCAAAAGATGCACGAAATATCGACTTCGGCCGACGGCTCGGTGAAGGGAAAATATGAGGCGCGTAGCCGCATCGCAAGATCGCGCTCGAAAAACGCCGCGAGAAATCCGTGCAGGGCGGCCTTCAGGTTCGCGAAGCTTACGTTTTCGCCCACCACTAAGCCTTCGAGCTGGTGAAACATCGGCGAGTGTGTGAGGTCATGGTCGCAGCGGTACACGCGTCCCGGGGCGATGACCGCGAGCGGCGCGCCGCGCGCGAGCATGGCGCGTATCTGCACGGGCGAGGTGTGCGTGCGCAGGAGCCGCCCGTCGGGAAAATAGAAGGTGTCGTGCAGGGCGCGCGCCGGATGATTCTCGGGAATATTGAGCGCCGCGAAGTTGTGGAAGTCATCCTCGATCTCGGGCCCCACGGCGAGATCGAAGCCGGCGCGCGCAAAGAGCGCCTCGATGCGCAGCCGCGCCTGGGTCACCGGGTGCAGCGCGCCAGCTTCCTCGCCGCGGCCGGGCAGCGTCACGTCGATGCGGCCGGCGAGGAGTTCCTGATCGACTTGCCGGCGCTCAAGCTCGAGGCGGCGCGCCTCCAGGGCGCTGTGCACCTGCAATTTTGCGGCATTGATGCTCTGGCCGGCCGCAGGCCGCTCGGCCTCGGGCAGCGTCCCCAGGGCCTTGAGCGCGGCGGTCAGCTCGCCCTTCTTACCGAGCCACCGCACGCGTACCGCATCGAGTGCTTCAAGGTCGGCGCTCGAGGCGATGGCATCGAGCGCGCGCGCGAGCAGGTCCGCAGCATCCTTCACGGCGGCGCCGCGGGTCAGGTGATGCCGAGCGCCGTCTTCGCCTGTTGCGCGATGGCGCCGAAGGCTGCCGTGTCGGCCACGGCGAGCTCGGCGAGGATCTTGCGATCGATCGAAAGCCCTGCCTTGTTCAGGCCGTTGATCAGGCGGCTGTAGGACAGGCCGTAAGTGCGCGCCGCAGCGTTGATGCGCGCGATCCATACGGCGCGGAACTCGCGCTTCTTCGCGCGCCGATCGCGGTAGGCGTACTGGCCTGCCTTGATGACGGCCTGTTTTGCCGCGCGATAGATCTTGCGCCGGGCGTTGTAGTAGCCCTTCGCCTTACCTAGTACTTTTTTGTGACGCGCATGCGCCGTCACGCCACGTTTAACTCGTGCCATGGATCTCTCCCTCTAAATCAAGTGGAATACGGCAGCAGTTTCTTCAGGCGACCGACATCGCTGTCGTTCACGAGACTGCTACCGCCCGAGCGCAGCTGACGTTTGCGCTTCGGATCCTTGTGGCCGAGATTGTGGCGGCGATGAGCCGAGTACCGTTTGAAGCCTTTCGCTGTCTTGCGAAAACGCTTGGCCGCGGCCCGGTTGGTTTTCAACTTGGGCATCGATCTCTCTCCTGTTGTAGCTTCCGGTCGCAGAAGCACCGAGTGCTTCGCTACGGGCGAGCGGGGACGGCCCCGCTACTTCTTTTTCGGTGCAAATATCATGACCATCTGCTTGCCTTCCATCAGGGGATTTTGCTCGACGACCCCCGCGCTTGCGAGGTCGACGACCACCCGATCGAGAAGCTTGCGGCCGATATCCTGATGCACCATCTCGCGGCCGCGGAAACGCAGTGTTACCTTGGCCTTGTCACCCTCGGTCAGAAAGCGAATCAGATTACGCAGTTTGATCTGGTAGTCCGCCTCGCCCGTACCGGGACGAAATTTAACTTCTTTAACCTGTATGTGCTTCTGCTTGCGCTTCGCCGAGTGCGCCTTCTTGTTCTGCTCGAACAGGAATTTGCCGTAGTCCATGATGCGTACCACCGGCGGCTCAGCGGTCGGTGATACCTCGACGAGATCAAGCTCCGCTTGACTGGCCATTTGGAGCGCGTCGTACCTCGACATGACTCCGGCCTGCGCTCCGTCCGCCGCGATCACGCGCAACTGCGATGCGGTGATCTCCTCGTTACGCCGGATGCGCTTCGTTGCTATTGCGATGCGTTACTCCTCCCACTTTCGGCGCCCGCGGCTCTCAAGCTCGACGCGAAGCCGCTCCAGGAACGTCTCCGCCGACATCGTGCCCAAGTCCTTGCCACTTCGGGTGCGCACAGACAACAGATTAGCGGCGACCTCCTTATCGCCCGCAACCAATAAAAAAGGAACACGCTGCAGCGTGTGTTCGCGAATCTTAAAGCCCACCTTCTCATTGCGCAAGTCGGTTACCACGCGAACTCCCTGATTTTTCAGTGTTTCCGCGACTTTAAGAGCGTATTCGTCCTGGCGCTCGGTAATCGTCAGCACCGCCGCCTGCACCGGCGCGAGCCACGCCGGCAGCCGTCCCGCGTGGTGCTCGAGGAGGATGGCGAAGAAGCGCTCGAGGGAGCCGAAGATGGCCCGGTGCAGCATCACCGGCGTGCGCTTTTGGCTGTGTTCGTCGATGTAATACGCGCCCAGGCGACCGGGCATATTCAGGTCGACCTGCAGCGTCCCGCACTGCCAGTCGCGGCCTATGGCATCGCGCAGGACGAACTCGAGTTTCGGCCCGTAGAAGGCACCCTCGCCAGGGTTCAGCGAGTACTCAATTCCGGCCGCGAGCGAGGCCGCCTTCAAGGCCTCCTCCGCCCGAGTCCAGATGTCGTCTGCGCCCACGCGCTGCGCGGGGCGGTCGGCGAATTTGATCTTGACGTCGTCGAAACCGAAGTCGCGGTAGATGTCCAGAAGGAGCCGGGTAATGGCGACGGATTCCGAGACGATCTGTTCCTCGGTCACGAACACGTGAGCGTCGTCCTGGGTAAAGGCGCGCACGCGCATGAGGCCATGCAGGGCGCCCGAGGGCTCGTAGCGGTGCACCTTGCCGAACTCGGCAAACCGGACCGGCAGCTCCCGGTAGCTGCGCAGGCCGTGTTTGAAAATCTGTACGTGTCCCGGGCAGTTCATCGGCTTGATGGCGTACAGGCGCTCATCGGGAGTCTGCGTGAGGTACATGCTGTCGCCGAATTTCTCCAGGTGCCCGGACTGGCGCCACAGGCTCGCGTCCATGAGTTCCGGCGCGCTCACCTCCTCGTATCCCGCCACCCGCTGGCGCTCGCGCATATAGGCGATGAGGATCTGAAATATGACCCAGCCCTTGGGATGCCAGAAGACCGCTCCCGGGGCTTCCTCCTGCTGATGGAAGAGATCGAGCTCGCGCCCTATGCGGCGGTGATCGCGCTTTTCCGCCTCCTCGAGGCGGTGCAGGTACTCATCGAGCTGCTTCTTGTCGATCCAGGCGGTGCCGTAGATCCGCTGCAGCATGGGGTTGCGGGAATCGCCGCGCCAGTACGCCCCGGCGATCTTGGTGAGCTTGAATGCTTTGAGCTTGCCCGTGGAGGGTACGTGCGGACCACGGCACAAATCCACCCAATCGCCCTGCCCGTAGAGGCTGATCTCCTCCTGCGCCGGAATGGCGGCGATGATCTCAGCCTTGTAATGCTCGCCAAGCTCCTTGAAGAACCGCACGGCGGCATCGCGCGAAAGCACGCGCCGCTGCACCTTCTGATCCGCCTCGGCAAGCTCGCGCATCCGCGCTTCGATCGCTGCAAGATCCTCGGGCGTGAACGGGCGCTCGCGGGCGAAGTCGTAGTAGAAGCCGTCCTCGATCACCGGTCCGATCGTCACCTGTGCATCGGGGAAGAGCTCTTTGACGGCCTGGGCGAGCAGATGCGCCGTGGAATGGCGAATGATCTCGAGCGCCTCGGGATCCTTGTCGGTGACGATTGCGACCTGCGCGTCCCGCGAGATCACATAGGAAGTATCGACGAGCTTGCCGTCGACGCGGGCGGCGAGTGCCGCCCTACGCAAACCGGGGCCAATGCTCGCTGCGACCTCATCCACCGTTACCGGCTGGTCAAACGGCCGCTGACTACCGTCGGGCAGCGTGACGATGGGCATCGTGGCAAGCTTCTCGCGCAAATAATAAAGGCGCTGCCTGCGCATTCATGCAGGAGCGCCCTACGGAATTCCGAAAGGGTATAGGTGCGACAGGATTGCACCGACTCGCGCAGATCGTACACCAGGCAGGCGCGACTGCCAACGCGCCCACCGCCGCCGCATCACGGCGCCGCGCGCATCATCGCATCGCGACGTGCCCTGAACTCCGAGCCGGGCTTCCACTGCGGATAATCGTGCGACTGTGCGACGGTGTATCCGAGCTCCATCAGCAGGCGCAGATCCTCCACGGCGCCCGAGAGATCCCAGTCGGGTTTCACCATGTCGGAGGGCTTGTGATAGTCATGCGCCACGTAGTCCTGATGCTTCTGCATACCCCAGCCGGCGGGCCGGCCGATGTAATCGTAGCCGCCGCCATAGCTCATGGCCGGCACACCGACTTTGGCGAACTCGAAATGGTCCGAGCGGTAGTAGTGGCCCTTCTCGGGCTCCTGGTCCGGCAGCACGCGGCGGCCGCGTGCTCGGGCAAGCCCGCTCAGCGTGTCCTCCAGAGTGGACTGCCCCATGCCCGGGATCGTCAGGTCGCGCGTGCGCCCCCATACGTTCAGGACGTCGATATTGATTTCCGCGACGGTTTGTTTGAGCGGATACAGAGGGTGCGCCGCGTACCACTTCGAGCCGAGGAGTCCCTGCTCCTCGCCCGTGACGCACATAAAGAGAATGGAACGCGCCGGCGGCCGCGCCAGGCGCCGGTACGCCTGCGCGATCTCGAGCACGCCTGCAACCCCCGAGGCATTGTCGGCGGCGCCGTGAAAGATCTGATTGCCGACGAGGTTGGGATTGCGTCCGAAATGATCCCAGTGCGCGGTGTAGATCACGTATTGGTCGCGCCGCTGCGCGTCCGAGCCCTCAAAGCGCGCCACCACATTGTAGGACGTCAATTCCCGCAGCGCATTCGTCACCGCAAGGTTCGCTTTTGCCTTGAGCGCTACCGGCTTGAAATCCGCGCGCGCCGCGGATTTGAACAGTACATCGAAATCCTGGCCCGCCGCTGAAAAAAGCTCGCGGGCTTTATCGAGCGTTATCCAGGACTCGATCGGCACCCGGTCCATGTGCTGGTTGATGGCGGCCGTGTCAAATTTCTCCCCGCTCCAGCTGTTTTGCACCACTTCCCAGGGATAGGCCGCAGGCTCCGTCTGATGGACGATGATCGCAGCCGCGGCGCCTTTCTCCGAGGCTATCTCGTACTTGTAGGTCCAACGCCCGTAGTACGTCATGGCGCGGCCCTTGAACATGTGCTCATCGAGCTTGGATGGGTCGTTGGGATCGACCACCGGTGGATCGTTCACGAGCATGATGAGCGTCTTGCCGCGCACGTCGACGCCCTTGTAGTCGTCCCAGTGGTACTCCGGGGCGACGACTCCATAGCCAACGAAAATCACGTCGGAATCGGCGACCTTGACCGAGGGCAGGAAGCGCTCCGTTCGTGCCACCGCGTCCTTGGGAAACTCGAGCGTAATGGTGTGGCCACCCGCCGTAAACGATCCTGCGGCAGTGCCGCGCACACCATTCAAAGAGACTGCCTGCACATAGGTGCCGTCGGGGTTGCCGGGCGCAAGCCCGAGCTTCTTGAACTGCGTGGTGATGTATTCAACCGTAAGCTCCCCGCCCCGAGTGCCGGGCAGGCGGCCGTCGTATTCGTCCGAGGCCAGGACCTTGATGTGGCCAAGAACACCTTCAGCGCTGATTGCGCGCCCGGCAGCGTCCACCGCTGCGCCAGCCGCCGCGGCGGCGATGCTGCTCCAGAGGAGTGCGTGCGCAAGCGCTATGGCGGCGCCGAACCGAATACGCGAAGTCCTTGCAATCACAGCCTTACACCTCAAAGGATTCCCCACCCGTGCACGCAAACGTAGCCGCCCTGCGCGCGCCGATCAAGTCAGAATCGCCCCTCTAGGCGGCGCGACGCTGTGCCTGATTCTTGCGCGCGCACTTGCGCGGCAGGGCGCGCGGCGCCATATGCCGGCGACTGCGCGCAGCAGAGTGATTGGCACGCGCCAATGTTACGATTCGCGCCACCATGAGCGGAACATCGTCGCCGCGCATGCAGACGCTGCAGGCGGACATCACGACACTGGCGGTTGATGCGATCGTCAACGCCGCCAATGCGTCGCTGCTGGGCGGCGGCGGAGTGGACGGCGCGATTCATCGCGCGGCGGGGCCCGCACTCGTCGCGGCTTGCAAGGAACTGGGTGGCTGTGACGTGGGCGACGCGAAGCTCACGCCGGGCTTTTCGCTCGCGGCCAAGTATGTAATCCACACGGTAGGGCCGGTTTGGCATGGCGGCAGTCAAAACGAACCGCAGCTCCTCAGATCCTGCTATCAACGCTGCCTTGAGATTGCCGCGGCCCACGCACTGCGCAGCGTCGCTTTCCCCTGCATCAGCACCGGCGTCTTCGGTTATCCGCCGCAGCTCGCGGCGGCAGTCGCAGTTGAGGCCGTGAGCGCCGCGCTCGAGCGCCTCGCAGGCATCGACCAGGTCATCTTCTGCTGCTTCTCGGCGAGCGCTCTTCAGCTTCATCAGAAGCTACTCGTCGGTAAGGCAGCCGCGAAGTAGCGCGGGCGAATCGCAACCGCTTGAGGAGCGCTCGACACGAACGGCTTTTAAGTCGCGCCTGCGGCGAGGTGGCGTGTGGGCTTCTTTGGGAGAAGAGCCGGCGCGCCTAACCACCCCAGACCGTTGCAAACAGCCGGGCAAAGTTCGCGCCGAGGATCTTCGCGATGCGTTCGTCGCTGAAGCCGCGCTTGGAGAGGAGCGCGGCGATGTGCAAGAAGCGGTCCGCGGAATTCAGATCCGGCAGAAAGGTATAGACGTCCGGGCGTTCGCCCGGCGCCGAGATCCCGGCTGCACGGCGTTCTGCAACCTCGGCGGCGAATTTCGCACGGAAGGCGTCGTCAAAATTGACGGGCGAGATGGTTCCGTCGGTACCGATCCCGACGTGATCCTCCCCGCAGACGCCGACCGCATGCTCGATGTGGCTCACGAGATCCTCTGCGGTGGGCTGGCCGGCGCTGCGCAGGAACGGCATGAGGTAAATGCCGACGACTCCGCCCTTATCCGCAAGCTGCTTGAGCTCCGCATCGGTTTTGTTGCGCGGCAAAGGCACGAGCGCCGCGCAGCCAGTGTGCGAGATCGCAATGGGTGCCTTGGATGCGGCAATCGCCTCCCGTGTCGTGCGCTCACCGCCGTGTGAAAGGTCGATGAGATATCTGCGCTCATTAAGCCGCTCGACGTATGACTGGCCAAACTTGCTGAGTCCGGCGTTGCCGGGCTCAAGGCAGCCATCGCCGACGAGGTTGCGGCGGTTATAGGTGAGCTGGAACACGCGCACGCCCAATTCGCCGAAGGTGTCGACGCGCTCCAAGTCCTCGGCGATTGGCGTTGCGTCCTGAAACCCAAAGATCAGTCCGAGCCGCCTGCTGCGCTTGGCCTCGGCGATGTCGGCGGCCTTGCGCACGAGCAGCAACACATCCGGGTGCGCGGCGATCTGCGCGTTCCAATAGGCGATATTGCGGATCGTCGCGTCGTAGTCCTTCGCATAGCTGCCGACGCCGCTCACGGTCACATTGGCGGCAGTCAGTCCCGAGGCACGCACGTCATCAAGAGCCTTGGCGCTCAGAGGCGTGTCAGGTTTGGCGCCGGGCTCACCGGGGCCGCCGAGCGCATCAATGACCGTTGCCCGCGCATAGGTCACGTTGGCAAAGCCTGCCGCAGCGCCCGGTGATCGTGTCGCGAAAGCCACAGCCGCACCTGCAAGGCCGCCCGTCACCATAAAATCCCGTCGGTCAACCATCCGCTGAACTCCCCCCGCCGCGGGGTTATACATCTTTTCCTGGCTCGTCCGCCCATAGGCCATGTCAGGCGGCGATGAGCAACGACCCTGCGCCTGCGCAGGCGCGAGCTTCCCCTTGTCCTGAAATGCTACCGCGGACGACCCACCGGCGCTGTGCAACCGCAGCTCCTTAGGGTGCATCCGCGCCAGGAGCCGCCGCGCGTGCTCGATCCTTTACCCGTCGCGGCGCTGCGGCCGGCACAGCGCTCGACACCATCAGATTCGGTGCCCGAGCCCTCCCGGAGCATTCGCTCTATGCGGGTTGCCGCACAGATGCAGCCGCGGGTTGCGCGCAGGCTGGTGTGACCCAACCGACCTGGCATTGCGAACCATGACGAGCCGCCTAAGTTGATGTCCAGACCCGCCCTGCACCGCGGGTCCCATGTTGAATACACGCGCTGGCAGGCGGTCGTGACATGACCCGCGCGGCGGTGTTCTCCGACCTCGCATCCGAGTTCGACGACTTTCTATTCGCGCCGATCCGCGAGGATCACAACGGCATGCGCCTCAGCGTCGTCTCCGCGCTCGCGCGCCTGGACGTCGACCCCTGGGAGGAGGCAGCGAAACTAGCTGCCATGCCGGGTGAGGTCGCGACGCGAAGATTGAGTGCATTGATTGCATCACTGCCCACGGAGCCCGCGACCGATCCGGACCGTCAAACCATTGCCGCCCGCTTGGTTGCGCTTCTGCCGTCGCGTGCTGCTCCTGGCGCGGTGCAAGCAAGACCTGAGCGCGGGGCAGCACCATCCCGATCTCAGGCCGCCACCTACGCCCTCTATTACGTCATCTTCATGCTCTTCATCCTGTTGAGTCAGTGGCTCATTGGAAACCGCCAGACGCCGGTTCGCGGAGAAGCTGCTGCGCCGAGCACTATCACCGCGCCGTCCACTGCGCCACCGCAAAGCTCGAGCCAGTGATGAGCGTCGTACGCGTCCTGCAATAGACCGGTCGTCCTAGGCGGCCCGTGCCGTCCCAGCACGCGGCGTGTCTCGCACCCCGCAGCGGCTTTGCTGCCGCCATCCGAACTGAGCTCACCACGCACACGCAGCAGCAGTATCATCTGCACACCGGGGGCGCGCGGCGTTGCCACACAAGGAACCGCCTGCTTCGCGGACGGTCGTAGATGTCGTCCGCACTTACGAGTGCCGCCGCGCTTCAAGGGTCAGGCCTGCAGTGAACTGGAATTTCGAAGGTTCGGCTTATACGCTCGCCGCGCTCCTCGTCCTCTGGTTGGGTAACACGCCCTCTACGGCCGCCGAAGGCACTCCGAGTGAGCCTATGCACGTGGCGATCGAGGCGCTTGCTGATCAGGCGAGCGTTGCACCCGGACAGACCTTTCTCGTCGCCCTCGTCGAGCGCATTCAACCGGGCTGGCACACCTATTGGGTTAATCCCGGCGACGCCGGGCAGGCAACGAAACTGCATTGGACCCTGCCGAGCGGCTACCGCGTCGATGAGGTGCAGTGGCCAGTGCCACAGGTGTTCCGAACCGGTTCACTCGTGACCTACGGTTACGAAGGAGAGGTGGTCCTGCTGCAGAAAGTGCATTCTTCGCAGACGCTTCCGTCCTCGCCTGCGAGATTGTCCGTCGAGGCGCAATGGCTTGCTTGTCGGGACATCTGCATTCCAGAGCACGGGGCCGCGCAGGTCACGCTGCGCGCAGAACCGAACGCTGCGCACTCTGCATCTTCCGCCTCGACGGCGCTCTTTGCGGCCGCCGGCGAGCGCCTGCCAAGGCCCTCCCCTTGGGCCACCTCCCTCATTGTTGGGGGAGCTAGCGTCGATCTGACCGTTCACGGCATCGCACACCAGTTGCCGGCAGCCGCCCAGGTGCAGTTCCTGCCGCTGACCTGGGGACAGATTGACAGCGCCGCCAAACAAACCCTGGTGCACGCAGGCGCGGATCTGCGCCTGACTCTGGTGCGGGGCGATCTGCGCTCTGCAGCGCTTCCAGGATTGGACGGCGTATTGGTTCTGGGCCCCGGCAGTGGGCCGCTACAGGGCCAAGGGTTTCTGCTGCACGCGCTTGCGAGCGACGCGGGTGCGCCGCGCGCAAAGTAGGATCGTTTTGGGAGGTTCCGCAATGATTAGCATACAAATGTCTCGCAGCCCTTGGCCAATTCGGGTCTGCGTCATTCTCATCGCGGCCGCCTGGTTGGCCGCCGCGGCGCCGCGGGCAGCGGCCGTCGACGGCCCGAGTATCGGCAAGACGGCGCCGGACTTCGTAGGCACCGACAGCAACGGTAAAACCGTCGCACTAAAGGATCTGCGCGGGCACATCGTGGTGCTCGAATGGTCGAACAATCAGTGTCCATTTGTAGGCAAGCATTACCGCTCCGGAAATATGCAAGCGTTGCAGAAAGAGGCAACTGGGCAGGGCGTCATTTGGCTCACCGTGCTCTCCAGCGCACCCGGCGCGCAGGGTAACGTGACGGCAGCCGAAGCCAATGAGCTCACCCGCAGCAGAGGTGCCGCACCGACCGCGGTGATACTTGACCCGAGTGGCAGCATCGGCCGTGCCTACGGCGCACGCACCACGCCCCACATGTTCGTCATCGACAAGTCCGGGACATTGGCCTACATGGGCGGCATGGATGATAAGGCGACAACGGACGTAGCTGACATTCCTACGGCAAAGAACTACGTGCGGCTCGCATTGACGGCGGTCATGTCCGGTACTCCGGTGCAGGATCCCGTCACTCGG
>Ga0302181_10002207_pt1 | contig 13992 bp, 30 predicted proteins | sample I_Palsa_E3_3_FD_198786 | JGI IMG/M metagenome (GOLD analysis project Ga0302181, IMG submission 198786) | Peat permafrost microbial communities from Stordalen Mire near Abisko, Sweden - I_Palsa_E3_3 | ecosystem: Environmental > Terrestrial > Soil > Palsa > Peat permafrost | place: Sweden... | reverse complement strand
GGAATGCCGGCTGGCCTCCGCCGTCCACGCTGCGACCATCAGTAGCCCCTCTCGTCAGGCGTCGACTGCAGGAACGTCGGATGACCGTCCGCGTCGATCCAGTTGTCCCCCAGCCGCTGCGCCCGCTCCTTCCCGATGCGGCTGGTCTTGGACCCGCCGGCGTGGATCCGGAACCTGACCGCCCACTCCCCCACGTGCGGCCCGCTGGTCGGGCGGATCCCCGTCTGCCACTCGCCCCGCACCGGCGCGTGCCACCCCCCGCTCATCGACCCGGTGTTCAGCTCCCCGCGCAGCCCCGTGACACCCCCGTAGTGCTGGAGGATCCAGAACACCGACCGCTTGTAGGCGCGGATGTAACGGAGCTCCCCCCACCGGTCCCGCTCGTACGGGTCGATGCCCTGCGACGCCATCCACAGGCGCGCCCGCGGCCCGGGCGGCGGCAGGAAGTCGGGCGCCCAGGATCCTTTGACGGCGTACGCCTGGCGGATGAGGCGGGCGGCCTTCCCGTCGAAGATCTCGCTCAGGGGGTCGCGTCGGTAGGGCACCTAACCATTGTGCAGCCCGAGCATCAGTTTCCGTGATGCTCGGTGCTATCCTGCGCTCATGGTGAACCGCAAGGGCTTCCTGCTCATCGTCATGGTCGTCACCCTCATGTGGCCGGCCGAGCAGACCGTGCACACGTGGTTCCGCAAGCAGCTCGCGCACCCGGAAGGCACGATCATGAACACCATCGGGCAGGTCGGGGTGGCGGTCACACCGTGAGCCAGGCCACCGTGGCGCCAGGCGGCACCGTCGCCGGCCGCCCCCAGCCGCAGACCACCGCCGAGCCGGCGGGCGGCCCCTTCGTCCGCCACGCCCCCGACGGCCGCCGCGCCCAGTACGTCGCGACCACCGGGTTCAGCGGGTTCCTCGGTTTGCCGACCGTGTCGATGCCGGGGTACTGCAAGGGGTACAAGCTCCAGACGCAGATCAACGCGACGAACACCGCGACCCCGCCGACCCTCGTCGCGGACTTCCCCGACTCGTTCTACAGCCTCGTGCAGATGAAGGACGCGTTCGGCACCCAGCTCCTGACCGGCCCCGGGTACAACATCCTGCGGGAAGTCAACCTGTACTCGGGTCAGTTCGGCCTCGACCTGATGCGCGACCCCCAGAACAGCCCGGTTCAGAACGTGTACAACACCGCCGCCAGCTCGGCGAGCACGATCACGTTCTCCCGGTACATCAGCTTCGAGTTCGCCAAGGCCTACGGCGTCATCAGCGGCGCGAACGCCGCGCTCCTCCCGGTGCTCCAGCTGAACACCGCCGCGACCTCCGGGCTCTTCAGCGCCAACCCGCCGACCACCGGCCTCTCCGCGCAGGAGACACTGGACTCCGACTTCTACTGGCTGCCCTCCGCGCCGACCGACCCCCCCGGTCTCGGCACCACCTGCCAGTGGATCCTCCAGCCGTGCAACCCGGCGATCCCGTCGGCGTACAACGGCCTCGTGCAGCTGCCCCGCATGGGCGGCTACCTGACGATGCTGATCCTGGAGCTGCGCGGCTCGACCGGGCTCCGGCAGACGGCGGACGGCTCCGGCGTGTGGCCGGCCCGCCCGAAGATCGTGGTCGACGGGGTGCCGCTCATCGACACGCTGATGACGACGTGGTTCGAGGACATCGCCATCTCGACGGGGATCGGGGCGGGCGCGAACTTCATCAACAACGCGGCGAACACCACCCAGACGGGCACCGTCCCGGTTCAGCGGCCGTCGGGCACCATCGGGATCAACCGCAAGACGAGCCTGTCCCAGCGGGACTTCGGCCTCCTGGACACCGGCGAGATTTTCTTGAACACGAACCCGGGGACGCAGCTGGAGATGGCCGGGTACCCGTGGGGCACGCAAGCGAACGCCCCGTCGACCCTCAATGCCATCGTCGGCCAAGTGGTCCCATCCGGCCAGCTGGTGCAAGGGCTCCCCGAGGTCTGATGACATGATGCTGAACATGGGCCTCCAGGGCCAGGGCCAGTTCGGCTCCGGCTACGCCCCCGCAGCCACCCCAGCCGCCGCAGGCGCCAGCCCGCAGGGGCCGACCACCATCGGGCAGAAGGCGTTCGGGATCGTCACCGGGGGCGGCGGCATGTCAGCCGCCCACATCGGGCTCCTGTCGATCGGCGGGGCGAGCATCATCGCCCTCTGCTACATCTACTGGTCTCTACCGAGGTAGGGGAGGATCGGAAATGCGGATCACACTGCCAGGCATCGTGGTTGGAGTTCTCCTCTATTGGGGCGTCCAACACTTCACCGGGTTCGGGAACACGGGCAAGGCGAAGTCCTGATGGTCAGCCAGTTCTTCGGTCTCGCCACCCTCGCCGTCGCGCTGATCGCCCTGGCCGACCTGGTGCACAACGCGGACGGCACGAAGGTGCTCACCAGCAGCGCGGTGCAGGCTGAGTCGGTCGGCACGAACGCCCTACTCGGCAAGGCCACATAACTCACGGAGGCTCACGGTGCGCTACACGGTCCCCGGGTGGCCATCGCAGGTCATCGGGCACTCCGCCGTCACACCCCACATGACCCGCCTCGCCGGCAGCGGGGCACGGCAGTACAAGGACGGCGTCGTCGGCCAGCCCGGCACCCTCGCGATCCCCGTCCACCCGGAGATCCCCTCCCCCGACTGGGGTGACAAGGCGCAGGCGGGCCTGTCCCGCTCCGGTGACGCCCCGAACTTCTTCCGCCCCAACCTGTACTACGCGCGGCCGGAACGGGACTTCTGGCCCGGCGCCGGCATGCCCATCAGCCGCGTCAGCGATAACCTGATGCCGGTGCCCGCGACCGACCCCCGCGGTATCCCCGCCCGACTCGCGCAGCACGTGGCCCGCCGGTTCAACAAGCAGATCAAGCAGCCCGCGACGGTCACCGGCTGGCCCGCCTGGAACCAGACATGAGCGAGATGACCGGCCCCCCCGCGGGGGGGAAGAAGATCCTCGGGCTGAAGCCGAAGACCCTCATCATCGGGTCGGTGGTGCTGTTCGGCGGGGTGCTGGGCTACCTGTGGTGGCGGAGCCGGCAGGCGAAGGCCTCGTCCGCGTCGACCGGCACCAGCGCGTCCGCGAGCGCTGGGGCGTACAACGCCGCGACCCTCGCCGGGCTCCAAGACGAACTCGAGGAACTCCTCAGCCAGCAGGGCGGGTCCGCGGGCACGGGCACCAGCGCAGGCGGCGGAGGGACCAGCACAGGGACGGGGACCACCCCCGTCCAGCCCGGCGGCCCGATCAAGACGGCCCCCCCGCCGTCGAAGACCCCGGCTCCGGCCAAGAAGACTCCGGCGCCGGCGATGCCCGCCGCCCATGAGACGAAGGTGGCCGCCACGTCGGTGACGATCGCGTGGGACAAGGTCGCGAACGCCACGTCGTACCGGGTGCGGGTCACCTACCAGTCGAAGCTTGTGGGGACCCCGCATGTGGTGACCGGCACGAGCGCGACGATCAGCGGGCTTGCGCCGCTTCGGACGTACACGTTCCACGTCGCGGCGATCGGCCCCGGCGGTACCAGCAGCGAGACGAACGGGCCGGCGGTGAAGACCAAGTGAGGATCCTGCGCAGGCCTATCCAGGGGTGGGGCACCCACAACCACGCCAACATCAGCATCACCCCCGGCACCCCCGACCGCCCCGTCAACTCCTACAGCGTGCAGATGGCCACCCTCAACACCAACCTGTCCGGCCCCGTCTTCAAGGGCATGGACCCCTCCGACCCCTCCACCTACGTGCGGGCGTGGAACCCGCAGCCGGGCATGATCGCCCAGCTGAACTACGACGGGGCGCAGATGCAGGGGCGGACGCCGACGCAGGTGCAGCGCGGGTCGCAGGCGCGCAAGCGCAAGCTGAGCATGGGAGGGTTCTGATGAGCAAGCGGTTGAAGCGGCGGGTCGCCAGGCAGGGCGGCACCCACAAGGCCGCCATGCAGGCATACACCCCCGTCACCCAGGCCCAAGCCCAGATGTCCGGCGGCGCCGCCTCACCCGAGGCCGTCAGCACCATGCCCGAGGCCCTCGTGTCCGTCACCCCCGAACCCGGCGGCGGCTACTCCACGATCGCGTACAAGAGCCTCGTCCCGCTGTTCACGAGCGACGGGGCGGTGATCCCCGCCAGCTCGCCGGGCGGGTGGGGCCAGCTCCGACTAGCCGGGAGGCCCTGATGGAAGACCGCGACTTCTGGTACCTCGCCGCCCTCATCGGCGCACTGAGCCTCGCCAGCATCCTGCACAGCAAAGTGCTCAGCAGGATGATCGACGACACGCGCGACCTGCGCGCCGATGTAAATTGGCTGAAGGACAACACCGTGGCGACGACGGAGACGAGAGCCTGATGCTCTTCGAGCACGAGCTACAGCGGATCGAAGGAAAGGTTGACCAGATCATGGCAGCACAGGATGACATCAACGCCGCGGTGACCGCGCTGACCGCGTTCCTCACCGACCTCAGCACCGACGTGGCGGCGATCAAGACCGAGCTGGCCAACGGCGGCGGCGGGACGGTCGACACGTCGGCGCTCAACAGCGTGGTCGGGCAGCTGCCCGCCGCGCAGGCAGCCCTCGACGCCCTCGCCAACCCGGTGACCCCGCCGACCTCCGCCAGCGCGGTCACCACGAACCCGGTCGCACCGGCGTTCCGCCCCTTCGGCAACGGCCCGGTGACCCAGTGAGCACCCAGACCGAGGCCCCGGCATTCGGCACCCCCGGCTGGACCCCCGAACAGCTCAACGAGGTCCGCGACCAGATGGCCCCGCCCCCGGTCGCCACCGGCCCCGCCCAGGCTGACCTCAACGCCAAGGCGGCCGCCGGGATCCCCACCATCGCCGACGTCGAAGCCATGATGGCCACGATGCAGGAGCAGATGGAGGCCCGCCTCCAGGCGCAGGCAGCCAGCTTCCAAGCCGAGATCGCCCGCGTCAAGGCAGGCCAGGCCCCCGCCGGCCTCCACCCCCTCATCGGCTCCGCGATCGCCCTGAAGGACCTCGTCACCCAGCACCTCGGCACGATGGTGAACAGCAAGCCGGAGCTGATGCGGCTCCTCGATGACGTGACCGACGCGGCGACGAACGCGTTCGACTCCGGTGACACCGGCGCCGTCGTGAGCCTCGCAGAGAAGGCGGCCAAGGCCCTCGCCCGCATCCACCCGGGTCCGGGGGAGAACCCGTACTACTCGCAGGCGGTGAACTTCGCGACGGTGCACATCCCGGACGCTGCGGAGACGATCACGGGGCCGAACCTGAACCGGCCGGCGGTGGCCTCGAGCCAGCCTCCGGCGCGGGTTATCAGCGGGTCCGTGACGGGCTAGCCATGGCGATTGCCCGCGTCGGCGCGGCCGAAGGCGACGGCGTCGCGTTCCTCGTGTCCGCGGGCATCGTCTACGAGATCATCGCCGCGGCTTGCAGCTCGCCGCAGACGACCGAGATCAACGCCAGCAGCCGCGCGCCCACGCTGATGAAGTGGGTCCACATCGGGCTGGTCCAGTCGGCGCTGTTCGTCGCCGCCGCCTCCTACTTCGACCGCAAGCGCGCCCCCGCCTACCTGGCCGGCGGCATCGCCGCGGGGGTGATCATGTACGGGTCGTACATGCACGCGAAGAAGGCCGGGCTCGCCTCGAGCCAGCCGGGGACTGAGGATACGAACGGGGCGGCTATGGCCAGCTGGGACAACGTCACATGATCCCCATCGGGATGGCCGTGACCTTCGGCGCGTACACCATCGGGATCCTGGCTTACTGCTGGCTCCGCGGCTACAACGTCACCTTCATGAACCTCTGGGCGCAGGCCTGGCCGGCCAAGGCCACGGCGAAGACCGCGGCGAAGACGGCGACCGTCTGATGGGCCTCGTCCTCGCCTGGCTGATCGGCGAGAGCATTGTCGGCTACCGGTGGGCCAAGAACGGCGCCCCCCCGCCCCCCGGCGCGGTGGCGGCGGCGTCGATCATCTTCATCGGGTGCGCGGCGCTGGGCACCTATGCGCCGGCCAGGACGACGGCGACGGTGTTCGCGTTCGGCGTCGACCTCGCGGTGCTGCTGAAGGTGCTGCCCGGCGGGAACGCCACCCAGGTCACCAACTGGCCGCCGGAGTACATTCCGTGCGGGCATCTGCTGCCGGTGAACGGCGGCGGGGTCAGCGCCAAGCCGGACTGCTCCGGATCCGGTGTCCTGTCTCCGACGAGTGGCGGCGCGAACGCGGGGAACGCCCCCGGCGCCGGGGCTGCAGCCCCCGGCACCCCGCCTCTCGGGCCAGGGAAGACAGCCGGGGAGGGCCCGGCGACGCCGAAGAACGGGAAGTGCCCATCCGGGTACGTGTACCAGAACGGGAAGTGCCTGCCGCTGGTGTCGGGTCAGGTCGCCGGCTGATGACCTCCTGCACCGGCGCGGGGGGCACCGGCACCCTCTACTCCTACGCCCAGCTCGAAGGCCTGTGGATCCAGGCGGGCGGCAGCAAGGCGCTGGCCCCGGTCATGGCGGCTATCGCGATGGCTGAGTCCGGCGGCTGCTCGACCGCCCTGAACCCATCCGGCGCGTCCGGGCTGTGGCAGATCCTCGGGGCGGTCAACCCGGCCGACCAGGGGAACCTGTTCGACCCGGCGGTGAACGCGAAGGAGGCGACGCTGAAGTACAGCTCGCAGGGCCTCGGCGCGTGGGTCACCTATACCAGCGGCGCGTACAAGGGGTACCTGTCGGGCTCGACCACCCCGGACACGAACGTGCCGACGCTCGACGCGAGCGACACGGCCAGCGCCGGGGGCGACTGCGCGATCACCATGCCCAGCATCGACCTCGGCGTCACGTCGATCGGGGGAACCTGCCTCGTCACCTACTCCACCGAGCGGGCGCTGATCGCCGGGGCGCTCATGGGCGTCGCGGGCATCATGGCGCTGGCCGGGCTGATCATCCTGGCGGCGGCGGGGTTCCAAAGGTCGGGGGCGCTGAGCACCGCGGCTGACGCGGCGGCGGTGGTGCCGGGCGCGGGGCGGCTGGCGCGGGGTCTCACCGTGGCGCACGGGAGGGTGTCACGGACGGGTGCGCAGGCGTGAACAGCACCGAGGCGGTCCTCGCGATCCTCGCGTCCGCCGTGATCGTGCTGGGGGGCCTGTTCGCGGTGGTGCGGGCGATCTGGCGGATAGCGCAGACGCTGCGGGACAACACGAAGGCCACCACCGACCTGTCGGCTAACCTGGAGCGGCTGGCGGTCAGCATCGACGGCCGGTTCGACGCGCTGGTCGAGCGGGTTGTGAAGCTGGAGGGCAGGCAGCGGTGAACTGGGGTGTTCTGATCGTCGCCGGGCTGACGTTCCTCACGTCGGTGATGGGCTACCTGTCGACGCGGCTGAAGATCAAGGCGGTCGACGGGAAGGTCGACCACGTCGGCCACCTCGTCAACAGCCAGCATGACGACCTCGTTAACCGGGTCAACCAGCTCACCGGCACGCTGAACGACGCGAACATGGACGTTCCCGCCCCGCCTAGCTCACCTTCGGGGCCGACGTAACGATCATCGGCATCCTGATCTGCTTCGGGATCGTCAGCGTGTGGAACGGCGGCAGCTCATCGACCGCCTGGGCGACCATCTTCCAGTCACGCCCCATGCCTCTGGCGACGGCTTCGACCATGTCGCGGTCGCGGGTTGGCCAGAGGCTTGCGAATGAAGCCTGCCGTGTCGCATGTTTGCTCACCCAGGCGGCAGCCTGGAAGGAGGTAACGACTGAAGTACCGGCACGACGGGCAGTGATCAGCATGCGCTCGATATCGGGTCCAAGCCTGAACATCCGCTGCGAGGAAAGCAGCTCGAACTCGTCTACGTAGAGGGTCCAGCCCCTCGTTCTCCTGCACCATGTGACCGCGTCCTTCATCAGCTGGTGGAGTGCTGCGTCTTCCTCGTCGGTGAGGGCTTCGAATCCGGCGATGAGGCCGACGGGGCGCTTGTTCTCGACTTCGTCCCACACCCACTGGTCGGAGCCTTCGGCGGGGCGGCGGCCGGGGATCCAGGCCCAGTTGTCGCGGGGGGGTGGCATGGATCCGACGCGGACGTAGCCGGACGCTTCGAGGGTCTCGTCCTCGCCTTTGGGGTCGAGGGAGAGGACCCATTTGCGGAGGCCGAGGATGCCGACGGCGTGGGTGCTCTTGCCTTCGCCGGTTGGGCCGATGAGTGCCCAGTGGCCGCCTGGTTTCCAGGGGGCTGGGAGTGGCATGGTGACGCCGCCGACCGTCGCCTTCCTCAGCCGGCCAGCAGCCCAGGGCAGGAACTCCTTGTCCCAGTCGAGGAGGACGGCGTGGCCGCCGAAGTCGTCGGCGCGCGGTTCGACAGCGGCAAGGCTCATACGACAAGTATGAGCTGGGCGGGCTCGTGATCGTCGCAGACGGGCAGCCAGATCGGAGCGTGCCACCCGCCAAGCGGAGTCCACTGCCGGTAACCGACAGCCGTCCCGTCGCAGTCGCCCCAGTCGCAGCTCACAGGATGCCCTGCGCTCTCCTGATCGCCTCCTCCTCTGCCTCCGACTCCTCCGCACTCGCAGCCGGAGCCATGAAAATCAGCGCAATCATGTCATCCACCCGCTGCCCGTACTTCGCCTCAAACAACGCCTCCCGCTCCATCGCCGCATCGAACTTCGGCCCCGCCACATCCATCCACGCCATCAGGCTCGAACGGAGTCCCTCAACCGCAACCGCCATCACCAGCGGGCTCGGCTCCTGCGGCGGATCCATACTCGCCCGCTGCTGCTGGTGCAGCATGATCGCGGTGACGAAGAACGGCGGACCCACCAGCGCCTGCACCGTCTTCCCCTGATCCGCCAACCTCGCCAAAGGCTGAAGCAGCGGGTCGACGATCGTCCCCTTGATGACATCGTCGAGGAGGTCGCCGGCTACGGGGGCCTGCATCCGAAGGGTGCGCTGCAACGGCGGCAGGGGGGCGAGGAGCTTCGCGCCGCCGCGCCACACCGCCCCCAGCAGATCCGACGTGCTGACCCTGGGTGGCTTCTTCCCGGCCGGCTTCTTGCCCTTGCCCCGGTTGAAGGGGTTCCGGAATCCTCCGGGCTTCGCCTTGGACGTGGACCGGGGGCGGCGCGGGGGGGTTTCCCCGGTGTCGCCCAGCCCGTCACCCGCACCTAGGTCGGCGTCGGGGAAGAGACCGTCGAAGTCGGGATCCTCGGGGAAGTCCGGCTCAGCGTTTCCCGTGAAACCGCCGCCATCCCTGGGGGGGTCGGGCTCGTAGGGATCATCCGGATGAGCGGCGTTCCAGTCGTCGATGACGGCGTTGGAAAGTTTGCCGCGTTTGGTGGCGCGGCCTTCGCCTACGGCGTGGTGCCGAACCTCAGTCGCTGACGCCATCAGATGGCTCCTTCAGGTTGCTGCTCATCAGGCAGGTAATCGAACGGCGGCACTTGGGCCAGCTTGCGGAACGGCGGGATCGTCTTCCCGTCTAGCGAGCACGTCTGGCGCACCACACCGCCGGCCTGGTACATCCGGCCGTACCGGTGGCCGAAGAACCGGCACACCCAGTTCCGCTCGCTGAACGGGTAGTCCATCAGCTGACCGCCACGAGGGTGAGCGCGCAGTTGTGGACGATCCCCAACTGCCTGCCCTCATCGAACATCCGCCCGATATCCTCACGCCGCGTCCGCAACGTCTGAGCCAGCCCCCCGTACCAAGCGCGCGGATCACCCGAGTAGTAGATTGCGTGCAGCGACTGGCCGATGCCCTCCCACTCCTTCTGCAAGGCGGCGTAGTCCACGTTGTTCGAGGCGTCCTTGCTGTTGGGGAAGCCGCACGGGGGGCAGAACCCCGCCTGCCGCCGCTGGATCTCCTCCAGGTGCCCGTGGACCCGCTTCACCGTTTTGACCTGACGCCATTCGCCTGCGGTGAACTCCCCGCCGATGACCTCCACGTCGTGGAAGGAGCAGAGCGCCATGACCTGCCCGCGGTGCCCGTGCCGGCAGGTCATGCGAACCCTCACTTGCGCCGGCTGATCGCACGCCCACTCCCCTTCCTCGACCGCCTGGGGGAGAGCCATGTCGGGGGTCCTAGCGGATTTGGGGCCGTAGAGGCCGCCCATGAGGCGTTTGGGTCCGCCGGTTTCGGCGCCGTAGGGGGAGCAGCGCTGCCCGATGAGGGTGGCCCCGGTGGCTAGCGCCATCCCATGATCCTCTCCACCCGGCGCGGCATCGGCTCCGGAGCCTTCTCCGCCAGCTCCGCCACCTTCGCCTTCACCTCGCCCACGGTGTTCTTCAGCGCGTCCTCGTCGGCCTTCTTCCTCGCGGCGGCGTCACGGGCGTCGAGCTGGGTGCGGATCTCGTGGGCGATGTTGGTGCCGGTACCCTCCGGCTCGTGCCCCCCGTTCCCGCCGTCCTGACCGCTGTCCGCGCCGACGATGCCGAGGAGCTTGTCCAACTTCTGGGACATCGACTCCTGCCCGGTTTCGAGGGAGCTGACGCGCTGGTCAAGTCCCTGTTCCGGTGCCGGGTCCGCGTCGTTCTCAGCCATGGGCTAGGCCTTCTTCCTACCGGTCATGAACTTCCGCACCGACGCGCCGGGGTCGAGGAGGGACAGGCCCTTCGCGACGGCCTCGGGGTGGTCGCGGAGGGGCTGGAGGGCCTGGTCGATGCGGTGGAGGAGTTCGTCGTGGTGCTCTAGCACCTTGTTGACGGCGTTGATGTTGGTGTCGATGCGGGTGAGGATTTCCGCGATCCACGCATCATCATCACCGTGGGTAAAGGTGGGGTCACTGTTGGTTTCGGTGGCTGCCATGCATTCAGGTTAGCACCGTGTATGCTGGCCCTGTTCCCCCGCTAGGGCCAGCTTGGGATCAGTCCGGTTGCCGTGCCCGCCCCCGTCCCCCCTGGCGGGGCGGGCACACCGGAGTATGATCAGCCCATGGCAGACGACGACACCCCCACCCCGACCAGGCTGGGCGAACGCGCCGGCGCCATCCTCCTCGCCCTCCTCGCCGCCGGCCTCCTCTTCATCGCCGCCGACATCCTCACCGGCGGCAAGCTCACCAGCCGAGACGGAGGCGACCGCGATGACGACACCAGGGCTTGACATCGACCTCAGCGCCCAGCTGACCGCGGCGCTGAACGGCGTCACCACCGCCCTCGACCGCGAAGCACGAGCACGCCAGCGGAAGATGGAAACCATCCGCCAGGTCCCCTTCGCCGGCGGCATCACCATCACCGGGGGCATCGGCACCTACGACCAGCCCGACCAGCTGCAAGCCAAGACCGGCTACATCTGGGACATCCGCCGCCTCACCATCCAAGGCTGGTCGGCGGGCACCGTCACCGCCTACCGCAACGGCCTCATGAACCAGGCGACCGGCCTCAACCCCGGCGAGCCGATCTGCCCCTACTCGGCGCCCGCGGTGAACACCTTCACGAAGGCCAGCCAGCTGCTGATGCCCGGTGACCGGGTTATGTTCGGGGCGACCGGGATCACCCTCGCGTCGGGGTTCGGGCAGGTGCAGTTCTGGGGGGTCGCGTCATGCTTCGAAGCCTGGTACCTGCCGTACTACCTCGGCTGAGCGATGGCTGACTTCCCGTTCGGCGGCGTCCCCGCTCTCCAGCTCCAGGCGGCGACACCGGTAGCCGGGGTCGCTTTGGTGAACGGCACCCCGACGATCCTGATCTGGACCGCCCCGGCGGACGGGAAGCAGCACCGGTTCATGGTGTTCGCCAGCATGAATGTGACGGTGACCGAGGTCGGCGGGGCGGTAGGCGTCGCGTTCACCACCCCCGATCAGGGATCGCTGGCGAATAACGCGTTTCCCGGGTTGTTCACCGGGGCGCAGGGGGCTGGGAACAACTACGCGCAGGCCTATGCGGTGTCGCAGGTGGTCAAGCCGGGGTCGACGGTGGTAGTGGCGCAGACGTCGGCGCTGACATCCGGGGCCGCGGTCCTGTGGGCTGAGATCTGGGGCAGTTAGGTGTGCCGGTGCGGGCACGGTAAGGACCGGCACACGCATCTGCACGACCATTCGTACTGCGGCACCTGCACGTGCGACCGGTACCGGCCCCGGCGCTGGTGGCAGTGGTGGTGAGGTTCCCCCGCTCCTGGGGGCGGACCCCCTACCATCCCCAGGCGTCACGCGGGCCGAACGGGCTCGCTTACCGGCCCGGCTGGCGGAGCTCGGGGATGCAGCCGATGCGGGCCACCCCGATCGGCGCGTACACGAAGCTGATCAGCAGCGTCCCCCTCAGCGGCGGCCAGGCGCAGGCGATCGTCCCAGCATCAGGGAAACTAACGCTCCAGGTCGGCCCGCAGGGCCTCGGCAACGTCTGGTACCCGGTGCAGGTCACCCTGTCGACCACGACGGGGGCGCTCGACACGAGCACGGCACTGGTGTACCTCGGGCCGATCCAGACCCCCTCATCGCTGGTCGGCACCGTCTACTCCGGGAATGGGACGGTGGCTTTGGCGATTCCGGATATGACGCCGGGTCAGACGCTGATCGTGGCGTGGTCGGGGGCGCATCCGGGTGATACGGCGTCGTTCAACATCATCGGCACGATGGACGCACTAAGCACCGGATGACAACTGTTGTATGATTATGGCATGGGCAAACTTTCCATGTCTGGTGGGCCGAAGTTCGAGTTGCACGTGCAGCTTCCGTGGGAGCTCGCACAGGAAGCGGTCGCGCTAGCAGCAAGAATGGACCTGTCGATGTCGCAGTTCGTGCGTCAGGCCCTCCGGGAGAAGCTGCGCGCGGAGGAAGGCAAATGAGCCTGCCGTTCCTGTTCCTCCGCGTCATCTGGGAACCCCACCACATCCAATTCCCCCTCCGCATCGCCGGAGCCAACATCAAAGAACTCCGCATCACCCCCGAACCCAACCACCCCTTCGGCCGCAAAGGCCTCGCCCTCGAACGGGCGTGGGAGCAGATCGCCCCCCCGAGCTGCCTGGGGATGCTGATCCTCGACGGGGATGTGGTGATCGACCCGCAGGACTTCATCTTGATGGCGGGGGCGATCGGCCGCGAACCATCGGCGGTGCATGTGGGGGCGGCGCGGATCTGGTCAGCGTCGAAGCCGGAGCTGGCGACAGCGGCGCTTGACGGGTGGTCGTGGGCGCACTGGGCGAAGGCCCCCACCCATGATCTGGTCACGGAGGGGATCGAGTTCTTCTCGTTCAACTACACGTACCTCCCCGCGGCGCTGGTGGAGGCAGCCATCAAGCGGGGGCTGCGGGGGAAGATGTTCCCCGGCGTCGATGCGTTCGTGTCGCGGGTGGCGCGGGAGACGCGGACCCCTGTGCGGGTGGTGGCCGGGGCCAGCCCGAAGCACCTCAACTACTGATGGCCGGCGACGGGCTCAGACGCCCCCTCAACGCGCCACCCGGCATCACCCCCGCCCCCGGCGTACAGCCAGGCACCACCACAGGCATCATCTTCGCCCGCTACGTCATCGTCTTCGGCCCCACCGACAGCGTAACCGGCGTCTTCGTCTACGCCGCAGGCACCACACCCGGCCCCGGGAACCCCCCCGTCATCAGCATCGGAGAGAACACCGAAGATCCCTACGGCAACACTGTCGTCCCCGGCATCATCCAATACGGATCCGGCGGCAGCTACTCCGGCCTCGTCGTCCAAGGCGGCACCTCCATCCTCCAGATGGTCACCCAGGCCACCGCCTCGAACATCCCCCCCGAGGTCTACGCCGCCGCCCTCAACGCCGGCACCGCAACCGAGTACCAGGTCCTCACGATCCTGTCCGGGGAAGAGACCGCGACCGGCGGCAACGCCTTCATCAACCTCTTCTCGCAGAACGCCAACGCCACCACCCAGGCGTTCGGAGAGCTCGGCATCACCGGTGTGAACATCATCCAGTGGACCGCCAGCGCCGTGAACGTCAACAAGCCGATCACGGCGACGGCGGGCACCGCCGCGGACCCCACCATCATCACCACCGACACCGGCACAACCGCGACCACCTTCGGCACCGACTGGGGCGCATCCGGATCAGGAGCCAACGGGGCAATCTTCCA